>ENA-UEQJ01000448-UEQJ01000448.1-human-gut-metagenome-genome-assembly--contig:-NODE-448-length-34389-cov-6.481377_pt1 | contig 34389 bp, 37 predicted proteins | sample MGYA00242937_ERZ507938 | MGnify/ENA primary metagenome ERZ507938 (study PRJEB26167, sample SAMN06115437) | human gut metagenome | host: Homo sapiens | place: China:Gansu | collected 2015-07-03 | study...
GTACGCTGGCTGGTGCCAGATGATATTCCATCAACAAATTTTTTGACCTTATTCAAGTATTTAGAATCTCAAGACCCTCAATGGATCACTGACATTAACCAGCGTCTTTCTGATGAAGGTTGAACCATCATGTGCAGGAAATAGAATTGCCATTAAGAAAATATTTGCTTATAGGCAAACAGAGCACCCCGGAGAAGTCCCAGGTGCTCTGTTTTTATTTTTCGATCAACGTTCGCAAATGGCAAATTAAGAGAAATTAGGAGAGGATGTGCATCAGCAAAATTCGCACATTTGAAGAATTGCCGCCCATCTGATAAAACAGAAGCAACGCAGCAATGCGTAATACTTGGAGGTGAGATAATGGCAGGAAAAAGAAGCAGGATCCCGAAGTACGGCACGGTCGAAATCAAAGGACACACCTACTATCGGACGACCATAACGGATAGTGAGGGAAAACAGCGCACCCTCTATGCCAAAACATGCGAGGAGCTTTATGACAAGGAGCTGGATGCCCTGTCACAGTTGGACGATGACCGGCAGCGCAGGAAATCGCCTACAGTGGCGGACTACTGCGAAAAGTGGCTGGTGATGCAGTCCGCCCATGTACGCACAACAACGCTGACAGACTATACCTCTAAGGTGCGCCGGAACATTATTCCGTATCTCGGAGAGAAGAAAATCGCAGATGTGACCTTGGATGATATTCAGCTTGCCCTTGTGCCGGTCTCCAAAAAATCCGCCTCGGTGTATAAGTCAGTCATCGTGATCTATAAGTGCATTTTCCGGGCAGCAGAGGAAAGCCGGATCATCAAAAAGAATCCCACGGTGTACCTGTCCCCAAAGGGAGGCGGCGTACCGCAGGCGGAAAAACAGCCTTTGACAGACGAGCAAGTACAGCGGCTGTTGGATGCGGTTCGTGAATTGCCGCCCTATGTTTTTATCATGCTGGGGCTATACGCCGGTTTACGGCGGGAAGAAATTCTCGGTCTGCAATGGGATTCAGTTTACTTGGACACCGAGGCACCGTATTTGACCGTGCGCAGAGCATGGCACACGGAACACAACCGACCCGTCATATCAACAGAGCTGAAAACTGCTGCCGCAGAGAGAAATATTCCGCTGCCGGATCATCTGGCGGCTTGTCTGAGAGAAGCCAAGAAAAAATCAACCTCGGATTTTGTTGTAGCGAATCGGGACGGCGATCCACTCAGCTACACGCAGTTTAAGCGGCTCTGGCAATATGTTGTGACCCGGACGGCAAAGCCGAGGATCGCCCGCAAGCAAGTGGACGGGAAATATGTGAAGTATATGCTTTACCCGGAGCTGGGAGAAAAGGCACGGAATAACGGCCATGTGGTGTATAGTCTGGACTTTGAGGTGACGCCGCATTTGCTGCGGCATACCTATATCACCAACCTGATCCATGCCTCCGTCGATCCCAAGACGGTACAGTATTTGGCAGGTCATGAAAACAGCAGGATCACCATGGACATCTACGCCAAGGTGAAATACAATCGACCTGACGATGTGGTAAAGGCTATGACCAGCGCCTTCGCTGAATGGGACGCTTCATAAATTAAGTTGTACGCACACAGGGCGGGGAAGAAATTCCTCGCTCTGTTTTCATGCCGGTTTGCACCTTTGCGCCCAACGCTGATTTCTGGTAAAACGGATATGCCAATACATAAGGCTAAGAAAGGAAGGTACTTATGGCGAAGAAGAAACAGAACATACCGGCATACGGCACCGCCGAGATCAACGGTGTCACCTATTTCCGTACCAGGATCACTGACGCCGATGGAAAACGGGTTCCCATTTACGCTTCCACCTGTGAGGAGCTATACAAAAAGGAACAGGACGCACGGCAGCAGGTACAGGACATCCTTTTTCGGAAGCAAAACCCTACCGTAGAAGATTATTGTGAAAGATGGCTGCTCATGCGTTCAGCCACGGTAACACAAGATACGCTGCGGAATTATCGCAGGGAGATGTATAAGTATATTGTCGAGCCGCTTGGGAACCTGTATCTTTCCGATGTGACGGCCGACGACATCAAGCTGGCGCTTGTTCCTGTGTCCAAAAGAGCAAAGCACACTTTTGATACCGTCAATATGCTTATTAAAAGCGTCTTTTACTCGGCAGAGCGCAGCGAGGTCATCGACTACAATCCTGCTGCTAAGATCAGCGCCAAGGGCGGTGTGCCAGGTAAACCGATGGACGCACTGACGGATGAGCAGGTAAAAAAGCTGGTAGATGCAGTCAAGGGCCTTCCCCCGTATGTGTTTGTCATGCTCGGCCTGTACGCAGGTCTACGGCGTGAGGAGAGTCTTGCTTTGCAATGGGACTGTGTGTTCCTGGACACGCCGACCCCATATATTTCTGTCCGGCGTGCATGGCGGGGAAGCCACCGGAAAGAGCCGGAGATCTCTACCGTATTAAAAACTCCGGCATCCCGAAGGGATATTCCCATTCCAAAGTGTTTGGTGGAGTGCCTGCGAGAGGCAAAACGATCTTCCAAATCTGCCTTTGTGATTTCAAATCGTAAGGGTGGCCCCCTTTCTGAGGGCGAATTTGTGGGAGTTTGGTACCATGTTAAGAACCACACCGCAGGAGAGAAAATCAACTACAAGTATGTGAATGGGGAACACATCCGTTATACGACCTGCCCCATTCTCGGAAGCCATCGAAAAGGCTCCCCGAACCATGTGTATAGTCTGGACTTCCATGTGACCCCGCACCAGCTTCGCCACACATACATTACGAACCTCTTATATATGGGGGTAGACCCCAAGACCGTGCAATATCTCGCCGGGCATAAAAACAGTAAAACAACTATGGACATTTATGCAAAAATCAAGTATAATAAGCCCCAAGAACTTCTCCCTGTCGTAAACGCTGCGTTACGGCCTGTCGCAATGTCTTGAAAATACCCGTTTTTAACGATGTTTTCTGTTAATATACGGGCTAAGTCCAGTTGCGACATCCTCAAAAGTGTTGGAATATCAAGGGGAATCGGGATTTTTTCAGCCCAGTACGGCCTCAAAGCCGCTCGTCGCGCACCTCAGTTCAGCAAGCGATAAAAAAGTTATCCTTTCCCCCGGAAAACTTCGGTTTTCCGGGGTTTTCTTTCGGATTTTGTTACAAAGCATTGACATACCAAAATCCGAGGGGACAAAATTCTGAAATGATAGACCACACTATCTTGCGGTCTGACGCAAAATACCTTGATGTCAAAGGGATTATTGTTGTACTCTGCCAGTATTTGCAGCCCTCTGCTCTGGTTGCCGCATAGCCGATGGTGATTTGTTCCTGAACAGACTTTCCTGTTTCTGGGTTAACATGCCACCCTACCGTTTTCCTCACTGCATAGGGCCTTCTTCGCTTTCCGGGCATTTTCTTGACGCTTCCATATCCGTTGGGTGATCTCAAAAAATCTCAAACTTCCCTTCTCCCAGCGTTTGAATTAAATTTGATAAAGGGTATGTGTTTGACCTGTCCGACGGCGGCATCCACCATGTCCGGGGCACCGTGGAGGTCACGGGCCAGGCCGGAGGTCTTTTTTGGACAGCATGACAAAGAGAGCCGCACGTCTGTGCGGCTCTCTTTGTTTGAGGATAGAAAGGAAAAGCAATTCATGTCGTAGGAATTACTGTGGACAAGATACACCATGAGAAAAAATTTGTAAAGCGACAAAATCTCATTTTAACATTAAAGAATGTCATGGAATCATCCTATTTTTGCACAATGCACGGAATATCTTCTTAAAAATTGGGCAAAATACATAGAATCCCTCTCTTGCCCGGGGAAAAAGTACGTTGTATAATAGCAGTATGAAATAGTTTCATAGCTGGAGGATGGCATGGATACGAAAAAACTGGAGGCTCTGGCGGCGGCCGTACAGTATGGCAGCTTCACCCGGGCGGCGGAGGCCCTGGGCTATACCCAGTCCGGTATGACCCACATGATGAACAGCCTGGAGCGGGACATCGGATTTCCGGTGCTGCTGCGGGGCCGGGGCGGGGTGCGGCTGACCCCGGCGGGGGAGCGCATCTATCCCCTGGTCCGGGAGGTTCTGGCGGCCTCCCAGTCCCTGGACCGGGAGATCGCCCTGATCAATTCCCATAAGGAGGACACCATCCGGGTGGCCTCCTATTCCAGCATTGCCATGCACTGGCTGCCGGAGGTGATCCAGCAATTCCGCCGGGTGCACCCGGACCTGACGGTGGACATCCAGATGGGCAGCGTGGAGGAGGTGTACCGCTGGGTCCGGGAGGACAAGACGGACGTGGGCTTCGCCAGTCTCCAGGACGGCATGACCATGGATTGGGTCCCCCTGGCGGAGGACCCGCTGCTGGCCATTCTGCCGCCGGAATACGACCTGCGGGGCCGTGACCGCTTCAATGTGGAGGATTTTGCCGGGCAGGAGTTCCTGATGCCGTCTCTGGGCTTTCACCTGGACATTCTGCGGGCGCTGAACCGCTCCAACGTCACGCCGGTGATCCGCACCACCCAGGTGTCCGACAGCGTCATCATCTCCATGGTAGAGCACGGCCTGGGCGTCAGCGTTCTGTCGGAGCTGGTGCTGAAGGGCCGCCGGGACGATGTGCAGGCGGTGCCCCTGGACCCGCCGGCCTACCGCCAGCTGGGCATTCTGGTGCGGGACCGGAAGGACCTGCGCCCTGCTGCCCGCCGCTTCATCACCGAGGCGCGTGAAATCATCGATCAGATCAAATAGGAGAACCCATATGCTTTCATTTACCCCCCTGACCATTGAACACCATGCCCTGCTGCGCCGCTACTACGACGGGTGCGACTATCACCTGTGCGAATATTCCACCGGAACAAAGCTCATGTGGAGCCTGTACCTGCGGCCCTCCTTCGCCCAGGAGGCGGGCTGCCTCATTGTCCGCAACCGGGTGGACGGCGAGTGGGTATTCGACTTTCCGGTGCCGGGCCCCGGCGGCGACGTGGATGCCGCCCTGACAGCCATTGAGGAATACTGCACCGAGACGGGAACGCCGCCGGTGATCTCCGTGGTGCCGGAGGAGAAGGCCCCGGAGCTGCTGCTGCGCTGGCCCCGGTTCCGGCTGACCAACGAGCGCAACTGGAAGGATTACCTGTACCGGGCGGAGGATATGGCCGCCTTTGCCGGGCGGAAATACAGCGGCCAGCGCAACCACATCAACAAGTTCCGCAAGGAGTATCCCGATGCCCGGTTTGTGGTCCTTACCGGGGAGGACATGCCCCTCATCGAGGACTTCTGGGGGGACTATGAGCAGGAGTTCCAGAAAACCAGCTTCAACGCCAAGCGGGAGCTGGCCTATGCCAAGGCCCTGGCCCGGCTGCTGCCGGAGGGCTGGCTGCTGGGCGGCGGCCTGCTGTCGGAGGGCCGGCTGGTGGCCATGAGTCTGGCGGAAAAGTGCGGCGACACCCTGATCATCCATGTGGAAAAGGCGCTGTATTCCCACCAGGGGGCATATCCCACCCTGGTCCAGGCCTTTGCCGCCCACTTCGGCGGCGACTGCACCTACATCAACCGGGAGGACGACGCCGGGGACCAGGGCCTGCGGACGTCCAAGCTGCAATACCTGCCGGTGCGCCTGGCGGGGAAGCTGCGGTTCGAGGTCCGCTGCGAGGCCGACCGTCTGCGGGAGATCCCCACCCTCACCACGCCGCGCCTGACCCTGACGCCGCTGGAGGACCGGGACGAGGCGGCGTACAACGCCCTTTGCCTGGACGACGACCGCAACCGCTGGTGGGGGTACGACTTCCGTCAGGATCTGAAGGGGGAGCTGACGGAGGATTACTTCCTGTCCGTGGCCCGGCACGACTTTGCCGCCCGTCAGGCGGTGAATTTCGCCGTCCGGCTGGACGGACACCTTATCGGCGAGGCGGTGCTGTACCGGTTCGACTGGCGGGGCGGCGCGGAGCTGGGCTGCCGCATCGACCGGGCCTACGCCGGTCACGGCTACGGCACCGAGGCCTTCACCGCGGCGGCGGAGTGGGCCCTGTTCGGCCTGACCCTGGCCAAGGTAAAGGCCAAGTGCTATAAGGAGAACACCGCATCGTATAAAATGCTCTCCTCCTGCATGCGTCCGGCAGGGGAGGACGACACGTTCTTCTACTTTGAAAAGCTGGTATAATTCGCATAAAAGCCAAGCAGCGGAGGCCCTGTCGGGTCTCCGCTGCTTGCAGTACAGGCAGTTTACTTGACGCAGATGGTCTCGATCTCCACCAGCGCGCCCCGGGGCAGAGCGCCCACTTCCACGGCGCTGCGGGCGGGGTACTGGCCCTCGGTGAAGAACTCGGCATACACCGCGTTCATGGCGGCGAAGTCGCTCATGTGCTGCAGGAACACGGTGGTCTTGACCACATTGTCCATGGTCAGGCCGGCGGCCTCCACAATGGCCTTGATGTTGCGGAACACCTGGCGGGTCTGCTCCTGGATGCCGCCGGGAACGAACTCGCCGGTCTTGGGGTCGAAGGGCACCTGGCCGCTGGTGACCAGGAAGCTGCCGCAGTCGATGGCCTGGGAATAGGGGCCGATGGCGGCGGGAGCATTGGTGGTGGCGATGATCTTCTTCATAACAGAGCTTCCTCCTTATATAGTATCCTCTAAAGCAGCGGGCCTTTCGGCCCAACCCTGTTATATCACACTTTTTGCCGTTTGGCAACAGCGGAACCGGGTTATTCTCCGCCGAAGCACAGCCGCACGGCCCAGGCGGCAGCAATGAAGGCTGCCAGGTCCGCCGTCAGGGCGGCGGGAATGGTATAGCGGGTGCGGCGGATGCCTGCCGCGCCGAAATACACCGCCACGGTGTAAAACGTGGTCTCCGAGCAGCCCAGCATCACCGCCGCCGTGCGGCCCACGGCGGAATCCGGGCCGTACTGCTCCATCAGCTGGCTGCCCACGGCCAGGGCTCCGGACCCGCTGACTGGCCGCACCAGCAGCAGGGCCGACGTCTCCGGCGGGATGCCCAACGCACCCAGCACCGGCGACAGCACTGCCGCCAGAGCGTCCATGGCTCCGGAGGCCCGCAGCATATACACCGCCGTCAGCAGGGCTGCCAAAGCCGGAAGGATTCTGATCACCACCGACAGGCCCTCTCCTGCTCCCTGGGTCAGGGCGCTGAACACGTCCACCCGCTGCCGCAGGGCGTACAGGGCTGCCCCTGCCAGAAGGCATGGGGTCACGAATGCCGTGGGGTCCATGTCAGCTCCTCCATACCCGGCTCAGCAGCCGGGCCGTCAGCAGTCCCGCCGTCACGGAGATGGCCGACGACAGCCACACCGCCGGCAGGATGTCGAAGGGCGTCCGGCACCCGCAGGCGGCCCGGACTCCGGCTACCGTGGTGGGCAGCAGCTGCAGGGATGCCGTGTTCAGCACCACCAGGCGGCACAGCTCGTCGTCGGCCACGCCGTTCTGCCCCCTTGCCATGCGCCGGGCCGCCCGGATGCCCAGTGGTGTGGCGGCATTGCCCAGGCCCAGCAGATTGGCGGACACGTTGGCCGACACTGCCGCCAGAGTCTCCGGGTCCCGGCTGGCCCGGGGCAGCAGCCGCCCCAGGGCAGGACGCAGGGCCGCTGCCAGCTTCCGGCTCAGACCGCAGCGGCTCATAAGCTCCATAACGCCGCTCCACAGACACAGCACCCCCGCCATGGCGATGCATAGCTCCACCGCTGCCCCGGCCCCCTCTAAGGCGGCCGCACTCACGGCGTCCATGGTGCCGTTGACGGCGGCAAACACCAGCGATACCGTCACCATTCCCGTCCAGATCCAGGCCATTGCCATGTCCCGTCCCCCTTTCCTGCCATATATATGCATGAAAGGGCGGGGGAGATGCATGAATATTTTGCAAAAAATGGAACAACACTTGTTGACTTGACGCGATACTTGCCGTATAATGGATAAGCACGATGCATCATGCGAAAGAGGGTCAATTCGATACAGGGGGGATGGCATTGTGAAATCGACGGGTATTGTAAGAAAGGTGGACGAGCTGGGCCGGATCGTGCTGCCGGTGGAGCTGCGGCGCACCATGGACATCGTGGAAAAGGATGCGCTGGAGATCTATGTGGACGGCAATTCCATTGTCCTGCGGAAATATCGTCCCAGCTGTATTTTCTGCGACAGCACCAAGGATGTGCGTACCTTCCGGGGCCGCAACGTCTGTCCCCGTTGTCTGCGGGAGCTCCGCGAACGGGTGTGAAATGACATAAATGCAGCAAAAAGCAGGCCATGGGGGCCTGCTTTTTCAGCTTTTTCCCTTCAGCCGGTCCAGGAGGCGGCGGAGGGGATTTTTTTTGCCCTCCGCCGCGGCGGCCGGAGGGGAGGCCAATGCACTCCGGACCCGGGCCAGAGCGGCCCCGGCCCCGGGAACGTTTGCCTGCTTGCCTTTTTCATACAGGTCCGCCGCCTGACGCAGGTCCCGACGGACGCCTGTGCCCCGCTCATACAGCCGCCCCAGGCGGCACAGAGCCAGACCGTTTCCCCGCTCTGCCGCCTGACGGTACAGGTTGGCGGCCACGGCGGGGTCCTGCGCCACGCCGCTGCCGGTCTCATAGCAGATGCCCAGCCGCACCATGGCCTCCGCGTGTCCCTGCTGGGCGGCCTGCTGGTACATGTACACGGCGTATTTGGGCTTTTTCTCCACACCGTCGCCGGTTTCGTAGCAGGTGCCCAGCAGATACTGGGCCCGGGGCATTCCCACTGCGGCGGGCCGCTTCAGCAGAAGGGCGGCCTCCTGGTGGGCGTGGGGGTCCTTTCGCCGCCGCAGCAGCGCCGCCAGGCAGTACTGGCCCTCCGGGTCCCCCAGGTCCGCGGACCGGCGGTACAGAGTCTCCGCCTGCTGCGGGTCCTGCTGTGCGCCGTGGCCGGTCTCATAGCATACGCCCAGCCGGGTCATGGCCCGGACATGGCCCCGCTCCGCCGCACGGCGGAAATAGGAGACGGCCCGGTCATAATCCTTCTCGGTGCCGTGGCCGAAATAATAACACATGCCCGTCTGGCACAGAGCATCGGTATAGTCTCCCTGGGCGGCGGCCAGGAAGCAGCGGAAGGCCTCCTGCTCGCTGCGCTCCACGCCCTTGCCCTGGTCATAGCTCAGTCCCAGGAAGTGCCAGGCCCGGGGACAGCCCCCCTCCGCCGCCTGGCGAAACAGGCGGGCTGCCTCCCTGTGGTCCTGCGTCACGCCCTTGCCCAGACGATACAGCACCCCCAGGGCGCACTGGGCGTCGGGATATCCGGCGTCCGCCGCCTCCCGGTACAGGGCCAGAGCCCGGGATACGTCCCGCTCCACGCCGTCACCGAATTCGCAGCACACGCCCAGCAGGTACTGGGCCCGGGGCAGACGCTGCTCCGCCGCCTGGGCGAAGCAGTATGCCGCCTTCTTCTGGTCCTTCTCCACCCCCTGGCCGAAAAAGTACATGACGCCCAGGTTGCACCGGCCCATGGGGTAGCCCTGGTCCGCCGCCTGGCGATACAGCTCCACGGCCTTGGCCGGGTCCTTTTCCACTCCCTGGCCGCTTTCATAGCACACGCCCAGGTTGCACAGGGCCGGGGCGTAGCCATGGGCTGCCGACTCCTGATACAGGCGGCAGGCCCGGTCCTCATCCTGGTCCACGCCCAGACCGTTGTCATAGCACAGCGCCCGCCAGTACAGGCCCGCCGGGTCGTCCTCCGCCGTCTGGGAAAACCAGTAAAACGCCTTTTGGGGGTCCTTTTCCACCCCGTTGACGCCATAGAGGCAGTTGACGCCCATCTGCACTGCGGCGTTGGCATCGCCGTCCTCCGCCGCCTGGCGGCAGTCCTCCAGGGCCTGCCGCCGCCGGTCCGCCAGCTTCAGCAGCTCCGGGGAAAAGGCCACGATCTGGGGGTCCTGATCCAATTGTCCGTGGTCCGTCATAAAAATCGCTCCTTGCCTGTGTCTTACCGGAAGGACAGCAGCTCCTCCGTCTCCTTACGGCCCGGGCCGTTTTTCCACTGCTCAGGATAGCCCATGGCGATGAGGCAGGCGGCCCGCTGGCCCTCCAGCTCCAGCAGACGCCCGACGGCGTCCGCGTCGAAAATGCCCAGGATGCAGGTGCCGATGTCCAGCTCCCGGGCCGCCAGGCAGAAGGTCTGGGCGGCGATGCCGGCGTCGAACATCTCCCATCCGGCAGCCTGGACCTCCGTCAGGGGGGCGTCTCCCTGGCCGGACAGGCCGGGAATGTAGGTGACCACCGCCAGAGCGGCGGCCCGATTGATGGTCTTGGTGTTGAAGCCCTGGCCGGGGATGCACTCCCTGGCGATGCGCTCCTTCAGCACGGGATCGTCCACGACGACGTAGCGCACGGGCTGGGTGTTTTTCCAGCTGGGGGAAAACCGGGCCAGGTCCACCACCCGGCGGATGTCCTCCCGGGGAATGGGCTTTTCCTGAAAACGGCGGCAGCTGACCCGCTGCCGGATGCATTCTGCAGTGGTCATAATGGGAATTACGCTCCTTTGGTAAAATTTACGCCATTATAGCACACTTCCGCCCCGCCGTAAAGGGCGCCGGGGCTGTACTTGTAAAAACCAGGAAAATGTGATACAATGCGGAAATATACTGGGACAAAGCCGGGAAAAGGGGGGACAAAAAATGGGCCTGCACGATGGACACCGCCAGCGGAAGCGCCAGCAGTTTTTGTCCCATGGACCCCAGAGCATGGCGGACCACGAGCTGCTGGAGCTGGCCCTGTTTTATGCCATCCCCCGCCGGGATACCAACGAAACCGCCCACCGGCTGCTGGACCAGTTCGGCTCCCTGGACCGGGTGCTGTCCGCCCCGGAGCAGGAGCTGGAGCAGGTGGAGGGCGTGGGGCAGAACGCGGCTGTGCTGCTGCGGCTCATGGGGTCTATCGGTGACCGGGCCCGGCGGCCTGGACGGGAGGAAAAGATCGTGGCCTCCGTGGACCAGGCCGGGGCCTATTTCCTGCGGCTGCTGGACGGGCAGCGGACGGAGCAGCTGTATCAGCTGTGCGTGGACGGCAAGGGAAAGGTCCTGTCCTGCCGGATGCTGTCCCAGGGGCAGGCGGACATGACGGTGCTGAGCCTGCGGCAGGTGGTGGAAAACGCTCTGCTGTCCGGGGCCAGCGGCGTATTCCTGGGCCACAACCACCCCAGCGGCGTGGCCCTGCCGTCTCCGGCGGATATGGAGGCCACCACCCAGGTGCGGGACGCCCTGAAGCGGCTGGACATCCGGCTCATTGACCACATCATCGTGGCCGATGGAGACTATGTTTCCATGGCATCCAGCGGACTGCTGCGGTAGATTCCCGCCATTTTGGGCAAATTCACGAAGAAAATTGACAGAAAAGGGTAGAAATGCTGCAAAGAATCTGTTATAATAAGAGAATCTTATAATCTAATATGAGATATTACTTTTGCTTGTAAAAATGCGAATAAAAAAACAGGAGAAACCAATGGAAACACAGAAAAGACGGCGGGGCGACCGCCGTGACGGCCGGCTGCTGCGGGAACTGGATTCCCTGCACTTCATCACCGGCATCATTTACCCCAACCGCTGCGACAACGAGGCGTATATTTCCGAACGCATCGACCTGACGCCGGTGAAGGCCTATATGGCCCGCCGGAACGAGACGGAGAAGGACTTCCCCTATACCTATTTCCACCTGGTGCTGACGGCACTGGTGAAAACCATCACCCTGCGGCCCAAGATGAACCGCTTCATCGTCAACGGCAACTTCTTCCAGCGCAACGAGGTGACGGCCTCCTTCGTGGTGAAAAAACAGTTTTCCGACAAGGGAGCCGAGGCCCTGGCCATGCTGCACACCACCGGCGACGACACCATCGACACGGTCCATGAATACATCCGCCAGCAGGTGACGGAGTGCCGCTCCGACAAGGTGGACAGCACCACCGGCGAGATGGACATTCTCAACAAGCTGCCCCGCTGGGTGGGCAAGATTGCGGTGCGGTTCATCATGTGGCTGGATAAGCACGGCTGGGTCCCCGACAGCATGACCTGCAACGACCCGTATTACAGCTCTGTGGTGCTGTCCAACCTGGGCTCCATCAAGCTCAAGTGCGGCTATCACCACCTGACCAACTGGGGCACCTGCTCCGTGTTCTGCATCATCGGTGAAAAGAAGATGAGTCCCTTTTACGATGCCGACGGCAGCGTGACCATGCGGGAGACCCTGGACCTGGGTCTGACCATCGACGAGCGCCTGGCCGACGGTTATTATTACTCCAAGTCCATCCGGCTGCTGAAGTATCTGCTGGAGCACCCGGAGGAGCTGGAGAAGCCCTTGAAGGAGGAAGTATCTTATGAGTAAAGCCGCTCAGGTAAAAGCGCCCTGGCTCAACAGCAGGGACCCCGGGGTGCCCGCTACCCTGACGTATTCGGAGCTGTCCATGTGTGGCCGGGTGGAGGAGATGGTGCGCCGCTATCCCGACTACATCGCCTATGAGTTCATGGGCAAGTGCACCACCTATGCCGACATGTGGAAGAAGATCAACGCCTGCGCCAAGAGCCTGAAGGCCATCGGCATCCGGGAGGGCGACAAGGTCACCATCTGCATGCCCAACGCACCCCAGACCCTGTGCATGTTCTACGCCGTGAATATGGTGGGCGCCATCGCCAACATGGTGCACCCCCTGTCCGCTGAAAGCGAGATCGCCTTCTATCTGCGGGATTCCGGCTCCGTGGCGGCCATCACCCTGGATCAGTTTTATCCCAAGTTTGAAAGCGTCCGCAAGGCCGTGGACCTGCCGTGCCTGATCGTCACCTCCGTGGCCGACGAGCTCAAGCCCCTGCTGAAGGTGGGCTATAAGCTCACCGAGGGCCGCAAGAACCCCAAGATCCCCGCCGGCCGGGCGGGCGTTCTGTCCTGGAAGGAGTTCCTGCGCCGGGGCGAATATGTGGAGATCTATCAGGTCCGCCGCAAGGCCGAGGACCCCGCCGCCATCCTGTATTCCGGCGGCACCACCGGCGTGACCAAGGGCATCCTGCTGTCCAACCGCAACTTCAACGCCCTGGCGGCCCAGATCATCGCCACCAACCCCTTCTTCCGGCCCGGCCACAAGATGCTGGCCATTATGCCCATGTTCCACGGCTTCGGCTTGGGCGTGTCCATCCATTCCATGGTGGCCAACGGCGGCCACTGCATCCTGATCCCCCGCTTCACGGCCCAGAGCTATGCCGAGCTGATCAAGAAGCACAAGCCCAATCTCATTGCCGGCGTTCCCTCCCTGTTCGAGGCTCTGCTGCGGGTGAAGGAGATCGAGGGGGCGGACCTGAGCTGCCTGCTGGGCGTGTTCTCCGGCGGCGACAGCCTGTCCGTGGAGCTGAAGAAGCGGTTCGACGCCTTCCTGAAGGAGCACGGCGCCACCATCACCGTCCGGGAGGGCTACGGCACCACCGAGTGCGTCACCGCCAGCTGCCTGACCCCCATCCACAAGCAGAAGGAGGGCTCCATCGGCATCCCCTTCCCGGATACCTATTATAAGATCGTCAAGCCCGGCACCCAGGAGGAGGTCCCCTACGGCGAGGAGGGCGAGATCTGCCTGACCGGCCCCACCATGATGCTGGAGTATGTCAACCACCCCGAGGAGACGGCCCAGACCAAGCAGACCCACGCCGACGGCCTGACCTGGGTCCATACCGGCGACCTGGGCATGATGGACGAGGAGGGCTTCATCTATTTCCGCCAGCGCATCAAGCGCATGATCGTTACCAACGGCTACAACGTGTATCCCTCCCAGCTGGAGAACATCCTGGAGGGCCACGAGTACGTCCACCTGAGCTGCGTCATCGGCGTCAAGGACCCCATCAAGATGCAGCGGGTCAAGGCATTCGTGGTGCTCAAGCCCGGCTATGTGCCCACGGAGGCCTGCAAGCAGGAGCTGATGGACTACTGCCGCAAGCACATCGCCAAGTATGCCATGCCCTCGGACATCGAGTTCCGGGAGGAACTGCCCAAGACCCTGGTGGGCAAGGTGGCCTATCGGGTGCTGGAGGAGGAAGAAAACGCCAAGCTGGACGCCAAGGCCGCCGAAAATGCCAAGATCGACGCCCAGCGCCGCCAGCTGGAGGAGGAGCGCAAGGCCGCCGTTCAGGAGCGCAAGGCCAAGAAGGCCGCCGAGGCCAAGGCAAAAAATCCGGACAAGGACGAGGCCAAGGCCCAAGAGGCTGAAACCCCCAAGGAATAAAGCAAGGAGGCTTGTCAATGGACAGGGAAATGAGACGGCAATACACCGTACTGGTGGACTTTCTGGGCCACATTCTGGGCCCGGATTATGAGGTAGCCCTCCACGAGCTGAAGGACGATTCCAACGAGATCATCGCCATTGCCAACGGCGAGCTGACCGGGCGGCATCTGGGCTCCCCCCTCAGCAACAAAATGCTGGAGTATCTGACCAGCCATTTGTATGAGACCCAGGACTATGTGCTGCGCTTCGAGTCCACCGCCATCACCGGAAAGAAGCTGTGCTCCAACTCCCTGTTCATCAAGGGGCCCCGCAATGAGCTGACGGGCCTGCTGTGCATCAACTTCGACAGCAGCCGGTATCAGGAGCTGTCGGCCCGGGTCATGGACCTGTGCAGCAATATGCTGACCCCCGGCGTCCAGAGCGGCGCCCGGCTCATCGTGGAGGATGAAACGGACCCCACCGCCGACGCGCCGGAAAAGACGTATCCCACCTCCATCGCCGGGGCTACCGCCAGCATCGTGTCCGAGGTGGTGTCCAACTATCCTGTGCCGGTGGAGCGGCTGACCCAGGACGAAAAGATGGAGATCATGGCGACGCTGAACCGCAAGGGCGTGTTCCTGCTGAAGGGCTCCGTCAGCTATGTGGCCAAGGAGCTCCACAGCTCCGAGGCCAGCATCTATCGCTATCTGGGCAAGCTCAACAACCGTTCATAATGCAGAGCGCCGCGAAGCAAATGCTTCGCGGCGCTTCAGCCTGTCAAAGAACCCCCAGCAGCTCCACGCTGTCCCAGCGGCCAGCTCCGTCAGAGGGATGTGGCTCTTTGAGACGGCCACTTTTCGTTGAAATTAATGAACAACATGTTGTGTATTAAGTTCTGTTTGACAAATATGCAGATTGTATGTTATATTATTTGCATAAAATGTATGCATTCATACAATAAACAGCTAACGCATGAAGGAGATAAAATGTGTTTGACTTTGTGTGTAACGACTTTTGCCGACTCAAATAGATGGACCGTACGATGTGATCTGGAACGAAAAGGAGAACGCTATGTGGTGGAAGAAGTATTCCTTTTTGCTGATGTATCCGATGGCGGTGTTTGGCGTGGTGGGCGGCGCCTATTATGCGTCGGGGCACCTGAACACGTTTGATAAGTGGTATCTGATCGTGTTTGTCCCCCTGGGCCTGTGGCAGTGGATCGAGACCTTTGTGCGCTGGCGGCGGGAGAAAAGGACGCCTCCAGAGGGCGGCGTAAAGCCGGAGGATGACGATGGGCCAACGGCCAGGACTCCGTAACAGCAGAACGGACCACCCACGGTCCGGGGACAGCTCCCCGGGCCGCGGGTGGTCCGATTTTTACGCAGCCGCGCCCAGCAGCAAAAGCGGCAGCAGCCACCGGGGCCTCATGCCTCCGTCTCCCGGGCCAGCGCGTCGGCCAGGGCGGCATAATCCGCCAGGCTCAGCCGCTCGCCCCGGACGTTTTCCGGCAGACCGCAGGCGGAGACGATGGCCGCCAGCCGGTCCTTGGGCAGGGAGAATCCGGTCTGCAAGCTGTTTACCAGGGTCTTGCGCCGCAGGGCGAAGCCCGCCCGCACCGTTCGCCACAGCATGGCCTCGCTGCCCACCTCCACCGGCGGCTGCTGCCGCACGGGGCAGTGGATCACGGCGGAGGTGACCTTGGGAGCCGGCAGGAAGCAGGTGTTGGGCACCTCGAACAGCAGCTCCGGCGCGGTGTAATACTGCATCAGCAGGGTGAAGGCCCCATAGTCCGCCGTGCCCGGGGCGGCGCAGATCCGCTGGGCTACCTCCTTCTGAATCAGCACCGTCAGGGATTGAAAGCAGCGGCTTTCCACCACCCGGGTCAGCAGGGGGGTGGTGATGTTATACGGCAGGTTGGCGCACAGGATAGGCCGCAGGCCCCCGAAGTGCTCCCGCACCAGGGCAGGCAGCTCCTGCTGCATCACGTCGCCCCGGATCAGGGTGAAATTGGGGAAGTCCGCCATGGTCTCCTCCAGCACCGGGTACAGCCGCCGGTCCAGCTCCACGGACACCACCTTCCCGGCCCGCTGGGCCAGCTCCCGGGTCAGGGGGCCGATGCCCGGGCCGATCTCCAGCACCCCGGTGTTCTCGTCCGCGCCGCAGGCGGCGGCAATGTCCCGGGGCACCCAGCCCTGGATGAGAAAGTTCTGGCCCATGGCCTTGGAAAAGTGAAAGCCGTGGCGCTGCAAAAGCGCCTGGATGTCATTGCGGTTGCAAAGGTCCATATTGCCTCCTATTCGACAACAAGTTGTATTTTTCTACTGAATTATTCCTCAAGGTTATCATTCTCAGGGCCGGGGCGGTACTCCAGCAGGTCCCCGGGCTGGCAATCCAGGGCGCGGCAGAGCTTGTTCAGGGTGTCCACCCGGACGGCCCGGGCCTTGCCGGTTTTCAGGATGGAGAGATTGGCCATGGTGATGCCCACCCGGTGGGAAAGCTCCGTCAGGCTCATTTTCCGCCGGGCCAGCATCACGTCAATGTTGAATACGATCATGTCCGTGCCCCCTCTCAAATGGTCAGGTCGTTGTCCTCCCGCAGGGCGGCGGCGTCGGCCACCAGCCGGGACAGGACATAGAGCACGATGCCTGCTGCCAGGCAGAAAAATGTCACCAGCGGCGTGATCAGAAGGGTCAGAGGTGCACTGCCCGCGCCCAGATAGGCCACAATGAGCATTCCCGCCGGGAATATCACCGCGTCGGCAAAGGCCAGGCGGCTGATGGTGCGCAGGTCACGGGCATTTTTCCCAGTGAAGGCCATACCCTTTACAGCAATGCTGCCGCAGACTCTCCACGCCGGGACCATGGCCCAGAAGATCGGCACGGCAAACGCCCACGCCCAGACAAGACACGGCCAATAGGCCCAGGCAAACTCCGGCGCGGCCCGAACCGTGTCCGTCCCGTAAAACGGAAGAAACAGGAAGAAGAACACCGCCAGCAGCGCCCCCGCCGCCAGCAGGACGGCCCGCAGCAGGGCCGACATGGTTTTGGTTTTCATATGCGTCTCTCCTTTCGCTTGCTGAGGTCAGGATACCATAGTTTATCTCGTGTGTCAAGCATTATTTATCGAAACTCGAATAATAATTTCTGTTTGTATGAGTTTTGCAATTTCCTGTTGCATTTTGGCGGCGGCGGGTATATACTATCCACAGAGAACAACCGAATAGCTGTCTTCGGGGCGGGGCGAAATTCCCCACCGGCAGTGATAGTCTGCGAGCGGCCGCGGCCGCAGGAACCGGCGCAATTCCGGTACCGACAGTATAGTCTGGATGAGAGAAGGCGTGTACGGCATTGTCACAATGCTCTTTTTTGATGCGTGCACCTTGGAAGGCAAGTCTTTCCGGGTGTTTTACTTTTATCAAAAGGAGCGTTTTTTCTTATGACGCAAGCAAGCAAACGAACCCATCGCCTGGCGGTAGCCGCCATGCTCAGCGCCGTGGCCGCGGTGCTGCAATTCGTGGAGTTTTCCATTCCCCTGATCCCCAGCTTTGTGAAGCTGGACATCTCGGACCTGCCCGCCCTGCTGGGGACGTTTTCCCTGGGCCCGGTATACGGCGTGGTGATCCAGCTGGTGAAGAACCTGCTGCACCTGCCCTTCGGCTCCAGTGCCGGAGTGGGTGAGCTCAGCAACTTCATCCTGGGAGCTGTGTTCGTGCTGTGCGCCGGCCTGGTGTACCGCAAGCACAAGAGCCGCAAGGGTGCCCTGATCGGGGCGATGCTGGGTGCGGTTCTGATGGCTGTGGTCAGCGTCCCCTCCAACTACTTCTTCGTGTATCCGGCATATGTCAAGGTGTACGGGATGCCCCTGGAGGCCATCATCGGTGCGTACCAGGCCATTCTGGGTACCATTGCGGAGGTCCCCTCCTCCAACGCTCTGCTCAACTGCCTGCTGGTGTTCAACGTGCCCTTCACCTTCTGCAAGGGCCTGCTGGACGTGGGCCTGTGCTTCCTGATCTACAAGCCCCTATCCCCCCTGCTGCACAAATAAGACGGGCTGTCCCGGCAATAAGCGATCCCCCTGTCCGCTATGTGGACAGGGGGATGTAATTTATGTTCCGCTGTGGGCGTGGACCTTTTCCGGGGCCGCGTCCCCCTTGGGAAGGCGACGCACCCGGATCTCCATGACCCGCCGGTGCTCCACCCGGGTGACGCACACCTCCAGGCCGTCGGCCCGAAACCGGTCGCCTACGTCGGGCACCCGCCCGATCTCCTCCATGACCCAGCCGGACACCGACGAGGCGTCGTACTCCTCGCTGGGCTTCATGTCGAACAGGTCGTACAGATCGTCCAGGTCCGCCGAGCAGGCCACCAGATAGCTGCCGTCGGACTGCTTTCGGAACTCCTCGATGACCTCGTCGTGCTCGTCCCAGATCTCGCCCACCAGCTCCTCCATGATGTCCTCCATGGTGACGATGCCCTGGGTGCCGCCATATTCGTCCACCACCACCGCCATGTGGACCTTGTTCTGCTGCAATTGCCGCAGCAGGTCCGATATCCGGGCGGTTTCCGTGGTGTACAGCACGGAGCTCTTCAGCTCCGACAGGCGCTTGACGCCCCGGCAATAGGCGGCGTAAAAGTCCTTCTCATGGAGCACACCGATGATGTTGTCAATACTGTCGTGGTAAATGGGCAGCCGGGAGAACCCGCTGCTTGCGTACATAGCCGCCGCCTCCTCCATGGTGGCAGTGTCCGCCAGGGCCTCCAGGTCCACCCGGGGGGTGAGAATCTCGGATACCTCCATGTCGTTGAACTCGATGGCGTTGCGGATGAGATCGCTCTCGTGCTGGTCCAGGCTTCCCTCGGTCTCGGCCTGGTCCACCATCCCCATCAGCTCCTCCTCCGTGATGCCGTCGTCGTCCTGGTGCCGCAGCAGCACCCGCAGCAGCTTCTTCCACTGGGTGAACAGGAAGTTCACCGGCGTCAGCAACACCGCCATCACCCGCAGCAGCGGCGTGGCGACGATGGCCCAGGCCTCCGGCCGCTCCTTGGCCAGGCTCTTGGGCGTCACCTCGCCGAAGATCAGGATCACCACGGTCAGCACCGTGGCGGACACCGTGGGACCCTTGGCGCTGCCGATGAGCTTGATAAACAGCACCGCGCCAATGGTGGTGGCCACGTTGTTGACGATGTTGTTGCCGATGAGCAGGGTGGAGAGCAGCCGGTCGAAATCGGCTGCCAGGGCCAGGGTCCGGGCGGCGCGCTTGTCGCCGTCGTCGGCCCGGGTTTTCAGGCGGATGCGGTTCAGGGATGTAAAAGCGGTCTCCGTGGCGGAGAAGTAGGCGGATAGGGCGACCAGCGCCACCAGCGCCGCCAGCATTGCGACAGTACTACTGTCCATAGAAAGGTTACCAACTCAGCTTTCTGTAATGAAATTTCAGGCAGGTTCACAGCCTGATGGTTCAGTATACCATAATTGGGTCCCGCATGCAACCGATTCGCGGAAATTCCCGGCCCATTCCGGCATTTTGGGGAACCTTTATGGACTATTAACGCAAAAAAGGCCGCAGAGCGGGGAACTCTGCGGCCTTGAGGTATTTACTTGGCGTATTCCACGACCTTGGTCTCCCGCAGGACGTGTACCTTGATCTGTCCGGGGTATTCCAGCTCGTTTTCGATGCGCTTGGCCAGCTCCCGGGCCAGAATGACCATCTGGTCCTCGGATACCTGCTCGGGCTTCACCATCACGCGGACCTCGCGGCCGGCCTGAATGGCGTAGCTCTTTTCCACGCCGGGATAGCTGCCGGTGATCTCCTCCAGCTTTTCCAGGCGCTTGATATAGTTCTCCAGGTTCTCCCGCCGCGCACCGGGACGGGCAGCGGAAATGGCGTCGGCCGCCTGCACCAGACAGGCCACCAGCGTCTTGCACTCCACGTCGTTGTGGTGTGCCTGGATGGCGTGGATGATGTCCTCCTTCTCCCGGTACTTCCGGCAGAATTCCACGCCCAGGGCCACATGGGTGCCCTCCATCTCATGGTCCACAGCCTTGCCGATGTCGTGCAGCAGGCCCGCCCGCTTGGCGGCCTGCACGTCGGCGCCCAGCTCGGCGGCCATCAGGCCGGCAATGTGGCTTACCTCGATGGAGTGCTGCAAAACATTCTGACCGTAGCTGGTGCGATACCGCAGGCGGCCCAGCATTTTCTGCAGCTCCGGGTGCAGGCCCCGGACGCCGGTTTCCAGCACGGCGCGCTCGCCCTCGGCCCGGATGGTGGCCTCCACCTCCCGCCGGGCCTTTTCCACCATCTCCTCAATATGGGTGGGATGGATGCGGCCGTCGGCAATGAGCTTTTCCAGAGCCAGCCGGGCGATCTCCCGCCGGACAGGCTCGAAGCAGGAGACGGTAATGGCCTCCGGTGTGTCGTCGATGATCAGGTCGGCCCCGGTCAGTGTCTCCAGGGTGCGGATGTTGCGGCCCTCGCGGCCGATGATGCGTCCCTTCATCTCGTCATTGGGCAGGGGAACCACACTGACGGTGATCTCGGCCACATGGTCGGCGGCGCAGCGCTGGATGGCGGTGGCCACGATCTCCCGGGCCCGGCTGTCAGCCTCGTCCTTGGCCCGGGCCTCGATCTCCTTGATCTTCAGGGCAGTCTCGTGGGTCACCTCGGACTCCACCTGGGCGATCAGGTAATCCTTGGCCTGGTCGGCGGTAAAGCCGGAAATGCGCTCCAGCATCTCGGTCTGGCTGCGCTTGATGATCTGGATCTCCTCGTTTTCCTTGTCGGCGGCGGCGTGCTTGGCAGCCAGCGCCTCCTCCTTCTTCTCGATGGCGTCCATCTTGTGATCGAGGTTTTCTTCCTTCTGCTGCAGGCGGCGCTCCTGCTTCTGCAGGTCGGCGCGCCGCTCCTTCACTTCCTTCTCGTACTCGCTGCGGGACTTCAAAATCTCTTCCTTGGCTTCAAGAAGTGCTTCTCTCTTTTTGTTTTCAGAGCTCTTGATGGCTTCGTTGATGATGCGGGTGGCTTCTTCCTCCGCACTGGAGATCTCTTTTTCCGCCACGCGCTTGCGATAGCGAATACCGAGGAGGAAAAACACCACGGCGGCCACGGCAAAGGCGGCCGCTGCTACGATCCAACCGGTAGGTGTCATGGTTGGTGTTCCTCCTATTCTTTTTTGTGTATGGAAACGGATGGCTCCGTTCTTGGGCAGATAATAACCGGGAGAATCCCCTGTCCCCCCGATGATAATCTTATCTAATTTTAATCGGATTGCACAAAACTGTCAAGAGCGGATTCGCATGTTCCCTGCTATTTTTTCGCCCAGATGTCTAAATTTGCACATATGGCGCGCTGACGTACCCCAGGGTATCGCCGTACAGCACCACATACCATCCCCGATACTGCCCGAACACCGTCACCGTCTCCCCACTGGGGATCCGGGTCAGCACCCGGCCCGTGACCGACGGCTCCGCCCGCAGGTTCACCGGCCCGCCGGACTCCGTGACGATGACGCCGGGCTGGCTGGGACCGGGATAGGTAAAGGGCAGACCGAAGTATTCCGCCATGCTCATGGCCAGGTTCTGGCCGATGGCGTCGATGTGGCTTTCGATCCATCGGGCGTCGGCCTCGTTGTCGTGATACCCGATCTCCACCAGCACCGCCGGGGCCCGGGGCTGCCGCACCTCTCCCAGGGTGGTGGTGGACCGGGTCACCACCCGCTCCGGCAGAGGATAGATCTCCTGCATGTTCCGGGCAATGATCTCCGCCCCCCGCCGCCCGTTGGCGCTGGTGGGATAATAGAAGGCGATGACGCCCCGGTTCTGCCCCTGGCTGCCGGGGCCGGAGGCGTTGGAGTGCAGGGCCAGATAGAAGTCGTAGTCCCCGCGGTTTGCCTGGCGGATGGAGGACGCGGCGGTCATATCCGGGGTGTTCCGGGAAAACTGGATGCCGTTGGCCAGCAGATACGGCTCCATGGCGTCGGCCACCAGGTTCATGAAGTATTCCTCCGACCCGTTCCCGGTGACATAGGGGTTATATTCCTGGGTGGAAGGACTCAGATAAATTTTCGGCATGGGCATTCTCCTTTCCTGGCCATTCTATGCCAAAATACCGGCTCTGCGCACTGGTAATTCCCCGGCGCATGTGATACAATGGTTCCATACGACAAAAGGACGGTGCCCCTATGAAAGCAGAACGACCCTATCCCCAGATCGCCATCACCCCCAAGGGGGAGGAAGCCCTCACCGGCGGCCATCCCTGGGTGTACGAGGGCGAGGTCACATCCGTCACCGGCAGCCCCGCCGACGGCGACCTGGTGGACGTGGTGAGCCGCCGGGGCAGCTGGCTGGGCACCGGATTCTACAACAGCCGCTCCCTGATCCGGGTGCGGCTGCTGTCCCGCAACGCCAATGACCGGTTCGATGCGGACTTCTGGGCCCGGCGGGTGCAGTACGCCTGGGACTACCGCAAAACGGTGATGGCCCCGGAGGATCTGTCCTGCTGCCGGATCATTTTCGGCGAGGCGGACCATTTTCCCGGCCTGACGGTGGACCGGTTCGGTCCGGTGCTTGTGGCTCAGGTGCTGTGCCTGGGGCTGGACCGGGTGAAGGATACCATCTTCTCCCAGCTGGTGCGGGTCCTGCGGGCCGACGGGCAGGACATCGCCGGGGTATACGAGCGCAACGACGCCGCCCTGCGGGAGAAGGAGGGCATGGCCCAGGGCAAGGGCTGGTATCCTCTGCCCGGGGAGCCTGTGCCGGACTTCACCTGCGCGGACATCACGGAAAACGGCATCCGCTACACCGTGGACTTTGAAAATGGTCAGAAAACCGGCTTCTTCCTGGACCAGAAGTACAACCGTCAGGCGGTGGCCCGGCTGGCCCGGGGCAAAACCGTGCTGGATTGCTTCACCCATACCGGCTCCTTCGCCCTGAACGCCGCCCAGGGCGGGGCAAAGCACGTCACCGCCGTGGACGTGTCGGACTTCGCCGTGGCGTGCGCCCGGGAAAATGCGGCCCGCAACGGGCTGGAGAGCGTGGTGGACTGCGTGAGTGCCAATGTGTTCGACCTGCTGCCCCGGCTGCAAAAGGGGCAGTACGACTTCATCATCCTGGACCCGCCCGCCTTCACCAAAAGCCGCCAGACCACCCGGCGGGCCATGGCCGGATATAAGGAGATCAACTACCGGGCCATGCGGCTGCTGCCCCGGGGCGGATACCTGGCCACCTGCTCGTGCAGTCACTTCGCCACCGAGGAGCTGTTCCGGAAAATGCTCCGCGACGCGGCCCACGACGCCGGGGTCCAGCTGCGGCAGATCGAGGCCCGGCAGCAGGCCGCCGACCATCCCATTCTCTGGGGTGTGGAGGAGACCAGCTATCTGAAATTCTACCTGTTCCAGGTGGTATAATCAAAAGGAGAAAACCATGGAATTTCGCGTTTTGGCCATCGGCGACGTCACCAGTGAGGAGGGTACCGCCCTTCTGCGCCGCCATCTGCCGGGCTTTAAGAAAATGAAGGGCGTGGACTTCACCGTCATCAACGGCGAGAACATCTCCGGCACCGGCCTGACCCCCCAGCAGGCCGACGACCTGTTTGCCGCCGGGGCCGACGTTATCACCCTGGGCAACCACACCTGGGGCAAAATGCAGATCACCGATTATCTGGAGGAGAACCGCTATATCCTCCGCCCCGCCAACTTCTCCCCCCGCACCCCGGGCCGGGGCTACGGGGTCTATGACCTGGGCCGGGTGCAGGTGGCGGTGCTGGTGCTCATCGGCCGGTGCGACCTGGCCTGGGGCAGCGACAACCCCTTCACCACGGCGGACCGCCTGCTGAAGGCCGGGGACAAGCCCACCTTCACCCTGGTGGACTTTCACGCCCAGGCCACCAGCGAAAAGCTGGCCATGGCCTATTATCTGGACGGCCGGGTGTCCGCCCTGTGGGGAACCCACACCCATGTGCCCACCGCCGATGAGCGGGTGTTTCCCAAGGGCACCGGCTACATCACGGACCTGGGCATGACCGGTGCGGTGGAGTCCGTTCTGGGCATCCGCCCGGACCAGTCGGTGGAGTCGTTTCTGGGGGGCCTGCCGGGCCGCTATCGCCCGGCGGAGGGGCCCTGCAAGGCCCAGGGAGCCCTGTTCACCCTGGACAGCGCCACCGGCCTGTGCACCGCCGTGGAACGGGTGGATATCCGATAAATACAGAGGAGGAACCGTATCATGTCCGTTGAAAAAGTCCGGGCCTATCTGGAGCCCTTCGGCGTGTCGGACCGCATCCGGGAGTTCGATGTGTCCAGCGCCACCGTGGAGCTGGCCGCCGTGGCCGTGGGCGTGGAGCCCGCCCGCATTGCCAAGACCCTGAGCTTTCGCCTGGGAGACGCTCCCATTCTGGTGGTGACCGCCGGAGATGCCAAAATCGACAACAGCAAATATAAGCACTTTTTCGGCATGAAGGCCAAGATGCTCACCCCGGAGGAGGCGGTGGAGCGCATCGGCCACGCCGTAGGCGGCGTGTGCCCCTTCGCCCTGCCGGAGGACGTGAAAACCTACCTGGACCGGTCCCTGCGGCGGTTTGACACGGTGTTTCCCGCCGTGGGCAGCGCCGCCAGCGCCATTGAGCTGACCTGTGACCAGCTGGAGCGCTGCTGCGGGACGAATTTTGCGGGCTGGGTGGACGTATGCAAGGGCTGGCAGGAGGAGACGGATGGCTAAGGTTCTTCATGCGGCAGATTTCCACCTGGACAGTGCCTTCCGGGCCCTGCCGGAGGAGCAGGCCCGTCTGCGGCGGCAGGAGAGCCGGGAGCTGCCCGGCCGCCTGGTGGACTGGGCCAACGACCACGGGGCCCGGCTGATGCTGCTGGCCGGGGACCTGTTCGACTCGGACCAGCTGTACAGTCAGACGGCCCAGATGCTGGCCCAGGCCCTGTCCCGCTTTCGGGGCACGGTGGTCATCGCACCGGGAAATCACGACTGGCTCTCCGCCGCCAGTCCCTACCGCCAGCCCATCTGGCCGGACAATGTTCACATCTTTCTGGGCCGGGGCATGGAGCGGCTGGCGCTGCCGGAGCTTCAGTGCACCGTATACGGGGCGGCCTTCACCGCCCCGGAGGAGCCGGAAAGCGGCCTGCGGGGCTTTTATGCCCAGCCTGACGGCAGCGCCCGCATCATGGTCCTCCACGGGGATGTCGGCAGCCGGGAGGGCCGCTACCGCCCCATCGCCCCGGAGGAGATCGCCTCCACGGGCCTGGACTATCTGGCCCTGGGCCATGTCCACGCCCCTTCGGCCATGAACCGGGCCGGGAGCACCGTGTGGGCCTATCCCGGCTGTCCCCAGGGCCGGGGCTTTGACGAGACCGGCGACCGGGGCTTCCTGTTCGGCGACGTGGAGCCGGGCCGGGTGGATATGCAGTTTGTCCCCTTTGCCCGCCGCCGCTATGAGATCCTCACCGTGGACGTGTCTCAGGGGGACGCCCTGGAGGCCATCCGCCGCCGTCTGCCGCCGGACACCTCCCGGGACATCTACCGCATCCGCCTGACCGGCGAAACGGCGGAGCCGCTGACCCTGCCCGCCCTGGAGCAGGCCCTGTCCGGCGGCTTCTTCCAGCTGGAGCTGGCGGACGACACCCGGCTGCGCCGGGACCTGTGGGACCGCTGCGGCGATGATACCCTGCGGGGCCTGTTTCTGCGCCGGCTTCGCCAGGAATATGACGCCGCCGACCCCCGGCGGCAGAAGGAAATCGAGCAGGCGGTGCGCTTCGGCCTGGCCGCCATGGACAACAAGGAGCTTTGATATGAAAAACATCCTCATGATCGGCACCGGCGGCACCATCGCCTCCGGCCAGACGGCGGAGGGTCTTGCTCCCGAGCTGGACCCCAGCCGCCTTTTGCAGGATACACCCCGGGTGGCTCAGCTGTGCCGGGTGGACTGCCTGCAGCTGTACAGTCTGGACAGCACCAACATCCGCCCCTGTCACTGGCTGGGCCTGGCCCGGGCCATCCGGGAGCGGTACGACCAGTATGACGGCTTCGTCATCAGCCACGGCACCGACACCATGGCCTACACGGCGGCGGCCCTGAGCTATCTCATCCAGGACTGCCCCAAGCCCATCGTCCTCACCGGGGCCCAGAAGCCCATCTGGTACGACGGCACCGACTCCAAGCGCAACCTCACCGACGCGTTCCTGTATGCCTGCCGGGGCTGCGGCGGGGTGCAGATCGTGTTCAATGGCAAGGTCATTCTGGGCACCCGGGCCCGCAAGACCTTCTCCAAGAGCTTCCAGGCCTTCTCCAGCGTCAACTATCCGGAGCTGGCCCTGATCCAGGACGAGCGCCTGCTGCAGTATATCACCACCGGCAGCCGCCCCGCCCCCCGGTTTTACGACGCCCTGGACGGCAGTGTGGGCCTGCTGAAGCTGATCCCCGGCACCCGGCGGGAGCTGCTGGCCTTTATGGCCGACCACTATGACGGCCTGGTCATCGAAGGCTTCGGCGTAGGCGGCCTGCCGGAATACGACGGGTTTTACGACGTGGTCCGCCAGGCGGCGGAGGCGGGCAAGCTCATCGTCATGACCACCCAGGTGCCCAACGAGGGCAGCGACCTGACGGTGTACCATGTGGGCGGCCACCTGAAGCACACCCTCCAGGTGCTGGAGGCCTATGACATGACCACCGAGTCCGCCGTGTGCAAGCTCATGTGGATCCTGGGCCAGACCCGGGACTTCGCCCAGGCGGAAAAGCTGTTCTACACCCCGGTCTCCCGGGATATTCTCCGGTTTTCCGGGGAATAAGCGAAGCGAGGTGAACCCCTATGGCTGAACTTCTGCCGGGCGCTCCCGTGGCGGAGCGCCTGACCCAGGACCTGAAAGCCCGGTCCGACGCCCTGCGGCAGCGGGGCGTGGTCCCCACCCTGGCCATCATCCGGGTGGGCCGGGACCCCGGCGGCCTGGCCTATGAAAAGGGCGCAGCCTCCCGCTGCGCCAAGTGCGGCATCGACCTGCGCCGCATCCCCCTGGATGACGCCGCCTCCCTGCCGGAGGTCATCCGGTCCGTGAACGATGATCCCGCCATCCACGGCTGCCTGCTGCTGCGTCCCCTGGCGGACAAGGCGGCGGAGGAAGCCGCCGGGCGGCTTCTGTCCCCGGACAAGGACGTGGACGGCATGACCCCCGGCTCCCTGGCGGGACTGCTGACCGGCCGGGGCGGCTTCGCCCCCTGCACGGCCCAGGCCTGCCTGGAGCTGCTGGACTATTACGGCGTGGACCCGGCGGGCCGCCGGGCGGTGGTCATCGGCCGCAGCCTGGTGGTGGGCCAGCCCGCCGCCCTGCTGCTCCAGCGCCGCAACGCCACCGTTACCGTGTGCCACACCGGCACCCGGGACATACCGGCCCTGTCCCGGGACGCGGACATCGTCATTGCCGCCGCCGGACGGCCGGGCCTCATCACGGCGGACTTCCTCCGCCCCGGGCAGACGGTGCTGGACGTAGGCGTCCACCCGGGCCCCGACGGGACCCTCTGCGGCGACGTGGCCCCGGAAGCCGCCGGACTGGACCTGGCCCTGACCCCGGTTCCCGGCGGCGTAGGCTCCGTCACCTCCGCCGTCCTCTGCAAGCACACCATCCAGGCGGCGGAAAACACACGGCTATAACAAAATACAGGGACCTGCGATTTTCGCAGGTCCCTGTATTTTGCTTTTGCGTTTATTTCACCAGGTCCAGGATCTCCTGGGGCGACACCAGGCCCACGGACCGGTCCGCCATCTGGCCGCCCTTGAACACCAGCAGGGTGGGGATGCTCTCGATGCCGTACTGCAAAGCCAGGTCCCGGTTTTCGTCCACGTCCACCTTGACGATCTTCAGCTCCGGGTGCTGGCCGGACAGCTCCTCCAGAATAGGGGCCAGCATCCGGCAGGGACCGCACCAGGTGGCCCAGAAGTCCACCAGCACCGTGCCGCTATCCTGCAGGACCTCCCGGTCAAACTCGCTCTCGTTCACATGCAAAATCGCCATATGCAGCGCCTCCTCGTTTGGTATAGTCGTATTATAGCAGGTTTCGCGCCGCATTTCTGCGGCATATGCAACAGTTGGTCAAAAAAATCACAAAGTTTTTCAGAAAGGGATGGTCCCCATGGCCGCAGCCGCCGGGTCGGCAAAGGGCCCGATGTCCGGAGCGCCCACCGTCAGCAGGAGATAGGCGATCCCCACCAGGATGGCCAGCACATACCACACCAGCTCCCCGCCGGGGACCCGCCGGGACAGCACCGTGCCGTGGAGGGTCAGTCCCCCGGCCAGCACCAGGCTCCACAGCCGCAGCCACCGGCCCGGCAGCAGCCAGCACAGCCCCGCCATGCACAGGGGCATCGCCGCCAGCAGCAGACAGTGTCCGCCCCGGCAGCCCCCCTCTGGGCCCAGCCGCCAGATCACCAGAGCCGCCGGAAGATACGGCCAGAACAGCAGCTTCCCCATTTCCCAGGGGCTGCCGTTCACCGGCGTCAGCAGCGCCGTCAGCGGACATGGGAACATCCGGTGCAGCAGCCACAGTGCCGCCGCCGCGGCCGCCGCCGTGAAAAATCCCAGGATATATCGCTTCATTCCGCCCACCTCCGTCATTACCCTATGCAGGCAGACGGCGGGGCAGAACGCCACCGGATGCCCCGCAGCCCGGTCTCCGGGTCCACGAACAGCGGCAGCTCCGGCGGTGCGAAGGTCCACACAATAAACACCGCCCACACCGCCGCCAGCACCGCGCCGCCGGCCACCTGCCACAAAGGCGCCGCCAGCGCCCGTCGGCGCAGCACCGTCCAGCTGACCCAGAAGCCCAGAAGCACCGCTATCTGGAAAATGGCGATGTCCAGCCACATGAGGTCCCGGCCCAGAACGCCCTGGTACGTATAAAACAGCATGGGAATAGCCGCCAGCCCCGCCAGCAGGCCCGCCGCCCTGGCCGCCGTCACCGGCAGGCCGCTCCGGCCCACGGCCACCAGCTCCGCAATGCTCCACAGCACCCACGGCGTGGTCAGCAGCTTCATATGCTCCCAGACAGACTCGTTGACGGCGGCCAGAGCCCCCACCACCAGGCTTTGCCCGGTCCAATCATATACAAAGTGCAGCAGATTCCCCGCCGCCAGCACAAACAGCAGCCCCAGGACCTCCCAGGTACGCCACTTTTTATCGCTCATGCGCTCGCCTCCCTTTTACCGGAAGCATACACGCTTTTCCGCCGTTTTATACACGGCCCCGCGGTGCAGCACAGCAGGCACACCGCCGTCATCAGCAAAAACGGGCTCCGCCCGGCCAGTGCCGCCCCCGCCGCCGTCAATAGCCCCGCCGCCGCCAGGCTTACCCCCCCGGCCAGCCGATCGGCCAAAAACGGGTCCGTCCGCCAGCACAGGGCCAGCCACAGCATCCGCCCGCCGTCCAGCGGCAGAATGGGCAGCAGATTGAAGCATCCCAGCACCCCCTGGGCCCCGGCCAGCAGATACAGCTGCTCCCACCACCGGCCCAGCGCCGCCAGCGCCGCCGCCAGCAGCAGATTCACCGCCGGTCCTCCGGCGGCGGCCAGCAGCTCGCTGCCGTAGCTCAGCCGCCCCGCCACCTGCATATTTGCCCCCAGAGCGGAGATCTCCATGTGCCGCACCCAGCCGCCCCGGCTGCGCAGCACCGCGTAATGCCCCAGCTCATGGCACAGCGCCGCCAGCAGCACCGCCCCCAGCACCTCCGGAGACGACAGCCACACAAAAACCGCCAGCAGTGCCGGGGCCCCCGGCGATACCCGTACGCGGGTCCGCTCAGGGGGCCGCATAATAGTAGATGGGATTCACATACACCCCGTCCTTATGGAGCTCGAAGTGCAGATGGGGGCCGGTGGCGTTGCCGGTATGGCCCACCTCCGCGATGGGGTCCCCGGGCCGCACCTGCTGGCCGGAGGAGGCGGTGATGCGGCTGCAATGGGCATACAGGGTGGCAAAGCCCCCCTCATGCTGCACCGTCACATAGTTCCCCAGCTCTGCGCTGTCTCCCACCGCCGTGACGGTGCCCGATGCAAAGGCCGTGATCACCGCACCCTCGTCGGCGGCGATGTCCAGCCCATAATGGAACCGAGTCCCGCTGCCGCCGGGGTCCTGCCGATAGCCGAACCGGTCTGTCACCGTTCCCGTCAGGGGGTTGGCATAGGCAAAGCCCAGCACCTGCTGGGTCAGACACACATCCCCGGGGGTAGTCTCCGCCGAATATGCCGCCGGGTCCGCCGTCCCCTCCGGGACCGTCTGCTGGGGGCCGAACACCGCCGTATATGCGTCGTTCAAGGCCTGGCCCACGGCACCCTGGCCGGATACCGCCCGCCCCACGGCGGAAAATGCCGCCCGGAAGTCCGTCTGCCCGCCCATCAGGTCCAGCAGCTTGTCCCGGCACTTGTCCATAGCCGCCGGAGCGCTGATTTTCACCAGCACCACCGCCAGCAGCACCACTCCGCTGACGGCCAGCTGCCGCAGATGGCGGTCCCCCCGCCGGGAGGCGGGCTGCTCCCGCTTGCCCCGGGCCGGGGCCGCCGTCCGATACCGCCGCCCGGTCTGCGGTCGATTGGTCATAGCACATTCCCCCTTTCGGAACAGTGTATGCCGCCGGCCGGTCCGTCAGAACCGAAACGTGCGGCCCCGCCGCGCCGCCTTGACCTTTTGGCGGAAATGGAGTACAATGGCAAAAAATGTTTCTATGCTCGACTGCCAACCCTGCGATTTTGATTGTAATTCGGAGGAATTATGGGATTTATCTATGAAGAGACCAACCATTATGGCGTCGAAGCCATTGTTGCCCTGGAGCGATACTGCACCCCGTCGGACGAAAAAACCTGCACCGCCGCCACGGAGGCCACCCGCATCTGCGAGACCTATGGCATTCCCGAGCGGGAGCTGCTGCCGCTGGTGCGGCCGCTGGCTGCGGCAGAGGAGTACATGCTGGAGCACCTGACGGCGGACCGGGATGCCCTGCAATTTCTGTTTACCCCCATGGCCGGCAACACCTGCCTGGCCTGGAGCCTGGTCTGGGACTATATCCAGGCGGAGGGGGAGCCAGTCTATAAATATACAGGACATACAGAGCAGCAGCGTATGCTGGACGTGGCGGCCATTGCCGTCCAGTACCAGGAGGGAACGCTCTCCGTGCCGGAACGGCTGGACTCCACAGACCAGTTCATCGACTATATGGACCGCTCCGGCATCCCGGCAGCGGACAAGTGGCGGTTTCTGACGCTGTTTGCCCACCTGGAGTTCTACGAGCAGACAGCCTGCCGCATAGCAGCAGAGGCGGCGGCTCTGCTGCAAAAATGCATGGACAGCGCCGAGACCCATGAGCTGCTGGCCCAGTGTGTGAAAAAAACCAGAGAAAATGCTCCCCGTTTGTCGGAGGCCCTGCCCCGGCTGCATCAGGACATTACGTTTATTCCCTGCATGATGCCCTTCAACTCTCTGCGGCTCATCACCAACGAGACCCGTATCACCGCCATTGTGGGTGTTTTTTACTGGACCATTCTGCGCCTGACGGAGAAGTACGCCGCCAACGATGAGCATTTGCTGGGCTGCCTCAAGACTCTGGGCGACAAAAGCCGCCTGGACATGCTGAAGCTGCTGAAGGAGCAGGAGCGCAGCGGCCAGGAGCTGGCCCGGGAGCTGGGCATTTCCCAGGGCACCGTGTCCCACCACCTGAACGTGCTGGTGCGGGATGAATTCATCCGCATCAACAAGGACGGCAGCCGCCTGCGGTGCAGCCTCAATCAGGCCGCCATCGAGAATATGATCGACGACATCAAGCTGGATGACGCCGGCATTATGGTCATCACTGCCGCCGGCAACGAGACCTCCTCCAGCTATATGAACAGCTACGGTACCGACGCTCCCCTCGCCGGGGACCCCGACAACAGCGTGGTGGCCGCCCCCTCCGTGTACCCCGCCAACCTGTCCATCGCCAGCGTGGAGGGTCAGGAGGTCTATGCCAACTACGTGCTGCTGGGCGACGAGAAGATCACCTACACCGACAGCCAGACCTCCTTCCTGGGCCTGGACTCCTACGTTTCTCTCCTGAAGATATACGGTGACGTATCTGACGATCTGGCCGCCCCCTATGACTATAAGGACGGCAAGTGCACCGTCTGCGGCGCGGCGGACCCGGATTACCGGCCTGAGCAGCTGGAGGATCCCGGCCAGCCCGAAAAGCCGGAGCAGCCGGAGAATCCCGGCGTCAAGACCGGCGACAGCGGCGTGCTGCTGTACATGGGCCTGATGACCGTGTGCGCTTTGGGCGCATGCCTGACGCTGCGGCGCAGAAAGGCCCGCTGATAACTCTCTTTTTCACAGACATCCGGGGGGGCCATTCAGGCACCCCCGGATGTCTCTATTCGCGCAGTATGTCTGTTGTGCGGAAGCAGTCACAGGTATTTATCCCGATATTCGCTGCGTGTGCTGCCGACGCAGGCTTTGAACACTCTGAGAAAATGGCTGGCGGAGGAAAATCCGAGATAGGACCCGATAGCGGTGAAAGATTTATCCGAATAGCGGAGGAGGCGTTTTGCTTCCTCCGTTTTTTCCTTCAGGATGAAATCCGTCAGGCTCTCGCCCGCCTCCTCCCCGCAATAAAATCCTCTGTTACAGACCTGCGGTTTGAGCAGAAAAAAGCGAGTGTCCTCACAGCTTTTCAAATGCTGTGAGACCACTCGCCATGGTACGGGTAGTGGGACTCGAACCCACACGCCTCGCGGCACAGGAACCTAAATCCTGCGTGTCGACCAATTCCACCATACCCGCATGCACCGCAAATTATACCACACCCCGCCGCCGGGGGCAAGGGGTCCGCAGCAAATCCCGGCGGTACTTGCAAAATTCCCTGTCATGCGCTACACTGTACCCAAACCCAACGCAAAGGAGATACGCTATGTTTCAGGGATACAGCCAGGAGACCGTGGATTTCATGTGGGGCATCCGCTTCAACAACGAACGCGGCTGGTTCCTGGCCCATAAGGACGATTACAAGCAGCACCTGCTGGCCCCCACCCGTGAGTTGGGCCAGGCCGTGTACGACGGTCTGGCGGCAGCGCTGCCCCATGAGCCGCTGATCCTGAAGGTCAGCCGCATTTACCGGGACGCCCGGCGGCTCCACGGCCAGGGACCCTACAAGGACCACCTGTGGTTCTGTGTCCGCACCGGGGACCAGGACTGGACGGGCCGCCCGGCCTTCTATTTTGAGATCGCCCCGGACTATTACAGCTATGGCATGGGCTTCTGGGCCGCTTCCGCCGCCACCATGACCCGCTATCGCCAGCAGATCGACCGGGACCCCAAGACCTTGGAGAAGCTGGTGCGCCAATTTGACCGCCAGCAGGTCTTTCAGCTGACGGGACCGGACTATGTCCGCAGCAAGGGCCAGGTCAGCGACCTGCTGCGCCCCTGGTACCAGAAGAAATCCCTGACCCTGGCCCATGAGGTCCCCCTGGACGAGAGCCTCTACTCGCCGGCTTTCGCCGCCCGGGTCACGGAGGACCTGAAAACCCTCCTGCCCTTTTACCGGTATTTTGCCGCCCTCTGCGCCGCGGCGGAGTAAGCCTGAAGCTGCGAGGCAATCCAAATCTCTTTTTTGACAAGCTGAGGCGGCGCCCGCAGGCGCCGCCTTGCTTTTTTATCGCGTCACGAGGCAGCCGCTTCGCTTACCACGCTGCCGGAGCTGTCCAGCACCACCCGGACGGTGCCGCCGTGCAGCTGGTCCTCCGGGATAAACACCCGGCCGCACTCCTGGCCGCCCGCCCCAAAGATGGCCCAGATCCCCTGGAATCCAGGCTGATCCGCAACTCCTGTCAGGGCTTCCAGGTTGGTAATCGGCATACTATACTGCTTTCCGTATACCAGGGGCGTTATGTCGTCCACCTTTCTGCGCGGCTCGGTGAAGCCACCACTGAAAAAGTAACGTTTTCCATCCTCGTCTGTGGCCAGCCGGAAGTTCACCTCCGGCAAATCCCCCTGATACTCCGATTTCAGCACCAGGTCAAACGAGCCGTCAAAAAGCGCAGGCTCCGGATCGGGCTCGGGAGACGGATCCGGCTGGACCTGCGCCTGCTTCCCGCATCCTGCCAGCAGTGCCAGCAGGGTCAGAACTGCCAGGCACACCGTCCAAACACGTTTTGCTTTCATTGCTCCTTCCTCCATTCCGTCTCTATTAAGGCTTCTTGGTCTCCTGCTGTATCAAAAC
>ENA-UEQJ01000456-UEQJ01000456.1-human-gut-metagenome-genome-assembly--contig:-NODE-456-length-34029-cov-7.153805_pt1 | contig 34029 bp, 34 predicted proteins | sample MGYA00242937_ERZ507938 | MGnify/ENA primary metagenome ERZ507938 (study PRJEB26167, sample SAMN06115437) | human gut metagenome | host: Homo sapiens | place: China:Gansu | collected 2015-07-03 | study...
CCCCGCCCATTCCGAAACGATGTCGCAGCCGCCTGTAATCCTCATTTTCCAGCAAAGCCGTATGTTCCGCTGATAATGACAGATGTACAATCCCCCGTTCCTCACAGAATGCCGCATCCCGGAGTCTCACTACCCCCGACGGATATATATTCTCCCGTTCCAGTACAGGACAGAGCCGTTCCAGATAATCCGCATTGTCCGTACCGAATATGGGAGGAATCAGACTTTTGTCTTTAAAGTCGAAACGGAACATTCAGTGGTCGGGAATAAATTCCCGACCGGTCGTATGAGACCGCACGTTGTTACTGATATAACGGGAAAATCCCTCTTCCCCCTGTCCGCGCATACTCAGATACACAGGTCTGTAAAAGGCATCCAATGTCATATACAGACTGCCGCTTTCCACCGCTTGCTTTTTCTTTTCTTCCATAGATTCTATAGGATTAATTGTTTCTTCTCCTTCTTCTGTGGGGTAATGGAAGCCGCATGCTTCACCTGCCGTTGGCTGTCAGACATCCGCTGTTCAGGAGCTTCCTGCCTGTAGTGTGTTTCCGGTAACCCGCCGGTCTTTTCCTCTTCCGGATACGACATCGGATGTGACATTTCCATCCTTTCTGTCCGGCTTATCCGTGCGCCCAACCTGAACTCCCCATCCGTAATATGGAACTCCGATTGTAATAAATCCGCCGCCATCTCCTTTGCCTCTTTCTGTAAGGCCGCATAGCCGAAGTCGTGTGCCGACAAAGGCGCATTCATCCGTGCCCTCATGCTGTCTCCCAGCTTCTCCGCCAGTTCCCTGAACTCATACTCATAGCTGAACGGATGCACCTTGTCTGCCGCAACAATCCCGGCGTACCCGTTTTCCGAAATATACAGCAATGCCGCTACATCATAGTTCTGGGGCGAGATACCCAAACCGAATTCTTTTGTCAGCCGGTCGAAGTTATGGAAATCGGGCCGCAGGTCGAACTTTGCCCTGCACCCCCCACCGTCCAGTACACTTCTATCCGCAAACTTGTCGGAGGTGAAGTTTACCACCGACCTGCGCAATTGTGCGTCTGTACTTCGCAAATCCGCTTTGGACAGCTTTTCGATGCAGTTGTCCGCCAGCCCGGCCACCCGTTTGGTAGGCAGGTCAATATCATATATCCGCAAAGTTTCGGGTACTTTGGTCACGTTGAAGAAGCCATCGGCCAGATGTTGCAGATAGCTGTTCCGTGCCTTCATACCCTTGGAGGTGTCGGAAAACAGCATCACGCCCTCTTCCGTAACCACCGCATATACCCGATTTCCCGTCCCGGAAGTTTCCGTTGCCGCCGCTTTCCGCCTGTCCGATTTCCGGACAATGCGGTTCCAAATATCATTCAGGATTGACATAGCTTGTATTTTTAGACATGATAACCGGCGACAAAGAAAAACATTCAGCCGCCAATCTGCAATACCTCATACATACGAGTCATCCGTTGGCGGCTGTTGGCGTACAACCTTTATGCCAGCCGTGCGTCCAACATCCGGTTATAACTTTTGCGCAGGGAGTCAATGAACGGAGTGGTGTCCGTACAACGGTCGAACACTTTGCCACGCTTGGTGTACAGCGCATTGATTTTCAGATGGAACACTTCCTCGAAAACGCGAATAACATCCACAATTTTCAAATCCCGGCCTTCGGCCGTACCTATCGCACCGGCTGCCATCAGTGCAGCCACCAGTTCAATCAGGTCGCTGTCCGTACCGTTCCATGTCAGTGTGACGGAAGTTTTCCTTCCGCTTCCACGCACCGCTTCCGCATGGAATCCGGCAGACACGGTACCATGACGAAGCATCTCCTTCAGTATTTCCGCTTCCGCATCCAGCAACGCCAGCGTCTTGTCGATGAACACGTCATACAGGATATTGCGACAATCTTCAGCCATTCCGTTGCAGGCCTGCCGCATAAAGGCCAGCTCTATTTTTGTGTAGTTCAGACGACGTAGCTGTCCCGTCAGGTCCCCTGTCGGTGAAAGCGTGGCAAGACAGTTCACGAAATCGTCATAGGCAGCTGGCAACTCACCTGCCGCAGGTCCGGCACCGTTTGTATAAGAGGCGAACAGATTAAAAAGAGAGGTTTCCACCAATGTCTTCATCGCATCATGTTTTTAGGTTCCACAATTCAACTCTCCACTCATCCTGCCAGAATAAAAACAAGTGCCATGCCTAAAACAGTACACAAATAAAACATTGGAAATAAACTATATAGAAAGCAGTAAAAATGATGTGTACATAAAAACTTTGTGGATTGGACATGATGTGTCCGAATTTCGGACATATTCTAATCCAGACGATATTTCCTCAATTTCAGATAAAGCGTGCTCCGGCTAATGCCCAGCAGCCGTGCGGCAGCCTTCCTGTCATTGCCCGTTGCCTCCAATGCTTTCAGAATGGTTGCCCGTTCCGTCCGCTCGTCATTAAGTGAATACGCGAGTTCGGGATAAGGATTGCGTAAAAAATAGGGTAAAACGAGCTAAAATAGTTCGTTTTACCCTTTGCTAATACATTGATTATTAGTAACTTTATAGTGAAACAAAAAACAAATTACTAATGATTAGCAAGGACAAAATTACTGAAATTTTCTGCATCGCAGACGACTTTTGCAAAGAACTTGAGAAAGAATTAGCAAAAAAAGTACTTCCAGATAGTGATAATGCGCCCAAAAGGCACCGCAAGCGTATGATGTCTGATGCAGAAATCATCACTATACTGATTTGTTTCCACTTTAATTCTTACCGCAATTTTAAGCACTATTATCTGTATTGTGTACGAACAGTGTGGAAGGATTTATTTCCTAAAACCTTTTCATACAATCGTTTTATAGAGGTTATGCCTCGTTGTTTCGTTGCAATGACGATGTTCTTAAAATTAGCAGTGTTCGGTAAATGCACAGGTATTAGTTTTGTTGATAGTACGTGCATTCCTGTTATACACAACAAGCGCTTTTACAGCATGAAAGTTTTCAAGGATATTGCCACAAAGGGTAAAAGCACCATGGGGTGGTACATAGGCTTCAAGCTACACCTGCTATGCAACGAAAAAGGTGAAATAATAAACTTTAATCTGACGAAAGCCAACGTCGACGATCGCAATGAGAATGTTATGAATGCATTGATTGACAAGGTTTTTGGTAAGTTGTATGCAGATAAAGGTTATATTTCTCAGACTCTTTTTGGAAGACTTTGGGATAAAGGCGTTCATATTGTTACAGGACTTCGCTCAAACATGAAACAGAAACTCATGCCACTTTATGATAAGATTATGTTACGCAAAAGAAGTGTCATTGAATCTGTAAACGATATGCTCAAAAATGTAGCTCAAATTGTACATACTCGTCATCGGAGTTTGCATAATTTCATTATGAATATTTTGGCTGCAATGGGGGCGTATTGCTTCTTTTCTACCAAGCCTCATGTCAACTTTGACTATGAGATTCCCCCATCTGACGGGCAACTTGTAATTTGGCGATAAAATAAACTTACATAATTTTGACAGGTGACCATTTTATGGCCACCCTTTGTAGGTTGGATGTTTTTCTGCTCTTTACTTTTTAGAATATTATCTCGAACTCGCGTTATTAACATAATCTTTATTTTTAAGTTAGCTGCAACTTATCAGACGCACAAAGAGGAAGAAAAGTTGCAGCAATAGTCAAAAAAAAAAATTAAATACGCAATTTCATCCGGCAAGCATCAAAACATACGGCTCACACGCTCTATGCCCGCTACCAATATATCTATCTCCTCTTTCGTGTTATACAGGCCAAATGAAGCACGCACCGTTCCTTCGATGCCGAGACGCTGCATCAACGGTTGTGCGCAGTGATGCCCCGTACGTACGGCAATGCCCAGACGGTCGAGCAAAGTGCCCATATCGAAATGGTGAATATCGCCTACGAGGAAAGAGATAACACTCCCTTTCTCTTCGGCCTCACCGAAGATGCGCATACCGGGAATCTCTTTCAAACGTGTCATGGCATATGTAGTCAGTTCATGTTCATGGGCGGCAATCTTCTCCATGCCGATGGCAGAAACGTAATCCAACGCTTTGGCAAGCCCTGTCGTACCGATATAATCGGGTGTTCCCGCCTCGAACTTGAAAGGAAGTTCATTGAAAGTAGTCCGTTCGAACGATACGTGCTGTATCATTTCGCCGCCACCCTGATAGGGGGGCATCTTATCGAGCCATTCTTCTTTACCGTAAAGCACACCCACACCGGTAGGGCCGTACACCTTGTGACCGGAAAAAACGTAGAAATCCGCATCCAAATCCTGCACATCCACCGGTATATGCGGAATGGACTGGGCTCCGTCCACAAGCACGGGAACGCCTTGCCCGTGGGCATAGCGTATCATCTCCTTTACGGGATTCACCGTACCCAGCACATTGGATACATGGGCTACGCTGACAATCTTCGTACGTTCGGAAAACAACTGTTTGTACTCGTCCAACAAAAGTTCGCCTCTGTCATTCATCGGGATAACTTTAATGGCAATCCCTCTTTTGGCAGCCAGCAATTGCCAGGGAACGATGTTGCTGTGATGTTCCATGACGGAGAGAATCACCTCATCCCCCTCCTGCATAAACTCTTCACCGAAGCTGGACACAAACAGATTGATACTTTCCGTCGTGCCGCGGGTAAAGATGATTTCATTCGTACTGCCGGCATGGATGAACTTCCGTACCGTCTCGCGAGATGCCTCGTGCAACTCCGTAGCCTGCTGCGAAAGGAAATGCACACCGCGATGCACATTGGCATTGACCGAATAGTACTCATCCGTAATGGCATCCACCACCTGACGGGGTTTCTGCGTAGTCGCACCGTTATCAAAGTAAACCAACGGCTTACCATATACCTCACGGGAAAGTATCGGAAAATCAGCTCTTATCTTTTGAAGGTCCATATCTTTTAAATTATGAATTATGAATGAAGAATAAGCTGCGCAGCATCAGTACCCGCATGGCAATTCTTCATTCATAATTCTCCATTATTTACATATTGCACACCCGCGGCATTTGTTCAGCTCACCGCGGAAACGTTTCTCCACCAGCAGGTGCAGACGGTCTTTCAAGGCATCCAGACGGATTGTGTCAATCACCTCGTTTACAAAAGCGAACATCAGCAGCAAACGTGCCTCATGCACGGAGATGCCGCGCTGCTGCATATAGAACAGGGCGCTTTCATCGAGCTGGCCTACCGTAGCGCCATGACTGCACTTCACATCATCGGCATAAATCTCCAGTTGCGGCTGGGTATACATATGCGCTTCGCGAGTGGCGCAAAGATTACGGTTCGTTTGCTGGGAACTCGTATGCTGCGCACCCGGACGTACCAGTACCAGGCCTGCAAAAGCACCGACAGACTGGTCGTCGAGCACATACTTAAAGAGTTCGTTGCTGGTACAGTTGGGCACTGCATGGTCTATGGTGGTATTGTTGTCCACATGCTGGTTCTTATCCGCAACAGCCATCCCGCAAAGGTTCAGTTCAGCACCTTCACCGGCAAGCGTAACTTCGGTTGTATTGCGGGTAGTACCGTTATGCAAAGTCATTCCGTTCAGCAAAACGTTGCTGTTAGCTTCTTGTCTGACATACAAACTGCTGATGCGTACCGTACTGGTATGCGTCTCTTCCAGTTCATAGAAGTCGAAAGTGGCGTTCTCCCCGACAAATACCTCTACCACTTGCGTAGCAAGGAAATTCACACTGTCCATGGCGTGGTCGCAAGCCAGAAGACGGGCTTGCGCACCCTCTTCCAAAATGATAAGCACACGGCGGTTTACCATAAAGTTGACATCGCCGCGCAGAATGTTCACCAACTGGATAGGTTTCTCCACCACCACGTTCTTGGGAACATACAGCAATACGCCGTCCTGCGCAAAGGCAGTATTGAAAGCCGTCACTCCATCTTTGGAAGTATCTGCCAGCTTACTGTAGTACTTCTTCACCAGCTCCGGACGCTGTTCCGCCATTTCCTTGAGGCTACCGAAGATAACGCCCTCAGGCAAATGCGATTTCGGCAAAGCCTTGTTATAGAAAGCATCATTCACAACAAAGTAAAGGGAAGTGCTCATATTCGGCACATCACACTTGAATACTTCGTAGGGATTAACCGGAATCTCCAACCGGTTCAGGTTCAGTCCGTAATCGGGTTCAAAGAACTTGCTGACATCGGTATATTTATATTTCTCCGTCTTACGGGTAGGAAAGCCAAGCCGCTCGAAGTCGGCAAATGCAGCGGCACGCGGAGCATTCAGCGCTTCGGCGCTATGGCGGCATATCATCGCCTCCGTCTGGGAGAAAAGGTCTATGTATTGTTGCTCTACACTCATGTTATCTGATTATGAGTTTTGAATTATAATTATGAACGGGCTGCGCATCATCATGCCGCAGGATAATTCATAATTCATAATCCATAATTTATAATTCACTCGCTTCTTTCTTAATCCAATCGAAGCCGCGTGCTTCAATCTCCTTAGCCAGTTCGGGGCCGCCTGTCTTCACGATGCGTCCGCCAAGCAGTACATGGACGGTATCCGGTTTCAGATAGTCCAGCAGGCGTTGGTAGTGGGTGATGACCATTGCGCTGGTCTGGGGAGTCTTCAGTTTGTTGAAGCCATCGGCTACAATGCGCAAAGCATCTACATCAAGACCGGAATCCGTTTCGTCGAGAATGGCGAAAGTAGGTTCCAGCATAGCCATCTGGAAGATTTCGTTACGTTTCTTCTCACCGCCGCTGAAGCCTTCGTTCACGCTACGGTTGGCAAGTTTGTTGTCCAGTTCGACAATGGCGCGTTTCTCGCGCATCAGTTTCAAGAATTCGCTAGCAGACAGGGCGGGCAGATGACGGTATTTACGCTGTTCGTTGACAGCGGCACGCATAAAGTTCACCATCGAAACTCCCGGTATCTCCACCGGTGTCTGGAACGAAAGGAAAACACCTTCATGGGCACGGTCTTCAGGACTCATAGCCAAAAGGTCCTTGCCGTTGAAAGTTACCGTACCGCGTGTCACCTCATATGCAGGATGTCCCACCAGCACATTGCTCAGTGTACTCTTTCCGGCTCCGTTCTGTCCCATCAGGGCATGCACCTCACCATCGCGGATCGTAAGGTTGATGCCTTTCAATATCTCTTTGCCATTGATGCTGGCGTGCAGGTCTTTTATCTCTAACATGATATTTAATTTTTAATTTTGAATTCCAATAGCTATCCTACGCTTCCCTCGAGTGAAATAGCTAATAATTTCTGAGCCTCTACGGCAAACTCCATAGGCAGCTTATTGAGTACCTCCTTTGCATAACCGTTCACAATCAGTCCTACGGCATCTTCCGTAGAGATACCGCGCTGGTTGCAATAGAATATCTGGTCTTCGCTAATCTTGCTGGTGGTTGCCTCGTGCTCTACAATGGCCGTCTCGTTATGAATATCCATGTAAGGGAACGTATGCGCACCGCACTTATCGCCCAGCAGCAAGGAGTCGCACTGGCTATAGTTGCGGGCATTGTCCGCTTTTTGGGCAACGCGCACCAGACCGCGGTAAGAGTTCTCGCTCCGTCCGGCGGAGATACCTTTGCTGACGATAGTGCTGCGGGTATTCTTTCCGAGATGAATCATCTTCGTACCGGTATCTGCCTGCTGGTAATTATTGGTTACCGCCACGCTGTAAAACTCTGCCGTAGAGTTATCGCCCGAAAGGATACAGGACGGATATTTCCAGGTAATGGCCGAACCGGTTTCCACCTGCGTCCAGGACAGTTTGCTATTTACCCCTTTGCAGTGTCCGCGTTTCGTTACGAAATTATACACGCCGCCTTTGCCTTCGGCATCACCCGGATACCAGTTCTGGACAGTGCTGTACTTCACTTCCGCACGGTCGTGCACCACAATCTCCACAATGGCGGCATGCAGTTGGTTTTCGTCACGCATCGGCGCCGTACATCCCTCCAGGTAGGAAACGTATGAATCATCATCCGCCACAATCAACGTTCTTTCAAACTGTCCGGTATTGCGGGCATTGATACGGAAGTAAGTGGACAACTCCATCGGACAACGTACCCCTTTCGGAATATAGACGAAAGAACCGTCGGAGAACACCGCAGAGTTCAGTGCCGCAAAGAAGTTGTCGCGATAGCCCACCACCGAGCCCAAGTACTTCTGTACCAAATCAGGATGTTCGCGCACTGCTTCGCTGAACGAACAGAAGATGATACCTTTCTCCATAAGCGTCTCCTTAAAGGTAGTCTTTACGGATACAGAGTCCATCACGGCATCCACCGCCATACCGCTAAGTGCCATCTGCTCTTCCAGAGGAATGCCCAGTTTATTGAATGTCTTGACCAGCTCCGGGTCTACCTCGTCCATGCTCTTGGGTCCGTCCTTCTTCTTGGTAGGGTCGGCATAGTATGAGATAGCCTGATAGTCTATTTCAGGAATACGGAGATGCGCCCATGCAGGCATCTCCAGCGTCAGCCAATGGCGGTACGCTTTCAGGCGGAACTCCAGCAACCACTCGGGTTCTCCTTTTTTCTCGGAAATCAGCCGCACCACATCTTCATTCAAACCACGCTCGATGATGTCTGTGTGCACGTCGGTCGTAAAACCGTACTTGTACTTCTCCTGAGTGAGTTCCTTTACATATTTATTGGGTTCTTCTTGTTGCATTGTTTCTATAATTATAAAATTACAAGTTACGAATCAAACCACATCTCCATTCACAATCTGTTCCGTAACAGCCTTTGCTGCAGGAAAGAATATTCCGGCAAATGACTTCATGGGATAATATAACACCGATTCTTTCTTTTTTGTTTGACTGAGCAGCGTATTGTCCGAATCTATAAACTCGATAACGCCCACCAGCAAACTCACCAGCAGAAGTGCTTTCAGCGCTCCCAGCCCGGAACCCAGCCAACGGTTCAGCCAACCGAGCGACACGGCTTCCATCGCCTTCGTCAGCAGCGAAGCTATCAACGCAAAAGCCAGAGGCACTGCTACCCAGATAGCAATGAATGCCAGCACTTGCGCCACTGTCATTGAATCGGTAATCCTGGAAAACACTTTCTCGGCAACGGAAGCATACAAAGCCTTTGCCGCTACCAGACCGGCAACCAGTCCCAACAAGGTAGCCAACTGCTTTACAAAACCTTTTATAAAACCTACAAGCGCTCCGGCACCGATTATTACCAAGATTATACTATCTACAACAGCCATAACTATATTAAAAAGGCGCGGATTACACGGACAAACACGGTTTTTCTTAACCAATCCGTGAAATCCGTGTAATCCGCGCCTGAAGATTTTTTATATATTGCTTACAGAGTCTGCTTTACCTCCACTTCTTCGTAAGATTCGATGATGTCTCCTACCTTGATGTCGTTGCAGTTTGTCAGGCTGATACCACATTCGAAGTTCGTTCCAACTTCCTTCACATCGTCCTTGAAGCGCTTCAATGCATTGATGTTTCCCGTAAAGATTACGATACCGTCGCGAATCAGACGAGCCTTGTCGCTGCGTTTCACCTTTCCGGTCTTCACCATGGCACCTGCCACAAGACCCACTTTGGTAATGTTGAATACCTCGCGCACCTCGATAGTTGCCGTCACCTGTTCCTTCAAAGTCGGCGCCAGCATACCTTCCATGGCAGCCTTCACCTCTTCAATGGCATCGTAGATGACAGAGTACTTGCGGATGTCCACACCTTCCTGCTCTGCCAGTTTGGCGGCAGCGCCCGAAGGACGAACCTGGAATCCGACAATAATCGCATCCGAAGCGGCAGCCAGAGATACATCCGATTCGGAGATAGCGCCGACGCCTTTGTGAATAACGTTTACCTGTACCTGTTCGGTAGACAGCTTAATCAACGAGTCGCTCAACGCCTCAACGGAGCCGTCCACGTCACCTTTCACGATGATATTCAGTTCGTGGAAGTCGCCCAATGCCAAACGGCGGCCCACTTCATCCAGCGTCAGCATCTTCTGTGTACGCAGACCTTGCTCACGCTGCAACTGTTCGCGCTTGTTGGCAATTTCACGTGCTTCCTGTTCAGTCTCGATTACATGGAATGTATCGCCTGCAGCCGGCGCACCGTTCAAGCCGAGAATCAAAGCCGGTTCCGAAGGACCTGCCTCTTTCATGCGCTGGTTACGTTCGTTGAACATGGCTTTCACCTTACCGTAGCTTGTACCTGCGAGTACAATATCGCCCATCTTCAAAGTACCGTTGGACACGAGTACCGTAGCCACATAACCACGACCCTTATCCAATGAGGACTCGATGATGGAACCGGTAGCGCGACGGTCGGGGTTTGCTTTCAGTTCCAGCATTTCGGCTTCCAGCAATACTTTCTCCATCAAATCGCTTACGCCGATACCTTTCTTGGCTGAAATATCCTGAGACTGGTACTTACCGCCCCATTCCTCAACGAGGAAGTTCATGGCAGCCAGTTCTTCCTTAATCTTATCGGGATTAGCGGTCGGCTTGTCAATCTTATTGATAGCGAATACGATAGGCACACCGGCAGCCATGGCATGGTTAATGGCTTCTTTGGTCTGCGGCATCACGTTGTCATCGGCAGCCACAATGATGATGGCGATATCCGTTGCCTTGGCACCGCGGGCACGCATGGCGGTAAACGCTTCGTGACCCGGAGTATCGAGGAACGTAATCTTGCGTCCGTCTTCCAATGTCACGTGGTAAGCACCGATATGCTGCGTGATACCACCCGCCTCACCGGCAATAACATTTGCCTTACGGATATAGTCGAGCAACGAGGTCTTACCGTGGTCTACGTGACCCATCACCGTTACAATCGGAGCACGAGGCTGCAAATCTTCCTCGGCATCTTCTTCCTCAACGATTGCCTGAGCCACTTCCGCACTTACATATTCTGTCTTAAAACCGAATTCTTCCGCTACCAGATTGATTGTTTCCGCATCCAGACGCTGGTTGATGGAAACCATCATACCGATGCTCATACAAGTAGCGATAACCTGCGTAACGGAAATATCCATCATGCTCGCCAACTCATTGGCAGTCACGAACTCGGTCAGCTTCAATATCTTGCTTTCCGCCATTTCCTGGTCTTCCAGCTCCTGCATACGGCTGGATGCCATGTCACGTTTCTCCTTACGGTATTTCGCACCCTTATTCTTGCCTTTGGAAGTCAGGCGTGCCAAAGTTTCCTTTACCTGCTTTGCCACATCCTCTTCACTTACCTCCTGCTTGATTACAGGTTTCTTGAAGCGGTCTTTATTCTTGTTCTTACCGGCTTGTTGGTTATTACCCCCTTGCTGGCCGCCTTTCAGACGATCGTTTCCGCCACGCTGGAAGTTGGATGCATTGTTGATATCCACCTTTTCCTTGTTAATGCGGACGCGTTTTTTCTTGCCGTTGGCATCGTTGCCATCTTTCGTCTTATTATCGTCACGACGAATCTCCTTGATAATGGCTTCCTTCATCAGCTTCTTCTGATCCTGGCGCTGCTTTTCTTTTTCTTCACGCTCTTTCCGCTTTTCCTCTTTCGATTTCTTCTTCGGACGTGTAGACTGATTCAGCGCAGCGAGGTCTATTTGTCCGATGACGTTAATCTTCGATACAAACTCAGGCTGATGTATTTTGAATATTTCTTCTTTTTCTTCTTTATTTTCCGAAACAGCCTCTTCGGTTGCAGCGGGAGCAGGCTCTTCGTTAGAAACCGATACGGGTTCTGCAGCCACCGGCGCAGTTTTTTCTTCTTCTGCCGCCGGAGCAGGTTCAACCACCGGAGCAGGTGTCGGCTCGGGCTGAGGTTCGGGAACGGGTTCCGGTTTCGGAGCCTCAACAACAGGTGCAGGTTCTTCCGCCTTTACTTCTTCAACCACCGGCATCTCCGGTTCCACCGCTTCTTCCTCTTTTTCCACAGTATGTTTGCGATTCAGTTTATCCAAATCAATCTTCCCGACAGGCTTAAACTTCGGACGTACATCTTCGGGAACCACAGCCTTTACCACCTCTTCAGTTTTCGGCTTTTCCTGTGCTTCCTTGTCATAACCGTCAATAGCCACCGATGCCTTGTTGCGTTCCTTACTCTGACGTTCCTGAATGAAACGCTCCGTTTTCAATTTAAGATCCTTATCTGTACTAAACTCTTTCACAAGCAAGTCGTACTGCTCGTCGGTAATCTTCGTATTGGGATTTGCTTCAATGGTATATCCCTTCTTTTGCAAGAACTCAACTACCGTCGTTATTCCTACATTTAAATCTCTTGTTACTTTATTTAACCTTATCGTCATACTTTAATTTAATGAATAATGGAGAAAGAAGTGGTGGTTAGTGATTAGCGATTAGGGGTTAGCGATTAGTGTTTAGTGATGATTTTATTATACATACCAAAAATCACTTATCACTAACCCCTAATCACTAATCACTAATTTTCCCCTTCTTCAAACTCCGATTTCAAAATGCGTAATACTTCGTCCACCGTTTCCTCTTCCAGGTCAGTCTTTTCAATCAACATCTCGCGCGGTGCATTCAACACAGCCTTGGCGGTATCAATACCGATAGCCTTGATGGCATCGATTACCCAACCGTCAATCTCATCGCGGAATTCATCCAAGTAGATATCTTCATCCTCTACCGCTTCATCCAATTCGCGGAACACGTCAATGGTGTACTCAGTCAACATACTGGCCAGCTTGATATTCAAACCGCCTTTACCGATAGCCAGCGACACCTCTTCCGGTTTCAGGAAGACTTCCGCCTTGTGCTCTTCCTCGTTCAGACGGATAGAAGAGATTTTGGCAGGGCTGAGGGCGCGCTGTATAAACAACTGGATATTCGACGTATAGTTGATAACATCGATATTCTCGTTGCGAAGCTCGCGGACAATACCATGAATACGGCTACCCTTCACACCGACGCAGGCGCCTACCGGGTCGATACGGTCATCGTATGACTCAACGGCAATCTTGGCACGCTCACCGGGAATACGGGCAATCTTCTTGATAGTAATCAGTCCGTCATTGATTTCGGGTACTTCCATCTCGAACAGACGTTGCAGGAAAACGGGCGACGTACGACTCAGGATAATCTTCGGATTGTTGTTCTTGTTGTCGACGCGGGCTACCACGGCGCGGGCAGTCTCACCCTTACGGTAGAAGTCGCTCGGAATCTGTTCGGTCTTGGGCAACAGCAGTTCATTGCCTTCGTCATCGAGCAGCAACATTTCCTTTTTCCAAATCTGGTAAACCTCTGCATTGATAATAGTACCCACCTTATCAATGTATTTATTGTAAATACTGTCTTTTTCCAGTTCCAAAATCTTGGAAGCCAATGTCTGGCGCAAGTTCAGAATAGCACGGCGGCCGAACTTCGCAAAGTTCACCTCATCCGTCACTTCCTCTCCCACCTCGTACGAAGCGTCAATCTTCCGGGCTTCGCTCAAAGAAATCTGCAGGTTCGGGTTTTCAAGGTCCTCATCCGCCACAACTTCACGATTACGCCATATTTCGAAGTCACCCTTGTCCGGGTTCACAATCACGTCGTAATTCTCATCGGTTCCGAACATCTTTGCAATCACACTGCGGAACGACTCTTCGAGTACGCTCACCATGGTGGTTCTATCAATATTCTTCAGTTCTTTAAATTCCGAAAAGGTATCTATCAAGCTGATAGTTTCTTCTTTCTTGGCCATAGTCTTATTTAAAACTAATTAAGTATTTAGTATATTTTATCTCTTCGTATGTAAAGGTCAGGTCCTCATCCACCATTTTAGGACGCTTGGCTCCCTCCTCTTTCACTTTCTTCTGAACAGTGACGGTAAACTGCCGCTCGTCGGCATCTTTCAACACTCCGCAATGCTTGCGGCCGTCTTTTGCCAATACTTCCACTTCCTTGCCGATGTGGTTGACGTACTGTTGCAGCACTTTAAACGGTTGTCCGATACCGGCAGAACCGACTTCCAGTTCGTAATCCTCATCCTCACGATTCAACCGGGACTCTATGTAGCGGCTCAGTTCTACACAATCCTCAATCCAAACACCTTCTTTGTGGTCTATCTCCACCACAATCTTGTCATCCGGGCTGATTATGACTTCCACCAGGAAGTACTCCTTATCTTCCAGCCACTCGTCTACAATCTGACAAACTGTTTTCTTTTCTATCATAGATTAACCATTAGGAACAAAAAAGAGGAGCTCAATCGCCCCTCCACCTTTCATCCGTTTCGGTTGCAAAGATATAAATAATCTGTTCGACTACAAAATAATAGGAGAAAAAAAGAATATTTAGCACTCCTGCCCGAATTTATCTTCCATTCAAAATTAATCACTACATTTGCAGGGTTCTTTAAACTCAATCGTCATGGCACACCACCTGAATACCAACAAACAATTCATGATAGGCAACGGCATCCTTGCTTTTGCCGTAATATTCGTTGTCGTTATCTTCGTCTACATGAGCATGCGCCTGCAACGGCAGAAAGAGGGCGAACGCCACTTTGCCGAAACCTACAACATCACTTTGGTGAAAGGCTTTGCCGGCGATTCCATCTCCATTCTTCTCAATGACAGCGTGCTGGCAGACCGGTGCATCGGTGAAGAGCCTTTCAATATCGAGGTAAAACGGTTTGCCGAGCAAAGCGCACTGATGATAGTGGACAAGGCAACCGACAGACTTTCTCTGTTTGAGTTGAGCGAAAAAGGCGGTAACTATCGTTTTGAAAAAGACGGCGATGAAGTGAAGCTGTTGGCACAGTAGTCCGCTCCGTGCCTCTCCCACTATAATCGGCCTGTTTCAGAAGTCTGTCCTATACTTTCTCAGCTCGCTGCGCAGCAGTTGCGCCTTGCCATCCGTCATGCCATCAAGCAACGCCCAAAAGCGCTCGCCATGATTCATTTCACGGGTATGTGCCAACTCGTGCAGCAGCACATAGTCAATCAAGTGCCTAGGCAATAGAACAAGAAAATAGGACAGATTGATGTTTCCACGGGCGGAACAACTTCCCCAACGCCCGCTGCTGGAGTTTATTTTCACACTCTTATAAGAAAGATTATGCTGCAACGAGAGTGCATAAAGCCGAGGCGGAAGAATAATTTTGGCATTACGCCGCAAGGCTTCCTCAATCACTTTACGCAGCCAAGCCTGCAACTCCTTATTTGAGAAGTCTGCATCCGGCGGACAGATAATCTGCATTTCCCCCAGTTCCGAGCGCGAAAGGAAGCGGTCGCGTTCTCCGCCGACCAAACTCAACTTGAAGAATTCCGTATCAATCCGATAGTCCAAATCAATCAGCGGACGGCTTTGCTGCTGTCGGGCGGCCCTCAGCCGGGGACGCAGTTGCTCCACAGCATTCTTTACTTCTCCGATGATTGTGCCCGGCGGAACAGTTACATGAATGACATCCTCACGCGTACGAAAGGTCAGACGCCGGGCACGGACATTCACCCGTACCAGCAAACGTCCCAACTCCTTATCCTCTAAAACATGCTCCGTTGCCATCTGTTCTTTCCTCCTTGAAATAAGGACAAAAGAACGAAGAATCGTCCGAAAAAGCAAACGCTTGTCTACCAAAAACGAACAATGTGTTCAAAAGCGGACACCGCATTTCCTCCATTACATCCTAATAAACAAAGATTTATGCTTATGGCATGGGATTTGAATAAGAACCGGCAGCAAGAAGTTCCCGGTAAAAAGTCATAATCCCCTGCAACTTTTTGAGAGAAGATTACGTCTAACAAACAAGAACACTTAAAATACATTGAACATGAAAACATTAACAGCAATCATCGTATCAGGCATCTTCGCATTAAGCGCAACAGCCTGCACGTGCAACTCCGGTCTGTTTGGCGGAAAAACAGTCAAAGCCAGCAGGAACTATGTAACCAAGAATATCAAAGTAGACAACTTCACCGGTCTGAACCTGGCAGGCAGCCCGAATGTTACTTACACCCAAAAGGCGGGAAAACCCGAAGTGGAAGTGTACACTTCCGACAATATCGTAGACCTTCTGGACATCAATGTAGTTAACAACACCTTGAATATCAAGTTCAAGAAAGGTGTCAGCGTATCTTACAACAAGCTGGAGATACGCGTCTCTTCCGAGACACTCAACAACATCTCCGTTGCCGGCTCCGGTAATGTAGAGTTAGCCAACGGACTGAAGACAGACAACCTGAAAGTATCCGTAGCGGGTTCGGGAGACATCGATGCGGACAACATAACCTGCACCGGCAATCTTAACGTATCCGTGGCAGGGTCGGGCGACATAGAAGGCAGCAACATCACTTGCGCCAATCTCACGGCATCCATAGCCGGTTCCGGAGATTTGAAGCTTGACAACGTATCGGCCGCCGGCACCGAAGCATCTGTCTCAGGATCGGGCACGGCAATATTGACGGGAACTTCCCAGGAAGCCGATTACCGTGTAGCGGGTTCGGGCGACCTGTTTGCATCCGGTCTGCAGGCAAAACGCGTTTCGGCAAGCGTATCCGGTTCGGGAGACATCAAATGCCACGCCACCGACTTCCTGAAAGCACGTACCAGCGGCAGCGGAAACATCGGTTATAAGGGCAACCCGGAACTGGACTTCCCCAAGAAGGGATTATACAAGCTTTGATTCCACATACACTGCAGGGGGGCAACTTTCCGCTCCCCCAACAACAATAAAAGGGACGCTGCATCACGCGGCGTCCCATTTATCTTAGTTAGTTTCTATAAAATTTTGAGAGAATTGAAACTTCACAGCCTCTGTTTTTGTTTTAATAAAAGCACACTAACTATATTATATTTAAAGCAAATGAAAATGTTATTTTAAAAGCAAATGAAAATATCTACTGTCTGTTTTCCTTCTCCTTGCTTACACGGTGCAGACTATCCAATATCTGCTTCTCGTGCGTTGCGGCCCTATCCCCCGAAAGGGCGACCGACGGAGCGGAAATTTGTTTGCCGATAGTATCGGCAGCAGCCACCTCTCTTACATCGGCAAAGAACGAATGTTGCATCACATTGCCCAATGAAAGCACCACTGCCACTGCGGCTGCGGCTTTAAACAACGGCATGAAGCGCGCCGTCAATGTCATGCGCCTGGCCTTCACAACCGGAGCTTCAATCTCGGCAAGCACCCGTGCATCGAAATCCGCACCCAGATGCTCTTCCTGCTGAAGTTGCTGATATACAAACAAATCCTTATAACGCGACAAATGTTCGGGAACGTCCTCTTCTGTAAAGAAAGTACGCAACTGCGCTTCTTCCTCAAGAGAAGTCTCACACTGCCAATAACGTTCTAAAAGTTGTTCTATATATTTAAAGTCCATAACCTTCTATATCAATAAACCGTTGTTTAACCTTTTGCCTTGCCCTGAAGAGGTTCACTTTCACCTGTTCCTCTGTCAGACTCAGGACAACCGCAATCTCCTTGTAGCTCTTACCTTCCATATCCCTCAGCTGCATAATCAGCCGCTGCTTTTCGGGAAGTTCGTTTATCAGGCGGTGTATCAGAGCCATTCGTTCTTTACTCACCAGCCTTTCGTAAGGGCCCGATGCTTCGGAAGCCTCTTCCATATCGGGGGTAAGTTCCACCGCTCGGGCGTCTTTCCTTTCGCTGCGGTCTATCGCCAGATTCCTTGCCACTGTCAGGCAATAGGCTTCGACAGAACCGAACTGCGTCCACTCGTCGCGCTTGTTCCATACCCTAATCAGCGTTTCCTGCACAACATCTTCCGCTTCCGCCCGGTCGGATGTAATCCTCAGGGCCAACCGAAAGAGCTTGTCTTTCAGAGGGAGAATGTCATTACGAAAACTGATTTCCTGCATCTCTAATTAATTGACGGTTCAGCAAACAGAAAGTTACAGTCTGCCACCACTTTTTTTTGATTTATTTTTTGATACGGGTTCCACCGTCGCTGTTTATGGCTGAGGCTAAGGTGATTACAACTTCCGTGACTCCGGCATCCAAAGCCTCGAAAGAATTCTCCAGCTTGGGAATCATGCCGCCCTGGATAACCCCTTCGGCAACATACTGCTTAAATTCTTCCGGGGTAATCCGGGAAATCACGCTGTCGTCGTCATTCTCGTTGCGCAGCACGCCTTTCTTCTCAAAGCAATATACCAGCGTCACGTCAAACTGTCCGGACAAGGCTTTGGCCGTTTCTCCGGCAATCGTATCGGCATTCGTATTCAGCATGTGTCCCTCGCCGTCGTGTGTCAGCGGGGCCATTACCGGAACAACGCCTTTATGGATGAGTTCGCTCAGGAACGCTCCGTTCACCTGCTTCACATCGCCCACGAAACCATAGTCCACATCCTTTACCGGACGCTTCGCGGAACGGATCACATCCATGTCCGCACCCGTCAGGCCGAGCGCATTCACGCCTCGTGCCTGCAAACCGGCCACTATGTTCTTGTTCACCAATCCGCCATACACCATTGTCACCACCTTCAAAGTCTCGGCATCGGTGATGCGGCGTCCATTCACCATTTTGCTTTCAATACCCAACAGGGCTGCGATTTTCGTTGCCGAACGTCCGCCGCCGTGCACCAGGACTTTATATCCTTCGATGGCGGCAAAGTCATCCAACAACTTGCAGAGGGTGGCTTCCTCTTCCACGATTTTGCCACCCACCTTGATTACAGTCAGTTTCTCTCTCATTATTCCAAATATGTGTATCCGTACAAACCGGAACGGTAATTAGACAAAAATTCCTTGCCTTCTTCCAAGGAGATGCGTCCTTCCTTTACCGACTGGCTCACCCAGGTCTCCAAAGTACGCACCAGCTTCTTCGGACTGTACTGCACGTAATCCAGCACTTCCGCCACCGTCTCACCGTCGATAACCTGCTCTATCGTATACCCCTTATCGCTCACGGATACGTGCACCGCATTCGTATCGCCGAACAGATTGTGCATATCGCCGAGAATTTCCTGATAGGCACCCACCAGGAACACACCCACATAATAGGGTTCCTTACTCTTCAAGGAGTGTACCGGCAAGTAATGGGACACGTTCTTGGTAGAGATAAAGTTGGCAATCTTACCGTCCGAATCGCAAGTAATGTCCTGCAAGGTAGCCGTCCGGTCCGGCCGTTCGTCCAGACGCTGGATAGGCATGATGGGGAATATCTGGTCTATCGCCCAGGAGTCCGGCAGGGACTGGAAGAGCGAGAAGTTACAGAAATACTTATCCGCCAGCAGTTTGGGGAGACCGCGGAATTCATCGGGCGCATGCTTCAGTCCGCCGGCTATCTGGTTCACTTCGCGCATGATAGACCAATACAGCCGCTCAATCTTGGCGCGGGTCTGCAGGTCCACGATGCCGTGGCTGAACAAATCGAGCGCCTCTTCGCGTATCTGCTGCGCATCGTGCCAGGCTTCCAGCATCCTGTTCTGGTTCAGTGTATCCCAAATGCCGTAAAGCTCCCGCAAGAGTTCGTGGTCGTTTTCGGTCACCTCTTCATCGTCGTCCCATTCGGGCAGATTGGTGGTTTCCAGCACCTCGAATATAAGTACGGAATGATGCGCCGTCAAAGCGCGTCCGCTCTCCGTAATGATATTGGGATGAGGAATGCCGTTCTTGTCGCTGGCATCCACCAGAGTAGAAATGGAGTCGTTCACATACTCCTGGATGGAATAGTTTACGCTGCCCTCGCTGTTGGACGAGCGCGTTCCGTCATAATCCACTCCCAGGCCGCCGCCGATGTCCACGAATTCCACGTTGAATCCCATGTTGTGCAACTGCACATAGAACTGCGACGCTTCACGCAGAGCGGTTTTGATACGACGGATTTTCGTTACCTGGCTTCCGATGTGGAAATGTATCAGCTTCAGGCAGTCCTGCATGCCTTTGCTTGCCATGAAGTCGAGCGCTTCGAGCAATTCGCTGGACGACAGTCCGAACTTGCTTGCATCGCCGCCCGAATCTTCCCACTTGCCGCTTCCCGACGAAGCCAGCTTGATACGTATGCCGATATTGGGCTTTACATTCAACTGCTTCGCCATTTTGGCTATCAGCTTCAGCTCATTCATTTTCTCTACTACGAGAAAGATGCGTTTTCCCATCTTCTGCGCCAGCAAAGCAAGCTCTATGTAGCTCTCATCCTTGTATCCGTTGCAGATAATCAGCGAGTCGGAGTCCATATTGATGGCAATCACCGCATGCAGTTCGGGTTTGGAGCCTGCTTCCAGTCCGAGGTTGAATTTCTTGCCGTGGCTGATAATCTCCTCGACCACCGGACGCATCTGATTCACCTTAATGGGATAGATAATAAAATTCTCCGCCTTGTAGCCGTACTCTTCCGCCGCTTGTCTGAAACAACAGGAAATCTTCTCAATCCGGTTGTCAAGAATGTCGGGAAAGCGCACCAGCATGGGCGCCGTCACGTCACGCAGTTGCAATTCGTCGACCAGGTCTTTCAAATCGACGCCGACGCCGTCCTTACGCGGTGTTACTACAACATGACCTTTGTCATTGATACCAAAGTACGAAGTGCCCCAACCTGTAATGTTGTACAGCTCTTCCGAATCTTCAATACGCCATTTTCTCATTTCTTGTTACTCTGCTGTTTTAGTAGTTTATTTATAAAAAAGGGGTACAAAAATACATATAAATCTGGAACATCTTGCCTTTTAGGGCGAAAAACACACATTTACAAGAGATTAAACGCCCAGCAGGCTACGCAACTGCTGCACGGACCCGGCAATCTGCCGCCTGCTTTCCAGATGTCCTGCATCGAAACGGTAGCGGGCTTGCACGTAGAAAGGGGCGCGTTTCTCCAATGCGTCCGCAATAAAGGCGCGCAGCTCCTCGTCCGTCTTTCCTTGCAGGATGGGGCGCTGATGGGTTGCCACCCGCAAACGGTTGAACAGTATATCGGGATGCACATCCAGGAACACGGTCTGCCCGTGTCCGTTCATGTAGTCCATATTGTCGAAGAAACAGGGCGTGCCGCCGCCGGTCGAGATAATGACATCCTCAAACTCGGACACCTCGTGCAGCATATTCCGCTCCAATTCACGAAAAGAGGCCTCTCCCCGCTCGACGAACAGTTCACGGATGGATTTGTGAAAACGTTCCTCGATGTACCAGTCCAAATCGATGAAAGGTACATTCAGTTCGCGGGCAAAAGCCTTACCTAAAGTTGTTTTACCGGCTCCCATGTAACCGGTCAGAAAGATACGTATCATAATTGCTTACCGTTTGTACAGCAAAGATAAGCAATTCTACAGTGAGACTACCTCACAATCAGCGGAAAATTTTAATTCGCTCGCTCAACTCCCCGAACTCCTTTTCGCCGGGTTCGGCAGTGGGCGTGCCAAAAGGCATTTCGGCTATCAGCATCCAGCTCTCCGGCAAGTTCCAGGTACGTCGCACCTCGTCGTCAATCAGCGGGTTGTAATGCTGCAAGGAAGCTCCCAAACCTGCGTCTTCCAGCATGGTCCAGACAGCCAGCTGGTGCATGGCCGATGTATGCTGCGACCAAGTCGGGAAGTTTTCGCTGTAAGAGGGAAACGCATCCTGCAATTTCTTTACAACCGTCGTGTCCTCAAAATAAAGCACAGTGCCATGCCCGACAGCAAAGCAGCCGTCAATCTTGGCTTCCGTCTTTGCAAAAGCCTCAGGCGAAATGCGCTGCTTCAACGTATTTTTTACAATATCCCATAGTTTCTTATGCTCGTCGCCCAGCAGCAGGACGATTCTTGTTGACTGCGAATTAAAGGCCGACGGCACGTTCTTCACCGCCGTACGGATAATATGCACCACTTCCTCATCCAAAACAGGAGAGTCGCTACCTATGGAATAATAACTGCGCCGGTGTTCCAACGCTTCTGCAAATGTTCTCTTCATATCTTTTTATTTTATTGTCTGTTCTTACTAAGAATAAATGAGTTATATAAAATTACAAAGTCAAGGGACTGAACCGATATTCTTTTTTTACTTCCCACTTCTCCTCAAATTAAAAGAACAAGCGAACGGAGCCGATTGTTCGCATTTGTGAAATATATTCGTACCTTTGCCGCAGTTATGAAAAAAGAGAAATTCTACGTTGTATGGGCAGGCGTCACTCCGGGCATTTATACATCCTGGACCGAATGCCAGCTACAGACCAAAGGCTATGAGGGGGCAAAGTTCAAATCGTTCGACACCCGCGAGGAAGCAGAGCAGGCCTTTGCCGCTTCACCGTACGAGTACATCAAGCGCAATACATCCGCAGGCAGCACGCCATCCAAGCCGTCTCAAAATGCAGACGCTCCCTACCCCGCCGCCGTCCTCGAAAACAGTCTTGCCGTAGATGCCGCATGCAGCGGAAATCCCGGAGCAATGGAGTACCGGGGAGTACACGTTGCCAGCCGCCAGCAGGTTTTCCACTACGGTCCCGTGTACGGAACCAACAACATCGGAGAGTTTCTTGCCATCGTGCATGGCCTTGCCCTACTGAAGCAAAAAGGCTTCGACATGCCTATTTACAGCGACAGCGTCAATGCCATCGGTTGGGTCAAACAGAAGAAATGCAAGACCAAACTACCCCGCGACTCCAGAACCGAACAACTTTTCCTGCTGATAGAACGCGCCGAGAAATGGCTGCGTGAAAACACCTACTCCACCCCTATCCTGAAATGGGAAACCAGGCAGTGGGGAGAAATACCCGCGGACTTCGGAAGAAAATAACAGGGCGGAACACCCATATCCCCATGACAAAACCCTCGTATACACGGGGGATAATGTCGTTATGCCCCTACAAAAACATCCTTATCCTTCTACTGAAACTTCGTCCCGCAATTGCGGGCCCGACAGCCCGCATATGGAAACCGTACGGCCCGCAGCCGGCAACCGGGGAGCCCGCAGTTGGAAAACGAGGTTTTGCATCAGGCTTTCCTATATTATACATGCGCCAAAACGACAAAACCAACGGGCAACAGTCACATTAAAACGCAGAGATTGGGATGCTCCGCCCCTGAAAACAGAGGATTTTAACCGCTGTTAACACGTTCTGCACCACACGCGTTTTATAGCTGTATATAAGCATTTTACAACAAGAAAGAAGGGTAAAAGTGATGACAGGAAGTGACGACCAGCAATTTGTCATCACGCTCGTCACCGTTGTCAACACTTCCTCTATCCCCTTCCTGGAAAGGGATAGAACGCCATCGGTGACGAGTGACGAGAAAAAACGTAAAAACACAGATTGTACTTAACCTAAGGACTGCATATCATTCAGCTTTTTGTAATAGCCGTCTTTGGCAAGCAACTCCTCGTGTCTGCCGCGTTCTACGATTTCGCCCTCGTAGAGCACGCAGATTTCATCCGCATTCCTGATTGTGGAAAGACGGTGCGCAATGGCAATCGTGGTGCGGGTTTTCATCAACCGCTCCAAAGCTTCCTGCACCAGACGTTCCGACTCCGTATCGAGTGCGGAGGTGGCCTCATCCAGAATCAGTATGGGAGGATTCTTGAGAATGGCGCGGGCAATGCTGATGCGCTGACGCTGCCCACCGGAAAGCTTGCCGCCACGGTCGCCGATATTGGTATCGTAACCTTTCTCGGTGTCCATAATGAAATCGTGGGCATTGGCTATCTTGGCAGCTTCCACAACCTGCTCCATGGTGGCATTCTCTACGCCGAAAGCAATGTTATTGAAGAAAGTGTCATTAAAGAGAATGGCTTCCTGATTGACGTTTCCTATCAGGCCGCGCAAATCGGCGATACGCGCATCCTTGATATCAAGACCGTCTATCAGTATCTTGCCCGACTGTACATCGTGGTAGCGGGGCAGCAAATCCACCAACGTGGATTTTCCGGAACCGGATTGCCCTACCAGTGCGATAGTCTTGCCTTTGGGCACGGTCAGGTTGATATGCTTCAATACCTGGCGGGAACCGTCGTAGCTGAAGCTGATGTCCTTGAATTCCACCTTGTCATCCAGCGAGACGAGCTGCCTCGGCCGGGCAGGTTCTTTAATGGGATTCTCCGCAAAGAGTATCTTGTCGATACGCTCCATGGAGGCAAGCCCTTTGGGAATGTTGTATCCGGCTTTGGAGAATTCCTTCAACGGGTTGATAACGCTGTACAGTATCACCAAGTAGTAAATGAACGAGGGGGCGTCTATAGTAGCGCTGTTGCTCAGAATCAACGTGCCGCCGAACCACAGCACGATAACGATGACGCATGTACCCAGAAACTCGCTCATGGGATGCGCCAATGCCTGACGGGTGGCTACCCGGTTGATAGCATCGCGGTATTCGTTGCTGCACTTATTGAAACGCTCCATCATCTTGTTTTCGGCAATGAAGGCTTTGATGATACGTAACCCGCCCAGGGTTTCTTCCAACTGCGACATGGTATCGCTCCACTTTGCCTGCGCATCCAGCGACTGCCGTTTCAGTTTCTTGCCTACCGTGCCCATTACCCAGCCCATGCCCGGAAGCACCAGCAGCGTGAACAGCGTCAGCTGCCAGCTGATGGCTATCAATGTACCGAAATAGGCTATAATCAGTATCGGGTTCTTTATCAGCATATCCAGCGAGCTGGTTACGGATGTCTCCACCTCGGTAACGTCGCCGCTCATGCGGGCTATGATATCGCCTTTCCGTTCTTCGGAAAAGAAACTCAGCGGCAGGTGCAGCACCTTATTATATACTTGCGCACGGATGTCGCGCACCACGCCCGTGCGGAGAGGAATCATCACGGCGGAAGAGGCGAAATAGGAGAATGCTTTCAGCAGGGTCATCACCGCCAGGAAGACGCCTAAAATCAGCAATGTCAATGAGCCGCCCTGCGAGGCTATCATCTCGGTGACGTAATAATAGAAGTTGTTGACCGCTATGTCTTTCATATTGATTCCTGCCGCATCCCAGGGAATGAACTCGTAGGTCTTGGTATCCATCTTGAAAAGTATCTGAAGGATAGGGATAATCAGGGCGAAAGAGAATATGTTCAGAATAGCCGATAGCAGGTTCAGGAACAATGCCCATATCAGATATTTCTTGTAAGGCGGAACAAAACGCCGCAGGAGTCGGAAGAATTCTTTCATTCGGTCAAACAGTTAATTCATTACGTTCGTATCGGGCGCAAAGATAGCACAAAGCAGGGGGAGAATAAAACGAACAGGTTCTTTTTTGCGCGCCGGGCGGATAAAAACCAGCCGATTGCATGTGAAACAACTGTTTTTATCAAAACGCGGCACAATAACCGGTACTTTTTCTGCAATCCCGATAATAATTGTGTAGCTTTGTAGCTGGATAAAAACAACGCTAAAGGAAAATGAAACCATACGATTACCTGATTGTAGGCAGCGGCCTGTTCGGAGCCGTGTTTGCCCATGAGGCTCATAAAGCCGGAAAGAGATGTCTGGTGATAGAGAAACGTCCACACACCGGCGGCAATATCTACTGCGAAGAGGTAGACGGCATCAACGTGCATAAATACGGTGCGCATATTTTTCATACAGACAACAGGGAAGTATGGAATTATGTGAACCGGCTTGTAGAATTCAACAGATACACCAACTCTCCGATTGCCAATTATAAAGGCAAACTGTATAATCTGCCTTTCAACATGAACACTTTCTACCAATTGTGGGGAGTACGTACTCCGGCAGAGGCCCGGGCAAAGATACAGGAGCAGTGCAGGGAATACGAGCATATAACCCACCCGCAAAATCTGGAAGAACAGGCACTGAAACTTTGCGGAGAGGACATCTACCGGCAACTGATAAAAGGATACACGGAGAAACAGTGGGGACGCCCGGCAACAGAGCTTCCGGCATTTATCATCCGGCGCATTCCGTTCCGGTTTATCTTCGACAACAACTACTTCAACGACCCGTACCAGGGCATTCCCATGGGAGGATATAACCGTTTAATCGGTGCCTTGCTGGAGAACATCGAGGTGCGCACCGGAACCGATTACATGGCGCACCGCAAAGAGCTGGACGCTTTGGCGGAGAAGGTGCTCTACACCGGCTGCATAGACGAATACTTCGATTATGCATGCGGACACCTGGAATATCGCAGCCTGCGATTCGAACACAGACACCTCACGGATATAGAAGACTTTCAAGGCAATGCAGTCGTGAACTATACCGACCGCGAAACTCCTTATACCCGTGTCATCGAACACAAGCACTTTGAGTTCGGCAAACAGCGTTCTACCGTCATCACCTATGAATATCCCGATGATTTTGAACAGGGGAAAGAGCCTTATTATCCGGTAAACGACGAAAAGAACAGCCTGATTTTCAGGAAATATCAAGAACTTGCGCAGCAACAGAAGCGAGTGCTGTTCGGCGGCAGACTGGCGCAATATACGTATGCAGACATGGACGATACGGTGGCAGCGGCATTAAAGCTGTGGGAAAAAGAGAGCTTATGATTCCGCCTTACTTACCCGCACTTGCGAGAAATTGCCAAAGCCTCCAGTGCGGATAACGCCAGAATGTATAACGGGTAGCATGGATATCTGCAAGCAGCTCTTTCACAAAAGCAGAAGTCCGCAGCTCTTCAACCGTATTGTCTTTTTGCGCACACCGCAAAATGCGGCGCAGCATCCTCAGCCTGCGGTAAATCATTACAGGCATATAGCGGGCATGTTCTTCTTCGGGAATGGACAACAGCCTCTCCTTATGGAAAACGTACTCGTAATCAGCCGTAAGTTTGAATACATGCGTTATATTCCCGCCATGTTGTATATAGTTATAGACACTGTTTCCGCCAACCAGACGTACCGGCTTGGATGACGCAAATGCCAACCGCAGGTTCATAAGCATGTCTTCTCCCATCACAATCTCCCGGGGTGTACGTAGCGTGTACTCATCAAACAACGTGCGCCTGAACAGCTTTCCCCATGTAGCCGAAATGTTGTACCTGCCCTTGATTAAAAGCTTACGGTAACAAGCCGGCGAAAGCCTGTTTCCCCGCCACAAGCGCTTTTTCCTGCAAAAACCGACTACAATATCCGTATCTTCCGACGTTACTTGAAACAAACGCTGCAAAGCGTCGGCAGGCATGGTATCATCAGAGTCGACAAAGAGCACCCATTCTCCTGTTGCCAGCTCCACCCCTTTTTGACGCGCATAGGCTGCTCCTCCATTTTGCACATGCAATACTCTGATGCGAGTATCCTTTTCCGCCAGTTCATCACACAGAAGCCCGGTGCCATCCGTACTTCCGTCATCGACCAGACATATCTCGAAATCTTCAAAAGACTGTGCAAGCAAACTTTTTATGCATACAGTCAGGAAATTCTTCCGATTATAAACAGGTATTACAATAGAAACTTTTACCATCTCACTTAATCAGTTATCAAACAGCTTCATAGGATACATCCCGAACCGCAGCCTGCTACTTGCCGAGGTTCACATATTTGGGTTTTCTAAGCCCCAACAAATAAGGCACGCACTTAATGTACCTTTTTAAACGCTCTTTTACAGAAGAAAGCGGTCGTTTCCCTTTCCAGGGCGTCATATCCAGGTATTTATAGTATTCATTCCTCAACGGATGCATACTGTCATAATTCCAGGGTTTCTTGTTGGTATAATGCAGAATGACAGGATGCAGCAGTTCTTTACGGAAAGCCTGCCAGTCGGCCACCCGCTTGTCGATGCCGTAGCGATAAAAGCCATCCTGCATGTTCCACTTCAAAGGAACAAAGACTTTGTCCTTGCATAGGACGACATTCAGCAAATCCTGGTCATTAAACTGGATGCGCTCCGGATAAGTCTCGAAATACCGCACACACTGCACATCGACCTTATGTTTCCGCCAGTAATCAAGATTAATCAGCAGCACCCCCGCATTGAAATACGAGCAGGACTTATCATAGTGCAAGCGTTCGTAACGCTCATCCTCATCCTTGCCGATATCTTCGACACAAGCCGCACCGCACCCGGACAAATCCGTGTTCCAGAATTCTGAAATATCTCCCAATATTACAATATCGCAGTCCAGGTAAAGTACTTTCTCCAAACTCTCGGGCAGAATAGATGAGAACATGCACCGGTAATAAGTTGCCATGGAAATCCGCTTGCCGAACTTTTTTATGGAAAAGCATTGCAACAGCTCTTTCGGAGGATAGTAGAAGCAGACTTCATTGCCATAAGGAGCAGCCAGGTTGCGTAGAATAGCCTGATCCGCTTCCGAAAGGTACGGAGCTACAATATGTACACAAATATCGGCACGCTTATTATTCTCAAACAGAGAAACCAGCGTAACAGCACAGTGCTGTATAAAATTAGCATCAATATTACAAGCAATATGTATCATACAATGGTGTTAACAATTTGACGTTTGTTTGGTTACCTGAAAATATTTATCCATTACAAGCAATGAAATCAGCCGTTCGCGTCCGGCATCGAAAAATTGGGAAACATATTCATGGGCATGCTCGACAATCTGTTCCGCCTCTGCCGGATGAGCGATGTAATAGTTCAGTTTCTCCTCCAAATCGGAAAGGTCATCCTTAATCTCAATATAGTGATAATCGGGAATCAGCTTTCCTTCCATAAACCAGGTTTCACAGGTAGGACGCGTCATTACGGCAATGGAGTTGGACGACATTACCCACTTCAAATTGGAAGCTACATCATTGCCTTCCAAAGCCATAATAAACTTATAGTCAAAATGCTCGCGAATCGTTTTCTTGGAGGTCATCCACTCATCCGGACACCCCTCATTCTTGCCTACCACACCACAGTCGCAAATGGCAGACCCATAATACATGCGAAGGAATTTCTCACGGACACGGCTCGAACGTATCTTACCGCGGAAGATAGCCTGATTGGACTTCCCTGAGAAAGGGACCGGATCATTCACAAACATAAAATGGCGTAGTTTGTCCAGTTTAAGAAGAACTGAATATTCATTGTCGTTTTTCAGCAACCTGCTTTTCACAATAGCAGGGAACTCCGGGGTGAAATAAACATCACCGGGAATGTAACCTATACGAAGTTTCTGACTGAACCAACGAAGCACATCCTGCAAATCGAAGTAGTAGACCTTATGAAAAGTGGAAGGACGAAATTTACGTATCTTATCCAGAAAGATATAATACCCAAACTTATGTTCGTGAAAGGTTTTATCCGGTAAGGCAACCGGATGCCGCATTTTATTATAATAATTCACACGCTCATATATATAATCCTTATCCGAACGTGTTTCTACCTGTGCCAAATAGCGCTTTCGACATAACCTGAAAAAACAAGTCGGCATACACATCAACAAATATCCTTTCAAAAAAAAGAATATCTTAGGCGGTTTACCGCTGCGGAGCTTATATAAAAGACTATCACCCATTAAATATATCTTTTAGACACTTTTGATTTTATATATAAACATCAGCGTCTGATTATACCATTAACATTATTTTTCAAAACTATATTCCCTTTGCTACTTATGTGCCTGTTCTATCAACTCCAAACATTTTTTCACATCGAAACCGCGGCTCTTGGCATATTCGTCAGCCAAAATTGCAAACACCTCATGTGTACCGGGCAAACGCTCAAAGTTCCTGCATCCCTCTTCCATATTCACTGTTCCGAAACGAATACGGTTTAAATCTATTATCTCAACCTTAATGTCGTTCCCTTCATCCGTGAAAAGAATATTGCCGGCCGAATAGTCTTTATGTAAAATACCATGTTCATGCAATGTAGCCGTAGTACGGGCAATGGCACGCAGTATTTCCTCCTGATGCTCAAAAGTATGTGTTGCAAAATCACGATAAGTATAGGGACATTCAGACTTCAAACTGACAAAATAACTACTACCGAACAACAGCCACGTACCTGTAGAATAAAAACCGACTGGTTTCGGCGTACCTACTCCTATCTGTCGTAGCATCTCAGCGTAACGATAAGAACGACGCGCTTTTGAAGCCCGAAATGAGTTATAGGCAATCCGATTAATAAGATGGGGTACTTGATAGGATTTGACGATGAGCTCGCGTCCACCTCGTTCAAACAGCTTCAATTCATTCCTTCCTTTATAGATAGTTGTACCCTCATTCTTAAAAAATACAGGTAACGCCTGCATAAAAGATGACAACTCCTTGAATGCCGGATTAACAAATATCCGACGAGGATGAATAATACGGGAAAATGTATTAAACAATCGCGACCAGGAACGTTGATAATGTAACGGACCGCCCAGTTCCCGAACAAAAAAATCGGGATGCCGCTTATTCAGCGTATCCACCACATGACGCTTCAATGCACGGTCTGAAATACGTTTGGAACCGGAACGAACGCGATAATACAAGCCGACCTGCGACAAACGGACTACTTCACCGCCATTCTTCAATATCGAAATCCAGAACTCCCAATCCTCACGAGCTATGATTTCCTTACAGTATCCGCCTACACGCACCCAATCGCTTCTACGATACATCGCAGAAATCGGTATCATGTTCTTACGTGCCAGCAGGCTTCGAGAATAAGGCGCTAATTTCCATTCTCCGGTACGCTCTCCAAAAAATTCAGCATGAGAATATACTACTTTCACGCCATTGTCTGCCTCCATTACGTCAACTGCCTCAGCAAAAAAATCAGGACCTACTCTATCATCGGCATCCAATGGAAAAATGTATTTTCCCTTCGCCAAAGAAACCGCATAATTACGAGCGACACAAGGACCTGCATTAGGCTGCTTATATACCTTTATCACACTCGTATCCGCCTTTTCCGCCAGCTGCTGTGCCAGATGATAAGACCTATCCGCAGAACCGTCATCAACCAAAATCAGTTCCAATGGAGAGTAATTAGAAGCAATTACAGAATCGACCGCTTCTTCCAGATACTCTTCCGCATTGTAAACAGGCATGATGACTGAGACCAAAGGTTTTTCCATAAACATATCAGATTTTATCCAGTCCTTTTGTATACTTCAACCAATAATATTTCAACGGATTCTTATATTTCAATTGTTTCCACGGACGGCTGCCATGGGGCTGATGCAATACCGGCAACGTAGTAAACAGGTAATTCTTAAACCCTTCTTTCAATGATTGATGCGAAACAGTTACATCATGCCAGTTCTTTTCAGGATTCAACTGATGGAAGTCGAATGCTTTCAGGAAATTCAATGTCAGCAAGGAACAGCAGAAACTGCAATGCTTTTTCTCCGGAAACACCTGGTTTTCCTTACCTTTCGCAAAAAGATAGGGATAGTTGATTTCTCCTTTCTCATCGACTGTGACGGCAGCGGCAATACCGCAGTCCGCCCGTTCTGCCGCTCCGTTGAACAAAGCCTGCAATGTATTCTTCTTTACCACAACATCCGACTCCACGATTATCAAACCTGCCTCCGCCTCGATGGCACGTTGCTGTGCCATTTGCAATACCAGCAGATAGTTCGGTGAGGGATGATCCGTTATTTCCGCAAGATTTACCAATTCAAAGCCCAGCTTTTCGGATGCATCCTGCAACTTAGCCGTGTTTTCTTCTGTACTGAAGTCATTATATACGGTATAGGTAAACGGCGTCTGAAAATCGGATGCAACAATGGCTTCCACCGTTTGCAACGTCAATTCAATGGAGTCCTTTACAGGAGTAATGATATGAATACACTTCATTGGATATAATTAATTAGTCTTTGTTCAACAAGCTGCAAAATTCCCACAAGTTGACAAAACTATACAATATTTTGCACACAGCCAAACAGTTTGCCGCATTTATTCCTTATCCGCTTTCCGTTTTACCGTATGCTTTACTTTCAATACGGCGAGATTCAGCTCAATCGTCGTTTCCGAGTCTGTTGCCTGAAGATTATTGTCCAATAAATCGGTGAACAAATCACCGCTTTTCTCCAACAAGGATTTCTGCTGCTCTTCGGAAGCATCCGGCAGGTTGTTCAAGGTACGGGAGAGTTCGCGCAGTTTGGCAAAAGTCTCGATAATCGTAAACGTTGCATTTGTAGCACGAGAGCTTTTCAGAATGGTAGCAAGCATATAAAGACCTTTCTCTGTAAAAGCTTTAGGTTCAACTGTAGAATGTTTCAATACAGAGAACCGGTCGAAATTTTCGACCAGATACTGTTTTTCAGATACTTGCAACGTAAAACAATAATCCTGGGGAAATTTATCAAGGTTGTTTCTAAGGGCTTCATTCACACGTTTCGTCTCCACCCCATACAAAGCAGCAACATCCCTGTCCAAAAGGACCTTCTGCCCGCGAAGAGTAATTATCTTATCCTCTATTTCCTCAAAGCCAATCAGTGTTTTCATCAGTATATCAATTTATGTTTTAAACAATCTGTCAAAGGTATGCATTATTATATCAGAAATGTCTGTTCTCATGAATTATTTCTAACTTTGCCTGCAATAAAACAAAAGCATCATGAAAGTAATTGTCGATGATAAAATACCTTTTATAAAGGAAGCTATTGAAAAAATAGCCGATGAAGTAGTCTACGCACCGGGAAAAGACTTCACCCCCTCTTTGGTGAAAGATGCGGATGCACTTATTATCCGTACACGCACTCGTTGCAACCGGGAATTGCTGGAAGGTAGCAAGGTTAAGTTTATCGCTACGGCAACCATCGGCTTCGACCATATCGATGCGGAATACTGCCGCGAAGCCGGTATTACATGGACAAATGCTCCCGGCTGCAATTCCGCCTCCGTAGCCCAATACCTGCAATCATCTTTAATTTTGCTGCAAGCGCTGAAAGGTATCAATTTACCGGAAGTTACTATCGGCATTATCGGAGTAGGCAATGTAGGCAGCAAAGTGGCAAAAGTTGCACAGGAATTGGGGATGCGCGTTTTACTGAACGACCTTCCCCGTGAGGACAAAGAAGGGAAACAAGGCTTTTCGTCCCTGCAAACACTTGCCGAAGAATGCGACATACTCACTTTCCACGTACCTTTATATAAGGAAGGCAGATACAAGACCTGTCATCTCGCCGACGACGCCTTTTTCCAATCGCTAAAGCGGAAGCCTGTTATCATCAACACTTCACGCGGAGAAATAATCGAGACCGGTGCACTGCTGAACGCTTTGAACACAGGACTGGTTTCGGATGCTATCATTGACGTCTGGGAAAATGAACCGGCCATAAACCTCACCTTATTGGATAAGGTATTCCTCGGCACGCCACACATCGCCGGCTATTCGGCAGACGGCAAAGCCAATGCAACCCGCATGTCACTGGATGCCCTATGCCGGTATTTCAATATACAGGCAGACTATCAGATTATTCCTCCTGCCCCAAGCCAACCGCGCATTACAGCAGATACCCTATCGGCCGCCTATCTACAAATGTACGATCCCCGACAAGACAGCAATGCACTCAAAACGCATCCGGAGCTATTTGAGAAGTTACGGGGAGACTATCCTTTAAGAAGAGAGAAAGAAGCATACGTAATTGTGAATCATCCGGAATAGCATGCCGCTTCTTTCCGCAAAAGATAATATCCCGAAAGGTTATCAGCACACTTCCGACAACAAACCGCCGATAACTTTCGGGTAATATTCATATTCCAGCGCATGCACCTTCTTCGCCACGTCTTCTGCCGTATCCTGCGGCAGGACAGGGCATTTGTACTGCACTATAATTTCGCCCTCATCGAAATGCTCATTCAAATAATGTATGGTAATACCTGTCTCCGTTTCACCGGCAGCCACCACAGCTTCATGCACATGCCCGCCATACATCCCCTTACCGCCAAATTTAGGCAATAAGGAAGGGTGAATATTTATAATTTTATTAGGATAAGCATGCAAGATACAGTCTGGCACACGTGCAAGGAAACCGGCAAGGACAATAAAATCTATTCCTTTATCTTCCAACAAAGACAATACAGCCGTACCATCCACCCATGCGGCCTTGTCCAAACAGGCAAACGGAACATTCAGTCTACGTGCACGTTCCAAAACAAAGGCAGTCTCCCTATCTGCCAAAACCAGCTTTACGTTCACCGATTCGCTATTTTGGAAATAACGGATGATATTCTCTGCATTTGTCCCGTTACCGGAAGCGAAAATAGCAATGTTTTTACTCATAAACCCTCCAAATCCTGCACAAAACCGTGAAAAATGTGCAA
>ENA-UEQJ01000463-UEQJ01000463.1-human-gut-metagenome-genome-assembly--contig:-NODE-463-length-33733-cov-7.325885_pt1 | contig 33733 bp, 52 predicted proteins | sample MGYA00242937_ERZ507938 | MGnify/ENA primary metagenome ERZ507938 (study PRJEB26167, sample SAMN06115437) | human gut metagenome | host: Homo sapiens | place: China:Gansu | collected 2015-07-03 | study...
AAGCCTGTAAAGATGCAAAAACACCGCACTTTCGTGCGGCGTTTTCTGTGTTGCATCTTTCATCAACACATCTTGGTCCGAGTGGCGAGACTTGAACTCACGACCCCTTGACCCCCAGTCAGTTAAAAAGTGTGTATTTTCAACAGACCTACGGCTTTGAGTTGTAATAGAGTTGTAATAGGGCTCATTCAAATTTTATCGGTAATTTGGCGCAGATCGTCCAGGTTAACGTCCTGATAATAGCGGAGCTGCTCCTCGCTGGCGTGGCCGATCAGGGACAACTTGTCCTTGTCGGATCCAGCGACGCGCTTCATCAGCGTGGCAAAGGTGTGGCGGCAGCTGTGGGGCGTGTAGGTGTGTTTCTGATGGCCGTTGACGTCAAAAGTTGGATTCGACAGTTCCAGCGCATCCAGCAGATCGTAAAACATCTGGCGGTAGGCCTTGAGATCCAGCGTCTTGCCGTCGGCGGCACAGAACACCTGCCCGGTGGCCCTCTCCCCTATCCGCTGATCGATGATGCTCTGGATCTTGGGCGAGACGGTAACGGTGCGGCCCTTGCCCGCGTCCGTTTTGGCGCCGCCAACAAAACATCGGCGGGTGCGGTCATAATCGGACACATCCAGCGCCAGAAACTCCGAGGGACGGAAGCCGAGATAGCACTGCGCCAGCACATAGTCCGCGCCGGGGACGCTGCCGACAGCTCCCCGGATGGCCTCCAGATAATCCATCGGCAGGCCGACGCCTCCGGCTCCCTCGTCACCGGTTACCGTCAGATACTCCGACAGGTTCAGCTTCTCCGGGAAATATCCCCGGGGGATGCCGTATTTATAGATCAGGCCCGCCGTGGTTTTCATGTTCCGCCGGGTGGCCTTCCCTCGGGGGCACTCATCAAGGCAGTCCTGTAGATCATCCACGTCAATATCGCCGCAGCGCTCAAAGTAGAGGGGCGCGAAGTATTTCATGGCGGCTTTGTAGTTGCCCAGCGTGTCCGGCCCGGCCCGGTGGGTGGGGAGCCAGAGATCATACAGCGCTTTCCACGTTGTCCTCTGCTTTTTCTCCATCTTGGCCGCAGACCGCTGGCTGGGATCCAGCAGCGGAAGCGCATCCACGGCGTCTTTTTTTCGGGCAAAGGTCCGAGACACCGTGCGCCGCCGGCTTTTCCCGGTCTCGTCCAGATACATCTGGACGCGGATTGCTTTATATTTCCCGTTTGGCAGGCGGTAGACACTCCCCTGTCCGTTGCCCCTGCTCTTGGTGTTTTTGGCGGCCGCGGCCTGTTTCGCCCCGCAGCGGAGACAGTACGGCCCGTCTGGGACGTCCTGCTTGCACTTTTTGCAGATCATCCGATCACCCACGCCAGAAGCCAATCTGGACGCAGTGGAAGTCCAGATACAGTGCGTACATGGCTACCAAGCACAAAAGCACCAGCAGGGCGGCGATGATCCGGTTACGGGTACGGACGCCATCCATCATGATCTTCATGGTTTTGCCGTTATCAACCAGATGCTTTTCCAGCTCTTTTTTGTGGGCGCGAAGAGTATCATTTTTAGCGCTGAGGACTTCCTCCGACATGGTAAGCTTGGGGGTGATCCCACAAAACTCGTCAATGGATACGCCCATCACCTTGCAGATTGGCCCAGCCGTTGTGATGGCCGGGGTTTTTGATTTTGCTGAAAAAAATTTTTTTACGGTAGACAACGGTAGATTACTCTGGTCGGCAATTTGCTGATAGGTGATGCCCAACTTTTTCCGCCGTTCCGCGCATATTTCTTGTAAAGTCACGATTCAGCCCCCAAAAGCACATAGATTTTCCTGTTTGTTTCTGCGCAAAGTCACAATGTGGGCCTTGCGGGTTTACAGTCTTTTTTGTTACGGTAGCCATGCGGACAGGCAGACACCCCCTCTGCCGGAAACGCAAAGTGCCCCCGCCGCTTGTTGCAGAGGCGACGGGGGCACTTTTTATTTATGAGAAAAACCGAATAGAAAGTGTCGCACCATAACAGAGCTTTTCATCGGTGTCCGAATCGGACCGTTGATTACCCGCCATTCGCACACTTCTGGCAAGCAGTTAAGCCTGCTGCAATAGCTGCGCTTTTTGTTGTCTGCGTATATTTATGCCCGCCACAACTGGAATCGTAATGGTATCTTGCCCCGCTTTTTGAAACCCATACGATTTTATCACTATTTGAGGCCGCTTGATTTGAAGCGGTTTTCTCTGTGTATTTATCGTACGAAACCTTTCCGTTGAAGCAAGTCGCATATATTTCCCCGTCAACGTTGGAAACTAATTGCAAGTATGATCTTTCGTAGCCGACATCTTGGGCCTGCTTCAAAAGGCTGGCCGATACTTCGGCTGCGGCGGATTTCAATTCGTCCCACCCATCCGGCGCGGCATCCCCCGCGGCCTTTACCTCAGTATCCAACTGATCTGATTTCACCGCGACTTCGATGTTGTCGCTTCCAGGAAAGGCTACTACACTCACCACGCCGTCACTCAGAAGTCCATCAACAGCATCCGCGAATAACTGCTTTTGCTCGTCCTCCAATTTTGGCGGCATCTTAGATTCTCCTGAGTCCACTGTTTCTTGCACAGGCGGTACAGCTTTTTCAGCGTGATGGCTTCCGGGCTGCGCGAATACTGAAAGTCCCACGACAAGAGCGAGAAGCCCTCCGACGACCGAAAGCCACGCCGCCTTTTTTCTTGGAGGTAAATTTTCTTTAATTTTCGTTTCTTCAACATAGCTAATCCCTGTTCCCGGGATAGATGCTGTTGTCCGGGTTCGTCCGGTGGCCGTTTTTGTTACTCGGTATCCTTTAACCCCAAAGCTGGCCCCGATTCCGGACTTGCTAAAATTGATGCGAAATGGGCCAAAATTGACGCTTTTCCGAAAACGCACCCCCATAACGCGCCTCCTTGTGTAATGGTCTGTTAATATTAAGGCCGCAGCGATCGGCCTTTGGGATATGATTGGAGGTACTTATGAGCAGCCAGACCACCCGCACCGTGTCCGAATCGGACACCGTCTACGCATTGGACCTGTTTGCATCCCTGTCCCCCGCGGATCAAGCGGAGATCATGGCTCTTGCCGTCTCCGCTTTAGCATCTCCGCAATGATCTCATTCTGAGCCTGCGGAGATAGCTGATCAAAAATCCGGGCAAATTCCTGCGCCAGTCCGCCTCCTTCGGGGGGCGGGCTTTTTTCGTCTTTCCCGGTAAGAATGTATTCCGCCGTGGTGTCCAGCGCTGCCGCGATCTGAGGCAGGTACCGGGTGTACGATTGCGCTTTTCGCTTTTTCCACTCGCTTACCTTTGACGGCGCAACACCAATTTCGGCGGCAAATGCCTTTTGTTCTTTGTATTTTTGCTCGACCAGTGCAAAAATACGGTCTACGGCATCCATTGGTACCACCTCCACAAAATATACAATTATTGAAACGATAATTGTATAAGGCTACAAATTCATGAAATTCACGAATTATGCATTGACAATTATTGAATCGAGAATTATGATATAGTCACAAGCTAAACAGTCAAAACCTAACGAACCAAGTAAAAAAAGAAAGGAGGCGCGAGCGCGTGAAAGACAACGAAAAAACAAACGTGAACATTACAGACAAGGGGATCGCCTTGCTGGCTGCAATCGAAGCCGGTCTGCTGCCCCCGCAAACGGAGGAGGGGCGGGACATCTCAGGCTTTGAAAAGTTCTGGGAAATTTATTCTGTGAAATCACGGGCTTCTCAGGAAATTAAACAGCTGACCGATATATGCTGCGATGTCATCAAAATGCTCAACGATGAGCGTCAGCGCAGAGCCAAGGATTGCAGAAATTATTTGATTGCGCAAGGCTTGACGTTTCTCGGCATGGCGCTGGGCGCGGTCATCGCGGTTTTGCTGAATCTCTAATAGGGCAACTTTTCCCGCCTCGCTGATGGTGTATGTGTCATGGTTCCGTCGGATATATTCGATTTTCTGACTGCATAGATAATTCAGGATATTTTCGGAAAATCCGGGCGGCTGATTTTGCCGCATACCCCCAAGTGTCCACCCATCCGGTTGGGTACTCAGCCAGCGGAGAAATGTTTCCTGATCGGGAGTGAGCATAATGCCCCCTTGAATTTAGTTTACGCCTATTTTATCACATTCGCGCCGCGTATGCAAGCGGCAGGAAGGAGTTTTTTCGTATGGCAATCAGAGCGCTGCGGGAGGCCGCAGGCATGAAGCAGTATGAGCTGGCGGCCCGGATGGGCGTAAAGCAGGCCAGCGTTTGCGCCTGGGAGAGCGGCGAGACCTATCCCAGCGTGAAGAATTTGATGAAGCTGGCGGACATCTTCCATTGCAGCATTGACGAGCTGCTGGGAAGACCGGCCGCAGGCGCGTGAGAAAGGAGCAACAATGATCGTAAACAGAGTGAAGGAGCTGCGGACGGCTGCCGGTATGACCCAGAAGGCGCTGGCGGATCAGCTGGGCGTCACCGTGCCCACGGTGAGCAAGTGGGAGCTGGGCCAGCGGACTCCGGAGCTGGAGAGAGTTTTCCGCATGACGCTGATCTTCGGCGTCCCCATTGAGGAGATCGTCCAGCGGACGGAGAGCGCGTGAGAAGGGAGCGAAAAACATGACATTGGATGATATCGCCAGGATCCCCAAGGAATACCTGACGGCGGCGCAGGTGGCGCCGATCTTAGGCTCCGACCCGCAGACCATTCGGATGCAGGCGCGGCTTCGGCCGGATCTCCTCCCCTTCCCTGCCGTCTGCCTGGGCAGTCGGGTCAAGATTCCCAAGGAGGCGTTCCTCCGGGTCATGCGGGGCCTATAATCACGTTACCACGGAAAGGAGGAAAAGACAATGGAGCGGAAATACCCGAATTTGTATCAAAGGGCAAGGCTGAGCACCGGACTGACGCAGGAGCGTGCAGCGGAGCTGCTTGGACTGTCGCCGGAAAGCCTGAAGCAGTACGAGGGCGGAAAGACGGTGCCCAAGGACGAGACGGTGGCCAAGATGGTGGAGGTGTATCACCTGCCATGGCTGGCGCTGGAGCACGCGCAGGCCACGGACACGCTGGGCGTGATGCCGGAGGTGACGCCAAGGCCGCTTCCAATGGCGAGCATCGCTTTGCGGAACCGGCTGCAAGACGCAACGGGCCGGTTGGACGCCCTGCTCCGAATCGCGGAGGACGGCGTCATCGACGACACGGAGCGGCCGGAGTTTGACTCCATCGTGGTGGAGCTGCGGGAGACCATGGCGGCCATCTATCAGGTGATCTACTCAGGCGCAAAAAAAGAACGCCCCGAGGCGGCAACCTCAGAGCGTTCAGGGGAAAAAGTGTGTGGTATTGGATCAACCACTGTTGGATGTATCAATTATAGCACAAGATCCACGCCACACGCAAGCCCTAATTTTTGCCGGGAAGGGGGCGTATCCCTGTGACCGGTTGGGCAATGTTTTTCATGGTCGTCGGCGTGGCAACGGTGGCGGCGATCCCGCTGCGGATCGTGGATCGGATGGAAAGATAAGGGGGCAATATGGCAAGGTATGACTGCGGCTATGGGGCATGGATCCCCGGCCCGGTTTTGGACGATCCGGGGCTTCGGCCCCGGTCGCTGATCCTATACGCGCGGATCGCGCGGCGGGCCAACCGGGTGGGCTTCTGCTACGCAACTAACGCAACGCTGATCGAGGACATGACGGCTGTGGACGAGGACGGCTCCGTGCGGGTAATCTCTGAGCGGACGGTACAGGCCATGCTGGCAGAGCTTCAGGAGCGAGGGCACATCCACATGGATAACGGCCCCCTTCCTCCGGACAAAAGCGGCACGGTACGGACCGGTCGGCGGATCTACATCGGGCGGTCATTGGCAGCGATTCCGGACGATGCGCAGGGGGGTGAAGAAAATTTCACCCCTGAAAAAATCTGCACCCCAAGGGTGAAGAAAATTTCACCCCCCTTTAAATGAACAAAATATAATAATAAAAATACCCCTATAGCCCCCTGCGCAGATGCGCACTTCGATTTGTTCTGGTCGGTCTATCCCCGCCATGTGGACAAGCAGCGGGCACGGAAGGCCTGGGCGAAACTGAAGCCGGACGAGGCGCTGGTGGAGACCATCCTCCGGGCGGTGAAGGCTCAGACAACCTGTGAGCAGTGGACCCGGGACGGCGGGGCGTACATCCCCTATCCCGCCACATGGCTCAACGGCCGCCGGTGGGAGGACGAGCTGCCGAGGCGGTCCGAATCGGACCGGGGCGGTGAGAGCCGGGAGGTCAACGGATGGGAAACGTAAGGACGGATGAAAAGCTGGATCACCTGCTGGACGCGGAGCGGGCGGTGATCGGTGCCATGCTGGTAGACCCGGATGTGGTGCGGCCCCTGCTGTCCCGGGTGCGGGACGCTGATTTTTACAACCCGGCCAACCGGCTGATCTTCCAGACAGCCCGGGCGCTGTTCCGGGCGGGCGTCACTCCGGACGCGGTGACCATCCGGGACAAGATCGGCCCGGATTACTCCCGGTACATGGCGGAGCTGGTGGAGATCACGCCCACCGCTGCCAACTGGGAGGCTTACGCGGAGGCCATGCGGTCGCAGGCCACCGTCCGCCGGATCCACGAGTTTGCCGACGCTCTGAGCGCGGCTCAGACGGTGGAGGATTGCCGGCCGGTGTGCGCTAAACTGTCCCGGGAGCTGAGCGAGGGGACCAGCGTGGAGGCTTGGACCATGGCGCAGATGACCGAGGACTTCTGTCAGGCGCAGGACCCGGACGCACCGGCTCCGGTGTACATCGACTACGGTCTGGATTTCCTCAAGGGCCGGACCTACACCAAGCCGGGAGACGTGGTCATCATCGGCGGCTATCCCTCCGACGGCAAGACGGCGCTGGCTTTGCAGATGGCCTACCGGATGGCCCAGGAGCACCGGGTCGGTTTTTTCAGCCTGGAGACGGACAAGGCCAAGATCCGGGACCGGCTCATGGCTGCCGTGGTGCAGATCGACTTTGACCGGATTAAAAACCGTACTCTGACCGAGGACGACTGGCGGGCCTTCGCAGAGAAATCCGCCGACATGGCGGGCCGGGGCCTGACGGTGGTGGAGGCATCCGGCATGACGGCCACCACCATCCAGAACATCAGTCAGGCGTATGGCTTCGACGTGATTTTTCTGGACTACATTCAGTTGGTCACCCCGGAGATGGACCAGCGGGTACCCCGCAGTGAGCAGATGGCGGCGGTGTCCCGGCAGCTGCACACCTTCGCCCAGAAATCCGGGACGCTGGTGGTGGAGCTGGCCCAGCTGAGCCGGCCGGACAAGGCCGCCGGATGGCGGGCACCGGTGATGAGCGATCTGAAGGAGTCCGGCCAGTTTGAGCAGGACGCGGACATGATCTTCATGGTCTACCGTCCGGACCCCAAGGCCAAGGACGGCCCGGAGCTGGATCAGAACAAGCACCGGGTTTTGAAAATCGCGAAGAACAAGGAAGGCCCCCGTGGGGCCTGGTACATGGTATTCGATGGGCCGAAGCAGACGTTTTCGCTTCTGGTCAATCCGGACGGCCGCTCCGTTATGCGGCAATTCTCTGCCGCCGGGAAGGCGGCCAAGCAGCGGCCCCGGCAGGTGAGCTTCTGGGGCGACGGGTCCGACTGGACTGAGGCCCCGGCGGACACCGAGACGCCGTGGGATGACGAGAACAAGGGGGAAAGGTGAAACATGAAAACAATCGCTGTATTGAATTTTAAGGGCGGGGTCGGCAAGACCGTCACCACCGCCACGCTGGCGTATCTGCTGGCGAAGCAGGGCAAGCGGATCCTGCTGATCGACGGGGACAGCCAGGGCAACCTGAGCATGTCCTTCGGGATCGACGCGGAGGAGGGCGCGGACACGCTGGCCCTCCTGACCGAGGGCACCGGGTACTATCCGGAGTTTGTGACGCCCACCATTTTTGACGGGATCGACCTGATCCCCTCCGACATTAACCTGCTGGTGGCAGACCGGCACATGGCCCAGAGCGGCGTGGGCCGAATGCAGCGGGCCATTGCGGATCTGCGGGACGCCATCGAGGAGGACGCGGACCAGGACAACGCCTATGATCTCATCCTGATCGATTGCCCGCCGGCTCTGTCGGCGGCCTGCACGGCGGCGCTGGCCGCTGCGGATGAGGTCATCATCCCCATCCGGCTGGACTACTACTCCACCGGCGGCATGGCCAATCTGGCGGAGCAGCTCCAGCACATGCGGGCCATCAACCCCCGGTTGTCGGTGCTGGGCGTGCTGGTGACGCAGTTCACGCACATGGCGGACGAAAAGGAGGCCCTCGCGGCCATCCGGGGCGGGGCGCTGCCGGTGTTTGAGACGGTGATTCGGTTCTCCAAGGCCGTGCCCAGCGCGACCTTCCAAAAGGTCCCGCTGCCGGTGGCCCGTCCCTATTGTGCGGCCAGCAAGGACTACGCCGAGCTGGTGAAAGAGATCTCTGGGAGGTGCTGAGGGTGGAAAAGCGAAAATTTAACGTGATGGACGTGCTGGGCGAGCAGCTGGCCGGTGTGGCGGACACCATGATGGAGATCCCGGTTGACGATATCCGGGACAACCCCCGGAACTTCTACCCGACGCCTGACCCTCAAACGCTGCGGGCCTTGGCGGACTCCATCCGGGCCAACGGCCTGTTGGAGCCGCCTACGGTGGTCCCTGCCGGTGACGGCACCTATCGCCTGATTTCCGGCCACAGCCGTCTGGCCGCGATCCGGAGCATGTGGGAGGACGGCACCGAGGAGGACCGGACGCGCTTCTCCAAGATTCTGTGCCGGGTGCTGCCCCCCATGTCGGAGGGGCAGGAGCAGGCGGCGGTGATCGAGGCCAACCGCCAGCGGGTGAAGTCCAATGCCCTGCTGGCCGATGAGGCGGAAAAGCTGACGGAGGCCTACATCAAGCGCCGGGAGGCCGGTGAGCAGCTTCCGGGGCGCATCCGGGACTATGTGGCGGAGGCCCTGCAAGTCAAGGCCACCAAGGTTGCCAACCTGTCGGCCATCAAAAACGGCCTCAAGGTGCCGGGCATCGTAGAACGCTGGAAGCATAACGAGATCCCGGAGGCGGCGGCCCTGATGATTTCCCGGATGAATATTGACGAGCAGTACCGGCTTCTGGACTGGATGATTGACAAGCACCGGAGCTACACCATCAGCGAGGTGCGCAAGTTTGACATCTGCTACCGAAATGCCTACAAGTGCGACAAAACCGGGAAACCTTGCGAAAACATAGAGCGAATTTATGACCATGACCTGCACCACGGTGAGTGGAGCGGGGCCGGATGCTGCATGATGTGTCTGAAAAAAGACACCTGCCCGGCGGCCTGCAAGTATGTGGAGAAAAAGCCGGTGGAGCAGCCGGAAGCCCCGGCTGTGAATCCGGCGGTGAAGGACCCCAGGCTGGACTACAAGGTGATGGTTCCCACCTTCTGCCAGCGGGTGCGGGCGCTGCGGGAGCAGACCGGCATGAGCCGGAAGGAATTTGCCCAGAGCATTGACGAGTTCCCAGGGACGTACAGCGCGTGCGAGAATGCCTCTATGTGCGGATCTGAGAAGATCGCCAAGCTGGCGCTGTGCTTCGGCGTCAGCACGGACTACCTCTACGGCCTGACGGATGATCCTACGCCGTCAGTGGAGAAAGGAGCGGACACATGATCCGATACACAGGGCGCGGGAAGCGCAGAAGCCGGGTCCTCCCGGCGCTGGCTCTGGTGGCCGCCGTGGCTGCCGTGATCCTGCTGGCGGTGATGCTGCGATGAAGCCGAAGCCGCCATGCGGGAGGAACTGCCCCAAGCGCTCCGCCATTCCCAACTGCCATGATCCAGTGGTGTGCCCGGATTGGGCCGCGTATCAGGAGGTCTTAGCGGAGTGGAGCGAGGCAATGAAGGCAGGAAAACGTGAGCAAGCAGACCTGAAGGCTGCCAAAAGCCGGATGGCTAAGATCTGCGAGTCAGGAAAGAGGGATAAACGATGAAATTTCCGATGAGTGACGATGAGATCCGCGTCAGCTACAACACTGCGAAAGATCAAAAAGCCCAGATCAAGATCCTGGCGGAGCTGAATGCTACCACACTGTCGGCAATGGCCGCAAAGCTCCGGGAGCTGGGCTGCGACGTGCCGGACCATCCATTTTTCAATCAGCGGCCTTTGCGCGCCCATGACATTGGATTTGACGAGACCCGGGCTCGGGAGCTGTTTGCGGAGGGCAAGTCTGACCTTGATATCGCGGAGATGTTGGGCATCGGCGTATATGCGTTTGCGGCTTGGCGCCGCAAAAACGGCATGAAGCGGCCAAGAGGTGGAGACATGCAGAAAATGGAACAAAAAGCAAAGCCAAAGCGCTGCAAGGCCCAGCCACCCATGCCGCCGGAAATCGAAACGCCGGAGCCGGAACCGGCCCCGGCGACTGCCGCACCCGGCAGTCATTCGCTTTTGTCTGCACAGAAACAGACCAGCGTGGCCGATTTGGGCCGTGTTCTGCTGGATCTGGCGGATCGGTACCCTGGTATCGTCCTCACCGTCAACGGAACCGCTGTGCGGTCCCTGTGCCTCAACGTGCGGGTGATGCTGGGCGAGGACACAACGACATCAACGCTGGATTTGGAGGTTAGATAAATGCTGAACAGGATCGTACTCATGGGCCGTCTGACCCGTGACCCGGAGCTGCGGCACACCGGAAACGGAACCGCCGTGGCGTCCTTCTCTCTGGCCGTGGACCGGGATTTCAAGTCCCAGTCCGGCGAGAAGGAGACGGACTTCGTGGACATCGTGGCGTGGCGCTCCACGGCGGACTTCGTAAGCAAGTTTTTCACCAAGGGCCGCATGGCCGTGGTAGAGGGCCGGTTGCAGCTCCGGGACTGGAAGGACAAGGACGGCAACAACCGGCGCTCCGCCGAGGTGGTGGCGGAGCATGTGTATTTCGGAGACAGCAAGCGGTCCGAATCGGACACAGCGTCCGCACCGCCTGCGTCAGGGGACTTCCGGGAGATCCCGGCGGATGAGGAAGGAGAACTGCCGTTTTGAGAGATCAAGAACTCGTAAATGCCTTGAGATGTGTTTCAACAGCTGGCGAACCAATAGGCGACTGCAAGAACATGGGCTGCTCGTGGCGCTCAAACTCTACAAGCAACCCGTACCATTGTGATATTTTCACCTGCCAGAGACGTGACACCGGGACGGTGTTGATTGCGAGTAATCACACGCTGACCAAAGACGAATTTATAGCTTTAAGGAGGGCTGACAATGGCTGAATACATTAAGCGGGAAACTGCCGTAAGAGCGGTGATGGCGGCGAAATGGGTGGACGGTTCCGACGGTGCCATGGCAATGGAGATCGTTGCATCGCCAGCAGCCGCCGACGTGGCCCCGGTGGTGCATGGAGCGTGGCAAGTAACAGACAGATTTAAGGCCTGCAGCGTATGCGGATATGCTTTTGCTCGATTATTGCCAGACAAATACTGCCCCCACTGCGGGGCCAAGATGGACGGAGGTGCTGACCATGAGGACGATTGACGCTGATAAACTGGTTGATATGCTATATGACAATGAGTTTGCTGTACTTTGCCCGTTGGATGAAGTAAGCGGAGTAGTTGACCCTTGCCCCACCGTGGATGCCGTAGTTGTGACACGGCGCGAGGACTGCAAGCACTTCAAGAGCTACGGAACGACGTCGCTACGCATAGATGGAAAAAACATCAAGGCTGGGTGGTGTCATAGACGGGCTCGGTACGACGAGGAGTACAGGATGCCGCCGGACGGTTTCTGCTCCTGCGGCGAGAGAAAGGACGGCGGGGATGGCTGATCCGTTTGTGTGCGTCCGGCAGCGGGCGGGGCCGTTAGTCAAGGCGCTGGTGACGGACAACTACGGATATCTCCGTCGCTACGGGCCGGGAGCGGTGCGAGGCCGGTGTGGGCCGGCCCTCAGCCGCACCACCGTTGATAAGCTGGAGCTGCGGCTGGCGCTTTTTGGCTATGACGGTATTTTTTACACGCTGACCTTTGACGATGACCATCTCCCGCCGGATCGGGCCGGGGTGGATCGGATCTGGGACGCATTCGCGAAGCGTCTCAGGCGGTGGCAGCGCGGGCCGGTGGACTACTACGTTTACCGGGTGGAGGGCCTCCACGGTGATCACCGGCTCCACATCCACGTGTTTCTGCGGGATCAGGACTTCCCGCCGGCCGTGGTGCAGTACCTCTGGCGGACGTGGGGCAGCGCTTACGATGTGCGCTGGGACAGGGCGCGGGTGCTGTCAGAGGGCGGCTACCGTGGGCTGGCGATCTATTTCACCAAGGAGGTCCCGGAGGTGGGCCGCCACCCGTGGGGCTGCTCCCGGGCACTGAGTAAGTACCTTCCGCCTCCGGAGGTGACCACCTGCAAGAGCGGCATGGTGCGGCTGCCCAAGGGTTCCACACCGCTGCCCATGCAGGGCCGGGACCGTCCTCAGCTGGGCGGGTGGGGGCTCTATGGGTATAGCCGGTATCTGCTGCCCGAGAAATAGTGCTTTTATTTTAATAACAAAGTTTAGTATATCTATCTATAGATAGCGTATCCTCTTGAAACCTAGGGGATATTTACGGACAACGCCGAGAAAGTGAGGAAAAAGCCTTGATTCCAGCCAGAAACGGTGATAAAATAAGCACAAAGGACGGATGGTTAACTTGCCCGATCTGCAAGCGCAACCACCGACTGCTGAGGATCACAGACGCCACCAGGGCGAGAGGCCTGCCGATCTACTGTCGGACGTGCCACAGCGAGGTGATCCTGGATATCGACGAAGGCCAGAGCGTTAAACGCCAGAGCCAATGACTCCCCGGAGGGGGCGTTGTTGGGTCTGGCGTTTTTGTTTTTACCCGGAGGTGATAGCCCGTGGCAACAAAGCCGCTGAGACCGTGTTTATACCCGGGCTGCTATCGGCTGGTGCCCGGCGGGTACTGCGCAGAGCACCAGCCAAAGCCCAAGGAACGGAGCCAGGAGGCGCAGGCCTGGCGCTGGATGTACGGGACGCAGGACTGGAAGACGCTGCGCAGTGAGCAGCTCCTTCGGGAGCCGTGGTGCCGTGAGTGCGCCCAGCACGGCATCCGGACAAGGGCCACGGACGTGGACCACATCCGGGACCACAAGGGCGACTGGGCTGTTTTCGCCGACGCAAGCAACCTCCAGAGCCTGTGCCACCGTTGCCACAGCCGCAAGACTGCGGCGGAAATGAGCAAAAACAGGCCGCTTCGGCGGCGCTGATCGCGGCGGAAATCGGCGAACGCTTGGGCGCACGGAGGCTCAGGCCCGCGCCTGCGGGGTTCCTTGCAGCCCTCCCCCCGGGCAGTTGAAGTTTTTGCCGCTGCCGGAAATACCGCGGGCCCCCCTCCGTGCGGGATTTTTTCCCCACGGGAGATCCGGAGGCGGTCCGGCGGCAGTCAAGGCGAGGACCAGGGCGCTGCGAGAGCGCAGCGCGAAGGCGCAAAACGTTGCGGAAACGCAGCGGGAATTGAATCACATGGCATAGACCAAAAGCCTGAAAGGCAAGAGTCAGCACGTACCGGAGACCGGTGCGCGTCGGCCCTTGCCTTTTTTGTTTTCCGGCTTGTGACCCGGCCCCTGTGCCGGTATTCATCCTTTCTTCCCTTCCCTTCCGGTCTCCGTGCCCTACCACGGAGGCCGGGTCATGAGCCGGAGCGGTCCGATTCGGACACATTTCCCCGACGCACACGGCGGCGTTCGCGCCGCAGCGGGTTTGATCCTCCTGCGGCGGCCCTGGCTGCCATGCGAGGGTCGCCGTGTGCGCCGGGTATAACAGGAGGATCAGCATGGCAAAGAAAAAGACACCCGGCGGGACAGCCGGAAAAGGCGGCGTCAATCCGGCGCCGACAAGAGACGATCAGACGGTGCGGATCGCAGCGGAGCAGCTCACCATGGTCCCCATTGACGATCTCATCCCCTACGCGAATAACGCCAAGAAGCACGGCGTTAAGCAGATCAACCAGATCCGGGCCAGTCTGCGGGAGTTCGGCTTTGTAACTCCCGTGCTCATCGATTTTGACAACAACATCATCGCAGGCCACGGCCGGGTGGAGGCCGCCAGAGCGGAGGGCATGAGCGAGGTGCCCTGCGTGCTGGTGACCAACCTGACGGAGGCCCAGCGGAAGGCGTACATCCTGGCGGACAACCGGCTGAGCGAGACGGCAGCATGGGACACGGAGCTGCTAAAAATCGAGCTGGAGGGTCTGGAGGCTTTGAACTTTGACACCGGGATCGCCGGTTTTGACGCGGAGAGCATGAAAGCCATCGAGGTGAACGCTTACACCCGGGCTGCTCCCGGAAAAGCTGAGGAACCGAAAAGCAAACATTTCTGGGGCGACGAGGAGGGCGAAAGCTCCGAGGAATACGAGGCGTTTACCGATAAGTTCAAGCGGAAACTGACCACGGATGACTGCTATACCCCGGAGAACATCTACGTGGCAATCAAGGATTGGGCGGTGGAGCACTACGGGCTGGGCGACGCTCAGATCCTGCGGCCCTTCTTCCCCGGTGGCGACTATGAGCACGCGGACTACCCGAATGGCTGCGTGGTGATCGATAACCCTCCGTTTTCGATCATCTCCCAGATCTGCCGGTTTTACATGGAGCATGGTATCCGGTTCTTTTTGTTCGCCCCAGCGTTGACACTGTTTACCATTGCGGCGGGCAAATGCAACTATCTGCCGATGTCCTGCCGGATTGCCTACGAAAACGGTGCGGTTGTGCACACAAGCTTTGTAACAAACCTGGGCGACTGGAAGATCGAAACAGTCCCGGATCTATGGCGCCGTGTAGATGATCTGAACACCCAAAACACTCGAGAGGATGCGGTTGAGCTGCCCGGCTATACATACCCTGAATGCGTGATGACTTCCATCCGGATTGCACCGACGGCAAGATACATGGCCTTGCAGGTGCCGCCGGAGGACGCCAGCTTCGCCCGCGCTCTGGATTCGCAAGCCGAACAGAAAAAAAGTGTTTACGGATCTTGCTTCCTCCTGTCGGAAAAGGCAACGGCGGAAAAGGCAACGGCGGATAAGGCAGCGGCGGAGAAGGCAGCGGCGGAGAAGGCAGCGGCGGAGAAGGCAGCGGCGGAAAAGCGTGCCCAGTTTATCTGGGAATTGTCCGACCGCGAAAAGGCGCTTGTAAAAAGCCTTGGGAAGCACGGCGGTGCCGTATGACCGTGCAAGAAGCTGAGCGGATCATCGCGCGGACCAGCAGCCCGTATCTGAAACGGGATATGCAGCGGTTTATCAGAAACCAGAGGAGAAAGGAGGGCCGGAATGGCCGGGAAAAGACAACCGACAGACGTGGTGATCGCCAACGGGCGAAAGCATCTGAGCAAAACCGAGGAGGCGGAGCGAAGGGCCGGTGAGGTGAAGGTTTCCCCTGCCAAGACGGCCAAGCCGCCTAAATGGCTGCCGGAGACGCTAAAAAAGGACTTCCGGGCCATCGGCAAGCGGCTGATCGCCTCCGGGCTTTACACGGAGCTGGACGCCGACACCCTGGGCCGCTATCTGGTGGCCCAGCACCAGTGGCTCATTGCCACCGGCGAGGCAGAGAAGGCGCTGGCCCAGAGAGACCAGGAAGGCGTCGACGGCTGGGGCAAGATCCAGGAGCGCTATTTCAAGCAGGCCCGGAATTGCGCCAACGATATGGGCCTGACCGTCACCAGCCGCTGCCGCCTGGTGGTGCCGGATACCGGCAAGCAGGCGACGGAGGACAGCAACCCCATGCTGGAGCTGATCCGGGGAGGCATGGATCGGTATGCCTGAGTTGTTGACGCTGGCGCCGGGTATCGAGGTTCCGACGCCGGATGACGGCGCGGAGCTCCGGTACAACCAGACCGAGGTGGACCGTGTGGAGAAATTCTTTTCCATGCTGGTGTTCGGCCAGAACCAGTGGGCCGGTCAGCCCTTCCACCTTCTGGAGTGGGAGCGGCGGGCCATCCGGGAGTTCTTCGGCATCCAGATCCGCAACGATCGCGGCCAGTGGGTGCGATACCGCCGGTTTCTGTATGACGAGATTGCCAAGAAAAACGGCAAGAGCGAGTTCGCAGCCGGGCTGGGGCTGAATCTGCTGGTGAATGACGGCGAGAGCCGCCCGCAGGTGGGCATCTTCGCCGCCGATAAGACCAACGCCGATATCATCTACCAGTGCGCCAAGTACATGGTAGAGCACACAGCGCTGGGCCAGCCGGCCCACCGGCCGCTGGCATGGTGCCGGGACAGCGTCCGAGAGATCCGCACCCGCTTTGGCGGCATGATGAAGGTTTACAGCAGCGACGCGGACACCAAGCACGGTTTCAGCTTTTCGGCCATTATCATCGACGAGCTGCACGCCCAGCCCAACCGGCGGCTGTGGGACGTCCTGACGGTTGGTTCCAACGCGGCCCGGCTCCAGCAGGCGGTGATCGTGCTGACCACGGCGGGCGATGACCCAGACCGCAAGTCTATCGGCTGGGAGGTCCATGAGAAGTGCCGCAGGCTGCTGGCATGGCGGCGGGGTGAGCCGGAGCGTCCCATGGATGAGGACGATCCGCAGTGGCTCCCCATCATGTACGGCATATCCACCCTGACCCAAGACGATCCGGACAGGATCGCGGAGCTGGACATCTATGACGAGGCGCTATGGAAAACCTGCAACCCCAGCTATGGGGTAACAATCCAGCCACGGCAGTTCCGGGATGACGCCCGGGCAGCCAAGGCCAGCGAGGCGGCAGAGCGCAATTTCCGGTGGCTGCGGCTCAACCAGTGGATCAGCACCAAGGACGTGGGGTGGCTGCCTTTGACCCTTTACGACAAGACTCAGATCGGCCCCTCCGTCAAGGCGGAGCGGGAGGCGTGGGTTGAGGAGCACCTAACGGGAAAGACCTGCTACGGCGGGCTGGATATGTCCCTCCGGACGGACCTGAGCGCACTGGTGCTGGTGTTCCCTCCCCAGCCGGGACTGGATCAGGGCGTGGCCCTGTTCCGGGCGTGGCGGCCCCTTGAGGGCGTTACGGAGGCGGAGCAGCGGGACCATGTGCCATACCGGGACTGGGAGCGGGCCGGGTTCCTGACCCTTTGTCAGGGGGACATGATCGACAACCGGGACGTGATCGCGGCGATTTTAGACGCCAAGGAGCGGTATGACCTGCGGGCGCTGGGCATTGACCAGTACCTGACGGCCACCATGACTCCGCTGCTCCAGGATGAGGGCGTGGAGATCATCGCCATCCCCCAGACCATGGCGGGCATGAGTCCGGCCATGAAGGAGCTGGAGGGCCTGATCCGGGAACACAAAATGCTCCACGTCCACAACACCTGCGCCCGGTGGTGCTTCGGCAATGTCCGGTGCGCGGTAGACGGCAACGAGAACCAGAAACCCATGAAAAACCGGAGCATTGGGCGCATCGACATCACGGTGGCCTGGATCATCGCCGTGGCGGCGTGGATCGTAAAGCGAAACCAGAAGCCGGATCTGGCGGCGGCGATGAGCCGTCCCGGTTTCAGCTTATAACGCGGTCCGATTCGGACCGGAAAGGAGACCGCATGAAAAAAGTAAAGAGCGCTCTGGCCCGGTTCGGCCCGGACGTGCTGCTGGTCTGCGGCGTGGGCACCGTGGCTGTGGGCTTCGGGATGATCTGGCTGCCGCTGGGCGTGATCGTGGCCGGCGGGGCGCTGATCGCCTTCTCCCTGCTGAGCGGTCCGGGAGGTGATGAGCAGTGAGCATGACCAACAGGCTGCGGATGGCCGTCAGCCGACCGCAGCAGGTACGGAATGACGTGACCGTCAAGACGCTGGCGGCATCCGGCGGACTGGCCGTGGGTGAGCTGACCGAGACCACCGCCCGGAAGCTGAGCGCGGTGGACGGGTGCATGGAGATCCTGAGCAACTCCATCAGCAAGCTGCCGAACTTCGTGATGGACGGCAAGACCCGGGAGCACGTGGACCATTACCTCCTGCGGCTGCTGAATGTCCGGCCCAACGAAGCTATGACGCCCAGCATCCGGCGGAAGGTGCTGGAGAACAGCCGGAACGAGGGCGGCAACGGCTATGACTGGATCATCCGGGACCCCCGGACGGGGATCATCCGGGAACTGATCCCGGTGCCCTGGTGGCTGGTGCAGCCCTGGCGGGATGAGGCCGGGCGAGTGTGGTACACCGTGACCCATCCGGTGACCGGCACGCCTATGGTGCTGCCCAACGAGGACATCTGCCACTACAAGGCCACCACACGGGACGGCCTGACGGGCATCTCGCCCCTGCGGCGGGCCAGAGAAGTGCTGGCAGCGGCCCAGGCGGCGCAGGCGTATGATCTGGCGTTTTACGCCAACGGCGGCCAGCCCAGCGGCGTGCTGGAGACCGACAGCGATCTGGGCGGCTGGGCGGAGGACGTCAACGGCAAGCATATCCAGAACGCGGACGGCAGCTATCAGACCCGGAAGGACCAGCTGCGGCATGAGTGGGAGAAGGTCCACGCAGGGCCAAGCAACAGTCACCGGCTGGCGATCCTGGATCTGGGGCTGAAATACACCCCCATTGCCGCCACCAACAAGGACGCCCAGTTTGTGGAAATCAAGGAGGTCTCCATTCGGGATATTGCCAGATACTTTGGTGTGCCCCTCTACAAGCTGCAAGAGGGCAAGCAGGCCTACGGCAGCAACGAGCAGAACGCCATCGAGTACGTGGTGAGCACTCTCCATCCCATCGTCAACCAGTACGCGGAGGAGCAGACGTGGAAGCTGCTGACAAACACGGAGCTGCGGCAGGGCTTGGAGATCCGCATCAACATGATGGCAGAACTCAAGGGCGACACGGCCAGCCGTGGCGCCTGGTACACCAACCAGAGGAACAACGGCGTGTTTTCCGTCAATGACATCCGGGCACTGGAGGACCTGCCGGATGTGGAGGGCGGCGATGAGCGCCGGGAGAGCCTGAACTATGTCCCCTTGAAGGACTGGGCACGGCTCAGCGAACAGAGAAACGGAGGGAACTCAAATGCGGGTAACACTTAACGGCATCGTCGCACTCGATGACGATATGGAAATTTTAAGTTTTTACGGCTATTCGGCTTTTTCGCCTAAGGCGGTGCGGAAGGCTGTGGCGTCCACCCCGGAAGGCGAGGAACTGGTGCTGGAGATCAACAGCGGCGGCGGCAGCGTATTCGCCGGATCTGAGATCTACAGCGTTTTGAGATCTTCCGGCGTCCACACGGTGGCAGAGGTCCAGAGCCTCGCTGCCAGCGCGGCCAGCTATCTCTGCCTTGCCTGTGACGAGGTTCGGATCTCTCCGGTGGCGCAGATGATGCTTCATCTGCCCTCCACCTATACGGAGGGCAACCGGACGGCTCATATGCAGAGCGTGCAGATGCTGGACAGCACCCGGGAGGCCATCCTTAACGCCTACGAGCTCAAGGCCGGCGGCAAGGCCGACCGGGCGGAGTTTCGGCGGATGATGAGCAACGAGACGTGGCTGACGGCTCAGGAGGCCGTGGACTGCGGTCTGGCAGACGACATCATCGGCGAGACGGCCAGTATTGCCCCGCAGAACGTGATGAACGCCATCGGCAGCGGCATCCGGGCACTGGGATGCGCCGGGATGCCGGACATCACGGAGCTGCGGGCCAGATACATGGCGGAGCAGCACCCCACGCCGGAGACGGACCCGGCACCCACAGCATCAACGGGCGGTGAGCCCGATGCAGATACCGGAGACTGGCAGGCACAGGCCCGCCTGGATCTGGAAAAAATCAGATTTTAAACGGAGGTAGCAAAACATGAACAATCTCAGACGCGATCTGGTGGATCTGACCACCCAGCGCACCGCCCGTCTGGAAGCCGCGCAGGCGGCTCTGGATGCGGGCAACCAGGCGGACTACGATTCCGCCATGGCGGATGTCCGTGATTTCAACGGCCGCATCCAGAACATCCAGGACCTCATCACCGAGCAGGACCGCCAGATCATGGCCGCTCCCGCTCCAGCCGGCGCAGAGGCCCGCGATATGGCCGAGGAGCGCGGCCATGCCCTTATGACCGGCAAGGCCGTGACCTTCACCGCCGACGAGACCCGCCGGGCCGTGATGAACTCCATCACTCTGGCCACCGGTACTCTGGTGGAGCCCACCGGCGCCGGCAGCAACATCCGGGATCCTCTGGGCAACGTGGTCTCCTCCATCGTGGATCAGGTGTACGTCCAGAACCTGACCGGCATGGGCAGCTTCCTGGAGCCCTATGTGATCTCCGAGATCGACGCCAAGGGCGGCAAGGTTACCACCAACGCCGGCAAGGCCCGCACCACCAGTGCCGACCCCACCTTCGGCGTGGCCAAGATCAGCCCCTACGAGCTCAACGTGACTCAGTTCGTTGACCGGAACATCTCCCGACTGAGCCCCGCCGACTACTACACCAAGATCTACAACATGGCCATGCGGGCCATGCGGCGCAAGCTGGCGGCTTTGATCGTCAACGGCGACGGCCAGGCTTCCCCCGACATGTTCGGCATCAAAAACGCCAAGAACGTGGCGGGCGCTGCCATTGCCGCCAGTGTGGACGTGTCCAGCATCGACGAGAACCTGCTGGATGACCTGTTCTTCTCCTACGGCAGCGACGAGGCCATCGGCCAGAACGCCCGGCTGCTGCTGAACAAGACGGACCTGAAGGCCATCGGCAAGCTGCGCAACAGCGACAAGCAGCGGGTGTTCAAAATTAACCCCGCCACGGGCAACCCCAACATCGGTACCATCGAGGACGGCGGCAACATCGTGCCCTACACCATCGTCAGCGATCTGACCGCCCTGTCTGCTTCCACCGCTGGCAGCGCTGCCATCCAGACCATGCTGTACGGCGATCCCGCCAACTACGAGCTGGGCCTGTTCGGCGACTACACCGTCCGGGTGGATGACAGCGTGAAGGCTGTGGAGCGCATGGTCACCATCTTGGGCGACGCCATGGTCGGCGGCAACCTGATCGTGGACAAGGGCTTTGTCATCGCGAACTTGCCTAAGTCCGGCGGCTGATCGGAGGGGTGACGGATGACGGCATTTGCAGACCGGCAGGCCAGCATCCTGAGCTACTGCCGGATCGACGATCCCTCGCCGGAGGACCTGGCCCTGCTGGAGAGTTTCCATGCGGCCGCCGTCAGCTACATGAGCAACGCGGGCGTGGCGGAGCCAAAAGCCGGTTCTGCCCGCCTGCCCCCGTACAACACCTGCATTCTGGCGCTGGTGCGGGACGCATGGGACAACCGGGGCATCCAGACCGACGACAAGGAGTTTGCAGACAATAAGGCTTTCCGACGGCGGCTGAACCAGCTGAAGCTGACGGAGCCGGTGCGGTCCGAATCGGACACGGGAGGCTAAGCCATGGATGTGAACATTGGAAAGCTGAATAAGCGGGTGGAGATCGTACGGATCTCCACCTCCCCTGACGCTGACGGCTACGCAGTCCCCACGGAGACGGTGATCCGGCGCCCCTGGGCGCAGTTCTCCCGGGTCAGCGGCTCCGAGGCGCTGCGGCAGGGCGCAGACATGGGCGACGTCAAGGTGCGGTTCCTAATCCGCTCCGGACATACGGCCATCAGCCGGAAGGACCGGGTGCGGTACAACGGCGCGGACTACGAGATCGAGTACGTCAACAACTACGGCGACAACAGCGAGTATACGGAGCTGATCGCCAAGCTGCTGACGGCGGGAGGCTGACTATGAGCATCAACGAGACCATCATCCAAGCGGTGACGCCCATCGTGCCGGTATGCGTTCCGGATGTGTACCGGCCGGACGCCGGGGAGACTCCGGCAGAGGTCTACTGCGTGTTCAACTACACAGAGTCTCCGGATGTGTTCGGTGACGATGAGCCGCAGGCCATCCTCTATTTAATCCAGCTGCACCTGTATCTGCCGCTTGGGCAGACGCCGCTCCGCCTGAAACGGCAGCTCCGGCGGGCCATGCTGGACGCCGGGTTTGCGGTTGGGGATTATACCAACGCCAGCGATCTGGAGGGCCAGCACTACGTTCTGGAGTGTCAGGCGCTGGATCTGGAGGTGGGCTGATGGGCTTTACGGTCAGAGGGCTTGACGAGTTCTCCCTATCCCTTCAGGAGCTGGCAGAGCTGCCGGACGCGGTGCAGGATGACATGCTGGAGGCCGGAGCCGCAGTTGTGGCCAAAGCCCAGCGAGACAAGGTGATGGCCTACGGCATCTATGACCGGGAGAGCACCCAGCATGTGGCGGATTCCATTAGGCCGGGCAAGGTGAAACTGAAAAAGGGCGAGCGGGTCATTTATGTCAGCCCAACAGGCAAGCGGAAGCGGGGCAACACAGAGACCCGCAACGCGGAGATTTTATTTGTCAACGAGTTCGGCAAGAAGGGCCAAAGCGCCCGGCCTGCCGTGCATGACGCCAACGAGGCCAGTGCGGAAGCCACCACGCGGGCAGAGTTCGAGGTTTATGACAGGTGGCTGAAATCCAAAAATCTGTAAGGAGGAAACCATGGGCAACAAAGCAGTTAAAACACCTCTTGGTATGGTGTCCAGTTACTTCTTTCCCTTTGCCAGCGAGCCGGTGGGCACCCATCCGGTCTACGGCGAGAAGGTGGACATGGGCGCAGCCGTCAAGGGCTATCTGAGCCTGACCACGGCCTCCGGCGATATCACCGGCGATGACGCCATGCTGCTGTATTTCGAGCAGTTTGTATCCGGCCAGATCGACGTGGAGACCACGCTGAGCGATCTGGAGGTCAACGCCAAAATCTACGGCCACAGCTACAAGGCGGGCCGGGAGACTGCCAAGGGCGAGGACAGCGCCCCCAACGGCGCCTACGCCTTTATTGAGCCGATTTTGAAGAAGGACAAGACCCTGGTCTACCGGGCCTCGTTCTTCTACAAGGTCACGGCCATGCTGAGCGCGGAGAAGCAGGAGGCGGACACCCGCAAGAGCGACTTCAATCCCAAAATGAACGCGGTGAGCCTGCGGGTGATGAAGGACAACGCGGACGCATGGCGCGAGCGGCAGGAGTTTCCCACCCAGTCCGAGGCAGAGGCGTTTATTGACTCTCTGGCGGGCGGCACGGCGGCCTACGGCGTGACCATCACCCATATCGGCACCGGCACCAGCAATCCCGGCGAGGGCACCACCTATGTGACCGCCGGGCAGAGCCTGGCCATCGACTTCGGCACCAAGGACCCCACGGCGCTGTATGACAACGCCACCAATGTGACCAGCAATCTGGCCGCGCACAAGTACACTGTCAGCTCCATCGCGGCGGCTCACGAGATCGTGGCCGTCTGGAGCACCTGATCTTTACCGCAAGGACGGCCCGCACCGGGCCGCCCTTGCAGGAGGTTTATGCCATGCGATACGTTACGTTTGATTTCGACGGCAGCCCTCTGCCGCTCATGCTGACGGCGGGGGCGCTTTTTGATATTTACGACCGCTTCGGCGTCCATGACAGCATCCTGCGGGCCACCGGGGCCATGGAGGACACCCACCAGGGCTGGATGGCCTGCTGTGAGCTGGCGGAGCTGCTGATGCAGCAGGCGGCGCTGTGGCGCAAGCGGCAGGGCTATACCGACCGCAAGCGGGCCACAAGCTGGCCGTTACGCTCTCAGGACCGGGCAGCGGTCCGCACCGCCGTGCGGCAGGCCATTGCGCAGGGCTTTTACCGGGCAGTGCCCTCCGGAGAGGACGCCGGAGAGGTCAACTTAGTTCTGGCGGCCCGGGAGGATGAGCGGGCGGAGGATCCTGAGCGGCTGCGAGTTGGGTTTCTGGCTGTATGCGCCGCCCGGCTGCATCTGGCCCCGGCAGACGCCCTGCTGCTGACGCCGGGCGAATACCTGGACATGGTGACGCTTTTGAGCGGCGGAGAGGAGGGAGACTATGGCGGTCCGGCAGATTACAACTGAGATCTCGATCAAAAACGAGGCGGAATTTCGGAAGCAGATGAAGGCTGTGAACAACAGCCTTTCCGGTATGAAGTCCGAGATGGCCAAGGTCTCCGCCGAGTTTGACGGCCAGGCCAACAGCGCCGATGCACTTCGGAAGAAGCAGGCCATTTTACAGCAGCAATATGATCAGCAGAAGGAGAAGGTCCAGGCACTGGCCCGGATGCTGGAGAGCGCCAAAAGCGCCTACGATGAGAACAGCGATGTGGTGTTAAGCTACCAGCGGCAGCTGAACACGGCCACGGTGGAGCTGATTAAGTTCGACCGGGAGCTGAAGAACACCGACAAGTATCTGGATGAGGCCGCCCAGTCGGCAGACGGTACGGCGTCCAGCATCGACGAATTCGGCAAGGCCGTCAAGGACGCCGGGGATGAGGGCTCCGACGGCATGGGCCAGCTCAAGGAGGCTTTCAGCCAGCTGGGCGATGCGGCCAAGAGCGGCGACATCAACGGCGTTGTGGCGGCTCTGGGCTCCATGAAGGGGCTGCTGGCGGGCGGTGCGGCTGTGGCCGGGGCCAAGGCTCTGGCGGACGGCATCATCAACATCACCGAGTCGACCAAGGAGTACCGGACCATTTTAGGGACGCTTGAGACCTCCAGCAAGCAGGCCGGTTACACCCAGGAGCAGACCACGGAGATCTACAAAAAGTTTCAGGCAGTACTGGGCGACACGCAGAAGGCCGCCACGGCTACCGCCAACCTTCAGGCGCTGGGGCTGAGCCAGGAAAACCTGCGGGTCATTGTGGAGCAAGCTATCGGCGCATGGGCTACCTACGGCGACTCTATCCCCATCGACAGCCTGTCTGAGAGCATCAATGAGACGGTGCAGGTGGGAAAGGTCACCGGCGTCTTTGCGGATGCCCTCAACTGGGCGGGAACCAGCGAGGACGAGTTTAACGAGCGTCTGGCCGCCTGCGCCGATACCACCGAGCGGGCCAATCTGGTGCTGACGCAGCTATCAGAGCAGGGCCTACAGGCCACCGGGCAGGCGTGGGTGGAGAACAACCAGGACATCATTGCCGCCAACACCGCCCAAGAGACTATGAACGAATCCATGGCCCAGCTGGGCGAGGCGCTACAGCCTGCATCCAGTTTTCTTTTGGAGTACGGGGCCGCCCTGGTGGACGTGGCCGCAGATGGCGTCAATGCGCTTTCCAGTCTGGTGGAGTGGTTCGACAATCTTTTCAACGCACAGCAGAAGGCCACGCAGGCCAGCTTTGAGGCCATCGACAGCCAGTACAACCTGGCAGACTACCAGGCCAACGGTCTGGTCAATGCCGGCGGCGTCATTGATTACGCAGCTGCCAAGCGGATGCAGGACGCCGGGACTTTTAAGCGGGCGGCCGGTGTGTCCAAATCGGATGCGCTCCAGCGGGGCTGGAGTGTCTCGTCTGTGTCGGACCTCCTCAAGCGGCGGGTCAACGGCTCCCACGCCAACGGTCTGGATTACGTCCCCTTTGACGGTTATGTGGCGGAGCTGCATCAGGGCGAGGCGGTGCTGACCTCCGGCGAGGCCAGCTTCCTCCGCAGCGCTATGGCGGCGGGGCGGACGCTGGGCGGCAGCCGGCGGAGCAGCCGGGCCGTGTCCGATTCGGACACCGGCGGCAGCGGCGGCACGCCCAAGGTCTATGACCTGACGATCCCGGTGGAGCTAACCATTGACGGCGCCACCTTCGCCCGAAAGGAATACAAGTACCGCATCGCGGAGGACAACCGCCGGGGCGTCTCTCTGGCGGGGAGAGGAGGCAGCCGATGACACGGCCACCCTATATCGTAGACGGCGTGGATTTCACGGACTACGTCAACCGCTGGCAGTACTCCGTGGGCTATGTGTACCGGGAGGGCTCCAACGCAGCCCTGCGGCTCAGCGGCTTACAGCCCCGGGATTTGCTGGCCATTAAGACCCGGGTCTCCGTGACGGTCAATGACCAGCAGGGGCCGCAGTTGGCGGCGCTGCTGACGGCGGTGCTGAAGAACTACGTGCAGCTCACCTACTTTGAGCCCAAGGACAACGCCGTCCGGACGGCCACCTTCATGCCCACGGTGGAGGAGGTCAGCATCCCGCCGGTGCCCGGCTCCGTCCGCTGGGGTAAGGGCTTCCGGATCACCATGGAGGAGGCGTGACGATGGCAGTTAACGAGATCCGATACAAGGGCGTCAGCTACGCCACGGACGATGATATCAAGGTCCCCTCCGGGATCCTGTACGAGGTCAAGGCCCTCCGCTCCGACAGTCTGGAGGCAAACAGCCTCACCGTTACGGTGTTTTCCAACGACAAGGCCATCATGGGCTTTGCGAAAAATGACAAGGTGGAGTATTTCCGGGATAACCGCCGAGTGGGCGTGTATTATCTCCAGACGGTGGAGCGGGTCGGCAGCGACGCCTATACGCTCTCCGCCCTCTCCGCGCTGGGACGGCTCATCACCATGCGCCACGCGGGCGGCATCTACACCGGCCAGACGGTGGCGGAGGTAGTCCCCCAGATCTGCGCCCCGGTGGCGGTGATGATCGAGAGCGTATACGCCAGCCGCCAACTGTACGGCTACCTGCCATACAGCAACCCGGACAAAGAAAAAGGCAACGGCCGCAGCGCCCGGGATAACCTCTCTCAGGTCCTGTTTGCTATCGGGGCGTCTCTGGGGACCGATGAAAACGGCGTCATGCGGGTGGAGAAGCTGTGGGACGGCGTCTCTGCCACGATCACGGCGGACCAGATCAACGAGGACAGCTGCTCCACCGTGTACGAGACCCCGGTGAGCGCCGTGGAGATCACGGAGCACCAGTGGGTAAAAAGCCAGGATGCCGTCACCCTCTTTGAGGGAACGGCAGAAGACGGCACTCTGGTGACGTTTGAGGATCCCGCTCACAGTCTGACGGCGGAGGGCTTCGCCATCACCGAGCAGGGGGACAACTACGCCATCCTGTCCGCCGGTACCGGCACCCTCACCGGCAAGAGCTACAACCATTTGACCCGCATCGTCCGCCGGACGGTGACGGAAGGGGCTGAGGAAAACGTGGTGACGGTGAGCGACGCCACACTGGTGTCCCTCACCAACAGCGTGGATGTGGCCAAGCGTATGGCGGACTATTACCGCCACCGGGAGACCATCCGGGTAGACGTGGAGCCCGGCACGGAGCGGGCGGGCAGAGTGGTGCAGATCTTCCACCCCTGGGACAAGAAGATGGTCCAGGCCTGCGTGGAGAGCCGGGAGACGGTGATCTCCGGCATCCTCAACAGTCAGACCAGCGCGCTGGTGGGCTTCACCCCGGCGCAGCCGGAGGCGGCGGAGTATCTGGACGGGCGAGTAGTCCTCACCGGCTCCGGCGAGTTCCAGATTCCGGAAGGCACCACAACGATCCACTATGTGATGATCTCCGCCGGACAGGGCGGGCGCTGCGGCGAAAAGGGCGAAGATACCCAATCGGGGCCTAAGTTCTCGTGGACAAACCCGGTTTTTGAGGATCGGGTAGACGGCTACGCGTTGGCGCTGGGCGGCAAGGGCGGTCTCGGCGGCAAAGGCGGCATGGGCGGCAGGATCGTAGAGGGCGATCTCGACGTGTCCCAGTTGAAAAGCCTTGCCTATGCTTGCGGGAAAAGCGGAAAGGGCGCTGAATTCAGCCCGGACGATCTCCCCGGGACGGACGGCACGGATACGGTGTTCCACGGCATGACTACGGCGGGCGCGTCTGCCCCCGATTGGGGCTTCACGGACCCTATCACCGGGGAGCAATTCGGCGGCGTCGGCGAGGACGGTCTCCCTGGCGGAAACGGCGCTGGCCGCGATCCGGCTGTGAGTGAGTACACAAATGATAGCGTCCAGCAATATGTCAATGGCACGGTTGCTTATGACGAGGACGGGAACGCATTCACCCCCGGCCCTGTGGCTGGCAGCGATGGGAAAATCAGCATGACCAGAATCGCATCAACAAGCACCCCGCGCAGTTTCGGCTGGTACAGCTCCGGTCTGGGCGGCGGCCCGGCAGCGGGAGCCAACGGCAAAGCCGGATCCTCCGGACGCGGCCTGCCGGGCGAGACAACCGTTAATGTGACCGGCGGCCCCGGTGCGGACGGCATGACAGCCACGCTCACCCCCTCCAAGCCGAAACGGTACGGCAGGGGCGGACGTGGCGGCTACGGAGGCGGCGGCGCCGGCTCAGGCGGCATTGCCGTAAAGAACGGAAACGGCACCATTACCCCCGGCACTCCCGGGTCCGGCGGTTTAGGCGGCCCGGGCGGCCCAAGCGCGGACGGCTGTATCATTCTCTATTACCGGAAATTCGGGCAAGCAAAAGCAGGGCCATTGGTCCAGCGTGGCGGCGGACTGTTTTTCGACCGCTTGAACAAACTTTTTATCGTGTGAGGTGATTCCAATGACGATTGAACAGAGAGTCGCAGTTTTGGAGGAGATCTTCGCTAAGCTGCAAGACTATTACACATCCGCCTACTCCGGCGAGGAGATTGACGCGCGGCTGGCGTCCGCCGGTGTGCCTATCGGCATCACCAAGGAGTACAAGAGCGTGACCGAGATGAACCAGGACTTCACCGGCACCGACGTCCAGCGCGGCCAGTTCGTCCTGATCCTGCCGGACAGCACGTCCTCCGCGGACTACGGAAAGGTGTACCTCAAGGGCACGGCCAACTGGGTGTATGCCTTCACCCTCACCACGCTGACGTCCATCAAAGGCCCCATCGGTCCTCCCGGCAAAAAAGGCGACAAAGGCGATCCCGGTTCCAGCTTCGCCATTTTGGGCTATTTTGATACGCTGGACGCCCTCAAGGCAGCCGTCCCCAATCCTAAGGCCGGTGACGTGTACGGCGTGGGTACCGCACCTCCGTACAACATCTACATCTGGGATTCCGTCCACGGCAAGTGGGTGGCCAACGGCAACCTGCAAGGCCCGCAGGGCAAGCAGGGCATCCAAGGCCCTGAGGGAAAGCAGGGGCCGGAGGGCAAACAAGGCCCGGAAGGCCCCGTTGGCGGCGACAGCAACTTCGTCCGTTACGACGCGGCCCAGAACCTCACCGACGAACAGAAGGCGCAGGCGAGGGGGAATATCAACGCCGCCCCCGGTGGGTACGGATCAGGAGATTACGGTAAAATGCTGACCGCCGATGATGATTTAAACACCCTAACAGTCGGAGGCCATTATCTATTTTTCGGGAACTCTATACCCAAAAATGCGCCAACTGGTTTAAACGATTGGGCGGCATATGTGATAGAAAATTTGGCATACAATGAGCTCGTTACGGCGCAGATTTTACATATTATTGTCCCAAATTTGACATATGAGTATGGCAAATATAGCAACTGCAGTCTCAGGCGGACGCGTTATGGTAACACCTATACACCATGGGCATGGATCAATCCCCCTATGGGGTTGGGCGTGGAGTATTGCACCACGGAGCGGTATCTCGGAAAGCCGGTGTATGTGAAAACCATAAACATGGGGAATCTTCCGGGCAATGCCGTAAAAAGGGCCAGTTTCCAATCAAATAACGTTGTCGATAAAATCGTGTCCGTAACCGGGCAATGCACTACCGACTCAGGAGTGAACATGTCCATGCCTTACCACGCAGGGTCTGGTCCGAACTGGAACACTGTAATTTTAATTGGCGCAGATGGGTCCGGAGCAGCTCAGATTGTCACATTTGCCCCAGATTTCTCCGAATACAAGAATGCATGTATTACGGTGAAATACACCAAGCTGGCAGATTAAAGGGGCGGCTCTATGGAAAACACCTGCATCTGCTGTGGGGCGATCATCCCGGAAGGCCGTCAGGTGTGCCCTCTGTGTGAGAGGCAATGGCCTAAATTTTAATCTGCACGAAACCAAGTCGGACTTTTGACTTGCACGAAAGCAAGTCGGAATTACCCTAAAAACTGCAACTTTTTAAGGGGTGTGAAATGGAAATTTTACAAATTGTATTAACTGCCGCCACCGGCTCCGGCGTGACCGCCATCATCCTCGCGATCCTCCAGCGGAAATGGGCCAAGGATGACAAGCGGGACGCCATCGTGGACGCGCTGAAAGTGCTGCTGATCGACCGGGTGCGCTATCTGGGCCAGCATTACATTGCAGACGGCAGCGTCAGCCTGTCAGACAGGGAAACGCTGGACGAGATGCATCAGGCGTATAAATCCCTTGGCGGCAACGGACACCTGAAAATCATCATGGCCGAGGTCGGCGAGCTGCCGATCCGGAAAGAGTGAAAGGAGAACGCTATGGAAAACATCAAGAAACGGCTGGGCAATCTGCTTGCGGTGAAGTCTCTGGTGACCATCACCCTGACTGTGATCTTCGCGGTGCTGGCCCTGCGGGGTGACATTTCCGGAACGGAATTTTTGACGATCTTTACCACCGTGATCGCGTTCTATTTCGGGACGCAGCGAGTGGCAGAAGATAAAAACGGTTGAATAATCAACCGAACAGTTAAAACCGGTTGAAAAATCAACCGTAAATTTGAAAGGGGACATATTATGAACAAGATCTACGAAAACATCATCACCGAGGGCAAGCAGAACGGCAAGCCCATCGAGGCCATCAACACCGAGCTGAAGGATGCCGGAGCAAACTTCCACCTGAATCCCGACGGCGGCGTGGCCGGGTGGACTGAGCAGGAAATGAAGGAGGGCTTCATCCCCGCTGAGACCGAGCCGGAGACGCTTCCTCAGACGCTGGATACCCATCGCCGGGAGGATCTGGCGGGCACCGTCCAGATCCAGCGGATCGTCGGAGCCACTTATGAGGTGACTTATGACGAGGACGGCTACTTCATCAAGGCCTCCCGTGTGCGCCATGGTTGATACGTTTGATTGCGCGAGAGCGCAGATCTACCACAACACCGAGCGCCTGACGCCTGCACAGATCAAGAAAAAATTCGGCTGCACCCACATCATCAACGGCTACCTGTTCAACGGACGCTTCGTTCCAGTTGGCTGGTGCGTGATCGACGGCAAGGTCATCAGCCGGGACAAATACCAGGACTGGGGCGTGTCCATCGGCAGTGACGGCAAGCCGCAGATGCTGACGGACCGGGGAGGATCCTTCCTCTCCGGCGTCCCAATCCTCAAGGGCGGCTCCAAGCTGTACCGGAATCTGACGCCGGACGTGGCCCGGTCTGCGGCCCGGACGGCGGTGGGCTGGCTGGCTAACGGCAAAGTCTGTCTGTGGTGCGATAAGGCCAGCCTGACCCGTGAGCAGCTTCAAAACAAGCTGCTGGGTCTGGGCGTGGTGGATGCCCTCATGCTGGACGGCGGCGGGTCTACACAGGGCATTTTCCCCAAGGGGAAAGTGACCAGCACCCGGAAGGTGCCTACGCTGCTGCTGTTTTGGGAGCGGTCGGCAATTAAGGCGGAAGATCAAGCCCTCGTATGGGGCAAGGCTCACGGCCTGCTGACGGATGCCAACGCCGGAGAAACCGTGACCCGCGCCGACATGGTCCGGGCGCTTTACAAGTTGGAGGGCAGCCATGGTTGAGATCCACGCTTACAGCAAAGCCGCCTCTGGGGGCAAGCAGCTCTCCGCCCATTTCAAGGTGCGGGAGTTTGCGTGTGGAGACGGGTCTGACGCTGTTTTGGTGGCTCCCCGGCTGGTGATGGTGCTGGAAACCATCCGCGCCCATTTTTGCGCTCCGGTGGTCATCCACAGCGCCTACCGGACGCCGCAGTACAATGCCAAAGTGAACGGTGCGGCCCACAGCCAGCATTGCTATGGCATGGCGGCGGATATTTCCATCAAGGGGCAGACACCGGCAGCGGTGGCAGCCTTCGCCCGGACACTGATGCCCGATTGGGGCGGCGTGGGGGTTTATGACAGCTTTTGTCATATCGACGTGAGAGAGACCAAGGCTGACTGGAAAGGATAAAACCGAAAGGAGGGCCAGAAGATGGCAACATCCACGCGGAAACGCGCTCTGCAAGTCTGGGGAACCCATGGAAAAAACAAACCGAGAGATCCGGGCGCTGTTGTCATCCATGGCCCCGGCCCGGGCGGTGCAGGCCGTCCGGCTGGTAGGGCTGCCGCCTGACGAGGAGACGGCGGTGCTGGCGGTGGATGTCCACGGCCAGAGCTGCCTACAGGCGGCGGCGCTGCTCCACGTCAGCGTGGATGGGTTGGCCAAGATCCGGCGGCGTGCCTACGCCAAGATCGCGGATGATATGCAGGGGTAAAAAGAAGAGCCGTGTCCGATTCGGACACGGCTTTTTCTTTGGGTTTGAAGACTTAATGCCAGGTGACAACGGTATCAACAAGGAATTTCCCGGAAGAGTCCCGCACGGTAACGCGGCCTTTCAGATCGTTTCCGCTGATCTGTTCGGGGTCCGCGTATGCCTCGCTAATGACCTCGCCGGAGTCCGTGATAAAGGCCCCTTCTCCGTATTTTGAGTCGGCCACGCGGAGACCGTCGGGCAAATTAAGCGTTGCGTGCAGCCAGGTTCCGGGGAAATTTCCAAGGGAAACCGCGCAGACCTTCACCGCGTCGGGAACGTTGCGGAAGGTGGAAGGAATCTTGTAAAGATGGGCAATCATGTGTTTTTCCTCCTGTCCTATCTCAGCGCATCAATAATTTTAGATGCGCTGTTCTCTGTAAAAATGGTTTCGATTTTGGCCGCGTCAGTGTCATAGATCAGGCCGAAATAGCGCCGGAGACGGTCAGCCCGGAACGCTTCAAACCAGATTTCAAAGGGCTTCCCGGCATCGGCTGCGGCCTTGCGCATGAGATCCCGCCCTGCTTCGTCGCAGTTTTCCGGCTTGAGCTTGCCCGCAATTTCAAAAAAGCGGTTTATATCAAGCTGGATTTTCAACATTTCATCGCAGATAAATTTTTCCCGCAGGCTGGAAGCGTAGGCGATCTGCTTTTCAGAAACGCCGGTTATTTCCGGCAGCGGGTGCCGGTCGCTGAAGCTGGAAATGTAGTCGGAAAGCTCCGCGCCTCGTTTCGCGTTCTTCTGTTCTGCGTAGCAGGCGGGGCAGGTGGTGAGGTTTTCCCGCGCCCAGACTTCATAAGATCCCGCCTCGGTGGAATTGCGGCACATGTGGATGTGTTCAAACTCTTTCCCGCAGTGCTCACACTTCAAAACCATTTTCACTCTGCTCATGATCTTCGTCCTTCCTTTTCCAATCCCAAGCGTATTAGCCGCTTGATCTCCGTCTGGCGGGCCTTGCCTTCCAGCGCGGCGAGGATATCGGTATCGGTGTTGTTGTTCAGCTTCAGCCCGATAAAGGTGGTGTTTTGTGCCATCCACTGGCGTTTCGCTTCGCTATCCGGCATTGCTTAGCCCTCCTGCGCTTCCAGCAGGTCAAGAAACCAGGCAGCCCCGATTTCAGAAACATCGCGGTCACGCTGGAAACACCGGTAAGACGTCCGCACGGAAACGGGGGCCTTGTAGTAGGCACTCCGTGAGATTTCGGTGACTTCCTCCGGGTGGGCAATGCGGTAGCCTTTGTTTGACTTCCGGATGGAATAGCTAACCTTATAGAATTCGTCGAAGCCGATTTCTTTGATATAGATCGTTTTCATTTTCATTCTCCTTTGTCGCTGTGGATCAGATGCTCCGTGGCAATACGGGTGTTCTCATCGGCGGGTTCTACGTCCCAACCTCTGTCATAGTTGCAAACAATTTCGCCGTTCCGCTTGAGCATCAGCTTGGAAATGCGACCTCCATCAATTCCCCATTTAGAACCTTCATCGTATTGCTTCATCCAGTAGTGAAAACTCTCGCCGTTGACCTTGATGTTGCCTTCCTTCCACATTTTCGTGTACCCCTTTCCTTTACTGTACCTAAAGTA
>ENA-UEQJ01000470-UEQJ01000470.1-human-gut-metagenome-genome-assembly--contig:-NODE-470-length-33556-cov-50.380119_pt1 | contig 33556 bp, 27 predicted proteins | sample MGYA00242937_ERZ507938 | MGnify/ENA primary metagenome ERZ507938 (study PRJEB26167, sample SAMN06115437) | human gut metagenome | host: Homo sapiens | place: China:Gansu | collected 2015-07-03...
GGCAGAAAATCGGCGTGTGGAATTCATCGTGCAGCTTGGCATAACGGTTCTTGTGGATATTGAATTCCTTGTGGCAGCACGGGCAGACCAGATCTACATAAATCGGATCGTCGGGGCGGAATTCATGGTATTTCATGGGGGCCAGCTCCCGGCTGAAGCCATACTTGCGGATGCTGGAGGCGTAGTAGTCCAAAAGGCCGACCCACTCATAGGCGGTGGCACACTTCCACTGGGTAAACGCAGCAGTGAAGGCGTCCGACACCTTGCGGGGCAGGTTCTTCCAGATCATCCAGTTATCACCGTCCGGCACTTCGTAGTCGTCGCCGTCCAGTGCGTAGGAAAACTTTTTGGCAGCCATGGCCTCGCGGTAGGTCATCTTGGTTTTTGTCACGAAGGGATTTTGGTTCAGGAACAACACCTTGAAGATCATGATTGCCAGAACGTAGTTTTCTTCATCCGGCGTGCGCAAAAACGTATCGTATTTCAATGCGCCGGTCACACCCAGACGCTGGGCGGTGCCGGGGTGCGTGAAGTCCTCGACGCCGACGGGGCAGGGAAAACCGCCCAGCTGGAAGCTGTCCGTGTCCACAACATAAACGTTGGCGCTGTTCCCTGGGTCAACCATGAAGTTGCCCGCGTTGACATCACCCATCAAAATATTGCGGCGGTGCAGCTGGGCCACAATGTAAGCCGCGCTGCGCGCTGCCTGCACCAGATCGAGGCGATCCCAGCTTTTCAGCAGTTTTTCACGTACACTGGGGCTTCCGATGCGCAGCACCGATTTAGAGAAGGGGAGAGCCCCTTCCGGAGCTTGGGGCATCGTGTAGCCGATGAAATCCCCCTTGCGGGTGTACAGCATGTGCGTGGGCCAGCACAAACCGCGAATTTGCGGGTCGTGGCGCAGCATCTCGTCCAGCTTGTCGCGGCGGCCCGCGGTCAGGTGCTCGGCGTTGTAGATTTTGGCGACCTGGCCGGGGGTATCGGTCAGATAAAGGCTGCCCTCGCCGCCCTTGGCTTCCTCGTCGCCCTCCATCAGCGCACCTCGCAGGGTGATGGGGTCGCCGTCCTCCGTGCGCAGCGTAAGCCCGGCAGCCGGGCGCACGCGGCAGGGGAGCAGCGTCTCGTCCATTTTGCGCAGCGGCAGGTTCGGCGGGAAGGGAGCGGAGCCGTGGTGGCGGTTACTGGGCTTTTGGATCGGCTTTGTCTGTGGTTCCGGCTGCAGATCGGGAGAAGCCTGCACAGGCTGCGGTTCCGGTGTCGATTTCGGTGCAGGGGCAGCAGGCTCCGGAACGGGTTCAGGTTGAGCAGATACGGATACCGGAGCAGGTTCTGCCGCATGTTCCGGGGGTGTCTCAGGGGTCGCGGGCTCTTTATGCGGTTCGTCCTCCGGTTCATCCTCGGCAGACTGCTCGTTTTCCAGGGCCTCGCTGTAGGTGGCCAGCAGGTCAGCCAGCAAAGGCTCGTCTGCAGCAGCGCGGGCTATGGGCATCAGCTGGGGGAACAGTGAGCAGATGGGATGCTGCACGCCAGCGCGAACACGGCCAACCTGCACAAAGGGCAGACGTTTGCGGTCGATCATCCGCACAAAGCCTGCCGCGCCGCAGAGAAGTACGCAGAAGCGGTCGAACGGATGGGATTCCATTACGGACAGAATAGCCTCTTCATCGGTGCTCAGCGGGTCAGGCGCACCCAAAGTGGGCAGATTCAGATCGCGTACAAAGAAGTATGCACTGTCGGCGCTGCGCAGTTCCCTGCAGCGCTTCCATAGGTCCAGGCGCTCAGCTTCCCGCGGCGGTGTCCAGAGTGTTGTGCGGTACTGCTCTGTGAGTTTGGCGTATTCTTCTCGCTGGCGGAACAGGTGATACAGCGTCGTGCTGTCCACGATCAGAGCCTTCTTGTGGTCGCGCTTCGCGTACTTCAGGGCGGGCAGCAGCCGCGACGAAACAAAGCTGCGGCCCTCCGGACTTTTGAGCAACGCGGCAGTCAGCACAATGTAATGGGTCTCGGCCAGCTCCTGCAGGTAGCGGCCTTCCAGCGGTTCACCCTTGCAGGCGGGCAGATATTGCAGATTCGGAATCTTCTCCAGTCGCTTTTCCAGCGCTGTGCTGATGATGACAGCCTCGGAGGCCATTGGGATCTCGCGGCGGGTCTGTTCCTGTTCGGCCTTCAAAGTGGCGTATAAGTGCTCTATTTCCCTGCTTTTGGCGGCATCGTGCAGGCAGCTCAATGCCTCGTCCTTATTGCAGAAAACAGAGCCGTTCGTGACCTGGTAATGGTAGCGGGCCAGGATTTCGCAGACTTCCTCGGCGGTAAACTCAGGGCATTCGTCTGCCAGCTTCTTTAGGGAAACCAGGCTGCGCTCAGAAATTTTCTCCACTGCGTCCACGTCGGATTTCACACGTCTGTACAGCTCCTCAGTCTGGGGAAGGCGCATACAGTCGGCTATTTCCAGCCAGGCACCCATGATAATGCGCCACTCAGCGGGCGTCATATCGCGGAAGGTGTGGGCGTTGGGGTGGCCGATATTTCCGTTGCGGCCTTCGCGGGCGCGGAAGTTCAGGTCATCCCACTTTTTGTAGCCCATTTCTTTGATTTTGGGGTAGCGTGCTTTCAGCATACGCAGAACGGTGCTGCCCATCAAGCCGGAAAAATCACGATCCAGAAAAGAAAACTTGAAGAAACCTGTTGTATCCAGGCACCCCAGCACATTGCGGCGCAGCGTCTCATCCGGGGCCTTTGGGCAGACCTCATCTATTTTTGCAAAAAATCTGGCGTCCGCAACCTCCTTCAGCTCTTTATCGCTAAAATCTCGGTAAGCCCCGTTCATATAGCGGCAAAGCTCCCTGCGGCTGGCTAGTGTTTCGCCTTTTTTGGTCGGCGTCGCCGCAATAGCGTGCCAGAATCCGATAAAATGATCGGCGGGGATCGCCAGCAGATACGCCTCGCGTAGGAAATCCCGCATGGAAAATTCCAGCGCATTGGTGGCAGCTGCCAACTGCCGTGCGCGTTCTGTAGCTTCCTGTTCTGTAAGATTCGTTTCCGGCATGGGATCAATACCGCCTTTCTTCGCATTATTTTTTCTTGGTAAACAGGGACAACAGCAGATTGCCAAGCATCGCAGGAGCCTTGTAGTAGCCGCGGCGCATGTCAGGGTCACTCAAGGGAATATGGTGCACAAGGTGGATCTGTACCGAAGCATAGCCGCCGATCACAAGGCCGATCAGTGCGGCGATGGTGCACAGCGTTGAGAGCACGAAACCGACAACCGGAATATTTGCAAGAACACTGCCCAGGATCTCTGCGACGACAAACAGAAGAACTCCACCTGCAAGCTTTTCACCCAGGGCTTCGCGGTCATCGCTGAGCATCGTGCTGTCATCTTGGGTGCTGCTGCTGTAGATCGGCTCCGGGTCGGGGGCGGTCCTGTTGTTGGCGGAGGGCTGGCCGACGCCGATCTGCTTGAGCAGGTCGGCAGACTGGGTAAAGCCTGCATTCGCGTTCTGCTTCAGCAGGGAGATGGCGTGGCGGCGGTTGTCGGCGCTGTCGGTGTTCAGCAGGGTCAAAGCGTTCTGATAGTTGGTCTGGGCTTCGGTTTCCTCGCGCTGCAGCATGTTCAGCAGCTCGGTCACGCGGGGCAGGCCGCAGCCATCGGCCTTTTCCAGCATTTCGCGGGCCTTGGCGCGCATACCGGGCTTGCGGCGGCTGACCATGACCTTCTCGGCCTCGGTCAGCAGGGCGGGGCCGTTCTGCACATGGGCCAGCTCGTCCTGTGCATCGGTGCTGCCCTTGGCCGCGGCGCTTTGCAGCAGGTCGATGGCCTTCTGGCGCTCTGCCTCGGCATCAGCGGGATTTTTGGATCCTGCCGCTGTCTGCAGGCAGCGGCGGGCCTCGTCCAGCTCGCGCTGTGCGTTGCTGTCGCGGTCATGCAGGGCATCCAGTAGACGTTTGGCTTCGGGGTTGGCACTGCGCATTTGCAGCAGCTTCTCGACGTGCTCGCGCTCGGCGGGGTCGTTCCCGCCGTTCAGCAGGGCGTTGGCGCGGGAAAACAGCTCCTGCTCGCTCTGGGCATAGCGGGCCTCCCACTGCATTTCGGCATCGATGCGGGTCATACCGCCGGAGAGCATCTGCTGCTTGATGTAGTCCTCTTTTAAAAGCGCCAGGGTATCGGCGGCGCGCTTGTGGCCCACGGTCTGGCACTCGTTCAGCAGGGAGATGGCTTTATCCTTGTCCCCGGCCCCGCCGGCGCGGATGCAGTCCATGGCCTCGTTATACTTTTCCTCAGCCGCGCGGTCCTCGGCCAGCATGGGGTTCAGCAGCTCGATGGCCTGGGGCAGGCAGCAGGCAGCGCCCTGCTGCAGCAGCGCCTCGATATTGCCGCGCTCGTCGGGGTTGCTGCGGTCAGCCAGGCGGTGCTCGGCCTCCTGCAAAGCGTCCTCGGCCTTCTGCATACGGTCAAGCTCGGCGGCGGCTTCGGCATGGCCGCTGGCGGCGGCCTCCTGCAAAATGCGCTTGCAGGTGTCGCCCTCAATGCTGGCAAGCGGGGTGTTGCCCGCCTCCAGGGCGGCCTTCTGCTGGGCGCGGTGGGCCATGGCGTCCTTGTAGACGTTGTCGGCCTCGGCCTCCTGGGCGTTCAGCGCGGCCAGCAGCCTGGCGGCCTCGGGGTCGTTCTCTCGCAGGCTCAGCTGCAATTTAATGCGGTCACGCTCCTCGCTCGGAGTCTTGGTTTTCAGCAGGTCGGCAGCCTTCTGCAGAATCGGGTCTGTGTAGGTCTGCGCAGGGGCGCTTGCCGCGGGGTGCGTGCCGTTCATCCTGGCGATCAGCCAGTCCTCGGCCTCTTTGTTTCCGGCGCGGGCGGCATCCTTGTAGCAGCTCTCGGCTTTGGCCATATCCTGCGCCACGCCGTCGCCGCTCTCATACATGCGGGCCAGCGCCAGCATAGCGTCAACGCTGCCCAGCTCGATGGCCTTGGTGTAGATGGGAACGCGGTTGTAGCCGGGGTCGTTTGCCTTGGCATTGTTGGCAATGATGATCAGATTTTTGCCGGTCTGCTCCTTGCTGACGCCGTCCTTCTCGTAAGCGCCGATTGCGTACTGCAAGGCAAGGTCAAAGTTTCTTTCGGTGCCATGGCCGTTCAGGTAGCAGTTGCAAAGGGGAACATAACAGCAGTTCCCCATAGCTTCTGCCTTCTTGTACAGTTTAAAGGCTCGGTCATAGTCCTGCGGAACACCGTTTCCCTTCTCGTACAGCGAGGCCAGATTTGCGGTAGCGAGTTCGTTTCCCTTATCGGATGCTTTCTGAAATAACTCGGCAGCCTTCGCAAAATCCTTCGGGACGCCGTTACCGGTACTGTAGAGAACACCAAGATTTCCCATGGCGTCAGAGTTTCCAAGCTCGGAAGCCCTTTGGTACATCTCAATGGCCTTTGCATAATCTTTTGCAACACCACGACCGCTTTGATAGAAATAGCCGAGGTAAAACAGTGCGTATGCGTCATTTTTCTCTGCGCCCTGTTTAAAATATTCGGCAGCTTTTGCAGCGTCCTCCGGTACACCAAATCCGTTGTCATACAGATTTCCAAGCAATCCGGGCGCTTCAGGACGGGACTGTTCGTTTGCACGTTCCAACCAATACCGGGCTTTTTCGTAATTACGGACAGCCTCATTCCCCTTGTAAAGCCTTCCCAGCACAATCATTGCCGGGGCATAGCCTTCATTCGCAGCTGCCTCAGCCCAGATTTTGCACTTCTCCACATCGACCGCTGTGCCAAAGCCTATCCGATAGCAGTTGGCAAGGTCGGCCATCGCGGAAATATTCCCGCCGGATGCAGCTTTAAAATAGTTTTCAAAAGCAGCTTCGGGGTTTTTCTCAGCGCCTTTTCCACAGCGATAGCAGTCACCAAGCCAAGCCTGCGACATCGCATCATTCTGTTCTGCACCATATTTGGCCCAGAGGAAGAGCCTTTCGCAAACCCGAAGCTCGTCGGCAATAAAACCGGCTTTTTCGCCATCCACGGGCAGACCCCTAGCAATGGCCGCCTGCGGGTCTGTGCCGTACGCTTCAGCCAAAACTTTACCGAGGTCAAATGCTTTTTCCTGTCCGGGGAGTGTGACCATGATATCCCCGTTTTTCTCCTGCTCCCACGCCCACTCGGCGGTTTCCGGTTTCAGCTCGCCAAAGCCGCCCGCCGCGCTGAGCAGGTCCACAAAGCCGAGAATATCCTGATCCTGCGTCAGGGTGCGGACGCGGGCCAGCATGTCAACAAGCTCCAGGCGGCTGCCGTTTTCGGTCAGCATCTTGTAGCACTGGGTACATAAATACACAGGGTCGTTCTTTTTTGCGCCGCGGTCACGGTAGAATTTCGCCTTTTCGGGGTCGGCGGTGCAGCCGTAGCCGTTCTCGTACTGGTCGGCCAGCTCGTCGCAGGCCTCACCGCTGCCCATCTCGGCGGCCAGGCTGTAATAGCGGTGGCAGGCAGTACGGTTTTCAGGGGTGTCAAACTGCTTGTTTTTCAGCAGACCGCCCAGCAGCAGATAAATATCTGTGGCATCCTTGTCGCCGTAGACGCCCTGCGGCACCTGCGCGGCGGCCTTTTCCAGCCACTGCCTGGCCTTGGGCAGATCGAGAAACTCTTTTGTCATTGCCTTTTTTGCCAGCGGCAGCAGGGCATAGGGGTTGCCGTTGTCGGCGGCCTGGATCAGCTCCGGCAGGCTCATGCCTTCCACGGCCCTGGCTTCCTCCGGCGGCTCGGCAGCAGAAGCAGCGTCGGCATTGTCCAGCGCATCCAGTTCTTGCTTTGCCTGCTCACTGCCGGCGTCGGCGGCACGCTGTAAATAGAAGCGGTAGTTTTCTTCGCTTGCCTGGGTGCCCTTGCCCATGCGGCAGAATTGGGCCATTGCATAGAGTTCTTCGGGGCCGTCAGGGTTTTCAATATCCAAAGAGGTTGTCAAAGACTGAAAATCCATATCTTCATACTTAAACATAGTGCGCGTCCTTTCCGATTTCATTTGATAGTCTCATTATAACCCTACCCATACCCCTTTTTTCAAGACCTTTTCACATTTTTCCGGTGGATTCGCAGAGGTTTTTTGTGATTTTGTCCTGTTTTTGGTGTTCTTGTCGGGTCACTTTGTCTATAGGGGCGCAAAAGGCGTTTTTTCAAACAAAAACACAAAAAAAATTTTCTGACTTTTTCTTTAACTTCCCGCCCGGCGTTCCCTATTGCCGGAGTGTAAGGAAAGACAACGAAAACAAATTTCAGGAGGAAACACAGATGAATAACTACGATTACTACCGCACGCATAAATCCGAGATCGATGCTGCCATTATGGGACTTTCCATGCCGCAGGACGGCAGTGCGCTGGGCGGGCTCCTTGTCATCGTCGCCATGGTGGTGGCCCTGTATGTCGGCGTTGTTGCAATCGCACTGCCGCCGGTCACACAGAAGATTTTGCTGAAATGCTACAACCGCGCCGATAACACCCCCAACCGCAGCACAAAAGGCATGATGCAGGCACATCCGAAAATTACCGCCCTGTGCAGGGTACACGCGGTGTGCTTCCTCGTTGCAGGGGCTATCACACTGCTGGCAGCCGGCACCACAAAGGTTTTACACCTGCCTGTGGCACAGAACCCTATCAGCAACCTCCTGATGGCGGTCTACGCGGCTGCCGCCTTTGCCCTGATTGGCATCGGACTGGTTCTGGTCGCGGCGGCCCTTGCCGCACGGCACAAAGCCAAAAAACAGACCGGGCGTCTCTAAAAAAGCCACACCCGCAGGGGCGTTGAATCCCCTGCCTGAATTTGCTATACTATACACAGGAAATGCCGCCCGCCGCGGCAGGAAAGGAACCTACCTCCGATGAAACGTATCTATATTACAGCAATCCCGCTGGACAGCAACTTTGCCATCACCCCCTACGCAGCCGAGCCGGTCAACTACACCCAGACCACCACACAGCCCACCTGCTACCCCATTACCCCGATCCTGGCCGATACGGCTCACGACGGGGATGAGATCAAGGTCATCGCTGTGCGCCAGGTCAACAGCCCTCACAGTGAGAACCTGGAGGTTTTCCGCCGCGAGCTGGACAGCCTGGGCAAGCCCTACACCCTCGTAGACCTGACAACGCCGGAAAACCAGCAGCGCGACGGCCTGCTGACCCTGTTTGAGGCGCTGACCGACGCGATGGAGAGCGACGCCTGCTATTACGCCGATGCGACGTTCGGCACCAAGACGTATCCGCTGGTATTGTCCTCGGCCCTGCATTATGCCGAGAAGATCCTGGACGACACCGAGGTCTGCGGCATCTACTACCGCGAGCTGACGCGGGAAAGCGGTCAGGTCAAGAACGCGCGCCAGTATGACATCAGCACACTGTTTACGCTGGACGGCATCGTTGATATGGCTGCCGATGCAGAGCTGACCGACAAGAAGGCCTTTATCAAGCTGATGCTCCACCCCGACCGGGAGGTGTAAGCCATGGCGGATTACGCAAAAGACAGCGAGAAACAGGCCGCTCTGCGCCGTCAGATCGAGAAGCACCCGATCTGGCAGTACCCGCCGGAGGAGCGTCTGCAGCATAACCGAGAGTGGCAGAGCCTGTATCTGCTCGTGTTTGAGTTTAAGGAGTTCCTGCAGAAGCTGGAAAATCGACTGAACAACGCCGAGTATGATACCGGGCTTTTGAAGCAGGACGAAGATGCCATGCTGGATGCGCGCTATACCCGCCGCAGCAAGCTGCGCAACAAGCTGGACACGCTGACCTTTACCGAGGCGATGCGCAAGGCAGTCGCCCGGTACGACGCAAGCGCCGGCAAGGAGTTTATGGCCTATTTTGATACGATCTATGCCAATGCCATGCACGAAGCCATGAACAGGCAGTCCATGCGCGAGCAGGGCGACATCCGCCTGAACCTCGGGGAGGCGCGTCTTTGGAAGCGTCTGTGCGAGCTGTGCGATAAGCAGGGCATTGACCCGTCCGAGCTGTCGGACGCCTTCTATGATCGCGCTGCCGATATTCTGGATGTGGATGCGGACGCCTTGAAATCTATCGGACGCAACGCTACCGCCGCGCGGCGCACGGTCTCCCTGAATGACCCGGGCAACGACAGAGACGACGGCCCGGGCTTTGATATGGCCGACCCGAACCAGGAGAATATGCAGGAGCATCTGGAGCGCACAACCGAGGCGCTGCGCGCTATTGCCATGTTTGCCAGCAAAGATGTAAAGGAATACCCGCGGCTTTTCTTTACCACCGATGTGCTCGGCCCCCTGTGCACCGACAAGCCGGAGCTGCCGCCGGAGCGGTACTGCGCCCTGCTGGAAAAGCAGGAGGAGCTGCTGTGGGAGCAGATCCTTGTAAAAGGCTACATAAATTACCTGTTTGAGCCGAACAAACCGGAACGCTTGCGGGCACTGCTGGATATAGCGCCGACCCACCCGCTGCAGGACAGCAGCGTGGCCGCTTACCAGCATGTGACCGCGGCAGCCGTGAGCTACCAGCGCCGCCGGTACGCAAAAATATTGCAGGAAATCTCAAAGCAGCTGCAGAAGTAATCTTGTAGGGGCGAGCATTGGTCGCCCGCCAACTTACCGCAGCAACGCATTTTCCGGAACAGTTTTCTTACAAGGCAAACGGGCACGGGCGAGCAATGCTCGCCCCTACAAGAGTTTTTCGACAGTCTGGGGCGAGCACTGCCCGCCCGTGCTGATTTGCCATGCAAGAGGCTTTTCCGATGCAGAAATAAAGCGAGCAGCAAAGCGGTTTTTCGCTTTGCTGCTCGTTTGTTATTCCTCCTCGCCGCAATACAGGATCGCTACACTGACGTCATCCTCTGTGGCCGGGATCATTTTTTCCTTTATAACATGCGCCAAGGCTTCCGTAACGGTCTTTTCATCGTTCTCTGTCAGCCAGTCACACAGGCGCTCCACGGCGGGGGCGGGCTGCTGCTGCTGTCTGTCAAACAGGGTATCGCCGCCGCCGTCGCTTGTCAGCAGCACGGCGTAGGGCTCGTGCAGCTCCCCGCTGCGAATGCGCAGATGCTGCGCGGCGCCCGGTTCGGACAGGAAATACGTTTCGTTGCTGGCATGGCCGTTCTCCGGTGCCGAGAACACTACGGCAGTGTCCTGCCGGATACGGAAGATGTAGCCATCGCCGATATGCCCGCAAAGCCAGCGTCCGTCCGCATGGGCGGCATAAAACAGCAGCGTGCAGTAGCATTCCTCCGGCGGCATGCCCAGCACCTCCAGCGCCGCCTGACCCGCTGCCGCCGCGGCGGCGGCGGCTTCCTCCGGCGGCATAGCGTAGAGCGTATCAAACGCGATCTGCAGGTAATCGGGAATCCACTCCATCATACGCTGCGCAGCCCTTTCACTGTGGGGGCAGCTGCCTGCACCGTCGCAGAGCACGACCCCCGCCAATGCGCCGCGCACAAAGCCTGCGGCGCGGTCCTGGCAGGGCTTTCCCGTCATACTATGATGCCGCCCGCAAGCGTAGGCGGCCGAAACTTTTGCGTTGATAGGATCATCTCCCTGTAAGCCCCCTGCGCGGGGCGGTTTACTTCATTATACACTAAAATGCGGATGCTGCACAACTTTTTTAAGTGTCCAGGGCATCCACCCGCCGCCCCTTGCGGCGGTAATCGGTCTTTTTGCGCATGATGCGCGGGCAGAGCTTGACGCCCTGCCACAGTGCGCGGTCGGCCCGCACGGCGGCGCGCTGCGCCTTTTTGGACTGCTTGTCCAGCGGAACAAATGTATTTTTCAAAACCAACCCTTCCCCTCTTTTGTTTCCTTGCGCCGGGCCTCGGTGTCTCTCCACTCTCCGTAGAGCTCCGCCGCCTCGGCGGAGATGTCATTGACCACGAGGTCTGCCAGCCGCTGATACGCCTGGCTGCCCCATTGGAACAAACCGGTATCCAGCCTTCTCTGACTCATCGAGATGATTTTTCCGGTATACCCTTCCAGTGTCATGCTATGGTAGAGATTGTAAAACAATCCATCGGTTTGGAGGGGGAAAATGATCTGCATGAGCGTCTTGCGCTCCTCAGAGGGAAATTCTTTTACAGTGTTCTTTTCCATGCTGTCGGCGATGAGAAGGTCTCGGTAGAGAAGTTCTTCAAATGTATTACATTCCATAGTAATTTCTCCTTTCAAAAGTAGAGGGGTTAGGCCCAGGCCAGGTCGCGGAAGGCGGCCTGACAGTAGTAGGACCAGGGGTTGTAGAGGCTGCGGGCCTCCGCCGTGATGTCGTTCGCGGCAAGATCGGCCAGCAGCTCGGCCTCGCGGCTGAACCGCTCCGCACCGATGCGGTTGACCTTGCGGAACAAGGTCTGAAAGTAACTGTCCAGCCCGCTGTCGCCGGGGCCGAAACGAGTGATCAATTCTTCACGAGCTTGCCGCCGGATGCTCCGGATGTAATCATCCAGAGTGAATTCATCTGGGTTTTCATTGAACACGTTGTCGCAGCGTCTCCGGTAGAACTCCTCTGTGTGCTTGAGCGGGAGAAGCCGCTTCATGACGGCCTGGCGCTCCTCAAAAGAATGGGGCGCAGGAGCTTTTTGGGGAAGCTCCTTGTCCAGGTAGGCCTGCATCAGGTCTGCCAGGAAGTCATCCTCGTAGAGCAGCGGCTCACCATCATCCCCCACAGGAAATCCGTACTGCCGTTCTTCCTCGGCACTGCCCTGTGCGCGGTACATGATGGTGAGAGCCAAGACCGTTTTCCAGCCCTGCTCGGGGGTCTGCATACCGAACAGCCATGCGAAGTTGCGCTCCATCGTGGGGAACATATCCTCGGAAGCGGAGAAGTAACGGGATTTATTGTTGATGGTGATCATAGGATTTTCCTCCTTAGTTTTTGTTTGTTTGTCCTTACATCTACCCTATAGGGACGGTGTGCGGGAAAGTTAAAGAGTTCCAAAAAAATTCAGGAAAAATCCCGGACCTCCTTTTCTGCTTTAATCCATCAGGAACGCATCGGGGTTTTCCTGGGCGTCCAGAATGGGGCAGTGGTAAACGTCGTGGCCGAAGTCACCGCAGAACACACAGTCACCGGTCCATGGGGGCATATTGGGGTCCGGTTCCCCTTCCTCGTAGCCGAAGATCACGTTGCGCGGACCTTTGACGTAGAACGTGCCGTCCGGGCGCTGGACAACACCGCCTTCGGGAATGTCGGGCGAACCCTCGGGGTAGATGCGGTCTCCCTTAGCGGTCACAGCATAGCCCGGGTCCGCGGGCTGGGCGGCTTCGGCGGCGGGCTGTTCAGCCGCCTGCGCAGCGGCAGTCTGCTCCGCAGCCTGGGCCGCGGCCTGCTGCTGGGCGGCCACGGCGGCCGCCTGCTGCTCCGCCGTTTTCTTTACGGCGCAGGTATCGGCCGTATGCCCCGTGCCGCCGCAGTAGCTGCACTTGACGACCTCCTGCACAACGAGGTTGTAGGTGGTGGACACGCCGCCCGCCGTGCTGGCCGCCGTGATGGTGGTCTGCCCGGGCGCATGGGTCGTAATGACGCCGCTGTCGTCGATGGTGGCGACGCTCTCATCGGCGGAGGTCCATGTGATGGTCTTATCGGCGGCGTCCTCCGGCAGGACCGTCGCGTGCAGCGTCCAGGTCATGCCGTTGTTCAGGATGCCGCCCTCCTGCTCCAGCGTCACGCTGGTGGGCACGACCACAGCAGGCGCCGGCTCCGGCGTGGGGGCCGGGGTGGCCGTGGCTTCCGGCGCAGCGGTCTCGGGGGTGGCTTCCTCGCTGCGGGAGGTCTCGGCAGACCGGGGAATCTCCTGCACGGCATTGCTGCCGCACCCCGCCAGGCTGAACACAGCCACCAGCGCAGCCGCCGCAGTGAGGATACGAGTTTTATTTACAGTAATCTTTTTCATGTTTTTTCTCCTTTGTGTTTGGGTTTTGTTTTCTTACACAAAGGCTATAGGGTATGCGGCGGGGGAAGTTAAAGGCCAACCAAAACTTTTGGACAAATAAAAAAGAAAAGCCGCTCGCGGTCAGGCGAGCGGTTGGGTCCAGTTAATATTTTTTGTATTGCTCAATCAACATGTACAGCGCAACGATTTCATCTGCATAGTCTTTGATACCTTGTTCTTTGACATCTTTCAGATATTCGCTGTAATTTGCAGAATAAGCAATTGGACACATTTTGGATAATAGGAACCGGAAGCTGCCACACAAATAATGCAGGTCTTCTCTGTTCATATCCTCAATTTTCATGTCATCCATGAAATTTCTCAATGTAATATTGAGCATTTCATTGACCTTGTTTGCATTGATAACGGATGGTTTTATATCCTCGTACGGTTCAAGACGATGCAAAATAACATCTTTCAGCGCTTCACGCAAGGAGATTTCTTCCGGACATTGTTCTACCTCTCCATCACACATTTCGGTTTCGAGGTCATGAATGGAGGCTTCACAGACACATCGTTTCCAAAAGTCATCGCCCGTATTATATGACAAAAGCTCATCGAAAATCTCACAAATGCTTTTGAGTGAATACATTCGGTATTCGACATCTTGTTTGTCCATTTATTTTTCTTCCTTTCATAAATAAATATAAAAACCGCTCGCGGTCACGCAAGTGGTTGATCGTTGAGGGCTGATAACGGCGCTTGTTATTTTAAATTGTTTCATACTATTATCTTTTTTACAGACTGTCGAAAAACGCTTGTAGGGGCGAGCATTGCTCGCCCGTGCCCGTTTGCCTTGCAAAAAACTGTCCCGGAAAATGCGTTGCTGCGCCAAGCTGGCGGGCGACCAATGGTCGCCCCTACATTCTCTATATAGCAAAGTCGATGTTTTTATTATATCTGCTTTGCAGCAAAGCACAAGATTCTTTGCAGTAAAGTGCTCAAAGATTTTTCTCGGATTTTATTTTTTATTTTAACTTTGCCGTACCCACACCCTATAGTCATGGTGTAAGGAGGCAGCAAACCGATCGGATGTTTCCCTGCAAAGAAAAAAATCTATCTGTCACAAAAAGGAGAATGTGTTATGAAAAAGACTTCGTTTCTGAAAAAACTGACCGCTATGGCCGCCACTCTGGCCATGACCTGTGTGATGGCTGTCGGCGCTTTTGCCGCCGAGCCTTCCGTAGACTACAAGCTGGACTCCGCCTCCATCAACGTGGGCGAGACCTGGACGATGTCGGTCTCTGCCGGCGGCATGTACGACTGGAACCTGAGCAGCGAGTACATTGCCTACGGCCCCAGCATGGCCGACAAGGAGGGCGTGCTCAAGCAGGTCGGCTACGAGACCGCGAACGGCGTTAGCACGATCACCTATGAGGCCATGATGCCCGGCACCTGCACCGTGACACTGACGGACCGCAGCTTTGCCAAGATCGCCGAGGCGACTGTCACCGTCACCGACGGCAGCGCCGCGCCCGACACGCCCAGCGTCGATACGCCGAGCACCGACAACAAGGCTGCCGAAACGCCCGCCGCAGCCGGCGCACCGTCTGCCGCCGCTGCGGTGAGCACAGCCCCCGTTGACACCCGCACGGCCCAGCAGAGGGAGATCGACGAGGCCAAGGCCAACGGCACCTGGGGCATCGAGTACACCACCTGCCAGAAGTGCGGCTACCACAACTGGACCCGCAAGGGCAACGTCTATGTCTGCGATACCTGCGGCAATGAGACGACCACCGTTGTGAGCGCCAAGGGTGTCAAGGGCTACGTCGGCAGCGGTGCTATCGCGCCCGTCGCCAACAAGGCTGCCGCCCCCGAGACCCGCTACGCCAACGCAAAGCAGGCCCAGGCCGCCGCAGATGCCCGCGAAGCCGCCTACGCCGCCGCTGTTGCTGCGTTCCAGAAGCAGATCGCCGCGAACGAAGCTGCCTATCTGGCCGCTATCGCCAAGTAACCGCATATTCCCAAAGAGGGCCGCTGCCGCAGTGGGCAGCAGCCCTCTTTTTTTCTTTTATTTTTTTTCGGTTTCTTTAACTTCTCCGCCCGCCGACCCTATAGGGTAGATGTAAGGAAAAACAAAACACAACTTAGTAAGAGGAGAATATACCATGAAAAACTTCCGTAAACTGTCCGCCCTGATTCTTTCCGCCCTCGCTTCCTTCACCCTGCTGGTCGGCTGCGGCGCGGCCCCGGTGGAAGACACCACCCACACCGAGAGTGCGCCCGTTGTCCCCGTTGTCGAAAAGACCGCCCCGGAGACCACGCCGGAAGCCACCCCCGAAGAAACGCCGGCCCCGCAGAGCGATACCACCGAAGAAAAAACCGAGAGTCTGCGGGAATTCCGCTTTACCACCGGCCTTGGCGGCGCCAACGGCGATTTTCTCTACGATGAGGATGGCCGCCTGAGCCACATCACGCTGGGTATCTACGACGACTTTTCCCAGGATTACGACATTCATTTTGACTATACAGACGGAAAGGCCTCCGCGAGCTTTGACGCCGCGCAGGTTGCCGCTATGGAAGGCTCGCCCTATGTGTTGGAGGTCACCGACCTGACTCTCAAAGATGACGGAACCCCCGATGCTCTGAGCGCCTGCACCGACTGCGCTGTTTATATTGAATTCAACGAGGACGGTCTCCCCTCCTTCTTTGCCGTCGCGCAGGAGGATGTGGGCTACCAGATCACCTACACCCGCACCGACGATGGCCGCCTGACTATGGACAGCGCCCAGTGCGTTTATGGATACATCTACAACCACAGCGCCGAACCTACCAATGACTTCTTCACGCCCACCGGCGAGATCCTCTACCAATAATCTGTCGGGGTCCCGTACCTCCAACCCGATGGATTTCCGGTATTGACGGAACCGCCCAAGGGGCTTTGGGACGACCAACCCCACAGGCCGACCCTATAAAAACAGCAGGAACTGTCCGGACAGTTCCTGCTGTTCTATTTTTCCAGCAAGTCCTCCATCGCGCAGCCAAGCACTTTGGAAATCTTATACAAGCTCTCCGCGCTTGCCTTGTTGATGTCCTTTTGCCGCTGTTCGTACAGCTGGATGGAGCGCAGGCCGACGCCGGATTTTTTCGCCAGCTCGGCTTGCGAACAGCCGTAGGCCGTGCGGATGCGTTTCAGGTTTGTTTCCGCAAAGTGCTCCCGGATGCGGGCATCCGCAATCTCGGCAAATTTTCTGATGTCCGCTTCGTGCAGGGTATAATACATTTTTTCCAGTTCCGCAAAGGAAAGCACCTCGAAAATTTCGCTGTACTTTCGCCCGGAGTACCACTGATAATACGCAACCGCCCACCCGATCCAATATTCGCAGGAACGCGCATACCGTTCCGGCTGTTCCGGCTGTTCTGTCATCCCGGTCGTCTCCGCAAGGATCTGCGCAGCCAGTTCAATGCCGCTCTTCCCTGCCAGATACGCGGGTTCTCCGTTTTCCATATGCTTGCTTACCGAACTTACGGTGAACAGCTTTATAAAATTTTCTCCCGGTACGCCGCAGACACGAATCGCATAGTCGAACGCATCCCCCAAAGCCGCCTGCGCATTACTCAGATAGATTTCTTGGTATGCGTGGGTCATCGCTGCGGATGCCTCCTCTCATAATGTCCTGCATATAGATGCCGTCTGTCTCATCGTCCAGCATTTTCAGATAGGTTTGGTTTGCTTCATCGTTTCTTGCTTTGCGCTGCACATAGTATTTGTCTTTTTCTGCGATGGAAAAGCCCTCAAATTTCAGATTGGAAAAGGCAAACTGCGACTTGATCACCACCTGCTCCCCCAATTTGCCAAGCCGCATCGCCTGCGAGAGCTGCTCTACCGAGATGGCATTGTTCAGAAAAGATTCCGCATAATCGAAATAGGAATCATCGGCGCGGTAGCCTGTAATCAAATCATAGGCATTTACGTTCACGCCGAAATTGTCGATCAGATATTGCTTGGCCCGCCTTGCCACCGGCGTTTTTATGGAAAAGAGGCGGTGCTCTACCAGCACGGCGATCCAATTGAGAATGGTATAGTCCGGGCTGTTCAAATGTAAAACCCGCAGATATTCCGTATCCAGAGTATAGCGGTTTGCAAAACCGTCCCGCAAAGAGGAAACGGCCCACTCCTTTGCCAGTGCCTCGCTTTCCGTGCAGTAAAAGCCAAGCCCGAAATCATTATGCTTTTTTCCCTCGCCAAACACGGGATTCTCTATAACTTTTTCCGAGCCGTGAAACAGGGTGATTTTCTTTTCCATATTGCCGCCCTCCTTGGTATAAGTATATCACTAAAGTGATACAAAAGCAAGGCAGCAAAAAAGATATTATGACATGATGTCATAATATCTTCAAAAATTGTTGGTACAACGTTCTTCCATTATCCCATCAGCACCCCGAAATCCGGGGTATAGGTCAAATCCTGCGCCAGCTCCGGCTCACGCAGGAACATCATCATATAGATGGGGTAATAGGTGATCTTCTCCTTCACACTCACATTCCCGCCGTGGAAAACAAACGCAGCCGGGATGTGGTAGTCCTGGTTTGCCATCACGCCGGAAAGCGCATTATGGCGGGTGTAATCCTTGCCGCTCTTGATTTCAAGGGGCAGCACATTGCCCTCGTGCTCGATGACGAAGTCCAGTTCTCCCTGCTTTTTGCTGTTGAAGTAGTACAGCGCATAGCCGTGGGCGGCCAGCTCCTGGGCAGCGGCGTTCTCAAACACCGCGCCGAAATTGATGTTCTTTTCGCCGTTCAGCAGCGCCAGCTGGATGCCGTTGGCGTAGGTGGCCGCCAACAGCCCCACATCGCAGAGAAACAGCTTGAACAGGTTGCTTTGTCTGTTCAGCCGCAGCGGCAGCGTCGGTTCTTCCACGTTGTAGGTCGGCAGCGCAACGCCGGCGTTGGCCAGCCACAGAAAACTATTGTGGTAGCGGCTTAACTTAAAGTCCTGATGCAGGTCCTTTAAAATAAACCGCTTATTCTTGGCGTTCAGCTCGCTGGGGATCAGGTCAAAAATATCCTCGAGATAGAGTTTCTCCTTCGGGTCATAGCGGGCAATATCCTTTTTGTACAGCGTCAGAATGGACTGCTGCACCTTGGCGACTTCATACAGATTATGTGTTTGCAGGTAGCAAGCCACAGCCGCCGGCATCCCCCCTACAATCAAGTACAGGCGGAAAAGCTCCATCATCTTCTGATGCACCAGCGGGTCAACTTCCTGCTTTTTGTCATAGCAGCTGCGCAGATGGTCAAGGATGCGATCCGACACGCCGTTGGCGCGGGCAAATTCCTCTACATCCATCGGGAACATTTCCAGTACATCAAGATAGCCGACCGGTGCGCTGCGAATGTCTTTAAGCTCCACACCCAGCAGCGACCCGCTTAAAATATAGCGGTAGCTGCCCTCCTCCACCAAAAATTTGATGGCGGTCACGATCTCCTTGCACTCCTGCACTTCATCCAAAAAGATAAGCGTCTTGCCGGGGACCAGCTTTTCCCCCACCAGCGCAGAGAGCCGCAGCAGGAAATCGCTGCTGTCGGTGGCTGTTTCAAACAGCTGCCGCGCGGCTGTGTTTTCCAAAAAATTCAGTTCCACAAAATTCGGGAAGGCTTCCTGTCCCAGCTGGCGGATCAGGGTCGTTTTGCCGACCTGCCTTGCCCCGGTGACAAGCAGCGCCTTGCGCGCTTCGCCCTCTAAAAACGCCTGTATCTTTTTGGCGGTTGTGCGCTGTAAAATCGTTTTTCGGTTTGTTTCCATGTCTGATGCCTCCCTCCGGAAAAATATTTTGTCCGGTTTTCCATATCTATTGTATATCGTTTTGTCCTCTTATGCAATATTTTAATTTCAGTTTTGTCCGGTTTTCTTCCTATAAAAAGAGATATTATGACATAATGTCATAATATCTCCCCTTGTTTTACCGTATTTTGTTTCTTCCTGTGCGCGGGGCTGCCTTGGCGGCGCCGTCCCGGAACAGTTCTTTCTCCGGCTCGTAGTCAAGCGGTACGCTCTCCCCTGTCGCGCCGAAGCGGTTTTTTAAGATGGTCAGTGCCAAATGACGCGGAGCGGTCTTGTTTTCCCTGTCGGCATCGGTGCGGTATTTCAGCACCAGCAGCAAATCGGCGCTGTACTCCACGCTGCCGGACTCCTTGAAGGCCGACATACCCGGCTCGGCACTGCCGGGGCGATAGGCCTCACGGTTCAGGCTGGACGCGGCCATCACCGGCATATCGTACCGGCGTGCCAGCTGCTTGAGCATCGCGACGGCGGCGTCGGCGGTCTGCTTCTCGGTCATGCCCGCGCGCGCCGGGGCGACAAGCTGCAAGTAATCCAGAAACAGCACCGGGCTTTCGTGCTGCGCACAGAAGGCCGACACTTTTTCATCCAAAAAATCCGGGGTAAGTGGGGCGTCCGGCTCCCACAGCTCTACCCTGCCGCCGGTCTTTTGCCTGTACGCGGAAATCAGAGAACGTACTTTGTTTTCCGGCAGCCTGCCGTCCAGCAAGGGCCGCGCACGCTCCTTCGTGCCGCGCACGGCGCTTTTGGCGATCAGCTCCATACGGGACATTTCTATTGTTATAAACAGCACATTTCTCCCCGCAGCGGCCAGCGTATCGGCCATTTGCAGCATCAGGGACGTTTTGCCCATGCTGGAAACCGCGCCCAGCACGGTCAGCCCGGCGTGCAGACCACCGTCCAACGCCTTGTCCAAGCCTGCGATACCCGTAGACATCACAGCAGACCCGCCGCGGCGGCCCAGATACGCGAGAAACTCGTCCTCCAAGGTCGGTTGCTGCTGTACCTCCTGCGCCGCTGCAGCGGCCTTACAGGCGGCTTGCAGCGCGTCTCTATTCTGCACTAATGCTTCGTTCACATCCTTGCAGACCTCCGGCAAGGCCAACACGGCGCACGCAATGCCGCGCGCCGTGAGAAGCTCCCGCAGCTTCCCGTTCATCCCCTGCCCTGCCGCATCGGAATCCCCGGCAAGAATCACCCTCTCCGGCTTTGCTTTCCGCACGTCCAAGGCCTGCATCAACCGTCCGATGTTAGCCGCACCGCAGAGCGCTACAGCCGGGAATCCCAATTCCTCTAAGGAAAGGGCATCAAAAATGCCCTCCGTCACAAACAGTGCTTTCCCAGCCGCACGTTCCATGGCAGCACTGTTCCAAAGCTGCATCGCCCCGCGGCTGTTCTGGTAGCGTGGTTCAACAGCCGGATCAATGGCGCGGCGGCAAACGCTGCGGCAGACACCATTCACAAAGACCGGCAACACCGCATAGCCATTCTCGACCACCAACCCAAACCGCTGCACGATCTCATCGGACAAACCACGCCTGGTAAAGTAGGGGTCAGGTATGCCCGCTCTTTCCTTATAAGGAAAAGCCTGCGCCGGCTTCGCCGTGACCCGGATGACCTCGCCCCCGCCGTAGCGCCGGTTGACGGCCTTCATTTTAGAAGGAAAATCTGTCAGATTTTCTTCCTGTCCCACTAAGTCAAAAATATCGTAGGTCGCGCCACAGGCAAAGCAGTGGACGGTCTGATTTTTTTCATTGTACCCCATAGAAGGGTGCGCGTCCCGATGCTCCGGGTTCAGGCAGGCGAACGGCTTGTGCAGGGGCAGCCCGTGCTCCCGCAGCCATTGAGGCAGGCAGCTTTTTAAGGTTTTGGCATCCGTTTTTCTCATACGAAAACTTCTCCTCTTACAGGGAAAAACTGTATCTTTTCCTCCCTGTAAAAAAGGGAAAGATATCATACAGTACTTACAGTACATACAGCACTTTTCAAAATGCGAAAATTTGCCGTTGAAATGTGGAAAAACAGGGGTTTTGCGGGGTGCTTGGGTCATCATTTGTGGCTTTGGCGGTCATCAGATGTGGCTTTGGTGGTAATCAATTGTGGCTTTGGTGAAGCACTTATGGTCATCAATTGTGGCTTTGGTAAGGCTGTATTGGGTCATCAGTTGTGGTTTTAAAATCGCAGCTATCGTATCATGTTTCGCTTGCGCGGTTTTTGCTTGTTGGGCTTGAAGCGGCCCTTATTCGTTTCATCGGGCAAAGTCAGTTCGGGCGTTGGCGCTGGCTTGCGGGTGGTGCGGTCCAGCACGATCTCTACCCCATCCACAACGCGCCCGGTGCGGGTGAAGCTGTACCCGCTGATGTAGTTCTGCTGGGTCAGATACTCGAGATAGATCTCGGTGTAGTTGCGCAGGCGCTGGCGGCGCTGCTTGATGGGCGACGGCTCGCCGAGCTCCTCGTAGATGGACGAGAACAAAATCTTTCGGCTTTGCAGACGGTTGTTTGGGTTCTTCATGCCCTCAATGCGGGTCAGCAGGTAGTTCTTCAGCACAATGATGGCGGGGGTGTTGTTCAGGCTCGCCCCGGCAAGCGGAGAGTCGGCTTCAAAGTGTACGTTCAAAAGGTCCATATCCACAAGGGAAATCTGCCGCTTGCTGGACGCATACTGGAACAGCGGCGGCGTGTCGATGAGGAAGTACGCCTCGACCTCCCGCCCGTTGAGCACGGCGTTCATCCAGTTCATCGGCAAGAGATATTGCGAGACCGTCAGGCTCTGCAGGTTCTGCCCTTCCTTGATAAAGTGGGCGGCGCCCTCCTCGGTGCAGTCCAGTGTGATGGTGGCGTGCCGCATAAATTCCAGCCGATCACGGATGGTCCGGACGGCCTCCTCCCGCATACTGGGGTTTTCACTGCCGATCATGGCGCGGTACAGCATCGGGATGGTGAAATAAATCGTTCCCGCGATCAGCAGCGAGGAAACGCCGTTTAAGATAGCCTTATCAAAGCTCGTCAGGCTGCCGCCGTTGTCCAACGCGATGGTTTTCGGGAAATCCATCGTCACGATGGTGGACACGTTTTTTCCGGCGCTCTTGCCGACGTAGACCTCGTTTTCCTCCTCCGGCAGCAGCTTGGGCAGATTGCGGAAGATGGAATCCGTCTGCATACTGTATTTTTCCAGTGGGCCCTGGTTCGCACTGGAAAGCAGCATCCGCTCGGAAAGCGGTTCGTTTTTCAGGCCGGACACGTCGCCCGCATACATGGCGTTTACCGCGCAGGTAATGTAACAGGCCATGCCGGCCGGCATACCGTCCAGCATGCTGTTGAAGGATGCCCTTGCCAGTGACCGGACCTCTGTCTCCGGCATGGTCAGACTGCCGCCGACCGGGTGGGAAAGGATCTCCAATTGCAGCGCGGCCTGCTTGGCCTGTAAAAGCTGCTCCTGAAAGGCTTCCTCCCGGCGCTCGCTGACGTAGGGGGCAAACGTTCCGAGCAGACCGCGGTAGATCTGCTGGTCGGTCAGAATATCGCCGTATTTAACCTGCAATTCCTGAAAGGTGATAAACGGCTCCTTCTGAAAGATGGGCACCAGCAGGGCGGCGTCCTCGGTATAAAGCTTTGCCTTGGGCGTGGGCAGAGCTTGCTTTTTTTTGGGCACGGCCAACCTCCTTGCAAAAAGATATTATGACATGGTGACATAATATCCTATTCGTATCGACTCTATATTTACAGGATATTATGACATGGTGACATAATATCTCGCCCGGAAAGGCGGTTATTTGCGGGAAAGCTGCGGGCCGGGCGTGCCCGGCCCCTACAGGCTCAGCGGTGGGTGTGCAGCCATTCCTCGGCCATGCGGCGGAAATCCTCCTCCAGCGCGGCGGGCACGGTGACGGAGACCCGCACGGTCTGCGGTTCTGCCTGCAGGGCAGCATCCATCTGCTCCGGGGTCATGGCGGTGGTCAGCCTGGCCATTTTGGGGCCTGCCAGCTCGTCGGCATGGCGGGCGGCCAGATACTTCTGATTCTCGGCAGAAAAATCCACGAGCCGCAGCGCCGTTGTCAGCGGCAGCTTGCCGCCGTCCAGCAGCTTGAGCAGGCTGCCGTCCAGACTGCCCAGCCGCACATACCGCGCGATCTGGCGGGCGGAGAGGTTGTATTCTTCGCCGATCTGTTCATACTTTGATTTGCGCACGCCGTTCCTGCTGCGCTTTTTGCGCCCGGCCAGCGCGTACTTCTGGGAGATGCTCCGCGCCTTCTCCGACGGCGTCAGCACGCGCTGCACGTAGTTGGAATCGACGACGATCTCGTGCGCCTCGTCGGCGGTGATGTCCGTCAGCACGGTGGCGGGGATGCGGCGGTATTTGTCCTCGCCGGTCTTTTCCAACAAAGCCGAGTAGGCCCGCACGCGGTTGTGGCCGGAGAGGATCATCAGCGCGCCGTCCGGCTGCTTCCAGACCACAATGGGGTGGAGCAGGTCGTTGGCCCGGATGCTCTCGATCAGCTCCAGCAGCTTGTCGTCGGGGAGCGGCGCGTAAAAGTTCCAGTCAGCCGGGGCAGGGGAGAGCTTGTCCAGCGGCACTTCCTCCAGCCGCCGTGTGCCGGGCAGGTCGGCCATCAAAGAGGGGAGAGAAACCGCATCGGCAGCAGGGGAGACGACGGTCCGTTTTTTTAAAGCCATACAGTATTACCGCCTTTCTCAAACGCAGCGCTTCAAAATTTCTTTTGTCAATGCGCGGTACTCTTTCGAGATACGCGCGCTGCCCGCGTAGTCCAGCACGGGGCGGTTCTCCCACTGGGCGTTTTGCAGGCGGCTGTCCACCCGGATGATCTGCTCAAACAGCAGGGCGCTGTAGCTTTCCCGCAGCTGGTCCATGGCTGCCTCGGTAATCAGGCGGTTGCGGGCATCGTAACGGTTGATGATGATGCCGCCCACCTGCAAGGTCGGGTTGTACGGTTTGATGCCCTCGACAAATTGCAGTACCACGGCCAGACCGTCCAGATCAAAGCTGGCGGGCTGGGCAGGGATCAAAACATAATTCGACGCATTGACGATGTTAAAGTTCAGCAGCGACAAATTCGGGTTGGTGTCGATGAGGATATAATCATAATAGCCGCGCTCGACAACGGGGCGCAGGATGCTGCGCACGATGTTCTCGCGGCTGATTTTGGTAAACAGCGCCATGTCCAGCGTACCCATCGAAACATCGGCCACGATGATGTCGATATTCTCAAATTTGGTGGGCTGTATGTAGCCGTTCAAGTCCTGCTCCGCCAGCACCGCCGCGCCGAAGTTCTTCTCGCTGCGGGACATGTCGAAGCTGCTGGACAGGTTGCGCTGACCGTCGCCGTCGATGACAAGGATGCGCAGGCCCAGCTCGGCCATCGACGTAGCAATACCGCTGCACAGGCTGGTCTTACCACAGCCGCCCTTGTTGTTGAGCATGCAGAGCACCTTGGTATCGTGGTAGTCCGGGTGGTAGATTTCGTTGATGTCGACTTCCAGATAGGCACATAGCTTCTCGATGTTTTCGAGGTCGGTTGCGCTGCGGCCGGTTTCGATCTGCTTGATGGTGGAAAGGTTTACACCGGTGGCAGTGGCAAGCTCCTTTTGGGTGATGTCCTGCTCAAGGCGTATATTTTTCAGCCGCGCATAGTCGAGTTTTACCATAAAAACCTCCTAATCCGAGAAAAGGTGTTATCCATAAGGTTATAACTTTAATGATTTAACTTTATTATACCATAAGGAAATAGAATTGCAAGACGTTTTATTTTTAAAAAAGAAAATCATATTGCAGAATATATTTGACAAAAATAAGGCGATTCCGTCAAGTATACGCGACAAAAAATATAATGCGTGCTATAGTAAATTATAAAACGCGGGGGAGATATTATGACATGATGTCATAATATCTCCCCCGTTTACTATACATCCGTCAGCAAAAAGGCCATGTACAGGGGCAGCGTCAGGATTTGTTCCTCTCGGCCTACGTTGTAGTCACCAAGCTTTATCAGATGATATACGTGGTATTTCTCGGGATGGCGAAGAATGGTCTTGGAGCTCTTGGTATTGCCGGAAACAGCTTTTACCTCGACAAGGGTGCATTCTCCGTGGAAGCGGATAATAAAGTCAACCTCCAGACCGGAATCTTTATGGAAATAATAGAGCTTGCGGCCCATTTTAGAGAAGATGTCGGCAACCAACCCCTCAAAGATGGCGCCTTTGTAGCCCAAAAGATTTCCCTGTAAAATGTCAAACTGCGTGCCGTCCTCCAGCATCGAGACGAAAAGTCCGGTATCCTTCATGTAAACCTTGAAAACATCCGGGTCTGCATTTCCGTCCAACGGCAGTTCCGTGATGGAAAGGTTGTAGCAGCGGGTAATGATGCCTGCATCCTCGATCCATTGCAGGCTGCCCGCAAACCTGGAAGCGGTAGCGCCTTTTTTCACGACGGAATACTGAAATTTTTTGTTTTCCTTGCTCAGCTGCTTGGGGATAGACTGAAAGCATTCCCGGATAACGGCCTTATCCTTTCGGTCGGCGTATTTTACCATGTCATCTTCATAAGAACGCACAATATCACGCTGAATCTGCAAAACCTCGTCCATGCGCTTTGTATTTACAAAAGTTTGCACGGCATCCGGCATACCGCCTACAACGGTATATTGCAGTAAAAGTTCCCGCATACGCTGGTGCAGCGCCTCCGGCACAGGAGTGCTGTTTTGCAGGCATTGGCGCAGAAAGGCGATGACCTGCTCTGTAATGCCGTTGGCCCAGAGAAATTCCTCAAAATCCAAAGGGCTCATGTCGAGCACGGTCTCGTATCCGACGGGAATTGACTTCGGTTCCTTGCTGCCGTACCCCTTGACGCCTAACAAGCTGCCCGTACCAATCACATCATAGCGGCCGTCCAGTTTGAAAAACTTCAAAGCTGTACGCGCGTCGGGGCAATCTTGAATCTCATCCAGCACAAGCAATGTCTTTCCAGACTCAAAGACGGCATCCTGCCCCATCAGGGCAGACAGAAGCATTGTAATGTTGTCCACTTCCAATGAGCCGGAGAACACTGAAACAAACTGCGGATTTTCGAAAAAATTCAGATAGACAGTGTGTGCGTAATTCTTTTTGGCAAATTCGAGCACAGAGTATGTCTTGCCGCACTGGCGGCAGCCTTTCAGAATCAGCGGCTTGTGATTGGGCGTGTTCTTCCAATCCAGAAGCGTTTTCTCGATTTTTCGGCGCAGCATAGTGGTTCCCCCTTGTGGTTTGTTTGCAGTATAGCAGAAAATCACAATTTTTTCAAGGGACTTTTTCTGTAAACGTGCAACTTTTTCAAACGACTTTTTGGAAAAAGCAGAAACTTTTCTTGCATTTTTTGAGGGGGCTATTGCACAGAGAGAAAGCCAAAGTACAACAGCCCCTTTTTGCAGAAAAATGGACAAGGAGGAATGGCTTTAAGCGACGATATTATTTTTATCAAAATATGATAAAAGATGTATTGACTTTCGGCGAGAACCGCGCTATTATAATGCCAGAGACACTCAAACGCCTTACAAACCACAAAATCATCAAGGAGGAGCGGCATATGCTAGCAAATGAAATGAATCACACAGTATCAAAGAAAAACACAATTTATAGACCCGCGGCATTGGCTAAGTATCTGATTGGTGTATATCATAACGTATTTGTGACATCTGACGATCCTTACGAGGAAGAAGCTTATCAGGAGCTGGAGAAAAATCCGGATGCCAAAAAGCTGCGCTGTTACATGCAGATCATTACGGCCCTGTTGCGCAAGGATTACGGGCAGAAGATCAATGAGCAGCTTAAAGGTCAGATGAAAAAGCCGGCAGAGATAGAGGAGCTGCAGCATCCCGTGGCAGAACTCAAAAAAATGGGTGAAGAATTCTGGATGCCGAATGCAGATGTGATGGCGTACACAAAAAAGGCAAATCAGCGGATCACGGTATTGCTGGACAGCTGTGTAGAGCTTTTCCCGCAGTGTATCGATAAAAAGTATATCCGCAGTTTTTTTACGATGCCGAACGGACAGACAGACAAAGGAATCACGGCTGCGCGCAAATTCTATTTGAAAAATTTTAGCCAGTGTCCGTACAATTATTATGTGAATTTCAAATTCCGTGCGTGGGACAAAAATATTCTGGCATCGGATCGGGTATTTGTGAAAGTCCTTTATGAAGCCAACGGCAAGGAATTCAGGGAATGGAGTCTTCTTGACAGCTATGAACAGAAAGGACCGACTCAACTGTGCGATTATATTGCGGCGGCAGATAAAGAGCCAATCGAAATGGTCGTTGATTCTGAAAATATGTCTTATGCAGCATTCCGTGCCATGGTGGAGGCGCTCAGCCCGGCAAACCGTCAGAAAATCGTGAAAATTATTCTCATTAAAGATGCCAATGCAGAAAATGGATGGAATTATCTGATGGAAACTGTCAAAATTCCGGTGGAGGTAGTACAGGCAAAGCGGTATATCAAATCAAAGAGCATGGTGGATCTTTACCTGATGGACAGTGTAAAGATGGAATATGAGGCGGGTGTGCGTTATTTCGTCGTGTGCAGCAGCGACAGCGATTTCCTTTTTATGATCGAGAAAACGCCGGATATTCATTATTACGTGGCGCTGCAGAGCGAAAACGTAAGTCCTGAGGCAGTAAAGGTACTGGAAGACCTGAATGTCCCCTATGACCATATCGACAAACGCTATGCACGGGAAATTGATAGAATCGAAAACTTTCTTCCGGAAGAAGTCTTTACAAACGTACTGAACCGATATGTGCGTAAAAATGTTGAATTGGGAAGCGATATGGCAGCAACATTGAATGGAATTTATCCAAGACTGACCCCAAGTCAGACGCAGAATGTTATGAAGCATATTCATCCGTATATGACCCCTGATGGGTGTATGGAGTTCAGATGGGAGGAATGACAATAGAAATATAAGCCCGCCCGTTCCACGTTTGTTTTGAAAAGGAGCAGAAAAGATGTATCTTGAGTATGACGATGTGCCCGACGATCTGACCGACGAATACGTAGATGAGTATAACGAATCCGAAGCCGAAGACTTGGGAATCTCTTATGAGGAATTCGTCCGCGACAAGGAGATTGAGGATTACGGCTGGACGGATGAGGAAATGCGCTGCGGCGATGAGGATGACTGGTGCTGAAACCTGACAGGCAAAACACCGGAAGCCTTTGCAGGCGGTAAGAGCGGTATGGCAAAATGCCATCCCGCTTTTGCCGTGCTTGACACAATACAGATGCATCGGGAGAATGAATATTGGACTGGTATGCAACGTGGGCGGAACTGTTTTTTCTTATGGGAGTTTCCTGCATGACACTGGCACTGTATGTAGCCGGTTTTACAAAAATAGCAAGAGCAGCGCTTTTCTTTATGCTGCTTATGTTGTTTGGCGAAATTGTGATTTTTCGGTATCTTATCTCAACAATCACATTTCATTTAAAAAGAGGACTGGTAAGTTATGCGTTTGAAACAGCACTGCGAATGCTTTGAATCTATATTGGGAGGACACTATGGCAACGGCTAATCTAGAAAGACTGCGCAGAAATCTGCGAATGACACAAACGCAGTATGCAGAACTGATGAATCAGGCAGATGAGTCTGTGCGGGAAACTTGTGAAGACCCGGAAAAACTGGAAAATCGGTCTAAGGAACCGTATAAGACGATCACGATTTCCCGCATGGAGAACAAAGCAGACCTGCTGTCCGGCGTGGATTGGCTGACATACAAAAATGCGCTGGGCTTGACAGACGAACAGTTGGTGGAGCTGATCCGCGCTTCCTACGGTTTGACAAAGCCGGAGAAAAAAGTCGGGCCTCTGGAGATGGAAATGAAAGGAAATGTACAGGATGCGCGGGACGAATTTCGAAAAGAATTGGAAGATCTGGCGAAAGAAACGGGGTCAGAATCGCTGGAACAGTATGTGAAGCGCTATACAAGCGCAAATCTGTCCAAGTTAAAAATCGCCTTTGTGGGAGCATCCAATGCGGGAAAAACGACTATAATTGCGTCCCTTCTCGGAATTGACGCAGATGGTCGATGGCTCCCTACAAGTTGGCAGCGGGAAACAAATGCAGTCTGTCTGATCCGGCACATTGATGACAGACCGAAGGGCAATAGTAACAGAGTGTTGGCCTTTAGGGAATATAAAGATATAGAAAGTGGAAAAACTCCGCTGGAAACCGGCGGCTATGAGCTGCTGGAAAAATACACTTCGCACAGCAAAACACCGGAAACAAAAGCAGGGGCTCTGTTAATCTATGCGGATGCCCCGGTTCTGAAAAACTGCGACCTGATCGACATGCCGGGGTACCGTTCCACAACCCCAAATGATGTTCCGGAACGAACAGAAAAAGAAAAGGCGTATGACAAACGCGCGATTGAATTGCTCCAAAAGATAAACTGGTGGGATGCCGATATTTGTGTGGATGCGGTCTTTTTTGTGTCTATGATGGAGAACGAGGATTTTTGTCGAACAGAAGAAGATCTGGAGATGCTGCTGGGATTGATGAGACAGCTTTCTACAGGTAAAAAATATACCTATCCGCCTGATTTTTATATTGTGGCATCTCATGCAAGAAGCGCGAAAGATGCAGAAAAAGTACAGAAGACTGTCAGCCATCGTATTTGGGAAATGCTAGAGCACCCTCAACCGGAATTTGACACGGAGGAAAATTTCGCAGAAATTTTCTCGACGTTTGACTCGCAAGAGGAAAGCCTGACACAAAAATTCTATGATGATGTAAAGAGCTATCTGTGGAGAGAGGCAGTACAAAGAAAAGAATACTGTAAAGAGGAACTGGAAGAAGAAATACAGGCTGGCTGTACACGGCTGGAGACTGTATTACGGAAGAAAGAAGATCGAACAAAGAGAGGTAGGAAAGAATCTCCAGAGCGCATGGAAGAAAGAGCGCTGGAGAACATCGAAAAAATTTATAACTCTGTTATCAATGAGGATCACATTGTAGAGGTGATAAATAAGCGAAAGCTGAAAAAGAACAAAGAGGATGCAGCAGCGCTTAACAGTTATCTGCGTGCAGAACTGAACAATAAGGTCATGAATGAGATAAACGCGGTGAAAGCGTATTATGCACCGGAAAGAGATTTTTCGGACGGTAGGAAAGAATATGCAGACACTAAGGCAAGAAAGAAAAAAAATGCATTTGCGCAGACAGTAAACATTACCAACATTGCAGGGACAATTGCGGGGGCATCGGCCAGCAGTGCAATGCTGCTTGCGGGAATCGGAGCCGCTTTGTTCCCGATGGGGCTGCTGCCGGCGATGGTGTTGGCGGGGACAACTACAGGCTTTGCAGCGGGATTGTCTACAATGGGCGGCACATGGAAAAGAAGATTGGCGGAAGACATCAAAAAGGTTTATGAAGAAAAAGAAGTAAAAAGTAAGCTGAAAAAGAGCACGAAGAATAAGCTGGAAAAATTTAGAAGGGAGTACGAAAAAGAGAAAGAAAACATTGAAAAGTCGGAAATTTCCATAGAAGAAGCACAGAAAGAGTTGGCTGCTGGGCGGAAATTTCTGGCAGAACTTCCTGCAAAATTTTGATTAACCTCGGCAATGTTAGCGACGGGCGAGAATCACCACGCAAGGCCGGGTAAAACGGAACAAATAATAAGGGAAGAAAGCAGGAAATCTATTTACAAAGCTCCTGGATTTTTTGTTCATTGCTCTTATCGGGGGATGGGCAGCTCTGGCTGCGGAAAAAACGGTGCCGCAGCGGCCCGAAGGGGTAACGTGAGCGAAAGCGAACGTTAGCAAGCATTGCATGTGAAATTCACATGCGACATTTAGGGGACACCCTAAAACCCATTCTCAAAGGAATATCCATCAACAATTTCGAAAATGGTGCTGCTATACTATGGATAATCGGTTCAAAGCGTATTTGGACTATTTCAGGATTCCATATTCCGAGTGAGCTCTTCTCGCAACTCCCGCTTATACTTGTAATACGTATTCCGTGCGATGCCAATCAGCTTGATGCAGTCCCCATCAGTGAGAGTCCCATCGAAATCACGGCTGTATTTTTTGATCTGCTCCTTACAGGGGGCAGATTTTTTTATGGTAAGTTTGCGGCCTGGCATCTGGCCGATCTGTTTCCCGTTCAGGCGCGCCGTCAGGATCCCCTCGCGGGTGCGCTGGTGCAGGTCGTCCACCTCTTTCTGAGCCTGGGCAAAGGCAAGACGAATCTGCTCTTTGGCAAGGTCGGAAGTGTAGCGATTTAATGCGTCCATAATACCGAAAACAAAACGGTCTGTTGCAACGCTGCCGGTTTCAGGCGAGGAGTTGACCTGCCGCTGCAGAGCCTGCTTGTAGGTGTCGGTGTTGATGTGCGGCTCCTTCAAAAAGCACAAGTTCACGCCGCGCTTGTACAGCGTCTCGTACAAGGCACAGCCTTCCTCGGCGCTGCGGCTCATGCGGGAAACACTGTCAAACACAATGGTATCACCGGGCTGTACACAGTGCAGCAGCTTGTCCAGCTCCTGCCGTCCGCGGCAGGCCGTTCCGGTATAGACCTCACGGACGATATACGCCGATGGGTAGGCATCTGAAATGTTGCGTACCTGGCGTTCGATATTTTGCTGCGGTGTGGAAATGCGGCAGTAGCCGTACACGGACATACAGTATCACTCCTGACGTTCGTTTAATTTGATATAACATTATACAGCGGAACCCAGTTCTTTGTCAATGAGTTTTGATACTTCATGAGGCAACCTTACTTTTGGTACAGGCGGTATAAGAAACTTGAAAAAGCAGTCAAATCAAACATGATATTATGCCATGATGACATAATATCTCAAAGAGCCGGGAATACAGCCGTCTGTTGCCGCTTGCAAAGAAATACCCACCGCTTTTGTAAACACTATATCAGTACACCGGTATAACGGCAAGATGGGAGATACTACGAAGCGGCGTAAGGAAAAGCCCCCGGTGAAGCACTTCACCGGGGGCTTAATGTTTATTCGGCGGCAGGGAGAGGGATCTCTTTACAGGTTGGATCTTCTTTTTTCAGGACAATAACACCGTCGTGTACGTTGTCATAGAACTTTTTGTATTGCAAATCCCAGGAGGTGATGTCATTTCCCTGCATTTCAATCGTGTGGAACTGAGTGCTTAAGCAGGCAGTAAAGGTCTGCGGCTCATCACGGTTGTTGTTCGGGTCAAAGGTTATTGTCATCTCTGTCAGAAGGTGTGCGCGTCCGTTCGCAATGTTGTACGAGCTTTCAATTGGAAGGACGACCAATTCCACGTTTTTAAAGTCGCTGACCGTTACAATAGGATCGTCCGACATAAAACCGTATTTCCAACTGTCATCGAACAGATACGACTGAACCTCATGTTGTATGTCTGCGCCGTTGTCCATGAGCATGGTCTGGATCAAGTCCTGCATGTTTGATTGCAGGGAGGCCAGCTGTTCATCCGTCAGCTCCGTATCCGGGGTTATGTAGAACGGCTGCCCCTCCACGGTGTACTGCATCGTGGTTCGAGAAAACACTTTTTTAGCGGCTTTCAAAGCCGTCTTGCTGGCGGTGGCGGTGATCGTCACAACATCGCCGTTGCTCAAGCCATCGGTCTTATCGGCCTCATATTTGACATTTTCCATCAGGAACGGGTCGCCGCTGATGTCGGTATATTCCAGCGTAAGGAAAGGCTCGGTTCCGCTGACTTCCACAAGCATATCCGAAAACGGGTCGATCTCGTCATAAATCACCGGGGCGAACACACTGCCGAAAAAGGATGAGATTTTACCAAAGTTGGCAAGAATCACGACAATAATTGCGACGAAGAAAATCCGTCCCCAGGCGATCACGCGCTTGGGCTCATTGCTGTTGCTCATCACAGTTCCTCGTTTCTCTTTTAGTTCCAGTTGCGGGTAAACTCCGGGCCGCCGCTCTCCGCGGCAGCCTTGCTGGCACTGCTGACGTTGCGGCTGAGCATGTCGAAGAAATCGGTCACACGCAGGCTGTCAAGCTGGCCGACCTTGCCGTCCAGCGTAAAGGCGGGCAGGCTGTTGCTGCCGCTTCCGATATTCAGGCACATCGTTTTCAGCTCGTGGGCGCGCAGCAGCTCCTGCACATGCTCGGCGGCGGCATTTACATCGTCAGGGCGCTCTGTAGAGTCGCCGTCGCTGATAATGATCAGCCAGGGGATATAGGCGTTGTTGTTCACGGCCTCCAGCTGCTTTTGATGCACTGCCAGGAGCTCCAGCGTCATGTTGACGCCAGCCGCCAGCACGGTATTTGCGCCAACCGGCAGGATGGGGTGTGCGTGCAGATTGTGTAGAGCTTCATCGGCGGTTCCGAAATCACTGACAAGCTGTGCTGTATCGCCGAAAGAGACGATACAGATATCTGCTGCGTCGCGCGCCAGGGTATCGTTGTTTGTCTTTTCCAAAAAGGCTTCCATGCCGTCGTTGACTTTTTTCATAGCGCCCTGTCGCAGCATCGAGGCCGAGCAGTCAATGCACAGGCAGATCATGATGCGGTTGCTTTTGTTCTGTGCAAACTCAAGGTCACGGGATAAGAGAGCTTCAAATTTATTCATGGCTTATCGTCCTCTTGTATAATAGGTGCGCCGGGGCCTGCAGTTGGGGCACAGGGCCTTTTGCGGTTCTGCACGGGCGTACATGTTCTCGCGGAAGGTGGCGTCGTACTTCCTGCCGCACTTGACGCAGGTCAGGGAATCGTGCAGCACCTCGTTTCCGTGCTGCTGCAGCGAGGCGTTGCAGTTGCGGCAGAAAATCGGCGTGTGGAATTCATCGTGCAGCTTGGCATAACGGTTCTTGTGGATATTGAATTCCTTGTGGCAG
>ENA-UEQJ01000480-UEQJ01000480.1-human-gut-metagenome-genome-assembly--contig:-NODE-480-length-33191-cov-10.043758_pt1 | contig 33191 bp, 33 predicted proteins | sample MGYA00242937_ERZ507938 | MGnify/ENA primary metagenome ERZ507938 (study PRJEB26167, sample SAMN06115437) | human gut metagenome | host: Homo sapiens | place: China:Gansu | collected 2015-07-03...
GCCTCTACTCCAACAACCGCCCGGCCAGGATCTGGCCTCAGCTGGCCCCGGCCAGCCCCCTCAAGCCCGTATATAAATAAAAAGCGAGGTATCCTCCATTATAAAAATGGAGGATGCCTCGTTATAATTTTAATTGGCAGTTTTATAACTGCTTGGCAAAAGACTCCGTCAATCTGTCCATCGCCTGCTCATATGTGTGTCCGCGCTCACAGCGAAATACGTTTTGGCATTTTCCTTTAAATGCGCGTCAATGTCTGCGGCAGAGTGCTTGTCTGCCAGACCGCCGAGGTATCTTGTCGCAAAATACGATGGGAATGTCGAAGCCATATATCACGCTTTACAACAATGCTATAATTTCAGCAATATGCAATCAGTAACTCACAACAAGTTTTTGTTGCTTACTCTGCGTTTACTCCACCCGAGGTTCCTCGCCCAGGCAAGGGTCTCCACTTTATCATGATATGGATATGACGAGTTATCATCTTCATCTGCTATATAATTTTTACGAGCATCACGATTGATACATCTCAGGAATGCGGCATACCCATGAATATTGCCGACATCATCAAATACAGGTAAGCCATCCTGCGCAATACAGACACGGCGATGCTTGCTGTGAAGCTGCAACTTTGCTTCTTCCCATTCCTCTGCCGTGAGCCGATCCGATTTGATAAGATCCTCTGCATTGTCACTGGCAGTGATTTGCACATGCCAATCGTCGCCGAAGTCATAGTTGTAATAAAGCATATCTGTAAAAGGGTGAACGTGCGGCTGGACGATGGGACTGTCTGAAATGGCACAGCGCGCAACTTCATCACATAGCTCGTTGTTCATAAATTCAGAAAAATGCATAGGTGTGCCAAGATCAGGCTTCATACCTCTTTTCTGTGGGCGAAGCACTTCACCAATCGGAAGTCTCTCAAGCAAAGAACGCACGGAAGCAGATGTATTAAACCACTGAATCGTATCAAAAGGCAAATCCGCAAATTGATAGGCCTCTTGATAAGTGACTTTTCGGTTGCCATACTTTGTCTTGCATTCTGTCTTAAGCGGTGCTACCGATTTGAGTTTACGATATTCAGCCTCACTGATTTTCTCCATTGGGCCATAAAAGTCATGACCGTTGTCATAATGTGTCCTTTTAACGCGACAATAGTAATACTCGTGCTCTATCCGAAACGCATCATTTTTGCACTGATGCAATCCCTCGCCATAGCAAAGCGATTTGTATGGCGCAGTGTATTTGCTTTTGAGCCAGGTTTTAAAGCTGCCATCCTCGTAATCATCTGCCCAGAACTCTTCTTCTTTCATCCAGGGAGAACGAAATACCAACCCGATAAGCATCACATATTGTTTGGTTTGCCTGTCAGTCAGCGCCGCAAATTGTTTCTCCGGAAGGACAAAATTGTGCAAATGGCTGTTCTGCCAGCCGAAGCACCGCTGAATCGCATAATTCAGCCCCCACAAGGGCATCTCTTTGGACACTAAAATATCGCGTGAGATTGTATTGCCGTAACGAACTCCCCCACACTCACGCAGAGTGCGTGCGGTTTCTCCATCAGCAGGATTGCCATCACTGTCGAGCAGTTCCAGGTGCAGACGAAGGTAGTCGTTTTCCTCTGGGTGATTAGGTTTCTTTGGCATTATAAGCTCCTCTTGATTGTTAATTTCTTCCAATATTTCCGGCCAGTGATTCTCTTCAGCCAAACTTCGCTTTTTCTTTAGAGTTTTGGCCTGCGCAATACGGATTCGCTCGCGATACAGCGCACTGTTTACAGCCGATACGCTTGGGTTGTCCCCGCCGTATAGACCCCGAGAATATGACAGATACTGCTGTACAGCCTTTTCTGTAGTGCATAAGATTTGTGCGATTTCAGCTGTGGTTTTGCCTATATTCAGGTAGTGCTGAACCTCAACACTTGTTCGGCTGGACCACATCCCCTCTGTAATCAGTACCTTGCGTACCTTGACCGTACTAACATCACAGATAACCGCTGTATCCTTGACGGATTCGGTATCAAGGTAAGTGCGGACGATTTGGTGGTAGAGTGGTTCGGAGATGCTGGTGGTTGTTTGAATGGTGCCAAGCATGATGTCACCTCGATATGGTGTTAGCGGCGGGCGAAAATCGCCATTCAGAGCCGGGTAAAAATCGCCAAAAACGGTCAAAATAAAATGACCATTCCAATTTTCAAATTTGTGCTTTTTCAAAGCATTGAAAACTCTCATCGCATGTGGGAGATCAAACTGCTTTCGCTCTTCGTCATTTGGAACGCAACACATACAAAAGGTGTATCCTTCTTTGGGCAATTTCAGATATAGACTTTTTGAGGTGCTTTTGTTATAATGAAAACATTAGTTACGATTACCACGACACGCGTATGGGCGGTAATCAGTAATCCAGAAAGGAAATTGTGTTTATGGCAAAAAACAATAAGCGTCGCGGCTTCACGCTGGTCGAGCTTATCGTAGTACTGGTGATTTTGGCCATCCTGGCTGCATTATTGGTTCCGGCTCTAACCGGATATATCGATAAAGCAAAGAAAAATCAAGTCATCGCAGAGACCCGGATGCTTACTCAGGCGGCACAAACGGAATTATCTTCGCTGTATGCTACGGATGAATTTCAGTCTACTAAATCTTCTCGAATCTTCACGGTTGCTTCCTCTGACGGAACCTATTTTCAAGATTTCTACGGCGGCGCAAGGCTGAGTAACTTAAAAGAGCACTACTCAGACATTATTAACCTATCAGAAGTTCCCAGCCTTAAGAATGGCACAGGCAACTTCGCTATATGGGCTGATAAATCCGGTAAAATCACATTTACTTTTTATCGGGATGGTAAAGGATATACCGGAATATATAGTGCAGAAGACGGTTCAATAGAAGCCTTTAAAGATGTTGAAGTTCCGGAATATGACACTATTCTGAACAAGTATAAGAGTAAGGTTGTTTGCCAACCCTTGACTCAGCGCGTGGAAAATGTAGAGCAAATGTTATATACCAAAAACAATGTGTTTGCGTTTCTTGGTATAGGCGACTATAAACCTCAATAAGATTTTGATTAGTTATAACACCCCCAGCGGAGATTAACTCTCTACTGAGGGTGTTTTTTGTGGCGTTAAAGAATGACCCTACGGCTCATCGTCCACGGTTCAATCACTTTCGTGTCTTCTCCATGGCTCTCTATTGCTATCACTTGAATGATTTCCTCGCAATCTGCAGATAAGTGCTCCATGCAGAGCAGTGCTGCACTCCCTTTCCGGCTGGGCCATAGTGTTACCTTATTCACATCGCAGTATGTATAGCCGTTCTCGAACGGAGATACCTTGTCGAGTTTGTCCATCTCATCCAGAATCCACTGAAGATTTGGAAGGCAGGAGCCCATCTGAGCACCATTGAGGATAATGCCAGCATCAGCATTTAGTGTGAAGTCTCGGTCTTCATCTGTTCTGCCTGTGTCAGCAAACGCCTTGTAGAGAATAGCCTTTCCTTGCGGGTCATTTTCAAGGATTTTGAAGATTTTTACATAGCGGCGTTGGATGACCATAATTATTCTCCTGTTCTCTGATTTTGTTTCTTGCATCCATTATAAGCTCTATGTTTAATTTCTACAACTGGCAACTTGGCCTATATTCGGTCTTTACTTTTTTACTGGCATTTTTGTTAATTTTGTTGGAAACCGTGACGAATTATGATAAAGTAAAAATAATTGTAATTTGCTGCATTTTTCTGTCAAGTTTCAGGTGAATATACAAATTATAGTACCTGTCGGTATTATAGAATGGGATATCTGCATAAATCGCTCCTAAAGCCCCGTGTGCACGGAGTTTTCGGAGCGATTTATGCATTCCGGTCGAGCCATACGGACAACCGGTCCCATATCATGCGAAAAGCACTCCAATTCCTCGCCCCCTCGTCTTCTATCGGCCTCTTTGCTGTGTCATCTTTTGCACACTATGAGAAAATAAACTTCTCATTTTAACGCAAACCTCTTGACAGGTTATTTTCCCATTGATATAATAAATGCGAAATCAGTTTTCTCATTTCAATTATAGTGACGCTTTTAGCTCTTGTCAATAACACATTTAGAGCAAACGTCCAGGGAAAACATCATCTAGGGAAAGGAGCACTAGCAATGAACTTCGGGGAAAAACTAAAAGGCCTCCGCACACAGAAGGGGTGGTCTCAGGAGGAACTTGCGAAACAGATGGGCGTAACCCGCCGTACCATTGGCGGTTATGAGGCCGGTACCACCTATCCCCGCACTCGCGATATGTATGCAAAGCTGGCCAAGCTGCTTGAAACGGACGTCAATTATTTGATGACCGAAAATGAGGAGTTTATGACCGAGGTTGGCTCCCTCTATGGGCGGCGCGGTCAGGCTCAGGCCAGCGAGATTCTCAGCCAGACTCGTGAGCTATTCGCTGGCGGTTCTCTTTCGGAGGAAGATCAGAAGGCGTTTGCCATTGAAATGCAGCGGATCTTTATGGATTCCAAGAAGGTGGCACGTGAAAAGTTCACGCCGAAGAAATACCGGAAGAATGCCGAAGATAACGGCACCTGATCTTCTGCCAGAAAGTTGGTGAAAGAATGACACAACTTCAAACCTTTGACGATACTCAAAAACTGATTCAGAAATATGGTACCCGTGACCCTTTTGAATTGATTGATGCGATGCCAAACACAAAGCTCTGGCCTGCCAGATCACTCGATGCGGATGGTCTGCGTGGCTTCGCTACGATTGTAAATCGTGTCCGATACATAGCCGTTAATCCTCATCTTCCCTACGAGGAGCAGCGTGTCATTGCCGGTCACGAACTGGGCCATATCTTTGAACACTCGAATCATCTGCGCTGTCAAGCCATGCAGGATTTCGACATTTATCAGGCAACCGGCAGACTGGAAAGAGAGGCCAATTTCTTCGCCGCCGATCTGTTACTGGATGATGCGGAGGTACTGGATTTGATTCACTCCGGCAACACCGACTTTTTCAGCGTTGCCAAAGAACTCTGCATTCCAGCGCCTTTTTTTGCGTTTAAGATGTACAGCCTGATCCGCCGCGGTGAGCACCTCCAACTGCCCGTTGATATCGACAACCGCTTCCTGCGGGCTAAGCACTAAGGATCGGAGGCGACCCACATGGCAATACCCAAACGAATCAAGATTGAGCGTGTCTATGTAAAGGTCGCCTCGGAGTTTGATTCAACCGGCTACATGCAGCCAACATCTATCACTTGGGCGGACGGCAGGACCTTCCCTATCGAAACCGTCCGGGACTTCCGGCCGGCAGGAACCGCAGACAATGACTGCAATGGCGACTGTTTCACTGTCCTGATTCAAGGACAGGAGAAGCACCTGTTCTTTGAACACATTGACCCTCGCTTCACCGGTCGGCTTGGCCGCTGGTATGTGGAGCGGACGGCACAATAAGCTCATCCAACAAAAGGGGTTTATCAATGACCATCTTTGAGAAACTGAGTACACTCGCCGAGATTACCGACCAAGATGAAATGATTAAAGCCTGCAAAATCATTCCAGACGAGGAACTGCGTCTGGCTCTGGTGGTTCTTGCTCTGGCCTATAACAAGAACGAGCAAGCCAACTGCGAGATTTTCCATCGGCAAACGCAGGAAATCGATTCTCTTAAGGAAAAAATCAAGGAACTTGAAAAAGCAAGCAAATAACATTGCGAAATCCACCACGGAAAGGGAGCGACACAGCATGGCGCAGCGCACGTATCTGGCAATAGACCTCAAGTCGTATTATGCCTCGGCAGAATGCGCCGCACGGCATCTCGATCCGCTGACCACCAATCTGGTCGTGGCCGATGCCAGCCGCACGGAGAAAACCATCTGCTTGGCTGTGTCCCCATCGCTGAAGTCCTACGGCATTCCCGGTCGAGCTCGACTGTTCGAGGTCGTGCAGCGTGTCAAAGAGGTCAACAACGGTCGTCTGCGGGATGCCATCCGGAACAAGACCGCTGTGTACAAAGACGGTGTTTCCTCTCTTTCGGCTGCGTCCTACGATGCCACCGCCCTTGCAGCAGACCCCTCTCTTGAGGTATCCTATCTGGTGGCACCACCCCGGATGGCGTACTATGAGAAGATCTCACGGCAGATTTACGGCATCTATCTCAAATACATTGCCCCGGAGGACATCGTGGTATATTCCATCGATGAGGTGTTCATCGATGCCACGGCATACCTTACGCATTATAAAATGTCTGCCCACGACCTCGCCATGACCATGATCCGGGAGGTACTGTACACCACCGGCATCACCGCCACCGTCGGGATCGGCACCAATCTATACCTGGCAAAGCTGGCAATGGACATCACCGCCAAGCACGCCGCGCCGGACAAGGACGGTGTCCGCATCGCAGAGCTTGACGAAGAATCCTTCCGGTATCTGCTCTGGGATCATAAGCCTCTCACGGACTTCTGGCAGACTGGCCCCGGCACCGTCCGCAGACTGGAAAAGCATGGCATCCATACGATGGGTGAGCTGGCAAGAGCCAGCATTCACTTTCCTGAGATACTTTACAAGGAGTTCGGCATAGACGCTGAGATTCTCATCGACCACGCCTGGGGGCTGGAACCCTGCGGGATGAAGGAAATCAACGCCTATTGCCCGGAAACCAACAGCCTGTCCGAGGGGCAAGTACTCTCCTGTCCTTATCCTTATGATAAGGCTCGAATCATCGTCCAGGAGATGACCGACAGTCTGGTATTCCAGCTCACGGACAAGGGACTGGTCACGGACAGCCTGACACTGGACATCGGCTACGACCGGGAGAACTGCGACAAAGGCATCTATCACGGTCCTGTCCATATCGATCACTACGGCCGCACTGTTCCGAAGAGTGCCCACGGCAGTACACGACTGGACAACCCGACCAATCTCAGCAGCCAACTGATGGCCGCTACCACAGAACTGTTCGACCGCATTGCCAACAGAAATCTGACTGTGCGGAGAATAACAATCGCAGCAAACCGTGTGGTCAAGGATCAGGGCATCTTGCAAGTGGATCTGTTCACTGACACCAGCAAGCTTGAGCGGGAGAAATCGCTACAGGCGACCATGCTCGGTATCAAGAAGAAGTTCGGAAAAAACGCTGTTCTGAAGGGTATCAACTATCTGGAAGGAGCCACTATGCGAGAACGGAACGGTCAGATCGGCGGCCACAAGGCCAAATAATGCAGCAAGGAGGATTCTATGGCAGACTTCAGGAATACCAAAGAAGGACGAAACGTCGCACAGAAGTATGCAGACATCCTCCATCTCAGCCGCCCAGAGTCACCCGTAAAGTATCCCCGGATGGCACTCTCAAACCGGGCAAAGATATTCAGCCCTTTTGCTGCGCTGCGTGGCTTCGATGATGAAATTTCCAGCGAGGGAGCCAGCAAGCTGCTGGTGAAGAAAGTCGAACTTTCCGATGAGGAGAAGAACAATCTATCCGACAAGCTCCTGCAGGTCAAAAAAGGTATGAAGGTCGTAGTGCGGTACTTTATGAAGGCCGCAGAAAGTACCGGCAAGTACATAAGTCTGACTGGCACAGTTGTTATGATCGACCCAGTTTATCGAGAACTGAAAGTCTTGCAGGACAGTGATAGAAAAGCTGTGGGCATTGAGAAAGAGCTGCCGGTCATCATTTCCTTCGATGACATTGCTGATCTTGCCGGTGAGGGCATCACTAGTATTGAGGACTACCTTGGGATTGAAAAATATCCTGATGACATATAAACTCCTACATGACTGCTTTGAGGCGGAATCGCTGCCCGACCGTTGCCCAGACTGCGGCAAAACGGACTATCAGAACAGGCCTGCCATCCGCCCGGCAACAGAAAAAGAAGTACAGGATTTTCTCCGAGCCCGGGATGAGGAATGGGAATAAGCCAACTGACTGCCTTCTGTGGTATCCACGGAGGGCAGTTTTTATTTCTATCACAAACTATACCTACGTCCCTATCACTTCGTCATCTTCTCTTTAACCTTTTTCGGCACGTCAATCAAGCCAAATCGGTATAATATCCCATAAATGTAGGACACACCCCGGATATCCCCCGGCGCCTTGGGTCTGTCCACTATCTCTCCGATTTTACCGATATTGTGATACGCCAGCAGCACGGAACTCCAAGCAAGGCTCTTGCTGTCCTCTCTGCGGTCGATCCACAGCTCCTTGGTGAACTCATCTCCCCTGCCCTTTTTCAGCTTATATGTAAAGGGCAAGCCAGACAGCGTCTTGAACTTGTAACCCCGAAAGGCCATCACGCACTTCCAAAGGTTTTCTTCGCAGGGATTCTTCTTCAGAGCCGTGACTGCCCGGTAATGCCGCTGCCGTTCTGCGCCAGTGCTGATGTTCGCCGCGTCAGCGTCCTCTGAGAAGTATACTCCTTTCTCATACGGCAGATATGAAGTCACAGACGGGCGTGACAGATGCAGGGCGACCATGGTAGAGGACACGGCGGTCTTGTAGTCCTGCGTGACACGGAAAGACCGGAACATCTGCTGCACGGCATCGGCGATGTCCGACTGGTAGACTCCCGCCGTGATGAGAAGTTTGCGCACCTTGATGGGGTTCAAGGAGAGTTCTTCGGCTATGCCTTGCAAGGTCATGTCATTCTTGTAGAGAGCCACGGCAGCGCCCATCTGGTTTGTCAGGTTCTTTTCTGCACTGTGCTCCGGCTTAGCTGGCTTGCGGCCGGAGCCATGTATTTTAGCCACAGGATATTCCTCCTTTCTATTTCCGTCACAAACTATATAACGACCTCTAAAAACAGCCGTGTAAACTCCTGGAGTTCAGTTGTCCACACGGCTATTATACTTACTTCAACTTGGCGAGGATTTCATCTGAACTCATGCCGCTGGCCAGCAGCTTCTTCAACACGTCTTCAGCTTCTGCCTTCTTTGCGGCTTCGGCGGCCTTTGCCTCAGCAGCCGATTTCTTTGCTTCCAGCTTGGCGATTTCCTTCTCGACCTTCTTGATCTCGGCTCTCTGCGGCTTCAAGGACTCACGCATAGACTTGGTGTCCGTCTTCAGTTCTTCGATCCGGGCGACCGTCTTGGAGACGCCCTCTTCCAAGAGAGCCTTGTCCTTCTGCAGCTTTGCCAGCTGTGCATCGAAGTCGGTCTTGGCGTGATTCTTGCTTCCTTTAGTTCTGGGCATGGGATGATACCTCCGCATTTATGTATTGTGGTCAGTATAGCACTGTGATGGTTAGATGGCAATGCATCAAATTTGAATTTCCACATTCAACCATTTATCTCAGTCTCTATTAACTCTAAAAGCTCTTCTACAGAACAATCCTCAAGTTCGCTTGGTTTGTACTTGCCTAGATAATCTGTCAATGCCTCTGTAATTCTTTTCTTGATAGCACTCTCTAATTCTCTGTCAACTTTTTCAGGATTAATTCGTGCATTTATGTAATTGTTATCGATTGCATAATTCGCCATCCTGACCGATTCCCGAAGCGTGATCAGTTGAAAGTGTTCATTCACATCAATTTCTTTCGGCTTTTTGTAAAGCGAGTGTGTCATATCGAAAGCCGATACCGCTTCAAACATCAACCCCAAAAAACGATTAATGTCCGCTTCCACATACCTGTTTTCAAGAAACGGATAATGCCTCTGCTCGTCATATTTTCTTAGCAGACAATTGGCCGCCAAATTATTATCCGAAAGTTTATCCTGAACTAAATGTTCAAAGTCATTTCTGAACCATTTTCTATTTCCATAAGAATAGAAGAAGTCTCGCAAGAGAATCTTACTTTCCTTTGTCAAATCACAATATTCGTCATAAGCAATTGGGAAAGCCACCTCTCTAAATGGCTCATGCAAATTAAAATGGACAAAGTCAACATCAAAGTGAGGAAAATCCAACCGAAGGCAGTATCGATCCCCATTGCTTTGCACGAAAAAGATTTCCCACTTTGTCGTTGTGTGCGTTCCTTGCTCAACCTCGCTATAGAAGAAGTTTGGTTCCATGTACATTTCTTCTATTCGGCTGTTCGAGAATAAATCACAAAATGTTTCTACTAGTCCCCGAGCGATTTCCTTGGCTGTTGTGTCATAGAACGGGCTTTCAATTATACACATCCATACTAAAATCAGCTGTAGGTATTCTATGTGTGTCTCCAGCATATGGACATCGGATTTTGCAACTCTCTTATAACATTTTGCATTCAAAAAATCTTCTTGTGATGTTCCCCTTTGTAAAAACTCTCTGCTAGTACGGTCTCTAACCAGAACATTTAATAATTCCACATATGTATCGCCTAACTGTCTGATTTCCTTTGTGCTACTGTTATCATTCCAGCTAGGCGAGCTCCGGAGATATTCGGTAAGGCTAGAATTCGAAAGAATCAATTGTGTTCTTACAGACTCCAATTCTTCTGCCGTAAGTGGCTTTCCACCCAATGAAATTAGCCAATAGTGCAAATCTGTTATCATCAGTAATGATTCCAGCAAACGTTCTACATTTTCCTCTGCGGCCTCTACCGGCTCAGCCTCAAGTATGTCAGCAAAGGAATAATATGGAACGAGTTTGTTCATTACCTGGATAACATACTTTGCATTAAGCCTAAACTGAATTCCCGAAAAAGAATCCATCAACCAAATCAGAGTCTTTGTGAAGTCTGTCATAGCCCTACCATACATTATAATCCTTGTATCTCAGCCATCTATGGAGTAGACGTTGCCTGCCGCCCACCACGTAGAGGTGTGCAAAGTTTCGAGCGGCAAAGCTGTGAGAAGTCTCCCACAGCCTTATATTATACTAAAAACCGGTGTTTTTCAAGGATAGCAAGCAAATATACAACACCGCAGTCAAATAATCATCTATGCTTAAATGCGGAGGTGGTTACAATGAAAACATTGCTCAAGAAATTTGCTGTCCTTAAAACTATTTCCTCGAAAATAGGTGCTTACCTTCGTAAAATCGATGCTGATCCACAAGAAGATGATTCGGATTTTGACGACGAGGAATGGATGAACCATCCAACAAAGCCATCTCTTTCCCACGTCATCCTTGATCTGCTGCTCTCCCCTACATACCGATTGCCCAGAACAGTGAACGCAATTCGAATCTATAGAGACCGGAACTGTTTCCCAATTTGCCCTCGGTGCAAGATGGTCATCAAATACGAGTATCAATCTTATTGCGGCAACTGTGGGCAATGCCTCGACTGGTCAAAACTGGAGGATGCAGAGGAAACTTTCATAGGTTGGAGTGGCGTTGAGGACGACTAACCGTCTCGCTATGCCACATCATTTTGATGTATGCCACCAAGATGCCGATCCATCCGCCCATCGTATTACCGAACACATCATCGAGCTCTGCGATGCCAAGTCCCGTAATATACTGGGTCGTCTCGATTGCCACAGACATCACGAAGGGAACCAGCAACGCCCACTTCTTTTGAAACCATCTATACAGCCCCGTTCCAAGCGGAATGAACAGCCAGATGTTATTGATGACCCCCACTCTCACAGATTGCTCTTTCAAGAACTTCCCTGCATAGGAAAAGAGGACAAAGTTCATTCTTGCATTCCCTGACTCACGAAACATCAGTGTTTCATAAAGAATGAAAGCTACATAAACAATCGTCAATACTACGCTTAAACTCAATCATCAGCAAACAGACAACGCAGCCAAAAACAACAACCATGCATGGGAAGCCATTCAGAAGGTTGTCCACACACAGCATAATGTTACCGTTTCTGTCAAGCAGAAGGTTCACCTTGCCACTGCGTTTGATGCCGTACTGCCCTTTAGACAATGCTTTTAGATTGCCATCCGCATCAAAATACATATCCGTATCTGCTGTGCCATCTCTATGATAGGTACGTCTGAGGATGGTATAGCCTGCATTGGTAGGGTCGGGGTTGCCATCTGCGTCAAGATAAGTGATCTGACCGATGTGTCCTTGCTCGTTGCGCTGGTATGACTCGCCATACTGACCAAGTAAAGACCTTACAGGATTTCCTTCTGTGTCAAAATACTGCTCACCGACAACAGTTCCATTTCCATCACGCTGGTATGTCTTAATCGCATATCCAGATGAAGTGCTCACCGCATGACCGTCTTTATCGAGAAATGTCAAACTAGTGTTTTGGCCTTCAGTATTAAATTCACGATGAGTCCCATAGTATCCACCGGAGCACTGTACCTGCTGTCCGTTCAAATCGTAGTAGAAATCATCAGAAGCCCTGCCGTCAACCTGCGTTCTGACAATAGTAGAATATCCGTTACTGCGTATTATTGGATTATCTTCGGCATCAAGATATATGATTACCTTGCTCGTTTCATCGTATTCATACGATACTCCGTAATAATCTCCATACCTTGCCACAAGGTTTTCGCTTGCATCAAGATAGCGTTCCTTCACAACTCGACCGTTATGATCCCGCATTCTACATACGGTTGCATAGCCCATATCAATAGCATCTGTGATTACTCCATCAGGATTCACATAGTTTGTGCTAGTCACGCTTCCATCTACGTTTTCTTGGATAGTCAGCTCTGAGGAAATGTATCCTGCATCATGGTCTGCATCAGCATCTGGCAACAATGCCAAGATGGAAAGAATGACAAAAGATACAATCAGCAGGATTCCACATCCTCGTTTCAGGTTTGCACTCAAACTCCGTAGCCTCTGCTCTTGATAGTCTCCACGACCTGAGACACATACTTCAGGCAGGTATCGTGGTCAGGGGCTTCCACCATCACACGGACCACCGGTTCCGTGCCAGACTCACGCACCAGAATACGGCCAGTGTCACCCAGGGCTTCCGCCACAGCCTTGACCGCTGCCTGCACCGCTTCGTCGTCCTGTGCGGCTTTCTTATCGGTCACGCGGACGTTCTCCAGCACCTGCGGGTAGATCTTCAAAGGTTCAGCCAGCTTGCTCATAGGCAACTTCTTCGCCAGCATGACCTCCATCATCTTCAGACTGGTCAGGATGCCGTCACCGGTGCTTGCGTACTTGGAGAAAATGATGTGGCCGCTCTGCTCACCACCGATACGGCAGCCATTTTTCGCCATGTATTCGTAGACATACTTGTCGCCCACAGCGGTCTTTGCGTAGCCGATGCCCTGCTCATCAAAAGCCTTATACAGACCAAAGTTGGACATAACGGTGGTAACCACAGTGTTGGTCAGCAGCTTGCCACGTTCCTTCATGTAGCAACCGTAGATGTACAGGATATGATCTCCGGTGATCACATTACCCTTTTCATCCACACACAGGCAACGGTCAGCATCGCCATCATAGGCGAAACCGATGTCCAGCCCCTTCTCTACCACGAACTTCTGCAGGCCCTCGATGTGGGTGGAACCTGCATTGTTGTTGATATTCATACCGTTGGGCTGTGCATTGATGACATAGGTATCTGCGCCCAGAGCATCGAACACAGATTTAGCGATGTTCCAGGAACTGCCGTTGGCGCAGTCCAGACCAACCTTGACGCCCTTGAAAGAGTAGATGCCCAGAGCAATCAGGTAGCCCATGTAGCGGTTGCGGCCGGACACATAGTCCACCGTGCAGCCAATGTGTTCACGGTGAGCAAATGGCAGCTCAGGCCAGTCCTTATCGAATACATGAAGCTTGCCGTCAATGTAATCCTCGACTAACAGCAAGATCTCTTCGGGCATTTTTTCGCCGTAGCAGTCGATCAGCTTGATGCCGTTGTCATAGTAGGGATTATGGCTGGCAGAAATCATGATACCGCAGTCAAAGTCATCCACACGAGCGATATAAGCCACAGAAGGCGTAGTGGTGACGTGCAGCAGGTAGGCATCTGCGCCGGAGGCGGTCAGACCTGCGACCAGACTATACTCGAACATATAAGAGCTGCGGCGGGTGTCCTTGCCGATGACGATGCGGGCAGGTTCGTTGTTGCCGTTGCGCTCGCGGAGCATATTGTAATACCAGCCCAGAAAACGGCCAACCTTGTAGGCATGGTCGGCGGTCAAAGTGATTCCGGCTTCCCCACGGAAACCATCAGTTCCAAAGTATTTTCCCATTATGTAATTGTGTCCTCATCCAAAGAGTGGTTTAACGAATATATGCTTTAGCCGGATTATAATCCGTTGCCTGCTGCTCACCACGGAGAGGTAGCACACTCGAGCAACACAGCCATGCTAACGCATGGCACGAGATAACTAGCCTTTAATTGCTTGAAATATTCTTCGATTAATCCAGTATACTAAGCCACAGACTCCACACTCTGCAACAAATACAATACATCCAGCAACAAAAAAACGGATGATGCCATTCAACTTTAAAGGCCAAGAAAGATACACAAATAAATTCACAGCGAATGCTACAATAAATGTAACAATATATGGAGAAAACGATGCATAGCCAAGTTGAATAATATCCTTATGAAGATACCAGACAAGATAAATAAGCCTAAACACAATAGCAACCAGCGTTCCAATTGCAACACCGATTAGTCCAAATTTTGTAATTAGCAAAAGAGACATTCCTAAATTTATGATAGCTTCTGCAAATGCGCCAAAATTCGTCTCCTTGAATTTTCCACCTGCCAAAACCAATAAATCATGTTTGCAAGGACTATTACAAATGAAAAAATCGGCTGATAATATTCAGTGTCTGTGATTCCAGTCGTATAAATTTGGATAAATGGATTAATTAAAAGTGCACAGCAAAAGAATAAAACCATTCCAGTTAGCCAAAATCCTTCTTCAAACTTTCTGAATTTCTGCTTCAATTGAGCAGAATCTCCCATGGCAATGTATTTTCCTAATGCACTTTGATAACTATTTCCGACGCTTGTTACAATGCCTCTTAACGCATTAATTACCAGTAAATGCACCGAATAAACGCTTACATATTGAAGTGGCATAAAAAGCGTGATCAATGCAACATCTGTATTCATATTTACAAAGTGCGCCAAATTCTGAGCGAATCCGTTCCAACGGTTTTTAAGGATGTAATGTTGCTTTTTCTTTCGTATATTTTCTTTTAAGAATTTCTTTTCAACAAAAGCCTTATATACCATTGGCTGAATCATATAAATTATGCCAGAGCAAAGCTTAACAACATGAATGCTTGGAAACGCAAAAATAATAACTGCCGCTGAGATTGTGTTTATCAAAATCGTTACAGCTGATACATAATTAACGATATACAGCTTCTGTTCTGCTTGAAGCAGTAGTCGGTATGTTATAGAGAACAGGTACTGCGCAACTGTCGTCATGCTAAGAATCAACACAAGAACAGAGACGGCCTCTTTTGACAGACTAGTGTCAATGTATCGCGGATAGAAGAATGCCACTAAAATCGTATAAACAAGAAACACCAGTGTCAACTTCGAAAAGAACGACTGGCAGGCACCTAGTATCCCCTGTATTTTATCATCGTTCTTTTTTTCAATCGGCCCATATAGTTCTGCAAGTACAACAGCGCCAAGGCCTCCCTCAAGAAGCGAAATGAAGCTAAGGAACTGTGTGATAGATGATACAAGTCCATTTACCTCGGATCCAAATGCCCCCAAGATGAGCTTGGGTAGTATCAATCCTTGTGCTATTGTTGCTAACTGTAAGCAAAGGGAAGATATCGCATTCTTTTTATTATTCATGCTGAATACTGTTTTCCTCCGACTCTTCGAATATCATTTGATAAATCACAGAAATATAAAGGACAAAAATCATCCTTGTAATCAGACTTGCTGTTAAACAAAGTTCGGTAATCAAAATAAAGAAATACTTATTTTTTCCCTTACACTTTATGAAAAGAGAGACCAAAAATCCCACAAAAGTGATAGTACCTGGAATACCCAATGTACAAAGAATGTAGCCAAATGATTGGGCAAATTCTTTATTTACAATTGTATCCACCCCATCATTAACTAGAGTAATGGAATGCTCATTTAGATATCGTGTAAGATTCTGCATTCCTATTCCAAAGAACTTGTGACCATCATCTAACTTTCCAAATATTTCAAATGATCTAAGTGTTCTCTGCTTGATGGTTGCTCCTTTTTGGATTCGCAATATAATAGCGTTATCGCCTTGATACCCAACAAAAAGGATGATAGCCGCCAATAATACACTAATCATTATTGCTTTAATGAGAAAATCAATATACCGATTACGAGTTATCTTCTGTGTACAAGCCCATATAACAAAAAGTGAATATGCAAATACGATACCCAATGATGATGTTGATAAAGCAAGAGCAATTACTTCGATCAAAACCACTTTCAAGTTACGCTTCTTGAAAAGGCAATAAAAAATATCAATTAGACATATCTCTGCAAAATATGATGGTTCAGAAAAGAACCCTGAAGGTCGAAAATATCGACTTGTATCTGTTGCCTGAAATAAGGTCTCACTAAAAAACGTAATACGGTTAAGATAAATCCCTGCTCTTTGAAGAACTCCCTGAAAAATAATAATCCAGGCGGCAATTAAGGAAATATAGTGAACGGTTTTGAAAATCAAACTGTTGCCTTGATTTTTGTATGCGAGGTAATATCCACAGTATACAAACAAAATCAGATACAGCACCTGCCGAATATGGACAAACAAATTGAAATAGCTAAATCCAGAGAAGGTATTATAGATTGCGCTTATCATACCGAGAAGGAAAATGCTCCCACAGAAAGTCCCAATTTCTCCGGTGATAGACAACCCATTCTTAATGACTGCAAGTATTAAAATGCCAAACAATGCGTAATAACATATAGAAATTACTGAGCCCGCCCACTTATCACCACTTATACAGCAGCAAAAGCAAACCAGCCCCCATATAACGTCTATCATTTTAATCTGAAGCGGTCTTCTATTCTCTGTAATCATATTTGCTTTCCCAACATTTCTGCCAAATTATTAATATGCCATTCTGTATTATAGTATTTATCAAAATAAGTGTGCATACTGGCTTGCAGGATTTCTCCATCAATTGTTTTATCCAGCAATTTAATGATGCGGTCTACTTCATCGTCTGTGATATTATTAACATCATGGATTGCAATTTGATAGGGATTACTGCTACTTTGCTTATAAAAATCATGTATGCATTCAGAATAAACCGGAATTATACCACTTGCCACATAATTGGCCAACTTAGTTGGGGTGGCAACACGATTTACAACTGTATCTTCTCTCAGTGCAAAGCCAAATTTGGCTTGTTTCATTTTCTCAGCCAACTCTGAATAATGAACACATGACACCTCACAATTCAAAATTCCATTGTCAGCCACGAGTTGCTTTGCTTTCTCAATTTCTGGAGTAAAGAAGAGTAGCTTAGTTCGTCCCTCAACTCGATTCTCAATCCGTTTATAGAGACGTAGCATTTGATCTATGCACTGCCACTTGCTTAACCCACCGGCATAGACAAACACCCTACTTTCCGGATTCTTCGAAATAATGCATTCCTTTTGAAATTCAACATTGTAACAAGGCATCACATAGGTGTTATTTAATTTCAGCTTATAAGTATTTTCATAATGATCAATCATTGCTTCTGAAACAACTATGTTACCTACCGAATGTTCCAAGGCAAACTTTTCTATACACGACAGCACTTTCTTTCGAAGCCAGCTATGATTTCTCATATAACTTTCTTCCGGAAGCGTCCCCTGATACCATGTCACAATTTTACGATACCCTTTTTCCCAAATTTTGAGCATTTGAGTACAACTTCCACAAACAATCAGAATATCTTTCTTTGCTGGAAGTTCTGATTCTTCAAAACCATCATAAATCAGATCGTATCTTTTTTTTAGCGCCTGCTGAATAATATTATAGTAGAACTCCGTAGCTGATACATTTTTACTTCTGAGAAGTCCAGCTTCCATACTCATTTCTCCAATTCCTTTTTTATTGCACTAATATAGTTTTCAATGAAGTATTGCTCCGCTGAAGACCTGCTTCCTGCTTTCAATGTGCTGAGAGCTTTCCTGTTTTCATCTAATTGTTGTATTGCTGCAGCAAGGTCAGCCGCCGAATTGTCCCCTAACACAATTCCTTCAATTCCATTACGAACAAGTTCTGCATTATAGCTTTTATTGCTTACAATTTCTGCAAGTCCAGCTATTTTTCCTTCGACCAAAATACCCGGCACACCCTCAATATCCCATTTTGTGGGGAAGAGAAGAACATCATATTTTGAAAGTTCCCCATATACGGCATCAATAGATCCCTTAAAGACACCATAGTATGAAACATTCTGTTGAGCATTTACTCTGTTCATGAATATATCTTTATAGTCGTCAACAATGTTGCCATAAAAGGAAAAGTCTACATGTGGGAGCATCCTTGCAGCCTCTAAAACAAGGTCAGCTCCCTTTTCTGGCTGAACCTGTGAAAAGAATACACAACGCAGTTTCTTATCTGCTGTTTTTAATTCTACAGCTTTCTGCGGTCTAAATCTTCCATTTGGATAAATATCTACATTTTCAAAACCAGCAGCATCCATTTCAGCCTTCATACTTTGGGTCTCGACATAGATTTTCTTGTATCCCTTTGCACATTTTTTGTACTCCAGGTCAACAGACATATCGTGCGAAGCTGTTCCACCCATTATCATGATAATCGATTTTTTCATTGCTTTACGATTTAAATAGTACAGCACCTGCGTAAAACGCTTTCGAGTTGTTTTTCCAGAAACACCAACCACAAACCGATCTCCTGGATTTAAAAGGTGAAACACAAGTCGAATTGTTTCTTTAACATTTTTACGTTTAACCTTATTAAAATCCACCTTCTTTATTGGCATCTCTTTCTCAAGTGCAATATATAGATTTTGATTTTTTATTGTCACTCCGCCATAGCCCGGTGGAAACGCACCCATATACACAACGCTCATATCAAACCTCCGAAACAATGAATTTCATCTTCCCGTTTTTTGTTTTCGGAATTTCATCAACATAAACAATCTTGTAGTTTATCTTTCCTGCAAGATACTCGACAATATCCTGTGCCAATATTTGCTCATCTTTTTGAGTATATTTTTTTCCTTTCACTATTCTAAACTCTACTAAATCCAGAGACTTCTGAACAATTTGAGCCTCCACGATATTAACTTGATCTTTGAACACAAAGTCCAGTCTTCGAATCACCCCATCATGAAGCTTAATATTATCTTCTTCCCGCCCATCAATACAAAGAATCTCCCGACCTTTTTCAGTTTCCTGGTACTGCACCAAATCTCTTGTGTCATATCGCAAGAGAGGCATTGCAAAATTAGTTAAGTTCGATCCGATAACTCGATATACTTTCGGATTATCAGTTTCAAGGAACTCGACAGCATATAAATCCTCAATCACATACATATGTCCATCGGGATATTCTCGGAAAGTTGCGACCTGTTCCGTCATAGCGTAGCCTTGAATTGGTCTTGTCCCAAAGGCACGTTTCATTTTATCCAGTTGGACTTTTGTTACATTTTCGCTGGAAAGTTGGATATACTTTGGCGAAAAAGATAATCTAATATTATTGTCAATCAGATACTGCGCCAACGGCAAAAAAGAAGAAGGATAGCCATGCCAAAATTCTGGCTTGTATTTTTCTAAACCTTTAATGTAATTCGGATAGTTCGCCTCACACATATGCCATGCGCTAAACATAACTTCTTTCATCGCATAGTTAACACGATAAAATGGCGGTTTGTTACACTCTTTTGGAACAATAGACCGTCCGCCAAAATAGGCATTCCACTCGCTTCCTGTAAGCCCAAGATCATGTTCATACCGCTGAGCCTCTGCCCATTGCATTGCATAGGCTTCTTTGCTGTATAAGAATTTCAGACTACTACCCGTTGTTCCACTTGTATGCATATGATAGCAATCACGTTCAGAAACATTATCCGCCATAAGTTCATTACCACAATTTCGGACAGTGTCCTTCGTTAGGATCGGGAGCAACTTTAAATCATCCAAAGTCTTGATGTTCTTATAATCAATACCAAGTTTATCAAACAAATTGTGGTAATACGGAACGTGATAATAGCAGTGCTCCACCATTCGCTGAATCTGCTTATCCCGATATTCGCACTTTTGGGCATAGGTCCAGTTGTCTCGCTCCATAAAATCAGGGAGATATTTCTTCGTCAGCGCTCCATATTTTTTTCTTTTAACCCGGATTCCTTCCATTGTACAAGCCACATTCTGTAAAATGACAGGCAACCTATCATAGACTTTCATTACATTCATTCGATTTATCCCCTTTCTTCTATACTAAAAGTAGTTACCGTATCGGGAATAAACCAATATGTGTGTTTTGCATATCTAGTCTCTCTCCTCTACAAGCCCAATCAATTATTTGCAAACCGCTCGAATAGAACACAATCCGATCTTGCCTCGACACATCCTTTGCTATCAACTCTCCCGATTTCACAAAAGCCACTATATTTAAAACTGTTCAGAGAAGCTTCGTTATTTGAATTAATTGATGTATAGAAAGTGTCAATACCACTGGCCTGCAACTTCTTAATTTGTTCCGCTACAAGTGCTTTATTTATTCCACGACCACGCCAACCTCGCAAAACATAAACAGGACCAATCCATCCTTCACCAGCGCGCAGCTGGAACTTTCCAAGCTCGTGAATCTCTCTACAGATTTCATGTTCTTCTGCTGCATAGGCAACATATTCTTCACCAGCCTTTAGCAAAAGAATACTCTGTTTTGGATTGTTAATGAACTCGTCCGTGTTAACGAAATCCCAAAACTTTATCTTCTCGAAGTCTTTTCTATTAACTTCCGTCAGGCGTTCAATTTCAAAATTCTCAATGTTGCCAGTTCGTACCCCCCCCCATTATTTTTTAGAAAAACAGTGCAACTCTTATTATGTCCAAACACTTTATTCTTCACCTTATTAAGTGTTGCATAAACACCTTCTCTTTGAAGATATTTTAGTAATTGATTCATTACTCTATCCTCCGCAGTATTTTTCTTATTGCCATAAGATAAATCATAATTGATGGCATCAAATCTTGTCGGCTCTTTATGTCATACGCTTTTTCAAGTTTGCCTTTAGGCATTGAAACCTCAACATTTTGCTTATTCTTTTTACCAATCAGAATACGTATTGGACTTTTCCAGACTGCTATGTTTCTTTTTTCTTGAGGCGCTTTCCCCTGCAAGACCTTATAAAAGTCCGGATATACCGCACCCAAAACACTTACCCATCCCCATGGGCGTGGGTTAACATCTAGGAGATAAATGGTATTTGTAATCGAGTCAACTTTATATTCCATTTCAAGAAAGCCCGAATAGTTCAATTCTTTTGCGAAAGACCGGGATATACCCTTTATTCTTTCACTTATTTGTGTTTCTACTGTAATTACTTCTGCAGATATTCCCTGTGGATACTGCTTGATTTGATTTACTACTACATTTGCAAGTGCTTCTCCGTCTTGATAGTAGCCTCCCGCACTGAACTGACAGTCGTTATTTCCCTCAATATACGTCTGAACAAACAAATCACTCTCTTGGATTTTGCTTTCTAGAATCGTTTTATTTATAGCATCAAATTCTTCTTTTGAACGACAAATCTTGACTTTTCCTATAGGATTAACTGCTGTTTCAATTCGTTTTTCAACCCATTTTATGATAGCTGGATAAAAGGGCTTTTCTTTAAATTTTGTAAAGGATAATGAATCCGGCACTTTTACTCCATGTTTTTGGCAATACTTATTTACAGTATTCTTGTCATTAATAATTTCTAATGTATTAAAGTCTGCTTTTGAGTTGTCTATCAAGTTATCCCATTCTTCCTTGTTTTCCAACAGAATAGACAAATACTGATCACTACATATATAAAGGATTGGTTTTTGCCCCTCCCGATCCTTTATTTCGGTAAAGACCTTTTCAAGATCAGCAGATGTTAATGCATAGTACCTTTTATTTTTCTTTAAATATTTAGAGTACATTCCAACATCGTCATAACGCCCCACGGCATAAATATTAGATGTAATCTTTGATAGCTGGCGAACCAAGAATAATCCTGACGGTCCCAATCCCAAAACTACGACACAGTGATTGTTCATAGCCCTTCCTCCGCTTTAATTAACAGTGCTTTTCCGTCATACTTTTTAACTGCTACAGGATAGCACCAAAGTTCATCTGTAATTCCTTTTGGAAACTGAATGGTTCCATATTGCATCAGCTTCATTGGCAGCACATCCTTCTTAAACTTTTCTATCGTCTTAAAGTTCATTTCGTCATCGACTTCAATCAGATAAACTTCATCGGAAATGATTCCGTCGCCGCGTTTAGATGATATCCACGAAGTCACCCCACGGTTATTTTCATCTGGCTCTACAGTCGTTGAAAAATAGTACTTTCCCTTAAATTCTGTACCATAAATACATGAGCCATTTAATGCGCAGATTTTTTGCGGCTCACCTTTCCCATCAAGCAGATAGACATAGTTTTTCTCATTTACAGCATCTGTCGCATACAGCAGCCCTTTTGGCGTGTCAAACCCAACAACAGCTCTATACTGTTGCTGTCCAATTTTTACCAGTTCTACTTGATCAAATGATACATTCGCGTAGTAGATTCCAGCACCCTTTTCCTGATCTCCCGTGAAAACGTAGTATCCACCAGACAGTTTCGGGATAATATTGTGGATGTGCCTTACCTGACCACTTTCAAAGCTGAAGACGGTTTCCACCTTGCTATCTTTGGTCAAACCATATATATTAACGATATCGTGCTCCGTATTCGGGCCATAGTCGCCCCAAAGCGCAACCCACTTTTCTCTCCCATCACATATATTTAGAGGATCGGAAAAGCCTTCTCTGGACGAGGAAATATCCTTCACGATATGTTTTTCCACATCCACGACCTTTATTGTGTGATGACCAACCAGAAGCATTTGGCTTTCGTTAATTGGTACTGCGTATTTAGGCTCCGCTCGGAATAGTCTCGCCAGCACTCGCAGGGACTCTTTTGCTGTACTGGGATATACTTGAATAACTTTTTCCAGATGGTTCTCCGCCAATCTATAGATAAATCCCTTTCTGTACAGATAGAGAGTCTCTTTTATATAGCAGAGGGGCTTATATCCCGTTAATTGTTGTACTGCCATTGATTGTCCTCCAAATCAAATACATATCTCTACAGAAATTTTTCCATTGCCATCATATTTAACGGCTTCAAGCGAAACCAGCTCACCATATTCAGGCGCATATTGCTGACCTGTCGTTTTGGCATCACCTTCAAAGGTCATGTTAATCTCACGAATTAGATGAACAAAGGCGGTCAGTTTATTTCCGCTTGACTCATCCGTTACTTTCATGGTCTTTTCAAGTTGAATAGTTCTTTTTACAGCCTGTCCACACTGGTCAATTAACTCAATGACAATTGAGTTTTCTGACACACTTACAACATTCACTTTGCTACGTTTTGCCATGCGGAATGCGCCCCAGCACTGGGACTGTTCCGTATCGTTAACCATCACCGTATTGTGCGCCGCCGTACTGCGAAAGAAACTGCGTTCTTTACATTGATAAGCATATGTACCGCAGTTCACTATCACTGGCTTTCCAGCCTTGAACAGTTCAAAGCTCATAGCATCGCAATGCGCGTGTCCGGGAATGTAAGCAGGCCCAGGCCGCCCTGCGTCAACAATGAGTTTCCAGTCGTTCTGTTTAAAGATGTAGAATCCGCTATCAGCAAAACAAGATTTATATTCCGGTGTTAAGTCAAAGTACCTCTTGCACGCAGAAACCAGTGCCTGCAAACTTTTTGCCACATTGTTGCCGGCATCATTGAAAAGCGGAATCCGATCTAATCCTTCCTCCAAAGACCATGCTGCATCCAGCATCGGCTGGAGATACCCATCGACTTCGTGGTCGTCCAATCCTCTGTCTTTCAGCGCAACCGCAACTCTGATAACACCTTCAAAAATCAACTTGTGATACATCGGGCTAAGTTCAAAGTGCATTCCATCCGGAAGGATTTCCTCTTTACATTCTGCCTTGAAAACTTTAAGGACGGTGTGTAAAACGGGCTCGTCATTGAAAAACAGCGCACAAATAACAAGTGCTTTCAAGTCCTCAAAATAGTGGTTACCTAAGATATCCTTTTCCAGATGCCTGCTCAAAAAATCATACTGCTCGTGAACAGAGTTAATAAACAGGCTCTGAAAATCGTCGTCTAATTCAGTGTGAACCGCTGCATAGTATCCCATCCAGTTGGTGAGTCTAAGATCAATTGTATAGGGAGACCATCCTTCTCCGCCATTCGCTTTAGGGTTTTGATTGATCCACCCACGAATAGTTTCGATAGACTTTTCCAAATACTTCTTATCACCTGTTTTTCTATAGGCATCAACTAACGAAAAAAGGAACTCAAAGTAATGAAGGTTAAAGTTCCACAGAGCGGACTTATCATCAAAATGCCATTTGTCATTCCAATGAAACTCCTTTGATGAGTGCAAAAATGTTACAGTGTCATCGAGAAGTTCATCCGCAGGAAAACGTCTCAGAAAAGCAGGATCATAATCCAGCTCTTCAACCGTCACAATCGGCACAACCTTGCTCACATCACTTGTAACCTTACATCCAATGCTGCAATCCAGTTGAAGCATTTTCCGGATGCGATAATAAACCTGGCTCGGCTTCATTGATTTAACTGTATTGGCGTAAAGTCCAAGTTTTGCAAGCATGATTATTCTCCCTTTTACCGGCTTTTACATTTTGCAAAGCACATCTGCTATCCGCTCACAGGCATGTCCATCGCCATACGGGTTACTTGCTTTGCTCATTGCCTCATACTCATCCTTATCAGACAGCAGACGGCTGAACTCTTTATAAATCGTTTCTTCTTCCGTGCCGACCAGTTTTAACGTACCCGCTGCAATGCCTTCCGGACGTTCCGTGGTATCACGCATAACAAGAACCGGTTTGCCGAGAGATGGTGCTTCCTCCTGAATGCCGCCGGAGTCAGTTAGAATCAGGTAGCTGCGGCTCAGAAAGTTATGGAAGTCCAGAACATCCAACGGTTCAATAATGTGGATGCGGTCATCATTTCCCAGATACTCATTTGCAGTCTCGCGCACAGCGGGATTCATGTGAATGGGATAGATTGCCTTAACATCAGGATGCTCATCCATTACACGGCGAATTGCCTTGAACATGTGACACATAGGCTCACCGAGATTCTCACGGCGATGTGCAGTAATCATGATCAGACGGCTGTCCTTTGCCCATTCCAGTTCAGGGTGTGTATAGTTTTCCCGCACGGTGGTTTTCAACGCATCAATAGCCGTGTTTCCGGTAACATAGATGCTGGCTGGATCTTTGCCCTCTTTCAGCAGATTTTGTTTAGAAAGCTCTGTGGGAGCAAAGTTGAATTTACTGATAATGGAAACCGCCTGACGGTTGAACTCCTCCGGATACGGGCTATAAATATTATAAGTACGCAGACCAGCTTCTACATGGCCTACAGGAATCTGCATATAGAAGCAAGCCAGTGCGGTTACGAAGGTCGTGGATGTATCGCCGTGTACCAATACTACATCAGGTTTTTCCTTTTCCAGAACAGCCTTGATGCTATTCAGAATATTGGTAGTTACATCGAACAGCGTCTGCTTATCCTTCATAATAGACAAGTCATAGTCCGGGGTAACATCAAATGCCTCAAGAACCATATCCAGCATCTGACGATGCTGACCAGTCACACAAACAACCGTTTCCAGTTCTTCATGTTTCTTCAGTTCATTAACAAGCGGACACATTTTAATTGCTTCCGGACGAGTACCGAAAACGAGCATTACTTTTTTCATTTGTTTTCTCCTTACTTTATTCCACATAGGCTTGCAAGTAACCGCATTTTGGGTAGAATATACTTGCACAGTATCAAGGAAATTGCGAGATCACCAATCCAAATTGTCATAGCAAGCAAAAAAGGATTCTGTATTTTCAGAATATTGCATAATATGATTCGTATTGCAGTCAATAAGTACCCGTTAAAAAGATATATCTGCAAGGAGTATTTACTACAATCAATCAAAGACTTCTTAATTTGTATGCAACATCTTCTTTCTCCCCACCTGTCAAAAACAACTTTTGATAGGCAAAAAATAACATAGCACATCGAAATAGCTCTAATAAAATGAAAAATAGCACCTAACCTTTCATCATTAGATATTTCATAACTGTCTAAAACCACATAGATGATAAACGCACTGATAAGGATACTTTTTTTAGTACGTACCCCCCCCCCTATTGATTTTTGCCATAATATGTCCTATGACAAAATAGGGTAAATAATGCGTTACTGTATCGAGAGCCAAAAAATCCGTAACCTTAACATACTGATCGACAATTAGAATCAAGCCGCAAAATGCAATCTCGATTGCCATGTTTTTACTTAATACACGATCCAAGAGCGGATATACAGCAAATATCAAGAAAGAAACATATAAGAACCAATAGCCACCGCCTCGAAAGAACAGTTTTATAATTCCCTCTCCAATTGGTTCAGTTCCGTTTATTGCAGCGCCTCCATACGCCCTAAGTAGCATGGCTCCTATGCCAAATACAAAATATGGGAGCGCAATACGTTCTATTTTTTTCCTAATGTAGCTTTTATAGCCGATACAGTGATAGACATATCCCGCCAGTATGAAAAATAATTCCATGTGGAATGTATAGATGAAATGCTCTATTGCAGCACACCATGGAACACTTGCGATATTTACTGGATAAACAATAAATGAGTGCCCCAGTATCATCAAAACCGCCGCAATGCCTCTTAATATATCTACTTCCTGATTTCGAACTCTCTCTGCCATACTGTCCCCCATTAAATCAAATGTGCTGCGCAGAATTGATCTGCCTTTTCTGCACAGCACTTCTCATCATATTTAAATGTGATACACGCCCGGCAAATCAATGACATTGTGGCAGTCCAAAACCACCTTGCCTGCCAGCTTGTCCACGTTCTCGCGGATCTCGGTATGCTTGACCATGACGACAACCATGTCAACGTCGGCCAGGAACGTATCCAAATCGTGATACTGGTTCTTGACCACATCCTTGGTGATGAAGGGGTCGTACACCTTCAGACCGGTTGCCAGATGGCGTTCCTGGCTTTCCAGCAGCTGCAGCGTAGGAGATTCGCGCATATCATCCACATTCTCCTTGTAGGTAAGACCATAGAGACCAACACGGCTCACATCCGTAAGGCCTTTTTCCTTCATGATCTCGTAGATACGGTTCAGCACAAAGTCTGGCATACCATCATTGGTCTTCATGGATTCGTCAATGACCTTTGCCAGAGACGGATAGTCGCCAACAAGGAACCACGGATCAACGCTGATGCAGTGACCGCCAACACCGGGACCCGGCTGCAGGATATTTACGCGAGGATGCATATTGCAGATCTTGATGATCTCATAGACATCCATGTTGTCATGACGGCAGATCTTCGCCAGTTCATTTGCAAAGGCAATATTGACTGCACGGAAAGTGTTCTCAACGACCTTGGTCATCTCAGCAGTACGGATATCAGTAACAACGATCTCGCCCTGGCAGAAAGAAGAATAGAGTTTCTTCACCTTTTCACCGATAGCCTTGTCATCTGCGCCGATGGTGCGGTTGTTGTGCAGCAGCTCGTAGACCATGTTACCAGGGATGATGCGCTCCGGAGCATGGACAAGGTTGATGTCCTCACCAATCTTAAAGCCATTTGCCTCAATCACAGGACGGACATACTTGTCGATAGTTCCTGGAGAAACAGTAGACTCCACGACAACCGTTGCGCCCTTGGGGCAGACACGCATAACATCCTTCACTGCCTCAACAACGTAGCAGGCATCAACCTTTTTGCTGAACTTGTCATACGGAGTAGGAACGGACACAATGTATGTGTCGGTAACCTGATACTCGGTGGTGAACTTCACACCGGCTGCAAGAGCATTCTGGAACAGTTCGTCCAGACCCTTTTCCTTAAAGGTGGTCTTGCCTGCATTCAGGGTTGCAACCAGTTCTTTATTGTAGTCAGTACCGATAACTTCCACACCGTGGGAAGCCATCATCAAAGCAGTAGGCAGACCAATGTAACCCAGACCAATTACGTTAACCATTTTTCTTTCCTCCATCTTTTACTTCAACAATTCATGTAGTTGTTTTTCAAAAGCAATTGCGATCTGTTGCCGCGAGTATTTCTTGTGCATCAAATTTCTTGCTTCAGCGCGATGCTCACTGTATTTTGAATAGTTCTCGACCATTTCATCGAAAACACCTGCAAGCTCTTCTGTATGATCCGGCGAAACACATCTGCCCATTTCAGACTCATTTACGATATCGCACGAATCGCCCTCTGCAACGAGGAGTACCGGGCAACCAATTCCCAGTGCCTCGTATACTTTTGTCGGGATGCTGTCCTTCATGTTGGAGTTCTTCAGCGGGATAAAGCTCATCTTGGCATAAGACAGCAGCGTAAAGACTTTCTCATGCGGAAGAACGCCACAGAAGTGGACATTGTCAAGTCCACGCTCTTTAGCTTGCTGCTCCAACATTTCCTTTTCTGCGCCCTTACCAAATAAAAGGAACTGAGCTTCTTTGTGCTTAGACTGCTCTGCCATATCCAGCAAAGCACCCAAGCCCTGCGCCAGACCGATATTGCCAACATAGACACAGGTAAACTTCTTATCCAACTCATACTGGGCGATCAGCTCTTTGTCTATGGAGCTGTTCTCCACGCTCTCATCAAAGCCATTGCCGACCAACTTCACCTTGTCAACATGATCCGGGCCGCCTTTTTTACCACCCACAGAAATTACATGGTTTTTGATCTTTTCGACCTTACCAGGTGAAACCGTAGTCACCCAGTCAGAGTGCTTGTACATAAAGCGTGTGATTGCTCTGAACACCTTGCAGTAAATACTGTCTTCCGCAAAGCTTCCCATCTCAAGTGCGACATCTGGCCAGATGTCGCGTACATCATAAACAAGCTTTGCGCCTTTGCACTTAGCAATAATCCATCCGGGAATACTAACCAACGGAGGCGGAGACGTAGTGATGACCACATCTACCTTGCCAGCTTTCAATGCTGTGAAAATGCATGTAAAACCAAAACTGAGATTATTGAGCATCCGCATTACAGTTGTCTTTTTCTTCATGCGGATTGCCGGAGAGTACAAAATCTTTTCTCTTCTCGGCTCAATTTTTCCGTTTCCCTTATTGGTAGAACTAGCAATCACTACAACCTCATCGCCTTGATCGATGAACGCATCCGCCATCGTGCGCATCCGATAAGAACACGCTTGGGCTGTGGGATAATACTCGTCCGTATGAATCAGTATCCTCATAAACCTACAATCATCCTCTGATTTTTTCAATCTTCCATATTTAATAGCCACACCATCAACGCTATACGTCTCGGTTATGTAGCTCTCTGCGCCATGATGACTTTTTCATCAACATGAAAGCCCTTATCTTTATTCCTGACAGCACATTCTGGAAAAGTGTCAACTTTCAGCCTTTAAAGCGTCATCAAGCTTTTATTTGGGCGTTGCTTTCCTGATTCATAGCAGTGGTTTGACCCTCAGAAACCCCCTCGGTGCTTTCTGGCATAAACAAAATTTTCACTGTCGCAAACATAATTTTCAAATCATCGACAATGCTCGGATGAGCTATGTACATTAAATCCATAGTCAGTTTGTCGTAAGGAGTAGTATTGTACTTGCCATAAACCTGTGCATACCCGGTCAATCCAGCTTTGGCCTGCAGGCGCAGGGAGAATTCCGGCATTTCCTCACAGTATTGAGCTGCAATCTCAGGGCGCTCCGGGCGGGGGCCGACGATGCTTAAGTCACCCTTCAAGATATTTATAAGTTGCGGCAATTCATCAACGCGGCAAGCACGAATGATTTTGCCAACGGGCGTGATGCGGTCATCGTTTTCGCCGCTGGAAAGACGGGCGACGCCGTCCTTTTCAGCATCGACCCGCATGCTTCTGAATTTGAGAATACCGAATTCTTTGCCATCCTTCGTTAAACGAATTTGCTTGTAAAATACTGGACCGTGATCCGTTGCTTTGATGGCAATAGCCGTCACAAGGAAGATCGGACTCAGAATCACAAGCGCAATAGCAGAAATGACAATATCCAGCAGTCGTTTTACAAGCAGATACTCTGGCTGAGGATTATACCGGCCAACACGAAGCATCGGCAGGTGGAACATATGCATATGATGTGCGCCGGACATGATGGTGTCGCCGATGCGCGGGACAACAAATACGGTAATGTTGTTTTCTACACAGTATTTCAGAATAATATTCCGATCATGGCTGTGGATGCCGCTCAAAAACACTGTATTGATGCCGTCCAGCATGGAAAGATTCTCGATGCACTCCCCCGCCGTAGCTGTGGAGACCACTTTGTACTTGGCATCTAGACCGTACTTACCAATCAGCTGCTCCATACCGCGTCTGGTATCATAAATGACAGCTGTGGCCTGCGGCGGGAAGGTTTTAAAGTAGGCGTGGTGAGCGTTATAAGCCCAAATTGAGGCCATAATAACCTGTCCCACAAGAGCTGCCACGCCAGGAAGAATGTTGGGCAGGTGCTTGGACAGTAGCCAAATCACAATGTACATGATAAAGTCGCTGACCGCAGCCGCCAAGAATTGCTCGTAGATAATTTCGGAGATACGCTGCATTGACATCAGAAAGGCGTCGTATACGCGTCCAAAGATGATGAACAGTACAAAGAACAGTGCCACGACCAGGTAATCGCCCTTTGCGTAATACGGCGATGCAACGCGCTTAGCATAGTATAGATACCAGCACATTGCAAATGGTATCGTCACAAGCACAGCATCTAACAGCTTTATCATCCGCAAAATCAAGTCATGCCTAAACCTTGTCATGTTCTTACTCCTCGTTCTTCTTTGCACACATATTATTTTCCATATTGCAATTGAAATCAGGGAAAGCAGTTTTGAGCAGCAAAAGGCATTCCCACAAATTATTCATGGAAAATCCTTAGCACAATTCAGCAGTCTACCAACGCAATATTTTGCCAATATATGTATTGATATAATAGCACACAATTCGACATTTATCAACAAATCGGATTCACTTTAATTATACAAGTAAACAAATTCAGCACATTTTACAAATACACCCTTGTTCATAAGGTGAATGAGGCTAAAATTCGATAGATTGTTATATGTAACAGTCAATTGATACACGATTCATATTTTGCTTAAAACGCAACTGATTCAAATAAAAACGGATTGCTGCGCTTGCAGCAATCCGTTTTCTTTTGAATCAATATTAACTACTAACGCTCAGATCATCCCCTGCGTCCGAACTTCTTCCGCTTCTTTGACGGGTGTTTTTCCTTGTTCAATTCTCGTTGATACGCATCTTCAGAACTGAAACCAAAGATTCCTTCTGAGACCCGTTCAACCAGTGCCGTAAACATCTCGTAATCGCGCAAGTAGTTATTCCTTGCCTTGTCATCCATTACTTTAAAAAATCTTGCCATCAAACTCATGTATGCGTTATAGTCGCCATTCTGCGCAGCCTTGAGCAGGCATTCAAACCGTCTTGCAGATGGAGTCCACAGTTCTTCCCTTTTCATCTCAAACCAGCTTCTTTCTCAATTCTCTTGCAATTTTTCTTCGTGCCTTAGAAATCGTGTTGGGTCTAACCTTAAGCTTCCTCGCCACAACCTCTATAGGATAATCCAAATAAGTACGAATAATCATTAGCTCTCTGGGTGAGAGCCTTTCCAATTCCTGCTTCAATGATACCAGAAGCTCTACTCGAGCGAATTCATCTTCCGCACGAACATCAATGACATCAGCCACATCATCAATATTGATAATAATCGGCTGATTTGCATTACCAGCAAGTCGCCTTTTCCCCTTGTTACTATATCCAAGGAGACGTTTCTCTGACCTGTATTTAATTTCCTCTTTGTCTAACAAATCAAGGATATGGCTGTTGAACGAATTACTAAGCCAGTTTTTTTCTATCGTCTGGTTAAGCTGATTATAATTGGCCCATAAACGAAGTGTGCACCAAAGTTCATACATTTCTAATTCAGTCATTTTGACCTCCTATAGCGATTTGAGTTTTTTCGGTCAAATCACATCTAGGAGGTCCCCTGCTCCGAGCGCAACCAAGCAGTTTCACCACAAAATCACCTATCCCCTCAGTTACAATGGATTGCGTCGCTTAGGTGATTTGGAAATCGTAAATAAAAATTTCACAATTTCCATATGTGGTTTATAAAGAAGGCCACCAGAGAAGCCAAAAATGACTTCTTAGGTGGCCATCATATTGACTGTATTTAATTTATTATCCACATCCAGTTGAATGATTCGTATCATACTGCATTTGTCTGTATTAGTTATAATACAACCATCAAGTAAATCATTTCAACGTGTTTTCACTCTTTTTGTGTTGAAATTCCAATAGAATTATATTCCGGTATAGTTTTCAAGCCTTTATTCCCGCACTCATTTTATCGATGCAATCAATTATACTTGATGGATAATGTGAACAAGCCACAATGGGAAAGCCGAACAGAACATGCTGGATAGCTCTTGCAAAAACGAAGAAAAGCACGAACACTTCATGCCTCTTTCGGTACAAGAAGTTCGTGCTTTTTTACTTCGATTGTAAATAAGTGCTTACGTTGACATTCTCTGCGGTCATACACTTCACTCCTTGCAATTAGCTGTCACAGCGGACACTTTCTAACTACAAGGGCCTCTTTGCTTACCGAAGTAAGCAAAGAGGCCGCACATTCTGAGCTTATTGTCAAGTATTTGAAAAAAATCCCTCTATACCAATTTCTGTGTTGGTGTAGAGGGATTGCCTATTTAACTAAGTGACATTGCCTTTATCGGAATAGCTCTTTCCTTTACAACAACCTCACCTTACAGTTTGGGAGAAACGCTTAGCGCTTCAGTTCCAGCAACGCATCCCCCTGCTTTACGGTGCCACTGGCTTTAGCCTCGACAACGGCATAGTCATCGGTATTGCAGACAATGACCGGCGTGGTCACGGGATAGCCTTCTGCCTTAATGGCTTCCAGCTCAAAGCGGATCAACGGCTGGCCTCTTTTCACCTTGTCGCCCTCGTTGACGAGGTAGGCAAAGTGCTTGCCGCCCAGCTTGACCGTATCGATGCCGATGTGCATCAGCAGTTCGGCACCGTCAGCCGTGGTCATGCCCACGGCATGGTG
>ENA-UEQJ01000485-UEQJ01000485.1-human-gut-metagenome-genome-assembly--contig:-NODE-485-length-33108-cov-6.594865_pt1 | contig 33108 bp, 25 predicted proteins | sample MGYA00242937_ERZ507938 | MGnify/ENA primary metagenome ERZ507938 (study PRJEB26167, sample SAMN06115437) | human gut metagenome | host: Homo sapiens | place: China:Gansu | collected 2015-07-03 | study...
TGTGGTAGCTTTAACTATGGGAAACTCCCTGTTCCCACTTGCTCACCGCCGCAACGGAGACGCCCATCGCCTCGGCCAGCTGCTCCTGCGTCAGCCCCTCCTGCCGGCGGTAAAAGCAAATTTGATCTGCCACATGATTTTCCATACACTGCTCCTCTCTCGTCCCATGCAGGGCGATTTGTTTTTGCCATGGCCACAGTATACCGCCCAAAAAGCAAAAACAACAGCAATCGCTGGTAGAATCAGTTGAGAAATTTTTCAACCGTCAGTTGAATTAACCGTCAAGTCCGTCCTCGCGGCGAGCGAAGCAATGCCGCCTCGGCAAGCAAAAGCAAGATTGATAAAAGCTGAAGTAGGACGCAGTTGCGTAAGGCTACCGACACGCAGGCAGAGCGGCAGCGGGTAGTAGAAGCAGAGACAAATCGTATAGCAACAACACCTGGCAGGCACCCGATTGCGCAGCGCGTGCAGCTCTTCAAGCCCAAATCCCGCAATGTCGGGGTCAAGGGGCAGAGCCCCTTGCGTTCTCTTGGGGGATCAAAAGGGGGCCATTCTCTCACGTGAGAGAATGGCCCCCTTAGCCGCGTCCCCTGCACGGTACAGGGAAAAACGCCCCCCTGCAAGTACGCAGGGAACAATACAACACAGTGTGTTAAAACAATGTTAACTGGCTCGTTTCAGGCAATCCCGCAAACGCGCCCAGCGCGCGCAGCTGGTCGATATGCGTCTGCGACAGCTTGTTGCAGCAGAGGGAAAACTCCTCCACCGATGTAAAGTCCTTCCCCTTGCGCTTCTCGACGGTGTCGATCGCTGCGGTCTCGCCGAGTCCGCGGACGGACGTGAACGGCGGCAGCAGGCCGTTTTCCGTGACGACAAACTTTGTCGCGTCGCTGCGGTAGATGTCGATGGGCTCAAAATGGAAGCCGCGCAGGCAGAATTCGTAGCAGACTTCAAGCGTCGTCATCAAGTCCTGTTCCACGGCGGTCGCATCCTTGTTGTTTTCGATCTCGCGGATGCGGCGGCGCAGCGCGTCGGCGTCCTTGCAGCACTCGGCGGCGTCGAATGCCTTGGCGCGGATGGAGAAGAACGTCGCGTAGAACGCGAGCGGCTCGTGCACCTTGAACCACGCGATACGGAACGCCATCATAACATACGCGACCGCGTGCGCTTTCGGGAAGAGGTAACCGATCTTCGCAAGCGACTCGATGTACCACTCCGGCACGTCGTGCTTGCGCATCTCTTCGACCCACATCGGCCAGTCCCCCGCCTTGCCGCCCTTGACCTTGCCCTTTCGGACGGCCTCCATGATCTTAAAGCTCATCTTCGGGTCAAGCCCCATAGAAATGAGGTAGAGCATGATATCGTCACGGCAGCCGACGGTCTCCAGAACGCTCGCCGTGCCGCTGACGATCAGGTCCTTCGCGTTGCCGAGCCACACGTCCGTGCCGTGGGAGAAGCCTGAAAGGCGCAGCAGCGTGTTGAAGTCCTTGGGCTGCGTGTCGACGAGCATCTGGCGCGTGAAGCGGGTGTTAAACTCGGGGATCGCGACGGCGCCCGTGGGGCCGAGTACTTCGTCGTTCTCGTAGCCGAGCACCTTGGACGAGATGAAGATCGACATCGTGTCGGGGTCGTCGAGCGGGATAGCGCGGGCGTTCACGCCCGTCAGATTTTCGAGCATGCGGATCATCGTCGGGTCATCGTGGCCGAGCATATCGAGCTTTAAGAGGTTGTCCTCCATGCAGTGATATTCGAAATGCGTGGTGATCGTGTCGCTGTCGGGGTCGTCCGCAGGGTGCTGTACGGGGCAGAAATCCTCGATATCCATGTCGTCCGGCACGACGACGAGTCCGCCGGGATGCTGGCCCGTCGTGCGGCGTACACCGACGCAGCCCGCCGTCAGGCGGTCGATCTCGGCGTTGCCCGCGGCGATGCCGTTTTCCTCAAGGTATTTTTTGACGAAGCCGTAGGCCGTCTTCTCCGCGAGCGTACCGATCGTACCCGCGCGGAACACCTGCGTCTTGCCGAACATCTCGACCGCGTGCGCGTGGGCGCGCGCCTGATATTCGCCCGAGAAGTTGAGGTCGATATCCGGCACCTTGCCGCCGCCGTAGCCGAGGAAAGTTTCAAACGGGATGTCGAAGCCGTCTTTGGCATACTTCGTGCCGCAGACGGGACACATTTTATCGGGCATGTCCGCGCCACAGCCATACTCGCCCGCGTGGAACTCGACGTTGCGGCACTTCGGGCAGCGGTAGTGCGGCGGCAGGGCGTTGACCTCGGTGATGCCGGCCATGTACGCTACGAGCGACGAGCCGACCGACCCTCGCGAGCCGACGAGGTAGCCGCACTCGAGCGAGCGCTGCACGAGCTTCTGCGCCGACATGTAGACGACGTCGTACTTGCCCAGAATGCTGCCGAGCTCGACGTTCAGCCGGTCGACGATCAGCTGCGGCAGATCGTCGCCGTAAAGCTCGTGCGCTTTCCCCCACACCATGCGGTTAAGGTCTTCTTCCGAATTTTCAAGCCGCGGCGGGAACAGCTTGCCCTTGGGCAAAAGCTCGATATCCTCCACCTGCTCGGCGATGGCGCGGGTGTTCGTCACGACGACCTCGTAGGCTTTCTCCTTGCCGAGGTAGTCAAATTCCTTGAGCATTTCGTCCGTCGTGCGGAAGTAGAGCGGGACGGGCTCGTTCGCGTCGGCGAATTTCTTTGACGCGAGCAGGATATGGCGATAAACCTCGTCTTCGGGGTCGAGGAAGTGGACGTCGCCCGTTGCGCAGACGGGCTTGCCGAGCTCTTCGCCAAGCTTGACAACAGTGCGGTTGAAGTCCTTGAGGTCTTCGTCGTCGCGCACCGTGCCGTCGCGCACCATGAAGCGGTTATTGCCGAGCGGCTGAATTTCAAGATAGTCGTAGAACGAGGCGATGCGCTTGAGCTCATTCCAGTCCTTGTGGTCGACGATAGCGCGGAACAGCTCGCCCGCCTCGCAGGCAGAGCCGATGATCAAGCCCTCGCGATGCGCGACAAGCTCGCTTTTCGGGATGATCGGCACGCGCTTAAAGTATTTGAGGTTCGACGCCGAGATGAGCTGGTAGAGGTTCTTGAGGCCCATCTTGTTCTTGGCGATCAGAATGATGTGCTTTGGGAAACGGTTGCGCTTGACGCCGAGCGGGCGGAGCTTCGTCATCTCATCGTTGATCTGCTGGAGGCGCGTGACGCCGCGCTCTTCGAGCATGACGAAGAACTTGGCCAGCATCTGCGCGACCGGGACCGCATCGTCGGACGCGCGGTGGTGGTTGAACTGCGGGAGCTGCAAGTGGTCGGCCACGATGTCGAGCTTGTACTTGCCGAGCTCGGGCAGGAGATTCTGCGCGAAAATCAGCGAGTCGAGATACGTCGGCTCGAACGGGATGCCGCACTTTTTGCAGCCTGCGCGGATGAAGCTGATATCAAACTCCGCATTGTGCGCAGCGAGCGGGCGGCCGCCCGCAAAGGCCAAAAACGCGTGCAGCGCGTCCTCCAGCTTCGGCGCGCCGCGCAGCATGTCGTCTGTGATGCCGGTCAGGCCGATGATCTCAGGCGAAAGCCGGCGCTCGGGGTCGACAAAGGTTTGGAACGTGTCGACGATCTCGCCGTCTTTCAGAATGACCGCACCGATCTCGGTGATGGCATCGTGCGCGACCTTCAGACCCGTTGTTTCAATGTCGAAACAGCAGATCTCAGTCGAAAAATCGCCGTCCTGCGGGCCGTGCACACAGATACGGTCGTCGATGTTGTTGAGAAAATAGCCCTCACATCCGTAAAGGAGTTTTATTTTACCCTCGCCGGTGTGCCAGGCGTCCGGGAAGCTCTGCGCTACGCCGTGATCCGTGATGGCGATGGCGGGCATCCCCCACTTGATCGCGCGCTTGACGACCGCGGCGGTGTCGGTCAGCGCGTCCATGTTGGACATACGGGTATGTAAGTGCAGCTCGACGCGCTTTTCTTCCGCCGTGTCCGTGCGCTCGGCGTGGTCGATCTGCATGATGTCCTGCGGGTTGAGCTGCATATCCTTACCATCGTAGGAGAGCTCCATGCGGCCGCTGACGCGCAGCCACATGCCGACGCTGATCTTGCCGAGAAGCTCCGTCGCCTCGCGCTCGGGCATGCTGCGGCGGATGAAGAGCGAGCCTTCGTAGTCCGTCATTTCGAGCAACATCGTCCAGACGCCGGCGCGGCGCGTCTCGTGGCAGTCGAACTTGAAGACCTTGCCCTCAACGACGACGTGACCGGCCTTTGGCGTCAGCTCGCTGATGGGGAGCACTCTCCCCTTTGCAATCTCGCGGCCCATGATGACACTGCCGCTGCCGCTCACCTTGCGGCCAGCGTTCTTCAACATGTCGGGAAAGGCCTCCGCCGTTGATTTGACGTGGATGTCCACGCGCTTTAAGTCGTAATTGCGCGCAAGAAGCTGCTCGACCGTTTCGCGCGTCGAGTCGTTCATCTCCGCGCGCACGGTCATGTCGAGCGTCATCGTGCGCTTTTCCGGCTCGAGCACCATGTTCGTGACCATCGCGGCGTTGAGCGGGACGCGCAGGTCAAAATCCGGCGAAAAGTCGGTGAATAATTCAAAAAAAGGAATCTTTTGTGCCATAGCCACAACCTTATCTCAGTATCGTTTCCGCTCGGTCAGAGTTTTTTGATTTCCTCCATCAAAGCGTCGACAAGCTTTTCCTGCGGCACTTTGTAAAGGATTTTTCCTTTTCGGAAAATCATGCCCTCACCTTTACCGCCGGCCACGCCGATATCGGCGGCCGAGGCCTCACCGGGCCCGTTGACGACGCAGCCCATCACGGCGACCGTGATATTCTTCTTGCAGTCGGCAAGACGGCGCTCTAGCTCCTCGGCGATCGGGATCATGTCGTACGCCGTGCGGCCGCACGTCGGGCAGGAGACGAGGTTCACACCGCTGCGGCGGATGCCGCAGGCCTGCAAAATGCGCTTGGCGGCGTAGACCTCCTCCACGGGGTCCGCCGTGAGCGAGACGCGCATCGTGTCGCCGATGCCCTCGCACAGAAGGCCGCCGATGCCGATGGCGGACTTCAAAAGCCCCATCGTGGGCGTGCCCGCCTCGGTCACGCCGAGGTGGAGCGGATAGTCGACCTTTTCGTGCAGAAGGCGATAGGCCGCCATGTTGAGCGGTACATCAGAGCTCTTGACCGAGATGCAGATCTCGGTAAAATCGAACTTTTCAAGCAGCCGCACATGTCTGAGCGCGCTCTCGACGAGCGCCTCGGGCGTCACGCGGCCATATTTTGCGAGCAGCTCCTTTTCAAGCGAGCCGCCGTTCACGCCGATGCGGATGGGAACCTTGTGTTCACGGCAGGCGTCTACGACCGCCTTGACGCGGTCATCTCCCCCGATGTTGCCGGGGTTGATGCGAATTTTGTCCGCGCCGCGCGCCGCCGCTTCGACGGCGAGACGGTAGTCGAAATGAATGTCCGCGACGAGCGGGATGGAGATATTCTCCTTAATTTCACTCAGCGCGTGCGCGGCCTCCATATTCGGCACCGTGACGCGCACGATCTCGCAGCCCGCCTCTTCGAGCGCGTGGATCTGCGCGATGGTGGCCTTGGCATCCTCAGTGTGCGTGTTGCACATCGACTGGATCGTGACCGGCGCGCCGCCGCCGATAGCGACGCCGCCTGCGATAATTTGCTTGCTCATAAGATCATCCTCCTCACAGGAGCTTGACAATGTCGTGGAACGTGACGAACAGCATCAGCGCCATTAAAAGCGCAAAGCCGATGCCGTTGATGACGTTCAGATATTTAGACGGAATTTCCTTTTTGAAAAGCGCCACGGCGATGCCGTTGACGAGCAGGAACAGCACGTGTCCGCCGTCGAGTGCGGGCAGCGGCAGCAGGTTCATCACGGCGAGGTTCACCGCGATCATCGCGGCGAAGTAGAGAATGCTCTCGAGTGCCGCGCCGAAGCCCGCCTCGGCCTCGGTCTCCTTGCCGACCTCCGTGATGGTCGAGACGATGCCGACCGGGCCGCTCAGATCGTTGACGCCCGCCGCGCCCGAAAGCAGCATTTGCAGGCTCAGTCTCACGATGCGGACATAGTCCATCGTCTGGTACCAGCTGTATTGCAGGCGCAGAAGCGGCGTCGCCTCGACGATCCCGCCGTAGGTAAAGCCGTAGGCCTCGTACTCCTTACCGTTTTCGTCGGTGTAGACTTGCTTCGTGAGCGTGCGGTCGAGCTTTTTGCCGTCGCGCAGGACGGTCATGTCGATCGTGCCCGTGTCGCCAAGGCCCATGATGAGCGACACGTCGCTCTTTAAATAAATGCGCTCACCGTTGATGGCGTAGATCGTGTCGCCGGGCATCAGGCCGTCCTCTCCCTGCTGCGGGAAATCGGGGTTCAGCTCGACGATCTCCGTCGTGTAGAATGCCTGCGCACCCGCATACAGACAGATGACGATGATGAGGCCCGTCAGGAAGTTCATGAACGCGCCCGCGACGAAGATGATGAACTTCTTCCACCAGACCTGGCGGCCCAGCGCGCGGTCGTCGTCCGAATCCTCGTCCTCGCCCTCCATGGCGCAGTAGCCTCCGATGGGCAGGAGCCGCAGGGAGTATTCGGTGTCCCCTTTCGTCTTATGGAAGAGCTGCGGGCCCATGCCGATGGAAAATTCATTGACGCGCACGCCGCAGGCCTTGGCCGCCAAAAAGTGGCCAAACTCATGCACGGCGATGAGCACGCCGAAAATCAGGATCGCAATGAGAATATAAACCATGGTCTCTCCTAAATTTGGTCAGTTGAGCTTTTCGCGCACGACCTCGCGCGCGAGCCGGTCTGCTTCCAGAATATCCGAAAGCTGCGGCTGATATACCGTCTCGGTTTTATCGAGCGCCGCTTCGATGAGGTCAGGGATGGCACAGATGCCGATCTCGTCGCACAGAAATGCCGCGACAGCCTCTTCGTTCGCGCCGTTCATCGCCGCGCAGTAGACATTGCCGATGGCGGCGCACTGCTTGGCGATCTTCAGGCAGCGGAAGACCTCTTCATCGGGCTCGGCGAACGTCAGCGGCGGGCACTTGAGAAGGTCAAGCGGCTCCGCGGGCGAAACGGCCCTGTTGGGGTACGTCATCGCGTAGCGGATGGGCAGCTTCATGTCCGGTGTGCCGAGCTGGGCGAGCATCGCCCCGTCGTGAAACTCGACGAGCGAGTGCACGATGCTCTGGCGATGGATGACTGCGTCGACCTGACGCAGCGGCAGACGGTAGAGGCGCATGGCCTCGATGATCTCAAGGCCTTTGTTCATCAGGGTCGCAGAGTCGATGGTAATCTTTGCACCCATTGTCCAGTTCGGGTGCTTGAGCGCGTCGGCCTTCGTCTTAGTCGCAAGCTCCTGCACGCTCAGGCCATAGAACGGCCCGCCCGAGCAGGTCAGAATGAGGCGCTTGATCTCACCGCGGTCGCGGCAGCCCTGCAAGCACTGGAAGATCGCGCTGTGCTCGCTGTCGACGGGGACGATCTCCGCGCCGCAGCGCTCGGCCGCAGCCACGACGAGCTCGCCCGCGCAGACGAGTGTTTCCTTGTTGGCAAGCGCGATGCGCTTTTTCTTCTCGATTGCCGCGAGCGTCGGCTGGAGTCCGATCATGCCCATCACGGCGGTGACGACCGTGTCAGCGTCGTCCGCCGTGGCCGCGGCCAGAAGGCCCTCCATGCCGGAGAGCACTTGGGTGTTTGTGTCGGAAAGCCGCGCGCGGAGCTCACGCGCCGCATCCTCGTCATAAAGCACGGCAAGACGCGGGCAAAATTCCCGCGCCTGCTGCTCGATGAGGTCAACGCTTTTATTCGCCGTCAGCGCAGCGACGGAAAGCCCCAGCTCGCGCGCCACCTCAAGCGTCTGGCGGCCGATGGAGCCGGTGGAACCAAGTAAAGCAATACTCCTTGTCATAATAGGCCTCCACAGACCGCAGCCCACACGACCGGCGCGATGAAGAGCGTGGAGTCAAAGCGGTCGAGCATGCCGCCGTGCGTCAGGAAGAGGTGGCTGTAGTCCTTGATGCCCGCCTCGCGCTTGACAAGCGACATCGAGAGGTCGCCGAGCTGGCCGAAGACATTGGCCACCACGCCGACAAGAATCAGCATGAGGTAGTTCGGCGCATAGCCGAGCCATGCCTTGCCGACAACGCCGAGCAGCACCAGCGCAAGCGCGCTGCCGATGGGCCCACCGATCGCGCCTGCCCAGGTCTTGTGCGGGCTGACGTGCGGCGCCATCTTGCGCTTGCCGAACCACATGCCAAAGTACATCGACAGCGCATCGCCCACAAAGGCGACGCAGAACGGCGCGAGCACATAGAGCTTGCCGAAGTTTTCGTCCATGCGCAGCAGGAAAATGCAGCTGTACATCGCCGGGAATACGATGCCGCCGACAATGGACACCGCCACATCGTGGAACGTGAACGGTTTTTCCTTTCCGTAAGAGATAACCGCAAAGAGGAACGCCATCATCACAAGAATCCAGCGGAAGATCGTAACGGTCGAAATCGGAAGATCGTATGTGCCGCTCATCTCTTCCTTAAAGAGCCATATCTCCTGCATGACGACCGTTGTGACAAGTCCCCAGTAGAAATTCGCCGGGACGTTCTCTCCCGCCGTGTGCAGCAGCTCATAGGCCGCGATGCCCGCGATGCCGCAGACGACGATCATCGTCGCCCATGCGGGGCAGGCAAGCAGCACGGCGAGCAGCGCCGGCAGGCCGACGACAACCACCAACCATCTTTGTTTCATTTCTGTTTCTCCTGTTTCAGTCCGCCGAAGCGCCGCTCGCGCTGCTGATACGCGATGAGCGCCTTGTCGAATTCTCTTTCCGTAAAGTCGGGCCAGAGCGTGTCGCAGAAGTAGAACTCACTGTACGCGCACTGCCACAAAAGGTAGTTGCTGATGCGCTTCTCTCCGCCGGGACGGATGAGAAGGTCGGGATCGGGAAGTCCGCTTGAATAGAGGTAGCGCGAAAAGCCCTCCTCGGTCAAAGCGTCCGCGTCCTGCTCCCCTGCCGCGCAGTCGCGCGCGAAGGCGCGGGCGGCGTGCAGGATCTCGTCGCGCCCGCCGTAGTTGAGGCAGACGTTGGCCTGAAAGCCTTCGATGCGGGAGGAGATCTCATTCGTCTCATCAATGAGTTCCCGAAGTTCCGGCGTCAGGACGCTGAGATCGCCCAGAAAGCGCAGGCGGTTGCCGTCCTTTTCCATCGTGTCGATGCACTCGTGCAGATATTGCTCGAGTAAGTGCATGATGCCGTCGACCTCGTCCTTCGGGCGCTTCCAGTTTTCGGTCGAAAAGGCGTAGACCGTCAGATAGTCGATGCCCAGGTTCTTGCAGTAGGTGCCGAGCTTTCGAAACGTCTCCGCCCCCGCCTTGTGACCGGCCGAGCGCGGGAGGCCGCGCTTTTGCGCCCAGCGGCCGTTGCCGTCCATAATGACGGCAACATGACAAGGCAGGTTGTTCAAATCAACCTGCCCTGCCTTGTTCTCTTTGGAAAAGAGCCCCATATCAGACCGCCATGAGCTCCTTCTCTTTCTTCTCGAGAAGGGCGTCGACCTCTTTGCACATGTCGTCGGTCAGCTTCTGCAGGTCCTTTTCGGCGACCTTCAGGTCGTCCTCGGTGATCTCGCTGGCCTTCTGCTTCTTCTTGAAGGCCTCCATCGCGTCGCGGCGGATGTTGCGGATGGCGACCTTGCCGGTCTCGGAATACTTATGGATCTGCTTGACAAGCTCCTTACGGCGCTCCTCCGTGAGCTGCGGGAAGTTCAGGCGGATGGACTTGCCGTCGTTCTGCGGGTTGATGCCAAGGTCAGACTCCTGAATGGCGCGCTCGATGGGCTTGAGGGCCGTGCCGTCCCACGGGGTGATGACGAGCTGGCGCGGATCGGGAGAAGCGATGGCCGCGATCTGCTGGATGGGCGTGGGAGAGCCGTAGTAGTCGACGCTGATGCGGTCGAGCACAGAGGCGTTGGCGCGGCCTGCGCGCACAGAGGCAAAGTCCGCGTTCACCGCGTCGATGCTCTTTCTCATTTTGTCGGAATAAACCTTGTAATCTTCCTTATTCATGGGGATACCTCCTCAAAAATTTTTATCGTAAAGCCGCAAGTGCGGGGTCGCTCAGTTTTCGCCGACGATGGTGCCGATCTTCTCGCCCTCGACCGCACGGATGATGTTCTCCGGGTCCTTGAGCGCGAAGACGAGCACAGGGATGTGGTTGTCCATCGAAAGGGACGTGGCTGTGGAGTCCATGACCGCAAGGTGCTGGGCCAGCACGTCCTCATAGGAGATGGCGTCGTACTTGATCGCGTTTGCATCCTTGGCGGGGTCGGCGTTGTAAACGCCGTCGATGTTCTTGGCGAGCAGGATCACGTCGGCATTGATCTCCGCCGCGCGCAGCACCGCTGCCGTGTCGGTCGAGAAGAACGGAGAGCCGATGCCGCAGCCAAAGAGCACTACGCGGCCCTTTTCCAAATGCCGGATGGCGCGGGCGCGGATGTAGGGTTCGGCGACTTCTTTGATCTCCAGCGCCGTCTGCACGCGCACGTCGACGCCCTTCTGCTCGAGCACATCGGCGACCGCCATGCAGTTCATCGCCGTGGCCAGCATGCCCATGTGGTCGGCACGGGTGCGCTCGATGTAGCCCTCGCCGTTTTTCACGCCGCGCCAGAAGTTGCCGCCGCCGATGACGACGCCCATCTGCACACCCATGTCCGTGCACTTTTTGATGACGTCGCACACCTTGGAAACGACGTCGAAGTCGAAGCCGAAGTGCTTGTCGCCCGCCAGCGCCTCGCCGCTGATTTTGAGCAGCACGCGCTTATACTTGAGTTGAGCCATGCTCATAATCTCCCCTTTCAGGAACAAGTTCAAATTTTCACAGCTACTATTTTAGCGTATTTTTGCTCTTTTGCATAGGGGGAAAGCGTAAACTTTTTTCACAAATTCGCTCTTTCCTTTTTCGTCAAGTTGAACCGCCGTGAATAGCGGAAAAAAGCAGCCGTTTCATACGGCTGCTTTTTTAGATTTTTCGTTTACTTGATGTCCTTGATGCGGATAAGGTCCTTCAAAAGCTCGACCGTGCCATCGATGCCGAGCAGGCTCGAATCGATGCAGAGGTCATAGCTCTTGGCATCGCCCCAGTCCTTGGCGGAATAGTAGTTATAGTAGGAAGCGCGGGACTTATCCGTCTTCTTGATGCGGTCTTTCGCCTCGTTCTCGCTGATGCCGTTGCGGGCGGCAACGCGCTTGATGCGGTTTTCGAGCGGAGCCGTGATGAAGAGATTGATGACGTCGTCGCGATCCTTGAGCGCGTAGTCCGCGCAGCGGCCGATCAGGACGCAGGGGCCCTTGTCGGCGAGCTTTTTGATCGTGTCGTAGGTCGCCAGGTACACCTGCTGTTCGATGGAGCCCTTGGGCGTCACATGGTTCATCGAGAAGGAATAGGGGTCCATCGCGATGGAATAGAGAAAGCTCTTCGGGCGTTCGTCAAAGGAACGGAACAGCTCTTCGCAAAGTCCGCTCTCCTCTGCCGCCTCCTTGAGCAGCATGTCGTCGTAATAGGCGATGCCGAGCTGCTTGGCAAGCATCGTGCCGATCTCGCGTCCGCCGCTGCCGTATTGTCTGCCAACCGTAATGACCATAAAGATTCCTCCTTTTTCGCGCCTTGAAACAAAATCGGTGCTATTTGGATTATAGCACCGATTTCGTAAGAAGACAATATTTTTTCCTGTTTCGATTTTGTAAAGGCGCGGCCTTATTCCGGAAGCGGCAGGCCGAGGCGGCGATACATCGTCTTTTTCACCGCGCGCAGAATATTTTCATAGCCCGTGCAGCGGCACAGATGGCCGGAGAGGAGCTTTCTGAGCTCGTCATCGGTGTAGAGGCGGTTCGTCTCCAAGATCTCGACCGCAGTCATGATGAAGCCCGGCGTGCAGAAGCCGCACTGGACAGCGGTCTCTTCAATGAACGCCTGCTGGATGTCGCTCAGCTCGCCGTCGGGCCCCATCAGGCTTTCGAGCGTGCGGATGTGCTTGCCGTCCGCCCAGACGGCGAGGTAGATGCACGAGTTGAATGCCTCGCCGTCGATGATGACGTTGCAGGCGCCGCACTCGCCGACCTCGCAGCCCTTCTTCACGGACGTCATATGGTAATCGTTTCGCAGCATATCGGTCAGCGACGCACGCACGTCGACCATTTTCTCAACGTCCTTGCCGTTTAAGTTGAATCGCACCAGCTTGTACTGACTCATTTGATGACACCTCCCGCCCGTTTGATAGACTCGATCAGGCAGCGCTTGGCCATTTCGACCGCGATGTGTTCTCGGAACGCCTTGGAGGCGCGCCAGCTGTCACGCGCGTGGATATCGTTGAGCACGGCGAGTGAGAATTCTTCCGCTGTCGTAAGTGTCAAGGGTTTATCCTTGGCAGCTGCCTCCGCGCTCGGGCAGCGCATCGGCACAGGACCGGCAACGCCGTAGGCGATGCGGGCGCGCTCAATAGTCTGCTTGTCGGGCGACAGGCGCACGTTCACGCTGCACCCAAGCGTCGCGATGTCCATCGCGTTTCTCATGGCGTACTTGATGTAGTAGCCATAGCAGTTTTCGTAGCTCGCCTTTGGGATGAGGATGGCGGTCTGGATCTCGCCATCCTCCACGCGGATGTCGACCTGACCGGCCTTGATGTAAAAGTCTTTGATGGGCAGGCGGCGGATGCCGTCCTTCCCCGTCAGCTCCACGATGGCCTCCCACGCATGCAGTGTGGAGGCGGAGTCCGCGCTCGTCACGCCATTGCAGGTGTTGCCGCCGATGGTTCCGATGTTTCGGATCTGCGGGCCGCCGACCATGTCGACCGCCTCGCCGAGAACGTTGATATATTTCTGAATGATGGGGTCACGCGTGATGTGGGAAAAGCTCGAGAGCGAGCCGATGCGGATGTTTTCCTCCTCGTCGATGCTCACGCCGCGCAGCTCGTCGAGACCGTAGATCGAGATGAGCTCCTTTCCGGCGCGTTTACCCTCGCGCATCTGCACGAGCACGTCGCTGCCGCCGGCGATGATCTGCGCCTCGGGATGCTCCAAGCGGAGGGCGACGGCGTTTTCGACGCTTTCCGCCTCATAGAGTGCTTTCATGTCATACATGGCTCACTTCTCCTCCTTCCAGCTGTCGTGGATGAGCCCCGCCTTGCTGAACTCGGCGTACAGAACGTGCGGGGTGATGGGAACGGTGTCGATGGCGACGCCGGTGGCGTTGTAGATGGCGTTGCGGATGGCGGGCGCGCCCGAGCACGCGGGCGGTTCGCCGAGCGCCTTCGTGCCGAACGGCGACGTCGGCTCGGGATTTTCGATAAACTGCGCCTCGAGATGCGGGTGGTCCATGAACGTCGAGAGCTTGTAGTCGAGAAGATTATTGTTGAGGGGACGGCCCGTCTTCTCGTCGAATAAAAGCTGCTCGCTCATGCCAAATCCGATGGCCATGGACATGCCGCCGTGGACCTGCGCCTCGGCAAGCGCGGGGTTGATAAGCTTGCCGCAGTCGTGGACGTTGATGATCTTCTTGAGCGTCACCTTGCACATCGGGATATCCACCTCGACGTCGGCAAAGGTGCAGCCAAACGAATAGGCGTTGTTGCGGATGGTGTAGGTCGACTCGGCGGTGATGTGCTCGGAGTCCGCGGCGTTGTACTGCGCGGTCATCGCAAGGTCTTTCAGCGACATGAGCACCATGCCGTCGCCTTTGCGGATGATGTTGCCGTCGACGATGTCCATATTCGAAACTGCCTGACGGGTGAGCTTTGTCGCGTACTGAAGAATTTTCTGCCGCAGGAGCGTCGCCGTCTGGCGGATGGAGAAGCCCGCGACGTAGGTCTGGCGGCTCGCGTAAGCGCCGAGGCCTGTGGGCGTGATGTCCGTATCCTGACACGAGACGACGTGCACGTCGTGATAGCTCTTGAGGCCGACGGCCTCGGCCGTCATCTGTGCATAGGCCGTGTCCGCGCCCTGCCCGATCTCCGTCTCACCGCACTGCATCGTCACCGTGCCGTCGAGATTCAGGAGCATGCGGTTCGAGGACGTTTCAAGCGAGATGGGATACACCGCCGTGTTGTACCAGAAGGCCGCCACGCCGATGCCGCGGCGGACGGGGCCGATGTCCTTGGCATACTCCTCGCGCTTTTTGTCGTATTCGATGTACTCCTTCCCCTTTTCCAGACATTCGCGGAAGGAATCGTAATAGTTCGTGTTACCTGAGAAGCCGTCGTGGAAGCCCTTGGGCATGATGTACTTCATGCGGTATTCGAGCGGCTCCATGCCAACGGCCTTCGCGCACTCGTCGATGTTCGCGTCGTCCGCGAACGACGCCTGCGGCATGCCGTAGCCGCGCATCGCGCCCGCGGCGGGGCGGTTTGTGTACACGGTGTAAGCGTCGCCCTCGAAATTGTCGCAGGGATAGATCTGCGGGAACGAGCCCATGGCCTTGGCGACGATCGAATGGCCGTGCGAGGCATACGCGCCCTGATTGGAGAAGCACTCGACCTTGCGCGCGGCAATCGAGCCGTCCTTATGGAGCCACGTGATGATATGGAAGCGGATGGCATGGCGCACGCGGTTAGAGACGAAGGTCTCTTCGCGCGAGCAGTCAATGCGCACGCATTTTCCGTGCACCTGCGTAGAGCACCACGCGCACAGCGGCTCATAGAGCGCATCCTGCTTGTTGCCAAAGCCGCCGCCGATATAGGGCTTGATGATGCGGATATCCGCCCACGGACGCCCGAGCGCCTGACCGACGATGCGGCGGATGATGTGCGGGATCTGCGTGGAGGACACGACGACGATGCGGCCATTTTCCTCGTAAGCGTAGCAGCCGTGGTTTTCAATGTGGCTGTGCTGCACGGTGGGGGTGTTGTACCAGCCCTCGACCTTGATGAGGCCGGGCTCTTTGATCGCCTGCTGATAATTGCCCTTGCGGATATCGGTGTGCTTCAGGATATTCCCCGGGAAATTTTCGTGGATGCAGGGCGCGTCGGGCTCCATGGCCTTCTGCACGTCGAGCACAAACGGGAGTTCCTCGTATTCGACCTTCAGCGCGCGCACGCCCTGCATGGCCGAGACCTCATCCTCCGCAATGACGACCGCGACGTCGTCGCCGTAGTAGCGCACATGGCGGTTCAAAAGATTGCGGTCGGCCACGTCCTGATGCCCCGGGTCCATCGACCAGGGATGGCCCGCCGTCGGGAAGCAGTGCTCCGGCACGTCGAAGCAGGTCAGCACCTTCACAACGCCGGGGATGGCCTCCGCCTCGGACTTGTCGACTGATTTGACAAATCCGTGCGCGATGGTGGAATGCTTGATGCGCGCATAGAGCGCACCGGCCGGCATCCGATCCTCATAGTATTTCGTGCGTCCGGTGACCTTGTCGAACGCATCGACGCGGATCTCGCTTTTTCCTACCTTGCTCATCTGTCTACCTCCTGTTCCGAGCAGCCGCTTTGTCGGTTTTGCTCGAAATCTGCAACTCCTTTGCTATTATTTTAGCACATTTCGCACAGCGTGTACAGTGCTGCATGCGTGATATAATACAAATGATCGCGGATGTACCATTTTGTCCGCTTTTTTCTGCCGATTGGTGAAAAAGAAACGAATGACTGGTGATTTAATAGATGGATAACACGTTGAAAATAGGATGCGTGGTCATGGCGGCGGGCAATGCCGCGCGCTTTGGCGAGAACAAGCTCGCCGCGATGGTAAACGGAAAGCCGCTTATCGAGCATGCGCTTGAGGCGATCCCGCGGGAGAGCTTTTCCCGCGTGCTGGTCGTAACGCAGCACAAAAACGTGGAAGCGGCCGCCAAAAAGTTTGGCTTTGAAACGCTGCGGAACGAACATCCCGAGCGCGGCCAGAGCGAGACGATCCGCCTCGGCACGGCGGCGCTGTCAGACTGTGACGCGCTCTGCTTCATGGTGGCCGACCAGCCGATGCTCAAGCGCAAGACCGTCGCGCAGGAGCTTGAGTTCTTCCGCGCGCACAGCAAAAACATCGTCGGATTGGGACACAACGGCGTGCGGGGCAACCCCTGCCTCTTCCCTGCCCGCTTCTTTCCTGAGCTTTTATCGCTTGAGGGCGATGTCGGCGGCAGCGCGGTCATCAAGAGGCATTTAGATGATCTGCTGCTCTTTGAAGCGCCGGAGACGGAGCTTTGCGACGTTGACACGAAGGAAGCGCTCGAAGCGCTTAAGAAACGCTGATCTCGCCGCGGAGATCCTCCTCCATCGCCTGCTTGATCTTCCCCTTGTCGTAGCCGCAGGAGAAGAGATAGTACAGCTTGGCGACGGCGGCCTCGGTCGTCATGTCAAGTCCGCTGACCGCGCCCGCTTTTTTGAGCGCGCTGGACGTTTCGTAGGTGCCGAGCGACACCGCACCCTGCGGACACTGCGAGCAGACCGTGAGCACCGTGCCGTTCTGAAACGCCTTGCGGATGATGGGCAGCAGCGCGTTCCCGTCGCCGGGGATGTTGCCCGCGCCGAAAGTCTCGATGACGATACCGCGGAGCTTTTCGGTCATAATGGCCTCGAACAGCGAAAACTGAATGCCCGGAAATACCTTGATGACGCCGATGGGAATATTATCAAGCGTCTGGAGCTTGAGCCCGCCTTCCTGCCGCGGCAGGAGGGCGGCTTCGTTATATTTGATGGAAATGCCCGCCTCGGCAAGGCTCGGGTAGTTGGGCGAAACGAAAGCGATGAGTCCGTCGGCGGAGTATTTTGTCGCGCGGTTGCCGCGCAGCAGCTTTCCGCCGAAGTACAGGCACACCTCGCGCACGATGCCTTCCCCCGCAATCAGCAGCGCGGTGATGAGGTTGTCGCGCCCGTCGCTACGAATTTCGCACAGCGGGATCTGCGAGCCCGTGAGCACCACGGGCTTGTCGAGCCCATCGAGCATGAACGACAGTGCCGAAGCCGTGTAGGCCATCGTGTCCGTGCCGTGCAGGACGACGAAGCCGTCGTAATCGTCATATTTCTGCGCGATCAGCTCTGCGATGCAGTTCCATTCGCGCACGGTCATGTTGGATGAATCCAGCAGCGGCGAGAGCTCGTAGAATTCCCACTCCGGCATCTCCAGTGCGCGGAGGTCGGGGATGGCATCGAGCGCGGCGCGGAAGTAGCCCGCGCGCGGCGCGTAGCCGTTTTCCGTGCGCGTCATACCGATGGTGCCGCCGGTATAGATGATGAGAACTCGTTTCATAGCTCTCTCCTGATTGTATTACTTTTTGTACGGCGTATGGTCGAGCGGCAGGCTGCGGCGGCGCTCGCCGTCGTAGCGGTAATACGCCTGCGCGATGGCCGGCGCCGTGGGGATGGACGTGATCTCACCGATGCCGATGGCGCCGTTGGCGAGGTTTAATCCCGGCTTGTCGATGACGATCGCCTTGATCTCAGGGATCTGATGCGAGCGGAACAGGCCGAGCGTGCCGTATTTTGCCGTGGGCTTGCCGTGGTCGAGCGGGTACTGCTCTGTCAAGGCGTAGCCCATGCTCATCACGACGCCGCCCTCGATCTGCCCTTCGCAGGACAGCGGGTTGATGGCCTTGCCGACATCGTGCGCGGCGACCATCTTTTTAATTTTGCCCGTCTCCTTGTCGAGAATGCACATCTGCGTTGCGTAGCCATAGGCGACATGGCTGACGGGGTTCGGCACATTTGCGCCGAGCGGGTTCGTCTTGGCGTAGTATTCGCCGTAAAACTCCTGCCCCTTCAAATCGCTCAGCGAGCGGTACTCCATCGCGTCGCGCAGCAGCAGGCATGCGCGGCGGCAGGCCTCGCCGGTGACGAGCGTCTGGCGCGAGCCGGAGGTATCGCCGCTGTCAGGCGTTATGAACGTGCTGTTGCCGTCGTAGACGACCTGATCGCGCGTGAGCTTTGCGTTTGTCACGACGAGCTGCACCAGCACCGTGCCGAGACCCTGACCGATGCAGGACGCGCCCGCGCGGATATGAACCTTGCCGTCCTCGCCGATGACGAGCTTGCAGCGCCCATAGTCGGGAAGACCGACGCCGACGCCCGCGTTTTTCATCGCGCAGGCAAGGCCGACCGGCTCGCCGTTTTTGACCGCTTCGTCATAGTAGGGCTTGATGGCCTCGAGCGTTTCGACAAGGCCCGTTTCGGGGCCGACGATCTGGCCGTTCGGCAGCACCTCGCCCGGGCGGATGGCGTTGCGGTAGCGAATTTCCCACGGGGAGATGCCGACAAGGTCGGCCATCTCATTTAGGAGCGTTTCGGTCGCAAAGCAGGTCTGCGTCACGCCGAAGCCGCGGAACGCGCCCGCGGGCGGATTGTTCGTATAGTAGGCGTGGCCCTCGATCTCAAAATTCTCGTAGTGATACGGGCCCGCGGCGTGCGTGCACGCGCGCTCGAGCACGGGGCCGCCGAGGGAGGCGAAGCCGCCCGTGTCGGACACGACGCTCGCCTTTACGCCCTGAATAATGCCGTTTTCGTCGCAGCCCATCGTGAAGTCCATCCACATCGGATGGCGCTTGGGATGGACGAGCAGCGATTCCTGCCGTGTGAGCTTCACCTTGACCGGCACGCGCGCGATGTATGCGATGAGCGCCGCGTGGTGCTGCACGGACATGTCCTCTTTCCCGCCGAAGCCGCCGCCGACAAGCATATTTTCGACCTGGCAGTGGGCAAAGTCGACGCCGAGCATCGCCGAGCACTCGTGCTGGGTGGTGTGCGCGCTCTGGTCGGTCGTCAGCAGCTTCACGCCGCCGTTTTCAAGCGGGAGCGCCACGCAGCACTCGGGTTCCAAAAAGGCGTGCTCCGTCCACGGAGTCTGAAACTTTTCATGTAAGACGTATTTGGAATGTTTGATGGCCTCGTCTGCATTGCCGCGCACAACGTGGCGGTGCGCCTGCAAATTGCCGCGGTTGCCCATGATGACCTCGGGCGCACCGGGGGCGGACGCCTCCTCGGGCCCGTAGACCGCGGGAAGCTCTTCGTAAACGACACGTACAAGCTTTTTTGCCTGCTCGAGTGTTTCTAAGTCGCGCGCACAGACAAGCGCCACCGCGTCGCCGAGATACTGCGTGATTTCCCCCTCGCCGATGAGCGTCGGCTGGTCCTTCTGGATGTGGCCGACGTTCTGCTGGCCCGGGATGTCCTTTGCCGTCAGCACGCAGACGACGCCAGGAAGCGCTTCCGCCTCTTTCGTGCGGATATAGAGCACGCGGGCACGCGGGTACTGGCTGCGCACCGCGCCGCCGTAACACATGCCCTCAATATAGACGTCGTCGGGGTACTTGCCGTAGCCCTGCACCTTTTCGGCGACATCGATGCGGTGCACGCGCGAGCCAACCTGAAAGTCTTCCTTCTTTTCGGGAATTTTCCCCTCGCGTAAAATCTTCGCCGCAAGCAGGATGCCGTCGATGATCTTGACATAGCCCGTGCAGCGGCAGATATTGTTGCGGATGGCAAAGGCCGCCTCTTCGCGCGTGGGGTCAGGATTCTGGTCGATAAGCCCCTTGGCCGAGATGACCATGCCTGGAATGCAGAAGCCGCACTGCACGGCTCCGGCCTCGCCGAAAGCGTAGGTAAAGGCCTCCTTTTCAAAGTCGGAAAGGCCCTCGACCGTGACGATATGTTTCCCCTCCAGCTTGTCTGTCTGCGGGATGCAGGCTTTCGTCGGCTTGCCGTCGATGAGGACATGGCACGTGCCGCACGCGCCCTCACTGCACCCGTCCTTGACGCTGGTCAGATGCAGCTCGTCGCGAAGATAGCGGATGAGTTTTTGATTTTTCTCCACCGTGACCGGTGTACCGTTGACAACGAATGCAGCCATTTCAGATCTCCTGTTCGCAAGAAAATCACAAATATCACAATTATTTTGGTTGCCTAACTAATTTTATTGTAGCACAGGCACAACAAAGACGCAACACAAATTCTAAATTTCGATATTCTATTTTCGGAATCACGCTTTCTGTCTCAAATCCTTGACAAATTTTGAACATTGGACTAAGATGTCGCCATACCTGCAAGGGGCGCTGGCGCAAGCCGGCTGTGATGCGGCGTATCGCCGTCGCTGTCCCTCAGACCTGATCCGGGTAATGCCGGCGTAGGAATGCAAAGATGATCTTGCCTGAGCTTTGCACCGTGACGTCGACGCCGCGGTGCTTTTTTTGTGCCGCGGCGCGGACAGGGACCATATTTTTAGGAGGAATCCCTTATGAGCAACACGTCCACCCATTCCAGCACCCGCCGCCTGACCGAGGGCGGCATCTGCATCGCGCTCGCCCTTGTGCTGAGCTATCTCAAAATTCCCATCGGTCTGTCGTTTGGCGGCTTCGGCGGCTCGATCACCCTTGTGATGGTCCCGCTCATCCTCTTCGCCGTGCGCTATGGCGCGCCCTGGGGCATCCTCGCGGGCGTCGCGTTCGGCACGCTCAAGTATTTCTTCGCCGAGGGCTTCGCCGTGAGCTGGGTGTCCATCATCTTCGACTATTCTGTCGCCTACGGCGCGGTCGGCCTTGCGGGCCTTTTCCGCGTGAAGGACAATGACTATTCCAAGCTCCCGCTCGCAGCCTTCGTCGGCTGTGTCGCCCGCTTCGGCATCCACTTTATCTCCGGTGTGACGGTCTACGCGCAGTATATGCCCGAGGAATTCATGGGCATGACCATGACGTCTCCCGTGTTCTACTCCGTGCTGTACAACGGCACGTATATGCTGCCGAACACGATCCTCGCGATCGTCATCTGCGTGTTGCTGATGAAGCCCGCAGCGAAGCTGCCGAGCGCAGAGTAAAAAAATAATATGGCAGCGCGACAGCGCTGCATTTGTTCCCTGCGCCGCGCAGGGGTGCGATAATAAGGGAGGGGTATCTCTTTTTGAAAAAGAGATACCCCTCCCTTACACCCTCCCAGAGAAAATTTTCATTGCAAGCGAGCAGCTCGAAGAGGTGCGATGCTTGCCGATTGCACTTCCCTGCGCGCGGCGAAGCCGCGTTAGCATTGCTATACGATTTGGCCTACTTCTATCATCCGCTGCCGCTCTGCTCATCTTGTTTTGGTGCAGCCTAATCATCTGACAATGCATATCGTCTTGGTAGTGCGTACTGCGGCGAGCGCCAGCAAAGCCGCCTCGGCAGGCAATAGCAAATCTGTACAAGTCCAAAGTAGGCGGAAATTGCGTAAGGCTACCGAATCGCAGGCAAAGCGACAGCGAAGATAGAAGCAAACCAAGTCGTTTAGATACAACACCCGGCAGGCACCTGATTACCCGCAAGGGGTATGCCACATCCGTAAGGCAGCAAAGCTGCCAACGGCTGTGCAATCCGCAGGCCGCGCAGCTCTTCAAGTGCCAATCTGCCAATGCAAAGCCTTTCTCTTGGGGTTCCAAAGGGGCCATTCTCTTTTGCGAAAGAGAATGACCCCTTTGTCCCGTTCCCCTGCGGAGTGCAGGGGAAACACGCTCCCCGCGCAGCGGGAATGTTGTATTTACTTCTTGCGCTCCACCAATTTCTGGTATTGTTCCGAGATCTTTTTTCGAATATTTTCGATCTCGCGGCTTCCTTCCTCCTGCGTGTCGAGGACGAAGTTCTTCGTGCCGAGTTTGAAAAACAGCATGAACGCCTCGGTGACCATGCGGCGGGTCTCGCGGTCGAGGTTTTTATAGGTCTTGAGCATCGCTGCGGCGCTTTTGAGCTTTTCCTCGGTGAGCTCGCTGAGCGTTTTTGCACCCGAGGCGGTGAAGACGCTGTACAGCGCGTCGGCCAGCGCTTCGCGCTGCTGGGTGTTGAGCGAATCGGCCCAGGACGAGAGCGTTTCATCGACGAGCTTTCCCTCGCGGGAGAAGTCGTCGAGGTGGACAAACTGCGTACCCAGCACCTGCCAGGAAAACCCGTCATGCTGGTAAAGGCCGTCATAGGTCGAATGCACGACCTGATAGCGCTTTTCATGCTCCATCAGCATGCCGACGACAGACGTCTGCGGCAGGATAGTATGGATGCGGCTTGCGATGCGCTTGTGGCCCGGCGTCTCGCTGATGTCCCAGGCGAAGCCGGGGCCGTCGTTATTATGGACGGCGACGATACGCTCTTGGATCTCGCCGCTGCTCTTGGCCGCGCTGTAAACGGCGAGGTTGCCGCCCTTGGAATGCCCGCCGATACGGATGGTCTTGTCGCTGTACTGCCGCGCGACGCGCGCGACGTATTCGACCGCCTGCTTCTGCGAGGGGATCTCCTCCAAAAAGCCCATGTTGAGGTCTTCCTTCCACCCCACGATCGTATCGTCCGTGCCGCGGAACGAGATATAGATGCTGCCGTTGCCAAGGTCGATCGTCAGCGCCGCAAACTGCTGCTCGATGGAATCGTCAAGCAGCGCTGTGTAGCCGTTAAGCGTCATATTGCGAAAGCGCGGGCTCGTCATCAGCTTGCGCAGCATTTTCGAGATCGTGTCCGGCACGAGGACGCCCATGGGGACGTCCTTCCCGCCATGGCGGGCGAAAAACGCCTCCGCCGCCTCATTCAGCGGCAGGCCGCGCCCGAGCTCGGGAGGCGGCACGATGCCGTCAAAGTCGACAAAGCTCAGCTCTGCCAGAATCAGCGCGTCCACCTCGTTGAACGGCGAAATCTCGAGCGTCAGATCCCCGCGCCAGTCCAGATAATCCATCAGATTTGCCATATCGTTAACCTCCGTCAATGGGTCTCGTTTTCTTTCATCGTATGGCGCGCATAGCCGCTGCGCCACAGCCGCACGGCGCGCGCTTGCAGCGCCTTGGGCTTGTTGGGGAGCTTTTCCGCCGCGACCTCGTCTAAAAGCCGCGCAAGCACCGCGCCGATCTCACGCCCGTGGTAGCCGAGGGCGGCGAGGTCTTCCCCGCTGATCTTGAGCTCGTGGATCGAGCAGCACGCGCCCTCTGAGATCAGCTGGTCGTAGATTTTCTGTGCTTCGTGCCACGACGCCTGCGCACGCTCCAATCCTGCGGGCGCTTTCGCGGCATTGTCCGCCTGCTTGGTGTAAAGCAAATTCTGCACCGTCTCCGTGCCGAGACGCGCCATCTCCTTATGGATGGCCGCCTGCTCGGGACGGAACATATCGTCGAAACAGGCGAGCTGCGCGCGTATTCTGTCACGCAGCGCCTTTTCAAAGTGCAGCCGCGCCATGATGTCCTCCGCCATTTGAGCGGAAATCGCCGTGTGACCGTAAAAATGTCCGACGCCCTGCTCGTCAAACGTCCGGCACAGGGGCTTGCCGAGGTCGTGGAAGAGCATCGTCCACCTCAGTTCGCGTTTTGGCGGCACGGCGGCGACAGCGCGCGCCGTGTGACCCCAGACGTCGAAGCAGTGGTGGTAATTGCACTGGTCAAAGCCGACGCAGGGTGAAATCTCCGGAATCGGCACGCCCAGAATGTCGGGAAAGGTCAAAAGCGTTTCCCCCACGTTCTCACCGAGCAGGAGCTTGTTCATCTCCGTGTACACGCGCTCATGCGCAACGTGGGCGAGTAGGCCGCGCGCCTCATGCGCGGCGCGGGCGGTCTCCTTCTCCGCCGAAAAACCGAGCACGGAGCAGAAGCGCACGAGCCGTAAAATGCGCAGCGCGTCTTCCTCAAACCGCCGCTTCGGCTCGCCGACGCAGCGCAGGACGCCTGCTTTCAGGTCTTCCTGCCCGCCGTAGGGGTCGACGAGCGTGCCGTCCGGCGACAAAGCGATGGCGTTGACCGTGAAGTCGCGGCGGGCAAGGTCCTCTTCAATGCTCGTGCCGAACGTGACAGAATCTGGGTGGCGGTTATCCCTGTACGCGCCGTCGCGGCGCATCGTCGTGAGCTCAATGGGCAGTCCCCCGCTCACGACCGTCACCGTGCCGTGCTGTAATCCCGTCGGGTGCGCCCACTCGCCGAAGAGGCGCAGCACCTCCTGCGGCAGGGCGTCGGATGTCATGTCGTAGTCGGACGGCGCTTTGCCTCGCAGCATTTCGCGCACGCAGCCGCCAACCAGGTACGGCGAATAACCCGCGCCTTGCAGCGTGGTGATGACCGTTTCGACTTCCTTCGGTAAAAAGAGCATGGAACCCTCACAAAAAATCAAATTTTTAGCATTGCACTCCGTTCGCCGCTATATTATAATAGAAAATCCATAAAAAGTAAATCTCCTGTGCTCCGTACAAGGAAAGGATTTGATACAATGACTAATCAGAAGGATATTTTCTCCTATCTCGTCCCCGGCAAGTGCGCGCATCTGGCCGGCATCGGCGGCGTTTCGATGAGCCCGCTGGCAGAGGTGCTGCACGGCATGGGCCTCAAGGTCCAGGGCAGCGACATGAACGACGGCCCGTCCGTCGAGCATCTGCGTTCGCTCGGCATCCCCGTGGCCATCGGCCACGCGGCGGACAACCTCGGCGAGTGCGACTTTGTTATCCGCACCGCCGCCATCCACGACGATAATCCCGAGATCTCCGGCGCGGTGACGCGCGGCATCCCCGTTTTCGAGCGTGCGCAGGCTTGGGGCGCGATCATGAAGGGCTACAAGAATGCCCTCTGCATCTCCGGCACGCACGGCAAGACGACGACCACTTCGATGGCGACGCACATCTTCATGGCCGCGCAGAAGGACCCGACCGTCATGATTGGCGGCACGTTACAGCTGCTTCATTCCGGTTATCGCGTCGGCAAGGGCGATACGATCATCGCCGAGAGCTGCGAATACTGCAACTCGTTTTTGAGCTTTTTCCCCACTGTCGCGGTCATTTTGAACGTGGAGGCCGACCATCTCGATTTCTTCAAGGACTTAGCGGATGTGGAGCACTCGTTCCGCCGCTTTGCAGAGCTCGTCCCCATCGGCGGACATGTGGTCGCCAACATGGATGATGAGGGTGCGCGTGATGCGCTCAGGGGCATTTCCCAGCCGATCTTCTGGTTCAGCTATGACGATCCCGCCGCGCAGTGCCGCGCGGAAAACGTCGTCTGGACGGACGGGCTTCCGAGCTTTGACATCTATATCCGCGGCAGTTACTACGCTCATGTTTCCCTGCGCGTGGGCGGCAAGCACAACGTGATGAACGCACTGGCCGCGGCGAGCGCCGCATATCTTCTCGGCGTCAGCGGCGAGGCCGTCGGCCTCGGCCTTGCAACGTTCACCGGCGCGGGCCGCCGCTTTGAGTACAAGGGAAGCTTCCACGGCGCGGACGTCTACGACGACTACGCCCACCACCCCGGCGAGCTGCACGCGCTGCTCGAAATGGCGAAGACGCTTCCCTACAAGCGCATCATCTGCGCATTCCAGCCGCACACCTACACGCGCACGAAGGCGCTGTTTAACGATTTTGTCAAGGAGCTGCGCGTACCCGACGTCGTCGTGCTGGCAGAGATCTACGCCGCGCGCGAGCAGAATGACATCGGCATTTCGTCTATGGACCTGAGCCGCGAAATCCCCGGATCCGTTTATTGCCCTACGCTCGACAAGGTGACTGCCGCGCTCGAGCGCATCGCCTGCCCGGGCGACCTTATTTTGACCGTCGGCGCGGGCGATATATTCAAGGCCGGCGAAAAACTGCTGAAAGAAGAGAAATAAAGCAACATGGAAATCTCCCCGATCTATCACAATTCCCGCCCCGAGGGTAAGCTGCCCGCGCAGGAAGCGGCAGCGTTCGACTTTCTGGATTCCCTCGGCATCGACTATGAGCGCGTGACCCACGAGCTGGCCGACACGATGGAAAAATGCGACGACGTCTCCGCTGTGCTCGGCGTGGACGTGTGCAAGAACCTCTTCCTCTGCAACCGGCAGAAGACGAATTTCTACCTTTTATGTATGCCGCCGCACAAGGCGTTTCATACGAAGGACTTGAGCCATCAGATCGGCTCGGCCCGCCTGTCGTTCGCGCCGGAAGAGCAGCTTTGGGACTTGCTGCACTGCACGCCGGGTTCAGCGACGATCCTCGGCCTGATGAACGATGATGAAAACCGCGTGCAGCTGCTCATCGACAAGGAGACCTATGAGGCGGAGTACTTCTCCTGCCACCCGTGCCTCTGCACCTCGACCATCAAGCTCAAAACGAGCGACGTCAAAAATATGCTGCTGCCGAAAGCGCACCACGAGCCTATCGTCGTGGAGCTGTAAGAGGAAAAATCAAGCAAAAAAGGTTCCGAAGAGACTTCTTCGGAACCTTTTATATGAGCTCTTTTACTGTAAGGTATATCGGCTTGTCAACGTCCGCGTCAGAGCAGGTACAGACGCTGGCGGTGTAGTCGGGGAACGGTTCGAGCGCGAAAACGCGCTCATTCGGGAAGCTCGGCACTTTCCTGTCCCGCAATGCGACGGCGCTGATCCCCGCGCGCTTGCAGCGGCTCTCCCGCTGCACCCAGAGGCGCCAGAAATCGGCGTCATTTGCCGCGTGAAAGCGCGTACGCATCGCGCCGCTCACAGGGCGAAGACACTCGATATCCGCGCCGATTGGCTCGTTGTGAACAGCCAGCAGCGCAGCGCAGCGCGTGTGGCTCAGGCTGAAATGAACGTCCGGATGCGAAGCAAAGTACGGCTTGCCGTGCTCGCCGTAGGAAAGCTGCGGTAAGTCCTCCAAGCCGTAAAGTTCATGCAGTGCACGGCAGAGCAGCGCGTAGGCGCAGAGGGGTTCCGATGTTTTGATGCGGTCTTGCCGCTCAGGTGGCAGAAAACGCGCGAGCGTGGACCGTTCCGCTTCTGAGAGCGGTCGATCTAATTTTACCGCATACAACCGGATATTCACGATGTTCCGCCCCCTTTGCGCAGCGATTCCTGCGGAAATTATAGGAGAAATGGCACGGTCTGTCAAATTTTCTCCGCGTAGAAAAATTTTTTTGGAATTTTTCCGTCAAAAAAGAGGAAAGTAACTATTTTCGGCGTATATATCCATTGACAACAAAAAGTTCCGTGCGCAGAAGTGAGAAAGGAGGACGCCATGGCCTTTGACCGTCAGTTTTTGGACGAGCTTATCGCCCGCAACGACATTGTCGACGTTGTCAGCAATTATGTCTCGCTCCAGCCGCGCGGCGGGAGCCTGTGGGGCTGCTGCCCCTTTCACAGCGAAAAGACGCCTTCGTTCCACGTGCTGCCGGACAAGCAGCTGTGCTACTGCTTCGGCTGCAAAAAAGGCGGCGGCGTCATCAACTTCATCATGGAGGAGGAGAATCTCTCCTTCCCCGATGCGGTGCGCTTTCTCGCACGGCGCGCGAACATGCCCGTGCCGGAAGAAGAGCACAGCGACGAGAGCCGGCTGCGTTCGCGCATCCTGTCGCTCAACCGCGACGCGGCGCGCTTTTACTACGATCAGCTCTACTCGCCCAAGGGTGCGCCGGTGCTCGAGTATATGAAAAACCGCAAGATCACGCGGCGCAATGCAACGAACTTCGGCCTCGGTGCATCGGCGGACGAGTGGGACGGCTTACTGACCGCGATGCGGAAAAAGGGCTATGGCGACGGCGAGCTGCTTGCCTCGGGTCTTGCCATCCGCGGCAAAAACGGCGGGCTGTACGACAAATTCCGCAAGCGCCTCATCTTCCCCATCATCGACGTGCGCGGCGATGTGCTGGGCTTTGGCGGGCGCATCATCAGCAAGGACGATCCGGGCGCGAAGTATATGAACACGCCCGAGACCATCGTTTACAGCAAGCGGCGCGTTTTATACGGGCTGAACCTGGCCAAAAAGAGCAAGCGCAGCAACATTATTTTGGTCGAGGGCAACATCGACGTCGTGATGCTGCATCAGGCGGGATTCGACAATGCTTGCGCCTCGATGGGCACAGCGCTGACGACGGAACAGCTGCAATTACTCAGTCGCTACACGAAGGAGATCGTGCTCTGCTACGACAACGACGACGCGGGCAAGGTCGCGACGCAGAAGGCGCTGACGCTTCTCAATAACACCGACTTTCAGGTCAAGGTGCTCGAGCTCCCCAGGCGGCTCGTCGACGGAGAGTACATCAAACAGGACGCGGACGACTTCATCAAGTTCCAGGGTAAGGACGCCTTTGAGCATCTGCTTTCCGGCAGCGAGAGCGGGATGGACTTCCGCATGGCGCAGCTCAAGTCAAAGTTCGACCTCAAAAGCGACGAGGGACGTATCGGCTTTGCCGAAGCGGCAGCAGGATTGCTCTCCACAGTGCCGAACGCGGTTGAGCGCGAAATTTACACCGTGCGCGCGTCCGAGGCCGCAGGCATCACGCCCGACGCGATGAAGCTCGAGGTCGAGCGCGCGCGAAAACGCGCCCGCTACAAGGAAAAGCGCGAGCAGGAGCGGCGGGACCTGAATCCCGCGGCGTCCGCCCAGCCGCGCGAGCGGTCGATCCGCTACACCGACCTTCGCTCGGCGCTTGCCGAAGAAGGCGTGCTGCGGCTTTTGACGCTGGACGATTCCCTCTTTGGCGAGAATCCGCCGATCCGGGAAGAGGACTTCTCCTCCCCCCTCCTGGGCCGGTTCTTCACGGCGCTGCGCGCGCAGCTGCGCGAGAGCGGGCAGGTGAACATCCCAGCGCTGGCGGAATTTTTCACGTCGGAGGAGATCAGCCACTTGATCGGTATCCTGCAAAAGCCGGAGTCGCTCAAAAACGGCACGCAGGCGCTGAAGGACTACTGCACTATCATTTTAGACGAAGCGCACAAGCGCGCGGCCGTCAATGAAGATCCCCTGATGGCCGCGATGGAAAAGAATAAATATAAGGGTAACGGAGGAAAGCAAACATGGAAGAAAAACAGCTGACCAGCAGAGAGCTGGAGGAACAGGCCAACGCGCTGCTCGCCGAGGCGGATTTTGAGGAGATCAATCTGCCGAAGAAAGCGAAAAAGGCCGCAGCGGCCAAGAAAGCGAACGAGGATACCGCGCAGGCGGAAAAGCCCGCGGAGAAGTATCCCCCGCTGGATGAAAAGCTGGTCGCCTCCCTGCCCGCGGCGGCGTTGCTGCAGGGCAGCGAAAAGCTCATGGAGATCTTTGCCAAGGGCAAGGCCAAGGGCAAGCTCAGCTCCAGCGACCTGATGGAGACCATCGACGAGATGAACCTTGAGAGCGAGCAGCTCGACCAGATCTACGACTCGCTCGAAACGCTCGGCATCGACATCGGCACCGCCGAGGCCATCGACAGCAGCATCGACGATGTGGAGCCGCCGATGGAGGAGATCGCCGAGATCGAAGAGGAAGAGCTCGTCGACCCGAACGAGCTGGTCGACAGCTTCTCGACTGACGACCCCGTGCGCATGTACCTCAAGGAGATCGGTAAGGTGTCGCTGCTGTCGGCGGACGAGGAAATTTCGCTTGCGACCGCGATGTCCGCGGGCGTGGAGGCCAAGCAGAAGCTCGAAGAGGCCGAAAAGAACGGCACGGAGCTGAGCGAAGAGGAAATGAAGGCACTCAAATCTGCCGTCAAGAAGGGCGAGCGCTCCAAGCAGCGCCTGGCCGAGGCAAACCTGCGTCTCGTCGTGTCCATCGCTAAGCGCTACGTGGGCCGCGGCATGCTGTTCCTCGACCTCATTCAGGAGGGCAACCTCGGCCTCATCAAGGCCGTCGAAAAGTTCGACTACACCAAGGGCTACAAGTTCTCGACCTACGCGACGTGGTGGATCCGTCAGGCCATCACTCGCGCCATTGCTGACCAGGCGCGCACCATCCGTATCCCCGTTCATATGGTCGAGACCATCAACAAGGTCATCCGCGTGTCCCGTCAGCTCTTGCAGGAGCTCGGCCACGACCCCTCTCCCGAAGAGATCGCCGCCGAGATGGACATGCCCGTCGACAAGGTGCGCGAGATCCTGAAGATCGCGCAGGAGCCCGTCTCCCTCGAAACGCCGATCGGCGAAGAGGAAGACAGCCACCTTGGCGACTTCATCCCCGACGAGGGCGCGAGCGAGCCGAGCGAGGCCGCGTCGTTCACGCTGCTGCAGGAGCAGCTCGTCGACGTGCTCTCCACCCTCACCCCGCGTGAGGAGAAAGTCTTGAAGCTGCGCTTCGGCATCGAGGACGGCCGTCCCCGCACGCTCGAAGAGGTCGGCAAAGAGTTCAACGTCACGCGCGAGCGCATCCGCCAGATCGAAGCCAAGGCGCTGCGCAAGCTCCGTCACCCCAGCCGCAGCAAGAAGCTCAAGGACTTCCTGAACTGAAAAATCGAGAAACGAAACAGGAGACCGATACGAAAGTATCGGTCTCCTGTTTTCATTCGCTCATGCTCACGGCTCCTTGCGGCAACAGTGCGCGATGGCCGCGACCACCTTGTTGATCTGTAAGGGCTTATCGTGACTCATGCGGTGCAGGAAGTTTGTCTTAGCCTCGTTGGCGCGGTGCGCTTCCGCCGCGGCCTCCTCGAGATTTTTCTGGTATTCGAGCTCTTTCGTCTTCTGCTTGTCGATGTTGCGGGCGGAGACGAGAAGATGCGTTACATTAGCACTGTATCGAATGCCTCGACTGCCTGCATCGCCTTGAGCCGCGCACCGAAACGGCCGAAATGGAGCAGACACTTGAAACACTGAACGCTGAAAAGGCCGAATCGTGACAATTTACAATTGATATTGTAATAGGAAAGACCCGCCTCAGTAAGGCGGGTCTTTTTGATTGAGCTCTGTCAAAAACCGTCCCAGTGCGGGGTTCTGGTTGCCGCTCTGCCAGGCGGCGATGATCTCTTCCTCCTCCCCTTCGCCCACGAGCGGGACGAAGACGAGGTTGTCGGCATTGTAAAGGCGGTCGGTGCAGTAGTCGGGCAGGAGCGAGATCCCCTCCTCCGCCGCGACCATCATCAGGATGCTTTCGGTGTCCGCCGAGCGGAAGAGAATGTTCGGCTTGTAGCCCGCCTCGGCGTAGCGCTGCATGAAAAAGGCGTCGCCGTAGGAATCGGGCGCGGCGTCGGGCGACATATATAAGATGTTCTCCCCGCGCAGCTCTTGCCGCGTGAGCTGGCGGCGCTGCGTGAGCGGATGGCCCGCATAGAGCGCGACAACGAGCCGAGCCTTTTCGACCGTCTGAAACGTGACGCCCTCCTGTGTGCGCAGGTTCGTCGAGTCCCAAGTGAAGACGATGTCATACTCCTGATGCAGTAACCCCGCGGCCAACACATCCGTCGAGCAGCGGTAGAACGAGATGAGCACGTTTCCGTTTTTCTGGTGAAAGTGGCGCATCAGGACCGAGAGGTCGCTGCGCTCGTAGCCGCGCACGTAGCCGACGCGCAGTGTGCCGGTCAGGCCCGTCGCCGCGTCATGCACGCGTTCCTGCGCGCGGCTCATGCGCTCTAAGATCGCTTTTGCGTCCAAAAGGAACGACTTTCCCGCGCTCGTCAGGCTTACAGGGCGTGTGCTGCGGTCGAAGAGCTCGCAGCCGAGCGTCTGCTCAAGCTGCTGGATCTGCTGCGTCACCGCGGTCTGCGAGATGTAATACTGCTCCGCCGCCTTTGTGAAACTCCGGTGCTCCGCGGCGGAGACAAAATAGCGTAGCTGATTGCGATTCATGTACTCATTTCCTCATAACATAAGTTTTGCTTATTATATCATCCGATAATCGGTCTTGTAAAGCCCATCTTCCTGCGGTAAGATAAGCACATCGTTCATAAATCTTTTACAAATGAGGTCGATCAACATGAATCGCGAATCGTTCCGCTCCCGCCTAGGCTTCCTGCTCGTCAGCGCGGGCTGCGCCATCGGCATCGGCAATGTCTGGCGCTTCCCCTATGTGACGGGCAAAAACGGCGGCGGCTATTTTGTTCTCTTTTACATTCTGTGCCTGCTCATCATGGGCGTTCCCGTGCTGACGATGGAGCTGGCCGTCGGCCGCGCGAGCCGCAAGAGCGCGATCCTCGCCTACAAAACGCTCGAAAAGCCCAAGTCCAAGTGGCACATCCACGGCTGGTTCTGCCTGATCGGCTGCTACCTCTTGATGATGTACTACACGACGGTTTCCGGCTGGATGGTGAGCTACTTTGGCAGGTTCCTGACCGGCAAGTTCTACTCCGGCATGCCCGCGGAGGACGCGTCCGCCGTGTTCGGCCAGCTGCTGTCCGATCCAGTCGAAATGGGTATTTTAGCAGTCGCTATCGTCATCGTCGGCTTCATCGTCTGCTCGTTCGGCCTGCAAAAGGGCCTTGAGCGCGTGTCCAAGGTCATGATGCTCGCGCTGCTGTTCCTGATCCTCGTGCTCGCCGTTCACAGCCTGACGCTTTCCGGCGCGGCGGAGGGCATGAAGTTCTATCTGCTCCCCTCGATGGATTCCATCCGCGAAAACGGCCTGCGCAGCCTCATCACCGACGCGATGAACCAAGCATTCTTCACACTCTCTCTCGGCATTGCCGCGATGGAGATCTTCGGCAGCTACATGTCCGATGACCACGCCCTCGCCGGTGAGTCCATCCGCATCTGCGCGCTCGATACGTTCGTTGCGCTCATGGCCGGCACCATCATCTTTCCCGCATGCTTCTCCTACGGCGTTGCGCCCGAGCAGGGCCCGTCCCTCCTCTTTGTCACGCTGCCGCAGGTGTTCGTCAATATGTCCGGCGGCCGCTTCTGGGGCACGCTGTTCTTCCTCTTCATGATGTTCGCGAGCATGTCCACGGTGCTGGCGGTGTTTGAAAACATCCTCGCCGTCTGCATGGATACCTTCGGCTGGAGCCGCAAGAAGGCCGTTTTCATCAATGGCGTGCTGCTGATGCTCCTGAGTCTTCCCTGCGTGTTCGGCTACAACATCTGGAGCGACTTCCACCCCATTCTCGGCAAGGACGTGCTCGACAGCGAGGACTTCCTTGTGAGCAACCTCCTGCTGCCCATCGGCTCGCTCGTGTATCTGCTGTTCTGCGTCATGAAGTGGGGCTGGGGCTTTGACAAGTACCTTGCTGAGGTCAACAAGGGCACGGGCATCAAGCTCTCGCCCAAGCTCAAGCCCTATTTCCAGTGGGTGCTGCCGATCCTGATCGTCATCATCCTGCTCCAAGGCCTGCTGTAAATTTGCTATTCTCTCATCTCTCATATCTCTCAAAAGGGAAAAGCCTCAGTGAAATTCACTGCGGCTTTTCCCTTTTTCCGCTTCCTTCGCAATTATGAACTCCGTGTAAATTCGCATATAACTCGTAAATATATTTATATAAATCTATTGACAAAAT
>ENA-UEQJ01000489-UEQJ01000489.1-human-gut-metagenome-genome-assembly--contig:-NODE-489-length-33021-cov-29.430488_pt1 | contig 33021 bp, 25 predicted proteins | sample MGYA00242937_ERZ507938 | MGnify/ENA primary metagenome ERZ507938 (study PRJEB26167, sample SAMN06115437) | human gut metagenome | host: Homo sapiens | place: China:Gansu | collected 2015-07-03...
CCCGTTATCGAGAAGTAATCTAAAATCTCGGTTGGCAGCACCACCTGTGCCAGTGCCTGTAAGTAATCGTTTTCCATCCCGCAAAGTTCGGTATAACATTTGGATGCCTAAAATTTATCCCCACTAAAAATCTACTGACCCCTTTTTTCATATTAACGCGAGTTAGGGATAAGACTGACCAGGCAACTAGAATTGATTGCCTGACCAGTTCGTTTTCTTATGAATTACGTATCTCTATTTAAGATTTATAAAGATCTAACGTTATCTCCATTGATGGAAATGTTTCCTATTATGTAAATAACAAAGATTCTGACCATTCATATAAGCTTCTTTTTCAAAGGAGATGTGTTTTAATCATTTCTATTTATTGCACCAATATTTTCACAACGTCTGTTCCGGATTTCACTAAATATACTCCTGCCGGCAGTGAGACATTGACAACGCCTGATCCTGAATGCACCAAAGTGCCGGATATTGAATAAATGCGAATAACCGAAGCCGCTGTGGCATAAAGACATCCATGAATGCACTCAACGTGAAGCTCTGCCGGCGCTTTGCCAACCGTCACTCCTGATGTCTGTCTAGGCTCCATCTCAACAAATTCCAAGTTACTGAATACTTTCCATTTGCTCCGATAGTCTTCCGACGTGCCATATGGTACAAATACCTTTGCCTTATAGCCATTGGAAGAGAAGGCATATTTACTAATTTTGGGAGGGGTCACAGCATCGATATGTATTTCTGCATTGTTCGCAATGTCGCGGAATGCGTCATCCCAAATCTCTTCCACACCATTGCCCAAATTGATGCTTTTTAACTTTCCGCAATTATAAAACGTTTTGCTATAGATATTTTTGACAGCGTCAGGGATTGCAACCTGCTCAAACTTGGCAAACATAAACGCACCTGCACCAATCTCCGTTACGTTGCCGGGGATTGTCAAGGATTTACATCCCAACCCATACTTGTCGCTGTAACTGCCTGAAAACGCTGAAGGCCAAATCGATTTTACCGATTCTGGAATAGTCACACTTTTTATGTAATTGGCATAATCTCCCACGTTCCCAAAAATACGTGTATATGGATCCATATCGCTAAAGTTTGTGCAGACCCCGTTGTCACTCTTATTATAGAATTGACCAATTGCAGTGACTTTAAATTCATAAGATCCATATTTATCAGTGACTTTTACCACTGATGGGATTACAATCTCTGTGTCATAATTGTAAATGTCCAATTGCATCAAACGCGCTTCCTTATCATTAATTTTCTTAAAGTAAAGCGTATATTCAGTGTGATTTTCCGTGAAGTCGTAGTTTGCAACAACTCCTGCCAATAAAGTAGGGCTCGACATGGTCAAAGCCAGTACCATTAATGATAATCGATTCATTATTCCTATATTGTCATTATTGTTTAAGAAATTATTGCAAATTTAGCATAAAAACTCGGCATTCTTCAATTGCGGCAATATTTTTTATCCACAATCGCAATATTGTCCTAAACGATTTTTAGGTACGATGAATATGAAGTTGTTATAGATAACAACCCTTTCAAAGCTTTTGTCCCTATTTATTCCTCTTCTGCCAGCTCTGGCGGAGGTGTAAATGGCTCGTTCAACACTTGTTGAGTTCAATATTCGTGAATATGTTCAATCTAAGTGATACGACAAGATTGGCAAGCCCCCATTTGTACTTTACAACGTGCTTTAGCCAGCAGGGTAGTAGCATCGTTGACAAAGCAGTCCATATCTGCGTCTCAACAGCATTGCGCGATGTTCCAATGAAACTCTTTATTTTCAACAACTGCTTGATGTTTCTGAAGAATATCTCAATCATCCATCTTGCCTTGTAGAGTTGCGCGATTGTGGGAGCAGACAACTTGAAGTTGTTGGTGAGCAGCTGTACCACATAGCCATGTTCGTCATTCCAGATAGCTATACGTCTGAGCGGTTTGGTGTATTTTCTCTTTGTCTGTTCACCTGTCAGCTCAATAATCTCGTCGATGAGTACATTTTGCGCCCTCGTTTCTGGCAATAAACGTTCTTCTATTTGTGAGTGCAGGTTGTCCCTGTGTCTGACAACAAAAAACACATTCCTGTTGTCTCAATTGTCAAGAAGGGAGAAATCGCAATAGCCACGATCTGCAATGACTACAGAATGAGGTGAAACGGGGATATCCAAAGCGCCCCTATTGCCACCGCATTTGCCATCGGTAATGTTTACGAATACAGGAAGAGGACTGTCCCTTTCTTTGTTGTGTAATGTGCCATTCGTAGAGCGACATATCAGCGTGATGGTAGATGAACCCAGCCATTTGGTTGGCATCTTGAAACGGAATTTGGTGCGTTGCCATATCGCCTGCTGTCCAAAATGAGTATGCGCAAAGAAAACTAAAGATTTTGAGATCCTAAAATTTAGGATGAAGAACATCAGAAAAACTAAACAACCATTCAGTTAATGCAAATTAGGTTGTCGGATTCTGAGTAATTATTAAAGGGCCTGCAGAATTTTAAAATCTGAAGGCCTCTAACATTTAACAGAGAAAGGTTAAGTGCTTGGAAATTAAAAGTTTTTGAAATGTGGTAGGGGAGAATTGGTGGAGCCAAAACTGGGAGGGGATAGGATAGGGGATAATTTGAGGCGATTTGATGTGTTGTTGCATCCTGATGATTTCATTTCTTAAATTAAAATTTGAAAAAACATAGCAGCGATACTCAAAAGCCAATTGGGAGCAGATGGATAATGTGCGTGATTTGGGAAGATGAAATGGATATACAATAGAGTGGAAACAAATTTTAGCTATTATCATAATGTGTTATAAATCAGAATATGTATAGAGTAAAACCAAAAGTAAAGATTTAGCATACGGAAAGATTGCCATCAGATAATTGTTACCCAGAATAGCAATGCGTAATAATTTGGTTTGCAATAAATAAATAATATAAACATGAAGTGTTTGTTTGCGTCACGCTGATTATGCCGTCGCGCCGATTTGTATATTGGAACAGCCAGATTTGTGATTCTAAATTTAAGAAACCAAATCCTAAATTTGGATTTTAAAACAGTTTTTTCTACCTTTGTATTTAGAAAATTGAACAATAATGAACGAATCAGACAACATAATCGACCGGATAAATTCATTTATAGAAGAAAGCAATTTGACTCGATCCCAATTCGCGGATGCCTGTAGCATACCACGTCCTACAATTTCACAAATGTTGAGTGGAAAAAACAAAAAAATTGGTGACGATGTGATTTCTGTTATTCATAAAACATATCCGGAAATTCCAATGATGTGGCTATTGTTTGGCGAAGGCGAAAAACCTAAGTTTTGCGCGTCTGATCAAGCGTGTGAGAATCTATTATTCCCGCATGACAGTCCAAATCCTGTGGAAAATGAGATTCTCAAGGGTGTAGAGTCAAGGTCAATTGCTCAGAATATGCCTATTGTCAACCAGTTGCCGCAAGAAAAGAAGATTTCAAAGATTGTCGTGTTTTTTACAGATAACAGTTTTGAGGAGTATTATCTGAAAAAATAGCTTAAAACGTCTCTGTTTTTATCCTTCACGCATGGCTGTGTTTTGAAGGCGGAATCTCTTAGATTGGTATTTGCTTTAACGCTTCCATTTGTAAATCTTGCCATGTGTGATATGGCTCGGATGAGGTTCAATGCCCTCCAATGCTTATTTGGCATAAGCCGAGAGGCAGCTTATGCCGCTGAGTTTGTATTCTAGTTTTTTACGAGGCAGATATAGCCGCTCCAGTTTGATGTGTTATAAAACCGCTGGTGTTTAGAAGTCGGCTACATGCTGGCATGTTGAATATGTCTCATTTGTTCTAAAAAAAGGTGTATTTTTCCAGCTCTTCGTTTTTCCTATAATTTGTATTATGATAAATAGTGTACGGGTGATATGATGTTTTTGGAAGAACTTGTCATTGTCGGTAATCATAGGCAAGTTCAGCCTCAGCTCTCCATTCGTTAGCACGTTTTAGCTGTTCTTCGTCATACTTCAAATCATCCCGTTGTCTGTTAAGTTGGTCAGATATAGCATCTACATCGTGTTGCAATGCACGTAAAGCATCATTGCGCGTTGTTGTATTCTGAATAGCATACGTCCTGCCGATACCTTCCACCTCGGTCACATAAGTACCAAACTCTTCCGTTCGGTCTGTCTATGACTCTCTGCATCTCTTCCGAATCAGTCACCACGTCAAGTCCACCCTTGCGCATACGCTTCACAAGGTTGTCCCTCAGTTCCCGCTCCTCCGCTGTCAACTCCGTCTTCTCGCTTCGGCTCTCCCTTACGCTGCGCTCGATGCCTTCAGGCTTGACTTGCTCTGGTGCAACGCCCTCCTTCAACGCACTCTCAAATTCTGCGAGAAGTCTGTCGGCGGCCTTCATCCTGCGCACACCTTCCTTGTCGCCTCTGTTCTTGAAATACTCGACCATCCTCGCCACTGCGTCACGCAGACGGGCAAGGATGCCTTTCTCTCCTCTCAGCGACTCGGCAAGACGCTTCAACGCATCCTTGTTGTTCAACGCCTCTCCAACGATGTCGCACGTCACCTCCTCGGCAAGTTTTTCCTCGGCATAAGCATTCAACTTGCGCTTCTTCTCGATGCGTTCATTCCATTCCTTCTCGCCGACGACCTCCATAGCCGCCTTCTGCAAAGCCTTGAACTTGCCACCGTCCATCCGCTTCACTCCGTGCGCCACCTCGTGCCCCAGCACCTGCACCAACGGATTCTCGGCATCCTTTGCGATACGGATCACTTTCTTGTCCGCGTCTATCGTTCCGTTCTCCTCCATCGTGTCCACCCATTCCACACGATAGCCCAACGCACCTGCAACCTCCTCGGCGTCCTTGCGCTCCGCCTCAGTCAGCGGTTTTTGCTTTGGCTTGTCAGCCTCAGCCTTGCGTTTCTTCTCCTCCTTGTCGGCAATCTCCTTAGCCTTGTCAAAAACACTCTGATTCTCTTGCTTCTTCTCCGGCTTTTCGCTACCTTTGTCAGCAGGCAAGTCGGATGTACGGCTGGAAAGGGCGCCAGCCTCTTCTTTTTCGGAAGACAGTATGAGGAGTTGCCCGCCCTCACGTTCGGCTTGCTTTTTTATTTTTTCAAGGCCTCGGTCATCAAGATAGTGCCAATGCACAATTTCCACATTGTCCTTGTTGTCGTTAACTTCCAAGAGAACAAGTTTGTTTTTACCATCGTGGTCTTTTGTTTTGATAATTACCCAATTGAACGGGCGCTTGGATTTTTGGTTCTTAGCATACAAATCAGCCGAGTACAGCGCTGTTTTAAGTATTTCTCGGCTCTGCTCTGCCGTTAAGTCTGAATGAGCGTTCTTGTTCCGTTCGAATATATTCTTCTTGATAATAACAGGCTGCCGTTCGCACCGAGAGCGTTATCTATATTCTTCGGTATCTTAGGCAATTCCACAGAACGTTTCGGATTGTTGAAATCATCGTCCGACAAATCGTTGATGTCTTCAACTTTCTCAGTTATCAGTCTGCCTTCAGCGTCAATTGGATTCCCCTGCTTGTCAATCTTCGGACTGCCAACCTTCTCCTCATCTTCTGCTTGGCAATACGCTCCTCCTCTGCCTTCCTTTCGGCTTCAACACGAGCTTCTTCCTCCGTCTTTTCTGTAGCAATCCTTTCTGTCTCTTTCTTCTCTGCCTCAATGCGAGCCTTCTCCTCTTTCTCGGCACGTTCACGCTCCTCAGCGGCTTTCCTTTCCGCCTCCGCCTTCTCGGTCGCTATGCGCTCTGCTTCCGCCTTGGCGGCTTCCTCTCTGTGTGACTTCTCGCCTACGATGGCTTTCCAAGCATCGACCGTCCTCTGTGCCTCCGCCACTGCTGCCTCGTTTTCCTTGATTGACTGCAACAATTCTTCCGGCGTCTCGCCTTTCTCCTTCAGTGCCTTTGCCGCCTTCAACTTCTTCTCAGCGCCTCGAAAAAATACCAATGCGAAAGGGTCGACCTAACACTTTGTCAGATCGACCCTTTCGCAAGTCTTCGGTTAAGGCTTATTGCTATACGTAGCCTTTGATAATGCCTCGCTTCGAATTGCGCACAAACAAGATGATTTCGTCACGCTCTTTCGTGGCAGGAAGTTCCGCCTCGATATGCTCCACAGCATCGCTATTGTTGTATCCAGAAAGATATAGATAACGATATATGTCCTGGATGTCACGAATCTGCTCATTTGTGAAACCGCGTCTACGCAAGCCTATTGAGTTCACGCCAGCATACGATATCGGTTCACGGGCAGCTTTTACATATGGGGGAATGTCTTTGTTGACCAAAGCCCCGCCTTGTATCATCACATGAGAACCTATATGGCAAAATTGATGAATCAATGTTCCTCCTCCAACTACCGCAAAATTGTCGATTTGTACCTCTCCAGCAATCTGCGAAGCGTTTGCAATAATGATATTGTCCCCAATCACGCAGTCATGGGCGATGTGAGAATAAGCCATAATAAGGCAATTGCTGCCAACAACAGTCTTGCCCTTCGACGCGGTGCCCCTGTTTATGGTCACGCATTCACGAATGGTTGTGTTGTCGCCAACGATAGCCAACGTGTTTTCTCCCATGAATTTAAGATCTTGAGGAATCGCACCAATAACAGCGCCCGGGTAAATCGTGCAGTTCTTGCCAATCCTTGTACCCTCCATGATTGTAACGTTGCTGGCAATGCGTGTTCCCGCTCCGATTTCCACGTTTCTGTCAATTGTCACAAACGGGTCGATGACCACGCTTGGGTCTATCTTGGCATCCGGATGTATGTATGCTAATGGTTGCTTCATATTATTTATTTTTGATTATTTGCGCCATGAATTCAGCCTCGGAAACGATTTTATCGCCAACAAAAGCATAGCCCTTCATATTGGCACAACCTCTTCTCAATTCAGTCAAGAATGACACGTGGAAAACTAAAGTGTCGCCAGGGACTACTTTCTGTCGGAATTTTACGTTGTCGATCTTCATAAAATAAGTAGAATAGCTTTCTGGATTATCAACAGCGCCTAAGACAAGCAATCCTGCAGTTTGAGCCATGGCTTCAACTTGAAGCACACCAGGCATCACTGGCTCTGTAGGGAAGTGGCCTTGGAAGAATGGTTCGTTGCCCGACACGTTCTTTACTCCAACAATATATTTGTCGGATTTGTCGATAATCTTGTCAACCAACAAGAACGGATATCTGTGTGGAAGCAACTCTCTGATACGGTTTACGTCCATAATCGGGGTCTCGTTTGGATTGTAGACCGGGGCCTGAACCTCCTGACGCTTTAATTCGCGTCTCACCTTTTTCGCAAATGTAGTGTTGATTGTATGACCTGGGCAAGTGGCGATAATACGGCCCTGCACACGTCTGCCAATCAAAGCCACGTCGCCAACCACATCAAGAAGTTTGTGGCGTGCCGGCTCGTTTTTAAACACCAGCTCGTCGTTGTTGATGAATCCGAACTCTGACACTTTCTTTCTTGGCACGTTCATCATATCGGCGATTCTGTCAAGCTCCGACTGCGCCACCGGAGTGTCGTAAATAACGATGGCATTGTCCAGGTCGCCGCCTTTTATCAAGTCGTGTTTGACCAACTCTTCAATTTCTCTTACGAAAACGAATGTACGACTTGCAGCAATCTGTGTCTTGAAATCAACCAAAGAGTCAAGAGTGGCGAACTGATTGGAGAGTACAACCGAGTTGAACTCAATCATTACATCCACGCAGAAATCGCTGTCGGGAATAACACAAATTGAGGCTTCGGTCTCGCTGTCCTTAACCGTTGTGCGGATTCTTACAACGTACACCGCTGCGTCTTCCGTCTGCTCAACAACTCCGACTTCCTCAATCTTGTCCATAAATATTTTTGCACTGCCGTCAAGGATTGGTACTTCAGGGCCATTCAGCTCCACGAGGCAGTTGTCGACATTGGAAGCATACAACGCAGCCATGGCGTGCTCAATAGTGGAGATTTTCAAGTCGCCAGAAGCAATAACCGTTCCGCGGCATGTCTCCACGACATTCTCAGCCACAGCTTCGATAGGCGCTGCGCCTTCAACATCAATGCGAAGGAATTTCCGCCCAAAATTGTCTGGAGCAGGCTTGAATGTCGCTTCAATTTCCCTGCCCGTATGCAAGCCCTTACCTTTTATGGTAAAAGCAGATTTCAACGTACATTGTTTCATATTATCTTTTTTATTTGTTGTCTTTTTTGTTTAAGTCTTTTTTTATAGTGTTCAAGTCGGCGATTATGTCGCCCAACCGGCGACGATATGCAGCTTCGCGCATAAAATCTCTTGCGTCAACCGCAGGATACCCCAGCAGCACCTTGTCGTCGCCTGTTCTTGTATGGATACCAGACTGTGCCCCAATTTGGTTCCGGTCGCCGATTGTGATGTGACCGGCGATGCCAACTTGGCCTCCAATCATATTTTGTTTGCCAATCTTAGCCGAACCCGCGATGCCTGTCTGCGCGGCAATAACTGTGTTGTCGCCGATTTCAACATTATGCGCAACTTGTATAAGATTGTCCAACTTCACGCCTTTATGGATTTTTGTCGAGCCCATCGTAGCCCTGTCGACAGTGGTGTTGGCGCCTATTTCTACATTGTCTTCAATTACCACATTGCCGATCTGGGCAATCTTCAGATAACTGCCGTCCTTTTCAGGGGCAAATCCAAAGCCGTCGCTTCCCACAACAACTCCCGAATGGAGAATGCAATTCTCGCCGACAACGCACCCCTGGTATATTTTAACACCTGCGTAAAGAGTCGTGTTGTTTCCAATAACAACACCGTCGCCAATATAGCACTGAGGGTATATTTTTACGTTCTCTCCTATTTTGGCATCCTTGCCGATATAAGAGAATGCACCAAGATAAATTGATTTTGGCAAATCAACGCCATCCGAAACATATACGGGCTGCTCCACTCCAGATTTCACAGGAGCCGATGCTTGCACCAAATTGAGCAACTCCGCCAAAGTGGCATACGGGTCGTCCACCTTTATCAGTGTCGCTTTTATAGGCTGCTCAGGTACAAAATCTTTGCGCACCAACAAAACAGATGCCTTTGTAGTATATACAAAATGCGTGTATTTAGGATTGGCCAAGAATGACAAAGAACCCTCTTGAGCCTCCTCGATTTTAGAATAAGAGGATATCTTCACAGAGCCGTCGCCCTCGATTTCACCTCTTATAATAGTCGCTAATTGCGTTGCTGTTATTTCCATTTAATAGATTTTTCGCTTTACAAATGTGCAAATTTAGTTATTTTTTTAGAATCCCGTCAAAACTTCATGCGGAAATCAGTGACATGTAGCTCAAAATCCATCAAAATGACCATTTATTGTTAAATTTTCATTTTTTTATTGCATCTGCACAAAAAGTGTTTGCGTAAACAGCGAAAAATTCATACCTTTGTGCCGCAAATTTTAAAAACTAATCAATTAATTATGAACAAGTACGAAACCGTTTTCATTTTAACTCCCGTTTTGTCTGATGCTCAGATGAAGGAAGCGGTAGAAAAATTCACTGCTGTTCTCACTAAAAATGGTGCAGAAATAGTAAATGAAGAGAACTGGGGCCTCCGCAAGTTGGCATACCCTATTCAGAAAAAAAGCACAGGCTTCTATTGCCTTGTTGAGTTCAATGCAGAACCGCAGGTTGTGAAGAAACTTGAGACAGCTTATCGTCGCGACGAGAAAGTTATCCGTTTCTTGACATTCCGTCTTGACAAGTATGCTGCAGAATACGCTGAAAAACGCAGAAGTCTTCGTGCAGCTAAGTCTAACAACAACGAAACAAAGGAGGATTAATCATGGCACAACCACAATCAGAAATCAGATACTTGACTCCGCTTTCAGTAGATGTCAAAAAGAAAAAATATTGCCGTTTCAAAAAGAGTGGCATTAAGTATATCGACTACAAAGATCCTGAATTCCTCAAGAAATTCTTGAACGAGCAAGGCAAAATCCTTCCTCGTCGCATCACGGGAACTTCACTCAAATTCCAGAGAAGAGTGGCACAGGCCGTAAAACGCGCCCGTCATCTTGCACTTCTTCCTTACGTGACTGACTTGATGAAATAACATTAAAAGAAGGATTACAATTATGAAGATCATATTAAAAGAAGATATCGCAAATCTTGGCTACAAGGACGATGTTGTAGAAGTTAAGAGCGGTTACGGTCGAAACTACCTTATCCCAATGTGCAAAGCTGTTATCGCTACCGAATCGGCGCTTAAAGTTTTGGCAGAAAACCAGAAGCAAAGAGCCCACAAGCTGGCTAAAATCAAAGCCGACGCTGAGGCATTGGCAGAGTCTTTGAAGGACGTTGCTTTGACTATCGGAGCAAAGACAAGCTCTACCGGCACAATCTTTGGTTCAGTAAACAATATCCAAATTGCAGAGGCTCTCGAGAAGTTGGGTTTCAACGTAGACCGCAAACTTATCGTTCTCAAAGAGGCTGTGAAGGAAGTTGGAAGCTACAAGGCTCTCTTGAAACTCCACAAAGAAGTTTCTGTAGAAATTCCTTTCGAGGTGGTTTCTGAATAAGACACAACTTACATCAAAATAAAAATAAGCGCACGCTCAATTACGTGTGCTTATTTTTTTATAAAGTTTGGAAGTTAGAGGAAATATGGTTATTTTTGGGAAACGTATAAAACTATTGAAACTATGACTGATATTTCATCAATGATTCAGGAACTACTGGTCAGGTTTGGGAGTATAGACATTGCCGAGAGCGAGTTTAAACGTCTGATTTTCGAGGACGAGGCGCTTAAGGCTTATTTTAAGGAATGGTGTGACGATATGGGCTACCGCGAACGCACAGCGTTTGTTGACTATTGTCACGAATACTTGGACAATCACGAATCTGCATTTGATTCCCTTACAGAATATGACGAATAACAACGAACGCGCAATCCTTCCCGCCGAATGGGCAGAACAAGACGCCATAATGCTTGCGTGGCCACATGCCGGAACAGATTGGTCATATATGTTGGAAGAAGTTGTCTCTTGCTACAAAGAGATAGTCAACGCCATTGCTGATCAAGGCGAAAGAGTCATCGTCATAGCAGACCCTGACGACAGCAGCGACATATCATTCAGCAACGAGTTGATATCCGTGGTCAAATGTCCGACAAATGATACTTGGGCACGCGACACTTGTTCCATAACCACGCTTCGCGGAAACCGCCCCGTGGTCAACGATTTCAAGTTCAACGGTTGGGGTCTGAAATTTGCCGCCGACAAAGACAATCTTATAACATCCCGTCTTTTCGATTCCGGAATGTTTAAGGGGGAATATTCAAACAGCTTGAATTTTGTCCTTGAGGGAGGGTCCATTGAGAGCGACGGCAACGGCACGCTGCTCACCACAAGCGAGTGTCTCCTTTCCAAAAATAGGAATGGACAGTCGACCAAAGAGGAAATACAAGTGTACTTGGAAAAGGTATTCGGCATAAGCAGAGTGTTGTGGCTTGACCATGGCTACCTTAGTGGCGACGACACCGACAGCCACATAGACACCTTGGCGCGATTGGCGCCAAACGACACCATTCTGTATGTTTCAACCGATGATGAACGTGACGAGCATTTCGCAGAGTTGAAAGCCATGGAATGTCAGCTCCAAAGTTTCACAACCGCAGACGGAGCAAAGTATAAGTTGCTCCCATTGCCGTTACCCGCCCCTATCTTTGCCGACGGGGAGCGGCTGCCAGCAACATATGCCAATTTCCTTATTGGAAATGGATTTGTTCTTGTCCCTATTTACGGCCAGGAAAGCAACGACAGCGAAGCCATGAGCATAATATCCTCTGCATTTCCAAACAGAAAGGTTCTCGGCGTTGACTGCCGAGCATTGATAAAACAGCACGGATCGCTCCATTGCGTTACCATGCAGTTCCCTAAAAATTCATTGAATATATGAGCAGAATCATCAAATTAGGATACATTCAGCAAGCCAACAGCGCCTGCATAAGCAAGAATAGAGAAAAACTTGTCGCAAAAATAAAACGCTTGGCAAACGACGGCGCGCAACTTGTGGTGCTGCAAGAATTGCACGACAGCTTGTATTTCTGCCAAACGGAGAGCGTCGACAATTTTGACTTGGCGATAGACATTAACGGCGAAGAAACAGGTGTTTATTCCAACGTGGCAAAAGAATGCGGCATAGTGCTTGTGACATCGCTGTTTGAGCGCAGAGCGCCGGGGTTATATCACAACACCGCTGTTGTTTTTGAAAAAGACGGATCCGTTGCCGGGAAATATCGCAAGATGCATATTCCTGACGATCCGGCATATTATGAGAAATTCTACTTTACGCCCGGGGATATAGGTTTTGAACCAATCCAGACATCTGTCGGAAAACTTGGTGTATTGGTTTGTTGGGACCAGTGGTATCCGGAAGCGGCTCGATTGATGGCATTGAAAGGCGCAGAATTATTGATATACCCCACCGCCATCGGATGGGAAAGCTCAGACAACGAAGCGGAAAAAATGCGTCAGCGACAAGCATGGATGTTGTCCATGAGGGGACATGCTGTAGCCAACGGGCTGCCCGTTGTCGCAGTAAACAGAGTCGGACACGAACCTGACCCGTCGAATGCAACCAATGGAATCCAATTCTGGGGCTCGAGCTTTGTCGCAGGACCTCAAGGCGAGCTGATTGATGAAGCCGCTACCGACAGCGAGGCGGAGAAAATTGTTGCAATAGATTTGACAAGAAGCGAACAGGTGAGACGCTGGTGGCCGTTTCTGCGTGATCGACGCATCGACGCTTATCAAAACATCCTAAAGCGTTTTGATGACTGACAGATAGCTATTCGGAGACAGGGCTGTTTTCACGGCCTCGTTTCCAAATGCCGTCCAGTGCGTCAGCCAACGATTGCAGTTCGGTTTTTATTTCCTCAAGACGTTCCGCCACCTCTTGTCTTTTTGACACATTTTTGCGGTTGTGCATAATCTGTTCTTGGGCGGCGGCAAGCTTCATGCCGCGCACCTTTACAAGATAATGCACCATCTTGATTTTTTCAATATCGTCGGTCGTATACAGCCTATCATTGCCTCTCGACCGTCGAGGAGACAATACCGTAAACTGCCGTTCCCAGAAATGCAATGTTGAGATGGGGATGTCAAGCATTTCCGAAACTTCTTTGATTTTATAATATTTTTTCTCAGTGCTACGCATTAGGGTGGATTCTTCTTTTACAAAAGTAATAAAATGATTACTTTTGCAAGATAAAATGAGAGTTAATTCTCGTTCAAAAAACTTGATTTCAAACGAAAGTTTATATTACGATATGTATTCAGCAAAAGAAATTAGAGAATCTTTTAAAGATTTCTTCCACAGCAAAGGCCATCAGATTGTGCCTTCTGCACCGATGGTCATCAAAGACGATCCGACATTGATGTTTACAAATGCCGGAATGAACCAGTTCAAGGACATCATATTGGGCAACGTCCCGCCGAAATACAAACGAGCCACAGACTCTCAAAAATGCTTGCGCGTAAGCGGTAAACATAACGACTTGGAAGAAGTGGGACTTGACACATATCACCACACGATGTTTGAGATGCTTGGCAATTGGTCGTTTGGTGACTATTTCAAAGAAGGAGCCATCGATTATGCGTGGGAATATCTTGTGGACGTATTGCATCTCAATCCGGACGATTTATATGTGACTGTGTTTGAGGGAGCTCCAGAAGAAGGCCTTTCACGCGACGATGAAGCTGCCGGATATTGGCTGAAGCATGTATCCGCCGACCACATCATTAACGGCAATAAACACGACAACTTTTGGGAAATGGGTGAAACCGGTCCTTGCGGTCCATGCTCCGAGATTCATCTTGACTCGCGCACACCTGAGGAGAAAGCCAAAACGCCTGGCCGCGAATTGGTCAATAAAGACGACCCCCAGGTTATTGAAATCTGGAACATCGTATTTATGCAATACAACCGCAAGGCAGACGGCAGCCTCGAACCGCTTCCTATGCATGTCATCGATACAGGAATGGGATTCGAGCGTCTTGTGCGCGCATTGCAGGGAAAACACTCAAATTACGACACTGACGTTTTCCAACCGTTGATTCAGAAAATCTCACAATTGTCAGGAAAAAGTTATGGCAAAGACGAGAAGATTGACGTAGCAATGCGCGTAATCGCCGACCATGTACGTACAATCGCCTTCTCTATTGCCGAAGCTCAACTTCCATCTAACGCCAAGGCAGGTTATGTGATTCGACGCATCCTGCGCCGTGCTGTTCGGTATGCATACACATTCCTTGACCAACGTCAAGCATTCATATACCGTCTTGTGGACACACTGATAGAGTCTATGGGCGATGCCTACCCAGAGCTCAAGCAACAACCTGATTTGATAAAGACGGTAATTAAAGAGGAAGAAGACACATTCCTCCGCACATTGGAGACAGGAATCAAACTTCTCGACAAGGTTGTCAACGAGGCCAAGGCAGATGGCAGAAAAGAAGTGAGCGGAACGGAAGCGTTTGTGCTGTATGACACTTATGGATTCCCTCTTGATCTTACAGAACTCATTCTGAAAGAGCATGGTTTCACCGTCAACCACAAAGAGTTTGACGAAGAAATGGCGAAGCAAAAGCAACGTGCGCGCAATGCTGCCGCAATAGAGGCTTCCGACTGGGTTGAACTCAATGCCGGGGAATCGGAGTTTGTCGGATATGACAAATTTGAATGTGAGACATCCATTCTCCGATACCGCAAGGTAAAACAGAAAAACAAAGAGTTCTATCAGATTGTGCTGAAAGAGACACCGTTCTACGCAGAAATGGGTGGACAGGTCGGCGATACTGGTTGGCTGATTTCAGGCGATGAGAAGATCGAAGTATTCGATACAAAACGCGAAAACAACCTGCCTATTCATTTGACAACAAAGATGCCGTCAAATCCTCAGGCTGCAATAATCGCAAAAATAGACACCGACAAACGCTTGGCTACGTCATGCAACCACACGGCGACTCACCTGTTGCACGAAGCGCTGAGAGAAGTGCTCGGCACACACGTGGAGCAAAAAGGCTCATATGTATCGCCTACAGAACTCCGCTTTGACTTCTCGCACTTCCAGAAGATGACAGAAGAGGAAATAGAGGCAGTTGAGCGACTTGCAAACAAGAAAGTACGTAACGCCATCGCTCTTGACGAGCATCGCAATGTCCCTATTGCGGAAGCTAAAGCGATGGGTGCCATGGCATTGTTCGGAGAGAAATATGGGGAAGAAGTCCGCGTTATCAAATACGGCGACTCTGTTGAGCTCTGCGGAGGTACGCACGTGCCAAATACTGGCAACATTGGAATTATAAAGATTGTTTCAGAAGGAAGTATCGCCGCCGGCATACGACGCATTGAGGCAATAACTGGCGAAAATGTGGAAAACGCAATCCACGAGTTGCAAAACACGATAAAATATGTTGGCTCACTGCTCAACTCTTCGGATATAAAGAAGGCTGTCAAGAAAACAATCTCTGAAAATGCCGAATTGCGGAAAGATGCTGAAGACATGGCAATCGAACGCATCAAGAACCTTAGTTCTCAACTTCTTGGGAAGAAAGAAACACTGCCAAACGGCATCCAATTGACATCATTGGGCGGTATGCGCATTCCAGACATTGTCAAAGGAGTGGCATTTGCCATACGTGAGACCTCCCCTACAAAAACAGCATTTGTAGCAGCAACCGTAAGTCCGGAGAAGAAACCTATGCTTACCGTAATGCTTACAGACGACCTTGTGAAAGAAGGACTTAACGCCGCGTCAATTGTACGTGAGGCAGCAAAGGCAATCAAAGGTGGTGGCGGTGGCCAACCTGGATTCGCACAAGCAGGCGGTAAAAATGCTGATGGGTTGCACGACGCTTTCAATGCTCTGATTGCAGCGGTCAAGGAATAGAAAGCATCACTCTCAACACTACAGTCATCGGATACATCAATAGCATTGTGTGTCCGATGACTTTTTCTATAACTTTTTTGCTGTAACTAAATATATTTTGGAGATAAGCCACAATTATGTGATAAATTTTTATTATCTTTGCACGTAAAATCCGATTTTAAATAACAACATCTGAATGAGACAATTAAAGATTTCAAAATCAATCACCAATCGTGAAAGCGCATCGCTTGATAAGTATCTTCAAGAAATTGGACGAGAAGACCTTATCTCTGTAGAAGAAGAAGTTGAGTTGGCTCAACGTATTCGAAACGGCGATCAGCGGGCATTGGATAAATTGACGCGCGCAAATCTTCGATTTGTTGTTTCTGTAGCAAAACAGTATCAGAACCAGGGATTGAGTCTGCCAGACTTGATCAACGAGGGTAATTTGGGCTTGATTAAAGCCGCTCAGAAATTCGATGAAACACGCGGTTTCAAATTTATCTCATATGCAGTTTGGTGGATTCGCCAATCGATTTTGCAGGCATTGGCAGAGCAATCAAGAATTGTCCGACTACCTTTGAATCAAGTTGGTTCGCTAAACAAAATTAGCAAAGAGCTTTCTAAATTCGAACAAGAAAACCAGCGTCGTCCTTCAGCAGAGGAACTTGCCAACCGACTCGACATTCCGGTAGAGAAAATCTCAAGTACAATCAGTGTTTCCGGTCGTTCCATCTCTGTAGACGCACCATTTGCCGAAGGAGAGGACAACTGTATGCTTGATGTGTTGACCAACGACGACTCCCCCATGGCAGACTCTTCGCTCAATCAGGAGTCGCTGTCGAAGGAGGTTGACCGAGCATTGAACCAATTGCATGACCGTGAACGCGAAATCTTAAAAATGTTTTTTGGCATAGGTTGTCAGGAAATGACTTTGGAAGAGATTGGTGACAAATTCGATTTGACACGAGAGCGTGTGCGCCAAATTAAAGAGAAAGCAATCCGTAAATTGAAAGGACAAAAGAGCAGACTCTTAAAATCGTATTTATAGTTAATAACAATTATAAAATGCAACGAATCCCGGCTATTTCAGTCGGGATTCGTTGCATTTTATATCTGTCTCCGTGAACCATCTCGGCCGAATCGTTGTTTCTTGAACAAAACTTATCCGTGAATAGCAACAAGAATCTAATAGATTAATTTGTATGAGACAGTTAAAGATTTCAAAATCAATCACCAATCGCACCAGTCAATCACTCGAAAAGTATCTACAGGAAATTGGCAAAGAGGACCTCGTTTCAACAGATGAGGAAGTTGAGTTGGCTCAGCGAATCAGACAAGGCGACCAAAAGGCATTGGATAAATTGACGCGCGCAAATCTTAGATTTGTTGTTTCTGTAGCAAAGCAGTATCAGAACCAAGGATTGAGTCTGCCAGATCTGATTGACGAGGGCAATTTAGGCTTGATAAAAGCAGCTAAAAAGTTTGATGAGACCAGAGGTTTCAAATTCATCTCATACGCAGTTTGGTGGATTCGCCAATCGATTTTGCAGGCATTGGCGGACCAGTCGCGGGAAATCAGACTGCCGTTGAATCAAGTAGGTTTAAACAATAGAATAAGCAAGGAAATCTCCAAATTTGAGCAGGAAAATCAACGCCGCCCGTCAGCGGAAGAACTTGCGCAGCGCCTTGATATGCCATTGGAAAAGGTGACAAGTGCCCTAAAAGCCTTCTACCGCACTGTGTCGGTCGACGAGCCTGTCGCTGACGGAGATGACAAATGTATGGCCGACACGCTTGCCAACGATGACGTGCCAAGCACTGACGCCACGCTGACGCAAGAATCACTGTCGAAGGAAGTTGACCGAGCATTGAATCAATTGCAAGGTAAAGAGCGGGAGATTTTAAGGCTGTGTTTCGGCATTGGCTGCAGAGAGATGACATTGGAGGAGATTGGTGACAAGTTCAATTTGACGCGGGAACGAGTGCGCCAAATCAAAGAGAAGGCAATCCGCAAATTGAAAGGGGAAAAAAGCGCATTGCTAAAGTCATATCTATAAGACGTTGCCACCATTTTGCACAAAAATGGTGACAACGTCTAAAGAAAATCGAGTAGGAGGAGTTTACCACCTACTCGATTTTAATTTATAAAAATCAAAAACGATCAATTCCGTCCAGTCCGCGTAATCTTATTCTTGATATTTTCGTTAAATACCGATTCCTTCATTAATGATTCAACCGAGATGTGCATTCTATAGCGCCAATAATGCTTTGCAATCGCAGGAACATTGATTTGTTCATCGTTTGGATTCTCTTTGCGCAATTTTCCGTCAATCGACATCCAGTCCTGCCAAGGAAGTACCGTCAACATTGATGGCGACTCAAGATGTTGGCTCACAATAATGTCGCAAAGCCAAGGCTCGGCATAAAAAGGCGCGCCACCTTCTTGATGCAACATAGTGTTGTAGAATCGCTGGGTTTTGTCGTGGTTTTCCTCCCACCATTGTCTGATTCCACCCATATCATGGGTCGATGTAGTGCATACCGACAAATATGGATATTGATATGGATTGCCAAACTCGTCTTCTGGATTTTTGGGCATCCTTTGTATTTCCAGCGACAGAATCTGAAGTTGTTTCATCACCGCCGGCACACAGTCTGGAATCATTCCCAAATCCTCACCGCACACAAGCATATCTGTTGAGTTTACCAAAGCCGGAAGTTTCCACATAGCCTTTCCATACCAGAAATCATTGTGACGATGGTAATAGAAGTCGTTATACATTCTGTTGAAGCACCACTTCTCATAATCATTCAGCGACCTATAGATGTAGGTGAATTGTGCTGAGATTCGAGGATGGTATTTGCCATGTTCTTCTGGGTCCTCGATGAAAAGCACTTCATCAAGCAAGCCGCACAGGGCGTTTTCCAATTTATTGTTCTTGTCGTTTTTCTCATACGACGCAAACAACTCCGCAACTTTCTGTTGCGTATCAACTTCAGGTTTCAGTTTGTAGCGTCCCCCTCCTATCGATTCCAGATATAGCGATTTTGCCTCTTCGGTATATTCTCCAAAGAAATCGGCAAGGAAGTAGTCCATAATATATGGTTTGCATTGGAGATCCGGATTTATCCAGAAGTCATAATTGTTGCGCATTTCATCTGGTGTATATGGTAACGCCGGGTTGAACACACCCAACAAGCCATGCACCGCCGACATGGGGATTTGCCAGATTCGGAAGAAGCCAAGGATATGGTCTATTCGATACAGGTCGAAATATTCCGACATCTTGCGCATCCTGTTTTTCCACCATTTAAAGCCGTCCTGACTCATACGCTCCCAATTATATGTCGGTAATCCCCAATTCTGACCAAGCACTGAGAAGTCATCAGGCGGCGCTCCCGCTTGGCTGTTCAGATTAAACAAATCTGGGTCAACCCAAGCATCCGCACTTGCGCGGCTGATACCGATAGGTATGTCACCTTTCAACACAACACCGTGCTTGTGTGCATAATCACAACTATCTTTCAGTTGTTTGTCAAGGTTGTATTGGATGTAATATGTCAGGTTGATTTCATCAGCATTGTCTTTGCACAACTCGTCGACAAGCCTTTCGTCGAATTTTGAATACTTACCCCATTTGGTAAAGTCGGCAGTTCCAAATTTGTCACGCAACAAGCAGAATGCTGCATAATTCTTCAGCCAATACTCATTTTTTGCAAAGAACGATTTAAAGTTCTCCGTCTTCAAGGTCTTGGCTCCTGATTCGGCAAAGATTTCTCTCACATATTCCAGCTTGCCCGCATTGACACGCTCATAGTCGACTTGCGGAAGAGCATTCAACTCCACTGCCAGATTATTGAAATATTCCTGACGCTGATTGTCCTTCAGCTTGCCCAATGCCATAATGTTTAGATACATCGGATGCAGTGCATAAGTCGAATTAGCTTTATATGGATAGGAATCCACCCATGTGTGAGTCATTGTAGTGTCGTTGATTGGTAGAATCTGCAAGACACGCTGCCCTGTCGCCGCCAGCCAATCAACCATTTTCTTTATGCTGAGGAAGTCGCCGGCGCCGAAATCCTCGTCGGTGCGGATTGAGAACACCGGAATAGCTGTGCCTGCGCCCTTCCATAGCGCAGCGGAATCGTTGAATCTCAAGCCTGCGACAACAATACATCCGTTTTTGTCTGGAGCCGATATGTCAAGCACCCGGTTATTGCACCCTTCCCACGATTCAGTGCCGGTGTGTCTGTTTCTCTTGAAGAATTTATACTCCACCTGTTCCTCTTTTTCAGGAAATTGGAAAGCAACCGACCATATCGGATAATTGCAATCGGTAAGCGCCAACGCGTTCTCCTGGTCCCAATTTCCAAGCACATCGCAATTGCCTGTCACAAACAAGTCCTCGTCAGGTCTTACCGACGGAGCAAAAATTTCCAACGTGACGCCACCACGTTGATGAGGCAGCGCATCGTTTTTGTTTTCACGATGGAATATGGAATTGACAAACATCGACGAGTAGAAAGATTTGTCATAGGGCTGGTCATTCCAGGAATCCAAGATTTCATAGACCTTGATTTCTTTTCCAAACGTGAACAAGTGAGGCTTGCCCCACTCCTTGCGAACTGCGCCATTGTCGTTTCGGACAATATAGCAATACTCAAACGATTTGACATTGCGCTTAATATCCACCTCTGTAGACCAAATGCCGTCCTCGTAGGTCATTTTCAACGCCTTGGACTCATTACATTCGCCCAATTCCTTAACACTGCCCAAAAGATATAAGCTTTCCCCCCAGGCAGTGTTGTAGCCAATTCTAAATAACAATTTCATAGGTTAATATATTTACTTAATGAATATTCCATAGGTTAGTTTCTCTATCCGCATCTTGATGTGCCGCACGAAGTGCAAATCAAACAGCCCTCTTGGTATATCAATGTTTCTTGTCCGCAATTAGGACATTTCTGACCTTTGGCTTTGGTGCCTTCCGGCAAATACTTCTTCAAAGCCCGCTCAACGCCCATTTTCCAGGTGTTGATAGATTCGCTGTTGAGCTCAAGTCCACCAACCAGCTTCATCACTTGGTCAATCGGCATGCCATAGCGCAACACGCCTGATATCAATTTGGCATAATTCCAATACTCAGGATTGAACTTGTCAGAGAGGCCCTCTATTGTCGTCTTGTATCCACGCTTATTGATGAACTGAAAATCGTAGCGCTTGTTGCCATTCTCGTCAATAGCCTTGATGATTTTTCCTTTGCTCACAGATTTCGGACAGAAGATGCCATCTTCATCATCTGCAAGACCAGTAAATATTTCATAAGGTCTGCCATCGATAAGTCCGACAAACGCAATCCATTTCTCTTTGTTATTCTGGAATCTGACAACATCCGCCTCCAATTCAATCGGTCGTTTAAGCACGTGGCGCTCCTCAAAACCTGTGTGGACTGGAGCCTCCACCTTCTTTTTCTCCTTTTGAGTCGACACAAGAACTCCTGAGCGTGAACCGTCACGATACACGGTGCATCCCTTGCATCCAGCCTTCCACGCTTCCATATACAGCTCGTTTATCAGATCTTCGGTCACATCCGACGGCAAGTTGATTGTAACACTTATTGAATGGTCAACCCATTTTTGGATTTCTCCCTGCATCTTAACCTTCTCATGCCAGTCAATGTCGTTTGCTGTGGCCTTGTTGTACGGAGATTTCGCCACCAATTCATCCAACTCTTCTTGTGAGAACTTTTCTTTGCGTTTGATGCCATTCGCATCCATCCAGGATATAAACTTATGGTGATAAACTACATATTCTTCAAACGCATCACCAGTTTCGTCTACATAATCCACATGTACGCCCGGCTCATTCGGGTTAACCTTGCGACGGCGCTTATATACAGGCATAAAGACCGGCTCTATGCCGGATGTGGTTTGTGTCATCAAGCTTGTAGTTCCCGTCGGGGCGATTGTCAAGCATGCAATGTTGCGTCGCCCGTATTTTATCATCTCATCATACAAAGAAGGGTCAGCGTCCTTCAATCGGTTTATGTAAGGATTTGCCTCTTCCCTCTTGGCGTCGTACAAAGAGAATGCGCCACGCTCCTTTGCCATCTCGACCGAAGACCAGTAGGCCGCAAGTGCCAACGTCTTGTGTACAGACACAGAAAAAGCCGTAGCCTCTGGAGTTCCATAACGGAAGCCCATTGCGGCAAGCATATCTCCTTCCGCTGTTGTTCCAAGTCCAGTGCGTCGTCCAGCCAAAGTCTTGTTGCGGATTTTCTTCCACAGATTCAATTCTGTGGCTTTAACTTCTTCCGTTTCTGGATCGGACTCTATTTTGGCAATGATTTTATCAATTTTTTCCATTTCCAGATCGATAATGTCGTCCATCAGTCGCTGAGCACATCTGATGTGCTGTCGGAAAAGGTCAAAGTCAAATTCTGCTTCGGCTGTGAAAGGATTTTTTACGTATGAATACAGGTTTACAGCAATAAGCCGGCAACTGTCATACGGGCACAACGGAATTTCGCCACAAGGATTTGTGGATATCGTTTTAAACCCTAAGTCAGCGTAACAATCAGGGATAGACTCTCGCGTTATCGTATCCCAGAAAAGCACACCTGGTTCAGCGCTCTTCCACGCATTATGCACAATCTTTCGCCAAAGGGCGTTTGCATTTATTTTTTTTGACACATATGGATGCTCGCTGTCAACCGGGAATTTCTGTTCATATTCCGCATCGGTTTCTGCCGCCCGCATGAACTCGTCGTCTACGCGTACCGACACATTGGCACCCGTAACTTTGCCTTCTGTCATTTTCGCATCGATGAATGCCTCGCTGTCGGGATGCTTTATTGAAACCGACAGCATCAACGCTCCGCGACGTCCATCTTGCGCAACTTCTCTTGTGGAATTTGAGTAGCGTTCCATAAACGGCACCAATCCCGTTGACGTAAGAGCTGAATTTTTCACAGGCGAACCCTTTGGACGCACATGTGAGAGGTCGTGCCCCACGCCGCCTCTGCGCTTCATCAGCTGCACTTGTTCCTCGTCGATTTTGATGATGCCTCCATAAGAGTCCGGAGCGCCGTCAAGACCGATTACGAAACAGTTTGACAACGACCCTACTTGATAATTGTTTCCGATTCCCGCCATCGGGCTTCCTTGCGGCACAATGTATTTGAAATCCTTCATCAAGTTGAAAATATCCGTTTCCGACAAAGGATTCTTGTATTTACTTTCAATCCGTGCCAATTCCGATGCCAATCGATGGTGCATATCGTCCGGCGTCTTTTCATAAATGTTTCCGTATGAGTCCTTCAAAGCGTATTTGTTGACCCAGACGCGAGCAGCGAGTTCATCGCCGTTAAAATAGTCACATGAGGCATTGAAAGCCTCGTCGTAAGAATATATGTTTATCTCCACAACAGTGTTTGATTTAATAATAGTTACTGATGCTTTTCATTCATCAATGCAAAGATTGCAAAATTTCCAGTATTCTCAAAATATATTCAGACTATTTTATGCTCTTGGGTGTTTGTTGCTTTTTGCGACATTCCGGATTTATTGACTACCTTTGCAATAAAAACAATAAATTATGAATATGAATTTCTTCTTTAATCGTAAAACCATAAGAAAATACAAATCAGAAGCCATTCCCAGCGACACCATTGAGCGCATGCTTGATGCTGCGGCTCAATCCCCGACAACTGGAGGAATGCAACTATACAGTGTTGTCATAACAACAGACAAGAGCATCAAGGAAGAATTGGCAAAAAGTCATTTCAATCAGCCGGCGGCAACCGGAGCACCAATGCTATTAACTTTCTGCGCCGACTTCAACCGTTTTATAAAATGGTGCGAGCTGAGCAATGCCAAGCCAGGATTCGACAATTTCCAATCATTTGTCGCTGCGTTTCTCGACGCCACAATATTCGCCCAGCAATTCTGCACCATAGCCGAGATGAACGGACTTGGATGCTGCTACCTCGGCACGACAACATACAATGCCCCACAAATTGCCAAAACGCTTAATCTTCCACAATACGTTGTCCCTATCGTGACTCTGTCTGTCGGCATTCCCGATGATGATTCAGCCAAATCGGAGCGAATTCCATTGCAAGGAATCATACACAAGGAGCGATATGCTGATTATTCCACAACCGACATCTCCAATCTTTACAAAGAAAAGGAAGAGTTGCCGGCAAACATCAATTTTGTCAAGGAAAATGGGAAGGATTCATTGGCTCAGGTGTTTACGGATGTCAGATATTCCAAAGAAAACAACGAGACTTTCTCTAAAATATTTTTTGATTTTATCGAGCAGCAAGGATTCAAGTTCAGCAAATAGCCTGGAATATCTTCAAGGATTCAGGAATGCTATCGGTCCGAACCGTTTTGAGCAATTCAAGGAGTGAAGCATGGCAGCTCTGCTGTGTTAAAAAATGTTTTATTAACAAGCCCATATTCGTGTCGCTCCACATCAGCGGGAATGGCTTGTAAAGCCGTATGTAGTGCTATTTGCCAGCGATGCAAATAACCTTTTGTAATTGGTTTAAAGTCGACAAAAAGGTTAAAATGCTTTGTATCAACGATATTTTTTTTATACCTTTGTCTGCGGAATTAAAAAAAACGAGAGAAAGAGATCTCTCCATTGCCGAAAATCGGCAGGGGCTTTTCTCAGGTGGACTCCCAAGAAAGCCTTTAGTGTGAACTATAATTTAAATGAATGAGGAGAACATTTACAGCAATTGCGACAATTGCCATATTGTTGGTATTTACATCTTCTTACAACAGTTATGATGTAAGTGTTGATATCAACTCTTTCGCCCCAAACTTTGAAATAAGCAAATTAGGGAATCATTTCAAACTAAGCGAAACGAGAGGCAATTATGTGATAGTCAATTTTTGGACGTCGGACGATGCGGAAGCTCGCATCAGAAACATTCATTACGACAGATTTTTCAAATCCATCGGAAAAAATTTGAGTTTTATTTCTGTTAATTTCGACGACAGCGACAATATGTTCAAAGAGCTTGTCAGAACAGATCGGCTATCAGAAGTATCGCAATTTTACGAAAAAGACGGTATGGAATCCGAAGTGTACAAACGGTATCGTCTAAAGAGCGGAATGAACAGCTATCTTCTTGATAAAGACGGGAAGATTCTTGCCATCAATCCGACGCAGCAACAGTTGACTAAATATTTTTGTCAATAGCCACACATGCCGGAACAATTGAAAAATTGTTCCGGCTTTTTATTAAGAAATTGTTTGGCATTTTTTTTGCTATAGGATATATAAAATAAATTTTGACAATGATTGATTTTACAGACAGCAAGTTGGTCGAAGAAGATGGAAGCCCACAAATATGCCAAATCTTCACAGATGTAAAAGCCAACGAAAATACTGACAACGATATAGACCCACAGTCATTTACGTCCGATGTTCCTATCTTGGCGCTTCGGAATATGGTGTTGTTTCCCAATGTCGCAATTCCAGTAGCGGTTGGCCGCGACAAATCTTTGGCACTAATTGAAGCGGCACAAAAAACGAAAACGCCAATCGGCGTAATCTGCCAAAAAGACGCAAAAGACGAGGACCCCGGTCAGGATGGTCTATATCAAATAGGCGTAGTCGCAGAAATTATACGAGTGTTGGAATTTCCAGACAATTCCACAAACGTCATCATCCAAGGCAAATACCCATTCCAACTCGACAGTGTGACAAGCACCAAGCCTTTCTTGAGGGCTAACATCACGCCACTTGAAGAAGAGTACCCATTGTCAGACGACAAGGAGTTCAACGTACTGGTGACAAGTCTTCGTGAAATCACATTGAAGATGCTCGACAAGTTGGGTAACAAGATGAACGAATTGACTTTTGCCATAAAAAACATCGACAATCCAGTTCATCTGATTGATTTCTTGTGCGCGAACTCCCCTTTGGAACCCAATGTCAAACAGCGGTTGCTGTCCAACCTTTCGATAAAGCAACGGGCATATTCCCTGTTTATGTATCTCAACAGAGAGTCTCAACTGGTTGACATCCGCGCAGACATTGAGTCAAGAACACAGAAAGATATTTCCGAGCAACAACGGGCACATTTCCTTCAGCAGCAAATCCGCACAATTCAGGATGAGCTTGGAGACACCGACGAGCACGATATTGACGAGCTTTATCAAAGAGCCGAGCAGAAACTGTGGAATGAGGATGTCAAGAACACATTCAAAAAGGAGATGCGCAAACTTGAACGTCTACAGCCACAAACTCCAGACTATTCTGTGCAGTACAACTATTTGGAGACACTTCTCGACTTGCCCTGGAATGAATATACAGAAGACAATTTCGATATTTCCAATGCAGAAAAACAGCTCGACAAAGACCATTTCGGACTGGACAAGGTAAAAGAGCGCATTCTTGAGCATTTGGCAGTGCTTAAGCTGCGAGGCGACATGAGAGCCCCAATCTTATGTTTATATGGTCCTCCGGGAGTCGGCAAAACCTCTCTTGGCAAGTCGATAGCGGAAGCCTTGCATCGCAAATATGTGAGAATGTCGCTTGGCGGACTGCATGACGAAGCTGAAATCCGAGGCCATCGCAAGACATATATAGGTGCTATGCCGGGACGAATCATACAAGGTTTGATTAAGAGCAAGTCATCGAATCCGGTATTTGTTTTGGATGAGATTGACAAACTTGGCCAAGATTTCAAGGGCGACCCGTCGTCGGCATTACTGGAGGCATTGGATCCAGAACAGAACTGCCATTTCCACGACAACTATGTGGACGTTGACTACGACCTGTCGCGTGTGATGTTTATCGCCACCGCCAATACCCTATCAACCCTTTCTCAGCCATTGCTTGACCGTATGGAGCTGATAGATGTGTCAGGTTACATTTTGGAAGAGAAGGTTGAAATCGCAAAGAAATTCTTGGTTCCGAAACAGTTGAAAGAACACGGATTCGAGGAAAAGGAGATTTCTTTCCCTAAAAAGGTTCTTGTGAAAATTGTGGAATCCTACACACGAGAATCTGGAGTCAGACAACTGGAAAAGAAAATAGCAAAAGTGATGCGCCGCATCGCATTGCAGAAAGCGAGCGGAAAGCCTTTTGAAAAGACCGTTTCTATCGACGGCCTTAAAGAGTATCTAGGACAGGAGGAATTCAGCCCTGACCGCTACGAGGGAAACGATCAAATCGGAGTTGTGACCGGTCTTGCGTGGACTGCTGTCGGAGGAGAGATTTTGTTTATCGAGTCATCTCTGTCAAAAGGCAAAGGCGAGAAGCTGACTCTTACCGGAAACCTCGGAGACGTGATGAAGGAATCGGCGGTTATTGCCCTACAATATTTGAAAGCCAATTGCAACAAATTCGGCATATCGCCTGACATATTCGACAGTTACAATGTGCACATTCACGTTCCAGAGGGTGCAATTCCTAAGGATGGTCCATCAGCCGGTGTCACCATGGCGACATCTTTGGCATCTTCTTTCACAAAAAGAAAAGTTAAGGACCACATTGCGATGACCGGAGAGATTACACTGCGCGGGAAAGTGCTTCCTGTAGGCGGCATCAAAGAAAAAATTCTTGCGGCCAAACGTGCAGGGATTACAGATATTATTCTGTCGAAGGAAAATAAGAAAGACATTCTGGAGATTAAACCGTTATATTTGAATGGTCTGACATTCCATTATGTCTCAACAATCAAAGATGTTCTTGATCTGGCTCTTACAAACGAAATCGTTACAGAATAAAATGAATTATTGCTGTCCGATAAAACTCAGAAAAAGCAATAAAGTATGACTCGAATGCTAATTTTACGGCGTTCGAGTCATACTTTTTGTTTATTAAGCCCACCTTAATCAAAAAGAGATGGTTCAGAAGGTGCATCAAAAGCCTTGGAAAGAATGATATCCCATTCCTTTTCGGGTTTGTTGAACAGGCTGTAGAAATCGACGTAGTACATCAGTGTTATCCTGACCTTAGTAGCCCCAGTCCTGAGAAGCTCCATTGTCGTTTCAATCCCTTCTGCATCACCATCAGCAGAAGATTCGCAATCAGCGTCACCCAGATTTGGATTTTTATGGCGCTAGCTCTCTCGCCATAAAAATATTTCAGAGGAAAATTCTGTTTCATCTGTTTGAATGACAAACTCCACATGCTGTATCCTGACCGCCATAAAACCGTCAGGAGCCTGATACATTCGAGGAAATAGGCATATAAATCATGGTATATGACCTCAAATATGGCTTCCTGACGCCTTTTGTTGGCGTCGGCGAGTGTACTGCGTCCAATCTTGAATGTGATTCCTCTTTGTTCTCCGACGACAGGCGGTTCTCTCCGAGTATCGGATTCTCAAAGTCGGGGATGTCCTCTATGTACCGCTTGTTGCCCGATGCGTGGTCTATTGCAGACATAAACTCCTGTAGTCCGAGCATACTGTTCTGCAACGCCTCCTTCGTTTGGAAGCCTTTGCTCTTGACCTTCTTCTCATACTCGCCCCGTGCGCTTACTCTTTCTCTCACGCTTCTATCCACGTCCTCCGACACACGTGACGCATAGTCGAAGATGCTCTCACCCGGCTTTCTGCTGAAGCGTGGCTTATCCTCGTTTTTTGGATTCTCTCTGACGGAGCGGTCGATTGAATCTGAACCCTTTTTGCCGTCATCAATAATTTCTTCGCCAAAAAGTTTGGGATTCTCAAAATCTTTCACTTTCTTTGCCACATCATCAAGGTTCAAACCGATTCTTTCAGACTCAGCGGGATTAGTCCGTAGACTGTTAATCAGGTCTTGAACCTTTTCTTTTTGGTCTATTCGCAATACTTTTCCATCTTGAATCCATTTTATCTTTTATAAGACGTGATATTGCCTGCTGAATAAGCGTTTCGTTATCCGCATCAAGCGATGCTGTTGCTTCATCTAACAGAATTATCGGAGAGTCCTTAAGCAATGCCCTTGCTATTGATATTCTCTGTCTTTCACCACCCGATAGTGTACAGCCATTCTCACCTATAACTGTCTGGTAACCCTGTGGCAGCTTTCTGATAAATTCATCGCACAATGCTTTTTTTGCTGCATTTATAACATCTTCATCTGTAGCCTCTTTTCTGCCAATCCTGATATTCTCCATTATTGTGTTATTAAATAAAGTTACGTCCTGAAATACAATTGAATATGCCAACAGAAGCTTTTCTGGATTAATTGTAGAAATGTCCCTGCCGCCTAACCTTATCGTACCTTTATCAGCATCATAAAATCTTGCTGCAAGCTTTGATACAGTTGATTTACCACCGCCTGATGGTCCTATGAGTGCTGTTACTTCCCCTTGTCTTGCAGTAAATGATACATCATTAAGAACATTTTCTCCCTTAACATAAGAAAATGCCACTTTATCAAACTCCAAATCATACGAATTAACATCAAGGCTTCCATCACCACTCTGAACAGGATAATTAGTAATCTCATTCATTCTCTCAACATTAACGTCCTGAGATATGATAGCCGCAAGATTCATAAGTGTTCCCTGCATAGGTTCATATATTCTTGACACTACAAGTATGAACATAAAAAATATCATTATATCAATCTGCCCTTTAACAAGAAGTGAAGCTCCAACAAGTGCAACTGTACCAATTCCTAATCTTAAAATGCAGGAAGCACTTATTACAAATACAGACGTTCCTAATTCAGCCCTGAAGCTTTCCTTTTCAAGATTATCCATTTTCTCTTTAAGACTTTCAACATAAGTATCCTCTGCGTTATACGACTTTAAATCCTTCACAGTTTCAAGATACTCCTGAAAGCCTTCTTCCTGTGCAAGCACAACTTTTCTCTTTTTTCTTGATATGCCTCTTTGTACCTTTCCTGAACAGCCCACTATAATAAGTGCTATTGGAAGTACCCACAAAGCTGCTACTGCAAGCTTACAGTTAAAGAAGAATAAGCTTACTGCTATAATAATTGTTGATATTATCGAGCCGAAGAACTGTGGCATAACGTGTGAGAAATTATGCTCAAGCACTGTACAGTCGCCAAGTATTGTCGATGTCAGATCTGATAAATCCTTCTTTTCAAAAAATGAAAGCGGAAGCTCCCTTAATTTCTCGGCAAGATTAATTCTTCTATGTTCGCTCTCAATATATGTTGAGAAAAATGACGTATTATACTGAAAATAAAATACAACACCCATAACAACAAGCATAATTACGCACGCTATTACATATGCCACATTATTGCTCTTTGATATACTGTCTGATATTAAATCACTTGTAATATAATAAAGAATAGCAACCGGTGCCATAAGCATAATATTCTGTATTGTCGTTACGATTGTGCATATAATAAAATCTTTCGCCCCCTGTCTGGTAAGCGCATATCTTTTCATTAACTTTTCCATACTGAACTCCATTCCTGTGCACTGTATTAACTACACAACTTTCCACGCTATAGACTTCTGATATTCATTCCACATATGTCTGTAGTTGTCCTGTGTTTCTTCCTTGGCAACAAGCTCGTTATGTGTACCACTCTCAGATACTCTGCCATTCTGCAATACATAGATTATATCTGCATCCTTTACTGTAGATAGTCTATGGGCAATCATTATAACGGTCTTGTTCTTTCCTATCTGTGTAAATGCTTTCTGGACAAGTGCTTCATTTTCAGGGTCTGCAAATGCTGTTGCCTCATCAAGAATAACTATTGGTGAATCTTTAAGAATTGCCCTCGCTATCGCTATCCTTTGTCTTTCACCACCTGAAAGATATACGCCCTTAGTTCCAAGCATTGTATTAACGCCGTCAGGAAGCTTTGCAATAATATCATCACACTGTGCAAGATGAAGTGCATTGTTAATCTCATCATCTGTAGCATTGCTCTTCGCTAATTTAAGATTATCCTTTATTGACATTTTAAGGAGCTTATTATCCTGAAATACATACGCAATCATTTTATTAAGTTCTTCTTTAGGTATATCCCTTATATCAACACCGCCTATAAGGATACTTCCTTCTGTGACATCAAAAAATCTGTCTATAAGTGCGGCTGTTGTACTCTTGCCGCCACCTGATGGTCCTATCAGTGCCGCCATCTTTCCTGACGGAACAGTGAGTGAAAGATTAGAAAGTGCATCTTTAGAAGCACCTGCATATCTGTAAGTTACATTTTTTAACTCTACAGAATAATCTTTAACCCCGGCATTATTAATGTCAGATTTCTTCAATGGTTCAATATTAAGAAGCTCGTTAATTCTCTGGAGTGAGTCTTTAACAAGCATATCATTTTCACTCATAAACATTATCTTTGTAAATGTTGTAGATATAATTGGAGTAAATATTACATAAAAGATGAAATTGACTACAAACTTTTCGTCTACAACTCCATTTCTTGTAACCAGTACCGCCGCACAGGTCATAAACGCAAATACGCTGTTAATTGCAATTTCAAATCCAATCATAGGCCTTCGGCACCTTTTCGTATAAGAAATACAGAATTTACTATATCTGCTTATTGAGTCCCTGAATCTCTTAAATGTAAATACTGACTGTCCAAATGTCTTTACTACCGGCATTCCCCTTACATATTCAACAGCCTCATTATTCATATCCTCCAGGGAATCCTGATATTTCTTCATATCCCCTGCCATAGCTTTTCCTAACATTCCAAACATATTAAGAAATGCTATAACAACCGGTATAAGACTAAGAAGTCCTAATTTCCAGTCAAATACAAATAAAATAACTATCATTGCCAATGGTGTAACCATTGCATTGGCTGTGTCAGGAAGCTGGTGTGCAAGATAAGTTTCTGTCGCCGCCGCTGACTCTAATATCATCTTTCTTACTTTGCCGCTTCCAAGGCTTTCAAGCGGACCAATAGGAAGCTTTCTTATGTGTGTAAGTGCTGTTGTTTTTATATTAGTTGCCACACGAAACGCCGCCCTGTGTGAGCAAAGAAGTGCCGCAAAATATATAAGCATACTTACAAGTGCCATAATAACCGCCATCCAGCCATTATGCACTATTCCGTCTGCATTACCGTAATCTGATGCAGCATTTATAACAGCTTTAATAATTCTCCATAAATACACAAAGGGAAACAGTGCAAGAACCGCACTGACTGCTGAAAGAACTAATGCTGTGTAAGTAAACATTTTATAACTGCCAGCATAGTTCATAAGCTGCGAAAAAGCTGAGTCCTGTTTTTCCTTTTTCATCATTAACCTCTTTTCCATAAATCTAATGAATTAAATAATATTATCTTCCATTTAGTAAACTAATTAATTATTCTACTATGTTATTCTGACATTTAATTATATTATCCTGTTCATCAAATCTATTAATTGTCATTATGCTTAGGTTAAACTAAGGAGGGTTAGTTTGGTCAAACTATTGTATTAAAATAATGGAAGGCAATATTATTAACCTTCCAGCGACATCTCGAATACCTTTGCCCAGCCTGCCGTATAAAATGCTCTCAACTGCTTAAGATAAGTCTTGGCTTCCTTGATATCATCTTTATGAATAAGTAATTCAAAAAATGCAAAGAACATTCCACTTGCAAGTACGTGTTCAAGCATTGGGTCGACCGATTTGATAGGCTTTCCATTACGCTTCATAGTGTCTACAAAATCGTGCGTTGCCGTAACTTCAATCTCTGACATCTCGTGCACCATATTCTCATATCTTGTGCCTTGGGAACTTAAGAGTATAAGCCTGAACTCATCTTCATTCTCATACATATAATCAAGCATATTGTCCATACAGTCTTTTGCAACCTCCACCATTGACGTCTGCTGGGTATTGGCATCAAGCTTTTTAAAGCCATTCTGTACATCAATATACATCTTCATTATATGCTCATACTGCTTTCCAACAAGTGCATCAAACAACTCCTCCTTGCTCTTGTAATACCCATAAAATGCACCTGTCGTCACACCTGCATTCTTTACAATATTACGAAGCGAAGCCATCTGAAACCCTTTATCAAGAAATTCTTTCTTAGCAGCTTTATGTATATTATCTAATGTGTTCATACCTCTCCTTATTCCGGCTGGCATATAACCTAAGCCGTCATATAACAGTGTTATATAACACTGTT
>ENA-UEQJ01000491-UEQJ01000491.1-human-gut-metagenome-genome-assembly--contig:-NODE-491-length-32975-cov-7.943887_pt1 | contig 32975 bp, 37 predicted proteins | sample MGYA00242937_ERZ507938 | MGnify/ENA primary metagenome ERZ507938 (study PRJEB26167, sample SAMN06115437) | human gut metagenome | host: Homo sapiens | place: China:Gansu | collected 2015-07-03 | study...
ACGAGCCTATAGGCTCAGCCCAGGTCATGCCCCAAGGGGGCTAGTGCAAACCACCGGCACGGCCGGTGGTTATGATTTTGAACCGATCAAGTTGAATGGAAGGAGACTGCTTATGACGGAACTGCGTGTTGGCATTGCCGGTCTGGGACGGCTGGGCCGGGTCCATGCTGCCAACCTTGCACACAAGATCCCCGGCGCGGTCCTGACGGCGGCCTGCGTGCCCGGCGCGGACAGTCAGGCGTATGCCCGTCAGGAATTGGGACTTGAAAAGGTGTACGGCGATTTCAGGGAGATGGTCGCCGATCCGGAACTGGACGCGGTGGCCATCGTGTCCCCCTCCGGGGAGCACTGCTGGCAGATCGAGGCGGCGCTGGACGCGGGGAAGCACGTGTTTTCCGAAAAGCCTCTGGGCGTTACGATGGAACAGTGCCTTCAGGCGGAGGCCGCCGTGGCCCGGCACCCGGAATTGGTGTGTATGCTGGGCTTTATGCGGCGCTATGACAAGTCCTACGCCTATGCCAAGGAAAAAATCGCCGCCGGGGCCATCGGCACGCCGTATCTGGTGAAATCCACCGGGATCGATCCGGAAGCCGTGGTGGAGGGGGCCATCCGGTACAGCGGGACCTCCGGCGGGATCTTTCTGGATTCTGCCATTCACGACATCGACCTGATGCGCTGGTTCCTGGGGAGCGAGGCTGCGGAGGTCTACGCTATGGGCTGCACCTTTAAGCACCCAGCCTTTCAGGACGCCGGGGACGATGAGACCGGCGTCGCCGTCTACAAATTCAAAAACGGCGCTATGGGCATGGTCCATGTGGGCCGCACCGCCCCCTACGGCTACCATATCGAAACGGAGATCGTAGGCACGGAGGGCACGATCCGCATTTCTGCCGTGCCGGAGAAGAACCGGGCTATGGTCTACGATGTGAACGGCGCCCGGACTGAGTGCGTGGAGTCTTTCCCGGAGCGGTTTGCGGAAGCATACCTCACGGAAATGGAGGAATTTGTCCGCTGCGTCCGAGAAGGGCGGAAGCCGGATACCGGCGTGGCGGACGGCATCTATGCCACACGGGTGGGCTACGCCACCACGGAGGCGTGGAAAACCGGGAAGATCGTCAAAATCTGATCCTTTTGTGGAGCAGGAATTCAAATTGTAAACAAGTTAGCAAAGAGAAGAACAGGCGCGTGGGATGCCCCACGCGCCTGTTCTCTTTGGGAGTGTTTATCGCCCGCAGTGACAGTCGCCGGAACAACCGGCGCAGCCGCCGCTGCATCCGCAGGTGTGCTTACCCTGCTTTTTCTGCCGGATGAGATACCGGACAATGGAAATGACAACGGCAAATAAGACTAGAGAAATGAGGAGGGTAGAAAGATTGGCACTCAACCAGGTCAGCATGGAAAATCACTCCTTTGAAAGAAATAGAAGATGGAAGATATAGAATGGAGGGTGAGGGAAAAATCAGACCTTAGTGGAAAGCTTGGTAGCTTCCTTGTAAGGACGAACCAGCATGTAGATGATAAAGGCCAGAGCGGCGATGGCAGCCACCAGACCGATGACGTTCAGGCTACCGGTGAAGGCCTTGCCGAACTGGTTGACCATCAGGGCACACAGATAAGCGAAGCCGCACTGATAGCCAATGGCGAACCAGGTCCACTTGGCGTTGTTCATCTCCCGCTTGATGGCGCCGATGGCGGCAAAGCAGGGGGCGCACAGCAGGTTAAACACCAGGAAGGAGTAGCCGCTGATCTGGGTAAAGACAGCTCCCAGAGCCTGATAGACAGTCTCATCACCGCCGCCGTAGAGAATACCCAGCGTACCAACGATGTTTTCCTTGGCCACCAGACCGGTGATGGAGGCCACGGCGGCCTTCCAGTTGCCCCAGCCGAGAGGCGCGAAGATCCAGGCGATCAGGCTGCCGATGTGGGCGAGGATGGAGCAGTCGATCTCTTCCTCGGAGAGCATCCGGAAGCCGTCCTCAGCCCAGCCAAAGTAGGTGGTGAACCACACAGCGATGGTGGACAGCAGGATGATGGTGCCGGCCTTCTTGATGAAGGACCAGCCCCGCTCCCACATGCTGCGGAGCACATTGCCCAGAGTGGGCCAGTGGTAGGTGGGCAGCTCCATGACGAAGGGTGCGGGATCGCCGGCAAACATCTTGGTTTTCTTCAGCATGATGCCGGAGATGATGATGGCAGCCATGCCCACGAAGTAGGCGGAGGTAGCCACCCAAGCAGCGCCGCCGAAGATAGCGCCTGCCACCATGGCGATAAAGGGCACCTTAGCGCCGCAGGGGATGAAGGTGGTGGTCATGATCGTCATACGGCGGTCACGCTCGTTTTCAATGGTACGGGAAGCCATGATACCGGGGATGCCGCAGCCGGTGCCGATGAGCATGGGGATGAAGGACTTGCCGGACAGGCCGAACTTGCGGAAGATACGGTCCAGAACGAAGGCGATACGGGCCATGTAACCGCAGGCCTCCAGGAACGCCAGCATCAGGAACAGCACCAGCATCTGGGGCACGAAGCCAAGCACCGCACCGACGCCGGCCACGATACCGTCCAGGATCAAGCCATTGAGCCACTCGGCAGCACCGGCGGCCTCCAGAGCATTGCCGATCAGCACAGGCACGCCGGGGACCCACACGCCGTAGTCGGCGGGATCGGGCTCGTCAAAGCCGTTCTCCTCGAAGTAGGTGACAGCGTCCAGATAGCTCATGCCGACGGTGGTTTCCTCGTCAGCGTCAGCGGGGATGGCGTCATAGTAAACGGTCATGTCATTCATGGCCAGGGTCTCTTCGTCCTCCACTTCGATGGTGGCGGATGCGGAGTCGGGCTGAACAGCCTTCATATCGGCCAGAGTGGTGTCGGGATCGAAGTCATCGGCCTCGGTATCCAGATCATAGTAGGCGCTGATGGCCTCGGAGGCGGCGGTATAATTGTCGGCGACCTCGGTATATTCGCTGGTGCCGATGCCGAACAGATGCCAGCCGTCACCGAACAGGCCGTCATTGGCCCAGTCGGTAGCGGCGGAGCCCACGGTCACCATGGCGATGTAGTACACCAGATACATGACCACGGCGAAAATAGGCAGGCCCAGCCAGCGGTTGGTGACGATCCGGTCGATCTTATCGGAGGCGGAAAGCTGCCCCTGATTGTGCTTCTTGTAGCAGCTCTTGATAAGCTCTGCAATGTAGACGTACCGCTCGTTGGTGATGATGCTCTCGGCGTCATCGTCCAGCTCCTTCTCGGCGGCCTGGATGTCGGCGTCGATATGGGTCATGACATCGGCGGGGATGCTGAGCTTTTCCAGCACCTTGTCATCCCGCTCGAAGATCTTGATGGCGTACCAGCGCTGCTGCTCCTCCGGCAGGTTGTGCACCGCGGCCTCCTCGATATGGGCGATGGCGTGCTCCACAGGGCCGGAGAAGGTGTGCATAGGAACGGTTTTGGTGCCCTCGGCGGCCTTCACGGCGGCTTCAGCGGCTTCCATAACGCCGTCGCCCTTCAGTGCGGAGATCTCGATGATCCGTACACCCAGCTCCCGGGACAGCTCTGCTACATTGATCTGGTCGCCGTTCTTGCGGACTACGTCCATCATGTTGATGGCGATGACCACCGGGATACCCAGCTCGGTCAGCTGGGTGGTGAGGTAGAGGTTGCGCTCCAGGTTGGTGCCGTCGATGATGTTCAGAATGGCATCGGGCCGTTCTCCCACCAGATAGTTACGGGCCACTACCTCTTCCAGAGTGTAGGGGGACAGGGAATAGATGCCGGGAAGGTCCATGATGACTACATTGTCATGCTTTTTCAGCTTGCCTTCCTTTTTCTCCACGGTGACGCCGGGCCAGTTGCCCACGAACTGGTTGGAACCGGTCAGGGCGTTGAACAGGGTCGTCTTACCGCAGTTCGGGTTGCCTGCCAAGGCAATTTTGATCTGCTTTTCCATACATGCTCCTTTTGGTTTGGGTACTCAAACCATATTTGAAAAATTTTTGTGTTTACTCGACCTCGATCATTTCGGTGTCGGCCTTCCGCAGGCTCAGCTCATAGCCCCGGACGGTGACCTCCATGGGATCGCCCAGAGGGGCAACCTTACGGACATAGATCTCCACGCCCTTGGTGATACCCATGTCCATAATGCGGCGCTTGATGGGCCCCTCTCCGTGGAGCTTGACGACCTTTACGGTCTCACCGATTTTGACGTCACGCAGCGTTTTCATACTTGTTTCCTCCTACTGTTTCTATCAGATTTCAAATTCAAATGGATCAGATCATGATCTTGCGGGCCATCTCCTCACTGATGGCCACCCGGGACTCCTTCACCTTGACGATGATGTTGCCTCCCAGAGCGGACACCACCGTGATGGACCCGCCGGCGGTGAACCCCAGGTCCTCCAGGTGCTTTTTTACCTCGGGATTTCCGCTGACCCTGCGGATCATGTATTCTTCACCGATATTTGCCAGTGCAAGCGGCATCATAACGATCCCTCCGAATCTGTTAGTTCTATTGAACTAACTATTATGGAAAAAGAATAGTCGGAGTACAGCTGTCACGCTTTGTAAGGCGTTAGCCTTCTCTAACCACAACTCAGTTTAACACCTCTAATCTCTTCTGTCAACCGGGATTTTTAAAAATATTGTCAAAATCTCAGGGGAGAAGACACCTTGCATTTGTGAAGAAAATATGGTAAAATGCCCAAAACAGCTTCATGCGGGCTGTCGCTTTCACCAAGGCTTTTGGGCGGACGGCGATGCCCTGAATCGTGATAGGAAGAAAGGACCGGTGATGGCCGTGCAGATCCTGAAAGCATCTGAGGATTATCTGGAAACCATGCTGATGATGCAGACCAAGCATGGATATGTGCGCTCTGTGGACGTAGCGGAGCACTTGGGGGTGACGAAGCCCAGCGTGACTTACGCCACCAAGCGTCTGCGGGAAAACGGATATATTGAGATGGATAAGGATGGCCTCATCACATTGACGGATGCCGGTATGCAGATCGCATCCAAAATGCTCCAGCGCCATCAGACTTTGACTCGTTTTCTGGTGAGCTTGGGCGTGGATCCGGAGACCGCGGAGGAGGACGCTTGCAAAATGGAGCATGACATCAGCGACCAGACCTTCAAGGCCATCTGTGACCATGCCCGGAAGCGTATGGCCTCCGCCGATGAAACAGCGGAAACCTGATAGAAACTGAAAAACCAGCGGAAAGGTTCAACCTTTCCGCTGGTTTTTTGCGCTGCGGCCATGGGCTATAAAATTGTACCGCCGCCCAGAACGGTGTCTCCGTCATAGAGTACCACCGCCTGTCCCGGAGTGATGGCCCGCTGGGGACGGTCGAACAGCACCTGCACGGAGCCGTCCTCCTCCACCGTCACCTCACAGGGCTGCTCCGTCTGGCGGTAGCGGATCTTGGCACTGCACCGGAACTGGCGGGGCGGCGCTTCCCAGGCGATCCAGTTGAAATTCTCACCGGTGAGCTGCTGGAAGAATAGAGCGTCATTTCCGCTGAGGATCACCTGATTGCTCTTTGGATCAATGGCTTTTACATACAGTGGTTGATTGAAAGGGATACCCAATCCTTTCCACTGGCCGATGGTATAGTGGGCGATGCCCTTGTGACGTCCCAGTATCCGGCCGGATTCGTCTACGAAATCACCGGGGGTGTCCGCTTTTCCGGTGTGCCGACGGATGAAAGCGGCATAGTCTCCATCCGGGACGAAACAGATATCCTGACTGTCCGGCTTTCTGGCGTTAAAAAAGCCCAGACTGTCCGCCAACTGCCGGGTCTCCGCCTTACGGAGGGCACCCAATGGAAATTGGGTGTGGGCCAACTGCTCCTGAGTCAGCATGTAGAGCACATAGCTCTGGTCCTTGCTGCTGTCCAGCGCCTTTTTCAGCAGATACCGACCGTTTTCCCGCTCGATCCGGGCATAATGGCCGGTGGCGATGGCGTCGCAGCCCAGAAGGACCGCCCGGTCATAGAGATGCCGGAATTTCAGGTAGCGGTTGCAGTCGATACAGGGATTGGGCGTCCGCCCCTGCCCGTAGGCATCCGCAAAGCGGTCCATCACCTGACGGCGAAACTCATCGGAGAAGTTAAAAACGTAGTAGGGAATCCGCAGGCGAAACGCCACGCTGCGGGCATCCTCCACATCCTCCAAAGAGCAGCAGGTGCGGCTGCGGGAAATACCGATGTCCTCGTTGCGGTAAAGGGTCATGGTAGCGCCGACGCAGTCCCAGCCGCTGTGCTTCAAAAGGTAAGCGGCGACGCTGGAATCAACGCCGCCGCTCATTGCGATCAGTACCTTACCCATCAAACCATGGGACAGCCGCCCTCGCAGTGCTCGCAGTCGGGGAACTTGCTGTGGTCGTAGGGGATGTTGTTGCGGTCGTAATAGTTTTTGACAGCCGCCTTGATGGATTCCTCCGCCAGTACGGAGCAGTGCAGCTTATAAGCGGGCAGACCGCCCAGTGCATCCACCACCTGCTTGTTGGTGACGGCCAGCGCTTCCTCGATGGTCTTGCCCTTGATGAGTTCCGTGGCCATGGAGGAGGACGCGATGGCGCTGCCGCAGCCGAAGGTCTCGAACTTCACGTCCTCGATGCGGTCATCCTTGATCTTCAGGTACATTTTCATAATATCGCCGCACTTGGCGTTGCCTACCTCGCCTACGCCGTCGGCGTCGGGGATCTCGCCCACATTCCGGGGATGGGTGAAATGGTCCATGACGGTTTCTGTATAAAGTGCCATATTGAAAGCCTCCTTGGGTTATAAAAAGTAAATATTCGCGCTATTGGGAAGAGTGGAAGCGTTACAGCATAAACTGCTTCTTGCCGCTGGTAAGATCCTTCCACACGGGAGAAATGCTCCGCAGGTACGCCACGATCCGGGGAACCTCCTTGAGAATGTGATCTACATCCTCCTGAGTGTTCCATTCGCACAGGCTCAGCCGCAGGGAGCCGTGGGCGACCTCGTGGGGGCGGCCGATGGCCAGCAGCACATGGCTGGGGTCCAGAGAACCGGAGGTGCAGGCGCTGCCGGAGGACGCACAGATCCCGGCCTGATCCAGCAGCAACAGCAGGCTTTCGCCCTCAATGCCCTCAAAGCAGAAGTTCACGTTGCCGGGGAGCCGGTGGACGGGATCGCCGTTCAGGGCGCTGTGGGGAATCTGAGAGAGACCGGCAATGAGCTGGTCCCGCAGCGCGGAGACCTTGGCGGCGTTTTCGTCGATGTGATCGCAGGCCTCCTTTAACGCGGCGGCCAAGCCCATAATGCCGGGGACGTTTTCTGTACCGGCCCGCTTGCCCCGCTCCTGGGCGCCGCCCTCGATGATGTTGGTCAGGGGGATGCCCTGCCGGGCATACAGCACGCCGGTGCCCTTGGGACCATGGAATTTATGGCCGGAGAGGGACAGCATATCGATGTTCTGCTCGTTGACATTGATGTGGAGATGACCGGCGGCCTGCACGGCGTCGGTATGGAACAGGACACCTTTTTCCCGGCAGACCGCGCCGATCTCCGCAATGGGCAGGATGGAGCCGATCTCGTTGTTGGCGTACATGGTGGTGACCAGGCAGGTGTCGGGGCGGATAGCGTCCGCTACCTGCTGGGCAGTGACGGTGCCGATGGGGCCCACCGGCAGCAGCTCGACCTCAAAGCCTTCCTTTTCCAGCTTTTTCAGGGTGTGGAGAATGGCGTGATGCTCAAAGGCGGTGGAGATGATGTGCTTCTTGCCCTTGCGCTCACCGATGCGGGCGGCGGAGATCAAAGCCTGATTGTCGGCCTCGCTGCCGCCGGAGGTAAAGGTGATCTCCCGGGGTGTGCAGCCCAGACAGGCGGCCACGGTCTCCCGGGCGCTCTGTAAGGCTTCGGTGGCCTCCTGCCCCAGCCGGTACAGGCTGGAGGGGTTGCCGTAGTGGGTCTCCATATAGGGCAGCATGGCGTCGATGGCCGTGCGGCTCATTTTTGTTGTTGCAGCATTATCTGCGTATACCATAGCGGGTTCCTCCTTTGTGGTGCTGTGTATAATATGTAAAAATTATCAGATATCTGTGGTCACAAATTCCGTCTGCTCCCGGGCGGTAAGGACCCGTTTGCCGGGTTCCACGGAGTGGGTCAGCCACACATTGCCGCCGATGACGCAGTTATCACCAATATAGGTGTCGCCGCCTAAGATCGTGGCCCCGGCGTAGATGACCACGTTGCTGCCGATGTTGGGATGACGCTTGTTGCCCTTTACCAGCGTGCCGTCCGCCTTGACGGCGAAGCTTTTGGCACCCAGGGTCACGCCTTGGTACAGCTTGACGTGCTCGCCGATGACGGTAGTCTCGCCGATGACCACGCCGGTGCCGTGGTCAATGAAGAAGTACGGCCCAATGGTGGCGCCGGGGTGAATGTCGATACCGGTGAGGGAATGGGCATATTCCGTCATCATCCGGGGCAGCATGGGGACCTTCATGAGATACAGCTCATGGGCGATGCGGAAAATGCTGATGGCTTCAAAGGCTGGGTAGGCCAACATGACTTCCTCCCGGCAGGTGGCGGCGGGATCGCCCTCGTAGGCAGCCTGCACGTCGGTGTCCAGCGTGTCCCGGATGGCGGGGAGTTTGGAAAACAGAGTGTCGATCACATCGTCATATTGAGGGGGTTCCCGATAGATCCGCTCCAGGATCTCCCGAAGCTGACGCCGGGCGGCCGCTTCCAGTTCTTCTTTGGAGTGGGCTTCCTCCATGGCGTCGAACACATTGGGGTAGAGAATGGACCGCAGAAGATCCAAAAGCTGGATCATCTGGGATTTCAGATGGGCGTAGTTAATCATGGGCCGGTACCTCCTGTTTCGCAGATGACGGCGAAGGGGAGGCAATACCGGATATGGCAGGATAGATCATAAAAAAGCACTCCTTGAACATGATTTTGTTTGATGGGTCGGCGGGGAAGGGGTCCATCAACATCGGATATCAGGAGTGCACATAAAAGTAGTCATGCAATCACCTACAAACTTAGTATGTTTAAACCATATACCAACAAACCTACTTTGTCAATGGGTTTTTACACGAAAAATAAAAAACCACTCGTTGAACCTTTGCGCAGTCCCTTCTTATCCTGTGCACATAAGGAAGCGGAATCCTCCCAAAAAAACAGCAGTCCGCAGCAATGCGGACCGCCGGAGCTTCAGCAGATATTTTATTCAGCCGGACGGATATCCCGGACGGTGAGCTGGTCCCCGTCCACGGTGAAACGGACTTCAAAACCGGCAAAGGAGAAGCCGTAGACCCGCTCCGGGTCCTTCTGGTAGTGGGGCCGGGGGTCCTGAGCCAGAACGCCCCGCAAAGCCTCCTGCCGCTCTGCGGGCACCTGCGCTAACAGGGCTGGGGGGATGGAAACAGACAGGGTTTCCCCTGCCGGTACGGCGGCGAAGCCTCCCAATGCGTCGGGATGGCTGTCGGCGTAAGGGATGTAAGGCTTGATGTCCAGAATGGGAGTGCCGTTTACCAGATCCGCACCCCGGACCCGGAGCACGGGGCCGTCTGCCGTCTGGCGGATGCCCGCAAGTTTCACGCAGGACAGAGCAATGGGGTTTGGCCGGAAGGGGGAGCGGGTGGCAAAGACACCCATCCGGGTGTTGCCCCCCAGCCGGGGCGGGCGGACCGTAGGGGACCAGGTATCCCGGATGGCCCGGTCAAAGACCCAGATGAGCCAGATGTGGGAGAAGTCCTCCAAGCCCCGGAGGGCGTCCGGGTTCTGATAGGCCGGTTCGAAAACAATGTCAGCCTCCAGCTCCTCCACCAGCCCGCTTTGCCGGGGCACGCCGAATTTTTCGGCGAAATCACTGTGGATATGAGCAATGGGCGTCATGGAAAATTTCTGGGACATGGCGGGACCTCCTGCGATCGCTCCTCTGGTCAGGGACAGAGCGAAACTTTTGCTCTATTATAGCAGAAATCCGCCTTGGTGAAAAGCCCTGTGCCACCGCCTAATGGACAGAACGATGGGATGAAAAGCGGCGTACCGACGGTTCGGGCGGTACGCCGCATACCCCTTGCGGGTAAAGGGTGTGTGCGGGACTGCGCCCGCAGGCGCGTTTCGGAGCGCAACCGCCGTAAGGCGGCTCTTAGCGCGGAGATAACCCCAAAAGGGATACACCGTCGGCTCAAGCCAATCAGCGGATACTTTATATCCGCTGATTGGGAGCCTTCCTCGAAACAGACTCGCTTGATCCGCCACCGGCGGCGCTTCGCCTGTTTCTCCGCACCATTGAAATCCTTAGTTTTCAGACCTGATAAAGGTTCTGAAAACTTGCTCAGCGGGACGAAAAGACTTTTTCGACACGCTGAGCTTCATCAACGGTCTGCGCCGGGGGTGACGGAATTTTCGCCGTCTAGCAGGTCGCCGTCCCGGTCATGGACACGGCCGTTGCGGAGCATCCGGTCCATAGACGCGCCGGGAAGGTCTCCGGCAGGATCATTGGCGGGGTTGGGGGCGGGATTGGTGTCCGGGGCGGTGACGGTGTTGTCATCCCGCCCAATGATGGCGTCATTGTTGGGAGCATTGTTCCGGTTTGGGTCCGAAACGGCGTCGTAGGCGCTGTTTTGACCGGACCCGGCGTCATTTCGATCGTTCTTGGCGGGCTCCTTGCCGCAGGCGGTGAGGGACAGTGCCAGCAGCAAGACCGTCAAAAACAGGGAAGCGCGAGATTTCATGTGCGTTCCTCCTTTGCTGGGAGTTTGCGATACCCATGGCGTAGTATGCCGCAAAGGTCTGGTTTTCACGCAAAATTCCGTTTGTTTTTTCTGGAAAAGCGCCTTGGCGGCGTCCGAACGTATGGAAGATGCTCCGCAGACCCGGCGCTTTGTGCACCCTGATCACGCTTTCCGCTCTGGCGGAATATGATGAAAAGAGCATACCACGCTTTTTCGGACGGAGGATCGCTTTTGGGAATCCTGCCTGTATTGTTGGGGGGCGTTCCACATTTCAATTCAAATGTTTGTGAAAAACGCCGTTGACGGAACGTGAAAAAACAGGTAAAATAACAATCAGAAAACTGGTGGAGCGCACCTCTTTGATTTAAGATGAGGAATTACTTGGTATAGAAAAGGAGAGCTGTATCATGTATACACAGGAAATCACCGTTAATAACGAGGTAGGTCTGCACGCCAGACCCGCAACCTTCTTTATTCAGAAGGCCAATGAGTTTAAGAGCGGTATCTGGGTGGAAAAGGATGATCGCCGCGTTAACGCCAAGAGCCTGCTGGGCGTTCTGTCTCTGGGCATCGTGAAGGGTACTACCATTACCCTGATCGCGGACGGCGCAGACGAGAAGGAAGCTGTCGGCGCACTGGTGGACCTGGTGAAGGACAACTTCGGCGAATAAGCGAACAATAAGATAATAAACAGCGTCCCTGCGGAAGCGGGGACGCTGTTTGCTATGTCTGCGGAGCAGACGAGGACGGCTCTGCTTCTGAAACGGGCACGTATGGCCCCACCGCTTCGTAGGGGACGGTAAAGACAGGGATACCCTCCGCCGCCGGGGCGATGGCGTACATGGGGTAGAAGAAGGCAAGGCCTTCCGGGGTGAGGTAAAACCGCATGGGGTTGAACTGCTGCCGCAGCCGCCTTAGCCAGCCGTCCAGATACCGGGCGTACCCGGCAGTCTCCTGACGCTGGATCTCCTGAGCGGCCAAAGTCAGCAGGCGCCGCTTCCAGCCCCGCCGGTGCGGAAAAAAGCTCGGAAGCGAAACCGGATAGCCCCGCCGCAGGTCCCAGGTATCGCCCCAGCGTCGCAGCAGAATGTGTCCATCGGCGGCTGGCTCCCGGATTTGGGTATACAGACTCCAGAAGCCGCCCTCGTTGTAGGTGACCCGAAAGGACAGCTCCGCTTGGAACTGGGGAAGGGGGCGGCTGTCCGCCAGCGCTTCCCGGCAGGCTCGCGCTGCCATGGGAAACAGCCAGCGGTCACAGTACCGGAGAAAGGCCCGGCACTGGGCGCGGTAGTACCGCCGGATCCGCCGGGTGGTCCGGTTTTCCGAGCCCACAGGCTCAGGGAGGGACACCTGCGCGGTAAGCACCGGAAGTCCCTCCACAGTCCATTCCCGTTCAGCGGAAAAAATTTCGGTGTTCAGTCCTGATGTGACTGCATCCACAGCGCTGCCCCCTTTCCTGACACTGACGCATCCTATGCGGCCCGGCCGGGAAGGGTTCGGCAGTGGAAATAAAATTTAATATTTGGGGGACTTCCTTTTCTTAAACTACTGTGTTAAAATGTAAATGCTGAAAGTGTGCTCCGCGATTTGTGCGGAATTTAGGAAATTATGGAAGGAAAGGTGCCTCCTTTATGATCAGAATTGGAAAAAAGGAAAAAAGTGATAAGCTGTATCAGGCGATTTTGCAGTTGAAGGATCCTCAGGAGTGCTATGATTTTTTTCAGGACCTCTGTACGGTTTCCGAACTGCGCTCCATGGAGCAGCGGTTTGAAGTGGCCTCTCTGCTGAATGACGGTATGATCTACAGCGACATTCTGGAGCAGACCGGCGCGTCCTCCGCTACCATCAGCCGGGTGAACCGGTCTTTGAGCTACGGTACCGGCGCGTATGAGCGGGTCTTTGCCCGTCTGAAGGCGGAAAAGGCCGGGGAAGAGGCGAAATGAGCAGCTATGACGCACTGGCCGCCAGCTATGACGGCCTGATGGCGGACGGCGTGTACCGCCGCCGTGCGGACTATCTGGAAAAGCTGTTTCGGAAAAGTAGGATCCCGGTGCATACCGTTTTGGACTTGGCCTGCGGCACCGGGACCATCGCCTGTCTGCTGGCGGCCAAGGGCTATGCGGTCACGGCTACGGACCTGTCGGAGGAAATGCTGACTCAGGCTATGAGCAAGGCGGCGGATTTGGAACAGCCGCCGCTGTTTGTGCAGCAGTCCATGCCCCGGCTTCGTCTGCCGGAGCCGGTGGATGCCGTGGTGTCCACGCTGGATTCCCTGAACTATCTGACCCGGGAAAAGGATATTCGGGAGACCTTCCGGCGGGTATTTCGCGCGCTGAAGCCCGGCGGCAGCTTTTTCTTTGATGTCAACACACCATACAAGCTGCGGCGGATGGACGGACAGCTCTATACGGATGAGACCGAGGAAAGCTACTGCGTCTGGCGAACATTTTTCTCGGAAAAGACAAGTATCTGCACCTATCAGGTGGACCTGTTCCAGCTGCGGGCAGACGGTACATGGGACCGGGACTGCGAGGAGCACAGGGAGCGGGCGTGGAGCGCGGCGGAACTGACGGCGTTTTTGACGGACGCGGGCTTTGAGGCCGTCAAGATCACCGGCGACCTGACGGCCCGGGCGCCTAAGGATACGGAGGACCGGTGGATCGTCCGCTGCCGGAAGCCAGTGAACTGACAAAGGAGTAATGGAAAATATGAGCGATCAACTGGTTCGTGCCATCTCCAAGGATGGCTTTGTAAAGGCGGCGGCGGTGTCCACCCGGGCACTGACGGAGCGTGCCCGGCAGATCCACCAGACCTCTCCGGTGGCAACGGCGGCCTTGGGCCGCCTGCTGGCGGCCGGTTCCATGATGGGCAATGAGCTAAAGGGAGACGGTTCCAGCGTGACCCTCCGCATCAAGGGCGATGGCCCTCTGGGGACGCTGCTGGTGGTGGCGGACAACGAGGGCAACGTCCGGGGCAGCGTTCAGAATCCCCAGATCGACCTGCCCATCCGGGAGGACGGCAAGCTGGATGTGGGCGGCGCTGTGGGCCACGGCGGGACGCTGACGGTCATCAAGGACCTGAATCTGAAGGAGCCCTATGTGGGCAGCGTGGAACTGCTGGGCGGCGAGATCGCGGAGGATCTGGCAAGCTACTTCGTGGAGTCCGAGCAGATCCCCACGGCCTGCGGCCTGGGCGTGCTGGTGGACCGGGACCGGAGCGTGCTCCGCGCCGGCGGCTATCTCATCCAGCTTTTGCCCGGTGCGCCGGAGGGCATCATCGACCGTCTGGAAAAGGGGATCATGGCGGCGGGACCTGTCACCAACCTGCTGATGGAGAACGATGACCCGGAGAGCCTGCTGCGGCGGGTCATGGCGGATTTTGAACTGGAGATCCTGGAAACGGTCCCCGTGGAGTACCGCTGCTATTGCAGCCGGGAGCGGATGACCGCGGCACTGGTGAGTCTGGGCCGCAAGCAGCTTACGGAGCTGGCGGAGGACCCCAACGGCATCGAGCTGACCTGTCAGTTCTGTGACAGCCGTCAGCGGTTCACCCCGGAGGAGATCCGGGAGCTGCTGGAAAAGGCCTCCGAAGCCTGACCAAACAGACCTTCTGCCCCCTGTGCAGCAGGGGACAGAAGGTCTGAAAAAAATAAAAATAAAAAATTTGAAAAATTGGGTTGACATTTGGCCTGCTTTCACATATAATAGCTTTTGCCGTCTGACGATGACGGATGACGGAAACCTGGGAGCATAGCTCAGCTGGTTAGAGCACCTGCCTTACAAGCAGGGGGTCACTGGTTCGAGTCCAGTTGTTCCCACCACAAATGGCCCGGTAGTTCAGTTGGTTAGAACGCTAGCCTGTCACGCTAGAGGTCGACGGTTCGAGCCCGTTCCGGGTCGCCAAATTCGCTGCTGTAGCTCAGTCGGTAGAGCGCATCCTTGGTAAGGATGAGGTCACCAGTTCAAATCTGGTCAGCAGCTCCAAAAAACACCTGAAATCTCCGGATTTCGGGTGTTTTTCGTTACAAAAATGCACTTTTAGGTGTGGGTCAAAATGTGGGTCAACCGCCTGACCCACACCGTGACCCACACAACGAAATGCGTAGAAAGACTTAAAGAGTACCGGAGAGGAGGCTTTTGCCTTCTCTCTGGTATTTTTGGCTTTTTTCTGCTTACATGACCTGCGCCATGAAGCTGCCCATCGTTTGTGCTGCCTCGTCTTGCTTCTGCCTCGTAGCGTGGGTGTAGGTGCGGAGTGTGAATCCGGCATCATAGTGGCCGAGCATACTGCTGACGGTTTTGACGTCCACTCCGTTTTGCAGTGCCAGCGTTGCGAAGGTATGTCTGAGGTCGTGAAATCTGATGTGCGGCAGTCCCGCGTCCTTCAGGATCTTCTTGTGCAGGTTTACGACGGAGTCTGGGTAGTACATCTCGCCGGTTGCCGGCGAGGGAAACATGTAGGGATTCTCAGGATGCTTGCTATGCTCTGCTATCAGCAGATCGATGGCATCTTGAGGAATGGATATTTTTCTAACTGAGGTTTCCGTTTTGGGACGGGAGAGCGTCAGTTCGCCATTGGGATTCTTTACATATTGTTTGCTGACGGAGATGGTTTTGTTTTGGATGTCAAGGTCGCTCCAGAGAAGCGCCGTGATCTCACCCTTCCGCAAGCCCGTGACCAGCTCCAGATAAAACATGGGAAGCAGTCCTCGCCTGTCGGCGGCATCCAGATAATCCTTAATATGCTCTGGCGGAAGAATCTGCATTTCGATTTTTTGCACTTTCGGCGCGATGCAGTCCTCGGTCGGGTTCCGCAGGATCAGGCGCTCCTTGACCGCCCGTTCCAAGGCGCTATGCAGCATGAGATGCAGGCTCCGAACCGTGGTGCTGCTGAGTCCAGGGTTGCCGTGACCGCTCTTGCGAGCGATGCGTCCGTTTTCCATCAGATCTTTGTAGAGCTTTTGTAAGTCATGGGCAGTCAACTTTGTCAGTTTGATGCTGCCGATGCGTGGGATCGTGTATTGCTCGACCATCAGTTGATAGCGATTTGCTGTTGAGATGCGGATATTCGGTTTTGCGTAGATCTCATACCAGCTACGCAGCCAAGTTGCTACCGTGTACTCATCCGCACGGCTGACATCAATTCCTCTGGTAGCTTCCATTGCGGCACTGAGTTTCGCCTTGCATTCTGCCTGTGTCTTACCCAGCACATTTTTGATGATGCGCTTTCCTGTTTCGGGGTGGTAGCCTGCTGTGTAGCGACCCTCCCAACGCCCGTCTGCGCGTTTGCGAATGTTGCCTTCGCCATTTGCACGTTTTTTTGCCATGAGCATCGCTCCTTTCTTTGGTAGCCACAACACATACCACACCTTGCGCCGGAAAGCTACTGATTCTTCCAAAGAAATCGAAATTTTTTTGAAAATGCTTTTATTGATTCCAGCAGTGCAAAATGTACACGAGTTTTGAACTACCTTTTGCGTTTCTTAGGTCAACGGAGTGCCATTGTAAATCATTCGAAAATGTGTTATCTTCTTCGCAGAAGCGTCCATACAGAATTCTACACTTTTCACACAAAGGGGCTTTTTATGAGTAAGATCAAATCTTGGTGTCACGCCAATGCCATGCTGGTCATTTCACTACTGGCTGCAATTGTAACGGCATTTTTTGTTCCGCCTGATAGGGACTACTTAGGTTATTATGACCTCAAGACGCTTGCTTGCCTGTTTTGTGTGCTGGCAGTGGTGGGTGCTTTGCGGGATCTGCATATCTTTTCCGCTCTTTCCCAGCGGATGGTACACACCTTTTCCACTGTCCGGGGCGTGTGTACGGCGCTGGTGGTTATCACCATGTTCGGCTCTATGCTCCTGACCAATGATACCGCCTTGCTGACCTTTCTGCCACTGGGCTGGTTTGTTCTTTCCTCCACTGGACAGGAAAAGCACACGGCGCTCCTGTTCATTCTGCAAAATTGTGCCGCCAACCTCTGCGGAATGATCACGCCCTTCGGCAATCCGCAGAATCTCTATCTTTTCAGCTATTACGGTCTTTCCACGAAAACGTTCTTTTCGGCAATGCTGCCGCCCTTCATCCTGTCTACTGTTCTCATTCTCCTGTGCTGCTTAGTGTTTCCAAAAGAACAGCTTTCCGTGCCGGAAGCACAGGTCACGGTAGACTCATGCCGAGCCGTTATCTATGGTGGACTATTCTGTTTAGCCGTTGCCATGGTGCTGCGACTGGTACCCTACATTCTTGGCTTGGCTGTCATCGTTCTGGCGCTCTGGCTGTTGGACCGTCATGCGCTGAAAACTGTAGATTGGGGATTGCTGGCCACTTTCGCTGCTTTTTTCACCTTTTCCGGCAACCTTGCCCGGATGGAAGCTGTTCGGGTACTGTTCGCCCGCCTTTTGTCCCACGGAACCATTCTGATTTCTGCGCTTACCTGCCAGATCATCAGTAATGTCCCTGCCGCCATTTTACTCAGCCGCTTCACGCAGGATGCCTGCGGGCTTCTGGTTGGCGTCAATGTGGGCGGCGCAGGGACGCTGGTAGCTTCTCTGGCAAGCCTTATTACGTTTCGGGAATATACTCACCATGTTCCTAATGGTGGAAAACAGTTCCTTTTTCTTTTTTCTGGGATCAGCTTTGCCTTTTTGACGATTCTTTTGGCTGCCATGTCCTTCCTGAATGGATGAGCCTTTATTGCCAGCATCTTTGGGAAAAATCCTTAAATAATTGTGTTGTCGTAAGCTGTATGTCGATTAATAACCCATTCTAACGCACTTTCGTTTTCGTGCTTCACTTCTTTAAGGCTTCCTGTTCATCCACAGCTTCGCCCTCGTTCGGATATCCATTTAACGACCCGTCATCTTTAATATTGTGGAACACGGTCATTTGGTTTCATAATTTTTCTTTTTTGCAGACGCCGCTTTTACTGCGCTCCAGCAGCGTCATGCCCCATTTTTGCTCCAGATCGGCGAGCATCTTTGATGGAGGACTGCACATAATCTATCTCCCATGCTGTGCGCATCCAACGCTCCCGATGCTGTACCATGCGTTCCCTCTTTCATGGGCCGCGACGATTTTGCTGGTGAACCTCGGCAGCTTGCTGATTCTCCGTTTTCGGAGCCGCTGAAAAAATGACACCGCACGGCAGAAATAACTCTGCCGTGCGGTGCGTTTTTACTTTAATTTGGTTCGTCAGGCATGGGGGACGAGCGCGCCCTTCCGGCTCGAGCGGATGAGCATGCCGATCACAAAGCCGACGAGTGCAGGCAGCAGCCAGCCGAGGTTCTTGTCGAACAACGGCAGATATTTTTCCGCAAAGGCGATAGGCACATCGAGGCGGAGCGAAGTCTGCACCGACGCGGGCAGCGTCTTCATGCAGTCGAAAATAGCGGCTGCCCATGTACCGATCATCGTTGCGACATACACGGCACGGTCATGAGCGAAGAACTTGCCGATAAAGGCCAGCAGGATAAGCGCAATGGCCGGGGGATAGATGAGCATGAGCATCGGGACGGAGTATTCGATGATGGCACTCAGTCCAATGTTGGAAACGGCAAACGAAAACACCGTGAAGAGGATCGCCCAGGTGCGGTAGGAAATTTTGCCGTTCGTCATCTTGACAAACGTTTCCGAGCAGGCCGTGACAAGGCCGATGGAGGTCTTGAGGCAGGCAAAGGTGATGGTGAAGGCGAGGATAAACTGGCCCACGCCGCCAAGGTAATGACCCGCGATCTGCGTGAGGGCGAGGCCGCCATTTTCGGATAGCTTGAAAATGCCTCTCGACTGCGCGCCGACCAGAATGGACAGCACGTAGATCAGCGCCATCAGCGCACCGGCAAGAAGACCGGAGGAGAGCACGTCCTCGGCGATGATGTCGTCGTTGTTGACACCCATGCGGCGAATGACGTCGATGACCACGATGCCGAAGGCGAGACCGGCGATGGCGTCCATCGTGCCGTAGCCCTCAATGAGCGCGGGAAAGAAGGAACCGTTCTGATAGGCCTCCGTCGGCTCGACCGAGGAGATCGCTGCGCCGGGGGAGAGCAGCGCCGCGATGATCAGCACTGCGAAGAAGAACAGGAAGAGCGGATTGATGATCTTGCCGATCCAGAGGGTGATCTTACCGGGGCGCAGCGAGAAGAACAGCACGAAGGCGAAGAACGCCGCCGAAAAGACAAGCAGATACAGCCACTCCGGCGAATCCGCGCCCAGCAGGGGCGTGATGCCAGTTGTGAACGAAACGGTCGCGCATCTCGGGATGGCGAAGAGCGGGCCGATGGTCAGGTACAGAAGGCAGGTAAAGAAAATGCCGTAGCCCTTGCCGACCTTGCCCGAGAGCGTCTGCAGGCCGTCGGAATGCGTGATGCCGATGGCGGCGACGCCGAAGATGGGGATGCCAACCGCCGTGATGATAAAGCCGATCATGGCGACGACCGCGTTGCGGCCGGCCATCTGGCCGAGATGTACGGGGAAGATCAGGTTGCCCGCGCCGAAGAACATTCCAAACAGCGTTCCGGCGACGAGAATCTTCTGCCGGAAGGTCAATTTTTTAGTAGTCATGGGATAATCAACTCCTTTGTGTTGAAAATATTACACCCTGCACTTGAAAAAGAGAAACGCTCGGTTATAATAGGTATATTACAAATCAAAATACCCTTTATAGGAGTGGGAATATGGACAGCAAAAAATTTGAAATTCTGATGACCGCCGTCAACCTCGGCAGCTTTTCCAAAGCGTCTGAGGTCGTGGGCTACACACAGTCGGGGCTGACGCACCTCATCAACGGTCTGGAGCGCGAGATCGGCATGAAGCTCATCCGGCGCGACCACAGCGGTATTTCGCTGACAGAGGACGGGGAGGCGCTGCTGCCCGCGATCCGCGAATACCTCAGCGCGACGGCGAAGCTCGAAAACCAGATCGAGACCATCACGCAAAAGCGGACGGCGACGATCCGAATCGCCGCTTATGCGAGCCTTGCCATGCACTGGATGCCGGAAATTCTGTACCGCTTCCGCCGCGTGTGTCCGGAGACCGACGTGGATCTTCGCATGGTGGACCACGAGCTCGAACCCTTTGAGCTGCTCGAGGAGGGGCGCACGGACGTCATCTTTGCCGCGCGGCAGAGCCACATCAACTGCGACTGGACACCGCTCTACTACGACGCGATGTACGCCATCCTGCCGGAGGACTATCCCACCGGCAGCGAAGAGACCTTCCCCATCGAGGAATTCGACGGAAAAGAATTCCTGATGCCCTACGGGCGCTTCGACATCGACGTGAACGCTGCGCTGAGTCCCAAAAAGGTGAAGCCGAATATCCGCCCCTGCCATGTGGATGATGAAACGGTCATTCGCATGGTCAGCAAGGGCCTTGGCATCACAATGATGACGGAGATCATGATGCGCGGGCGGACGCACGGCGTAAAGACGCTGCCGGTCAGCCCGAAAACGGGACGGGAGCTCGGCATCGGTATGCACCTGAGCAAGAACACGCCAGAGGAAATTCTGCGCCTGCGCGAGTGCGTGCTTGATTTCACGCGCGAGCTGATGTGAAAATTTCCCATCCGCGATTTAGAAACGGCTGCCCCATCAAAAAAGTAAAGCAGGGCGCTTGCCTAAAAGGCAAGCGCCCTGCTTTGTCGATTTTGGGAATGGTCTTATCCTTCGATTTTTGCCGAAGCCGCGCCATCACTCTTTTGCAGATGCGCATAGCGGCGCGAGGGGCGGAAGTACAGCACCGCTGCCAGCATTAGAAGCGCCGTGGCCGCAAGGCTGATGGGGAAGACCAGCATGATGTTCATAAACGTCTTGTACTGCGGGAAGACCCAGCGCAGCCAGCTCAGGCGGACGCCGCAGACGCCCAGCATCGTCAAAACGGCGGGCGGCAGTGAAATTTCAAAGCCGCGCAGGTAGCCGGAAAGCACCTCGTAGCAAAGGCTGAACAGGTGCGACGGCATGATCAGCATGAGGCGAATATAGCCCGTCTCTACCACCTACGGGTCGCCGTTGAAGATGGTGAGCAGCGACTTTCCGAAAAAGAGGATCAGAGCGATGGCGACGCCGAGGCTGATGATGCCCTCGAGAAGACACAGCAGCAGCGTTTTCTTGCAGCGCTTGATCTTGCCCGCGCCGAAGTTCTGTCCGACGAATGTCGTGCAGGCCTGCGAGAAGGAGTTGAGGATATCGTAGGTGATGACCTCAATGTTGTAGGCCGCGCTCGACGCCGCCATGACGACCGTGCCGAGGCTGTTGATCGCGCCCTGAATGACGATATTCGCGATGGAGAACATCGCGCTCTGCACACCCGCAGGAACGCCGATGCGCAGAATTTGCTTGAGGCACAGCCCGTCGATGCGCAGCTTTTTCGGCTCAAGGCGGATGACCTTGTCCGTTTTGAGCAGGAAACCCCACAAGATCGCCGCGCTGACCGCGTTCGACAGCACCGTTGCGATCGCGACGCCGTCCACGCTCATGTGGAGCGCGGCCACGAAAAAGAGGTTCAGGATCACGTTCAGAACGCCGGAGGCCGTCAGCGCGATCAGCGGAATTTTCGTCTCGCCCACGCTGCGGAAGACCGCCGCCTCAAAGTTGTAGAGCAGGATCACCGGCAGGCCCGCAAGATAGATGCGCAGGTATAGCAGCGCCAGCGGGAACACATTGTCCGGCACATTCAGCTGATTCAGCAGCGGAACGGCGAACAGCTCACCGATGACCGCCGCGATCAAACCGCCCAGCACCGCCACAACGATGGAGGTGTGTACCGCGTGGTGCACCATCGTGTCGTTCTTTTCGCCGATGGCGTGCGCGATCGTCACGTTCGCGCCCAGCGCGATGCCGATGAACAGGTTGACGATCAGGCTGATGATCGAGCTGTTTGTGCCGACGGCCGCGACCGCCACAGTGCGGAGCTCGCCGGTAAAGTTGCCGATGACGGCGATGTCCGCGGCGTTGAACAGCTGGCTCAAAATCGCCGTGGCCGCCACCGGAACGGCAAAGCGCGGGATCTTATCCCAGAGCGTCCCGTGGAGCATATCCAATGATTTTTTCTGCGATGCAGCTTTCAACTCTACCGCCCCTTTCCGCAATTTGTCTGGCCCATGATATCACGCTTTGGGCCAAATGCAAGCGGCAGAAAAGCCAAAAATGGAGCACAGCGCAAAGAATGCTTCGTTTTGCTGCGAAAAGCGCGGATACTCACAGGCATTCCTGCAAAATTTCGTAGATCTCGTCGTGCGTCAACTTTTTGCAGCAGCCAGCGGTGACGTTGGTGGAATCCGCGATGGCACGGAAATCGGTATCAGCGGGAATGCCAAGCTCTGCAAAGCTGGTCGGCAGACCGATTTCCTTAATGAACGCGGCCAGCGCGTCGATACCGGCGGCGGTTTCCCCGTCACTGCCCTTGGGTGCGATGCCCAGACATTCTGCGCAAACCGCGCAAACCGCGCCGCACCAGACTTGTAGATGTGGCGGTACAGAACGGGGTGGATCACCGCCAGGCTTGCTCCATGGTTGCAATTGGTGTAAGCGCCCAGCTGGTGTTCGATCTGATGCGCCTGAAAATCCGTGACCTTGCCGATCTTCAGCACGCCGTTCTCTGCCATGGCGGCCTCATTGGTATCATCGGAGAGGTTGTTTTCATCCGGCTTGCCGAAGTAGGTTTCCATCGCGTGGCTCAGCGTGTCGAACGCGCCGGAGATGACCTGCTGCATGGGAACGGACAGCGAATAGGCCGGGTCTAAGAACGCGAATTCCGCCTGCGCACCCCAGAGCGCGCCCTTGATCTTCTTTTCCTCGTGGGTGATGACCGCGCCGTTGTTCATCTCCGAGCCGGTACCAAACACCGTGACGATCGTGCCGAGGGGAATGAACTTTGTGGGCAGCGTGTGCTTCGTGTACTGCATCTCCCAAATATCTTCATTTAAGTTGGCCTGCGCGGAAATGACCTTGCAGCAGTCGGACACGCTGCCGCCGCCCACGGCGAGGATCAGGTCAACATGGTTTTCACGTGCCAGCTTTGCGCCGTCCTGCACCTTGGCATAGGTGGGGTTGGACATGATGCCGGAGAACTCCACAACGCACTTACCCTGCGCGTTCAGGATACCCATGATCTCATCGTACACGCCGTTGCACTTGATCGAGCCGCCACCATAGGCCAGCATGACGGTTTCGCCAAAGTTTGCGAGCAGGCCGCCGAGGTACTCCTTCACGCCGCCTTTGCCGAAATATACCTTGGTCTTGTTTTCAAAAATAAAGTTATTCATCATAACGTATCCTCTCTGACCGTTTTTCTTGCGGTATTCGCCGCTGTTTGCTATCATTGCCGATGGCAGCTTCCGGTTGATACTGCCGATTATAAATACCGGTTGTAACAACCGGTCAAGAGGTTTTTGAGGAAAAAACACAATTTTTACGCAGCAGAGAGGGATTGCCATGCGCTACACCATGATGCAGGTCTGCAAGGAAACGGGCATGACCTATCAGGCCTTAAAATTTTACTGCAACGAGGGGCTTGTCCCCAATGTCAAGCGCGACAAAAACAACCGCCGCGTGTTTGACGAGCGGGACGTCGCGTGGATCAGCAGCCTGACGCGCCTGAAAAAATGCGGCATGAGCATTCAGGAGATGAAGGACTACCTCGCCCTCTGCCTGCAAGGCGAGCGCACCATCCCGCAGCGCAAGATCCTGCCGGCGCAGAAGCAGGAGGCACTGCGCGCAGGCATTCGGGAATTGCAGGACAGCGTCGCCTACATCGACTGGAAGCAGAATTTTTACGACGAAGTGCTCTCCGGCAAGCGGCCGTATGAGAGCAATCTTATTCGGGTGGAAAAATAGGCGCAAGGCTGGCGTCAGCATAAAAAACAGGAGGCGTACCGCTCGGTATCGCCTCCTGCCTGCATTCCTGCCGTATTTCATCCCAGCGCCACGTCGAGCACCATCATCAGGCTGAAGCCCACGGCGAAGAACACCGTGCCGATGTTGGAGTGCGCGCCCTGCGACATTTCGGGGATGAGCTCTTCCACGACGACATAGAGCATCGCGCCCGCGGCGAAGCTCAGAAGATACGGCAGCGCCGGAACGATGAGCGACGCGACGAGTATCGTCAGCACCGCGCCGATGGGCTCGACAATGCCCGAGAGCACGCCGCCCCAGAAAGCTCTTGCTTTGCCCATGCCCTCGGCGCGCAGGGGGAGCGAAATGATCGCCCCCTCGGGAAAATTCTGGATCGCGATGCCGAGTGAGAGCGCCAGCGCGCCCGCCGCCGTGATCTGTGCGCTGCCGGAGAGATAGCCCGCATACACCACGCCGACGGCCATGCCCTCGGGGATGTTGTGCAGTGTGACGGCCAGCACCATCATCGTCGTGCGCTGGAGTTGGCTCTTCGGCCCCTCGACCTGCCCGCTCTTGGCGTGCAGGTGCGGGACGACGTGGTCGAGCAGCAGCAAAAAGAGAATGCCGACCCAAAAGCCGAGAAACGCCGGCAGAAACGAGAGTTTCCCCATCGCCGACGACTGCTCGATGGCGGGGATCAGCAGGCTCCAGACCGAGGCCGCGACCATCACGCCCGCGGCAAAGCCCGTCAGCGAGCGCTGCACAGCGTCGCTGAGCGACTTTTTCATGAAGAACACGCACGCCGCGCCGAGCGACGTGCCGAGAAATGGGATCAAAATGCCGTAAAATGCTTCCATATCGTTCACCGTCTTTTCTGTGTGAAATATCAATTCTGTTAAATGCATCTAACTTCTGAACATAGTATACCAGCGAAAGCCGCGGGATGCAAGTGCCGCGGGACACGGAATGGGAACAGTCTGTCGCAGCGGACGGGGCGAGAAAGCGTATGTAGCAAAGAAAATATCGCAAAAATTTGAAAACCGCTCTTGCAATGCGAAAATCGCTGTGCTACAATACGCAAGGTCGATCACCTTCCCGAAGGCAAGCGGGAAAGCAGGATATATTGGAAAGCTGCCCTGCGGCGGCTTTTCAAAAGACTGTGAGTTAGAGAAAACTAACCGCCTGCGCCGCGCCGGTGGGAACATCATATCAATAGGAACAGTGCCGCCTGATTTCAGGCGGCACTGCTTTTTGCGTTTTCGTGAAAAACAAAATGTTCAAACTTTCCTTTAGCTTTTTTAGGTTAGCGGGCAATCATGACCTCGTTCCAAGGGGAAACCGAAAAACAACAGCCCCGCGGAAGCATTTGGGATACACAATGACGAAGGAGGCCATTTTTGATGAAAAGCAAAAAGATTCGTTCTCTTTTCTGTGCGGCGGCGCTGACACTGTCGCTCGCCGCGTGCGGCAGCAAAACATCGGACTGCTCCGGCCAGACGATCACCGGCGAGATCACCGATATTGACGGCACTGCCGTGACGATGCAGCTCGGCGAGCTGAGTGCGGGCGGTATGCCGTCCCATGACGTGCCTGACAGTTCCGATTCCGGCCAGACGCCGCCCGACAAGCTGGACGGCGAAACGCAGAGCGGCAACAGCAGCAGTGAGGATCATGCATCGTCCGACAGCAGTCAGCCGCCCGCAAAGCCCGACAGCCAGAGCGGCAGCACCGACAGCCAGCCGCCCGAGATGCCGAGCGGCCAGGACAGTTCTTCCAACAGCCAGAGTGGTGATTCTGGCAGCCAGCCTCCAGAGAAACCTGATGGCGAGGCCCCGAGCGGCAGCGCTCCGGCGGCATGGGCGGCAGCAGCTTTACCGCGGGCGAGGAGAGTGTGACGCTCGACTTCGTGAATGCGGAAATTACAAAAAATGACGAGAGCATCGAGCTCAGCGACCTCGCCGAGGGCGATATCCTGACCGTTGAGGTCGGCAGCAACAACACCGCGGCGAGCGCCACGGTCGAGTCCGTGGGCGGCGGCCAGAGCTTTGGCGGCAGCGGCGAGGTGACGCAGGGCACCGCCGCCACGACCATCAGCGAGGACGGCACCTACAGCGGCGAAAGCTACACCTCGACCGGCGACGACGAAAACGCCCTGCGCGTGGACGGCGCGGCCGTCACGCTCGACGGCGTCACCGTCGACAAGAGCGCGGGCGCGGCCTCGAACACCGAGGACGGCGACTTTTACGGCATGAACGCAGCGCTTCTCGCGATGAACGGCGCGACGGTGACCATCAAGAATGCAACCGTCACGTCCTCTGCGCAAAATGGCAACGGCGTGTTCAGTTACGGCAGCGGCACGACGGGCGCGAGCAACTTAGTTGTCGAGACCTCCGGCAACTCGTCCGCGGCCATCCGCTCCGACCGCGGCGGCGGTACGGTCAACGTGAGCGGCGGCGCGTACACCTCGAACGGCTACAACTCCCCCGCGGTCTACTCCACGGCGGACATCACCGTGAAGAATGCGAACCTGACGGCGAAAAACTCCGAAGCCCTTGTCATCGAGGGTAAGAACTCCATCACGCTCGAAGACTGCTATGCCACCGGCAACATGAGCGACACCAAGGGTACGAGCTCTTCGGAAAACGTCCACAACGTGATGATCTATCAGTCCATGAGCGGCGACGCGGACGTTGGCACGTCCGTCTTCTCGATGACCGGCGGCAGCCTCGTTGGCAGCAGCGGTGACATGTTCTACATCACGAACACCCACTGCCTGCTGACGCTCTCCGGCGTGAATATCGTCAACAATGATGCGGACGGCGCGCTGCTGCGCGTGGTCGGCAACTCCGCCAGCCGCGGCTGGGGAACCGCCGGCAACAACGGCACCATCAACTTCAACGGCTATACCATCACGCTGGCAGACGGCACGGTGCTGAAGTGAGCCCGCTTTACCCCTGCTGCTGTATATACTCCTCAATGGTGCGCAGGAAGGCCTCTCCGTAGCGGGAGGCCTTCCGCTCGCCGACACCCGAGACCTCAAGAAGCTCTGAGAGCGAGCGCGGCGCTTTCTCCGCCATGTCGGCGAGCGTCGCGTTCGAAAAGATGACGTAGGCGGGAACGCTCTCGCGCTTGGCAAGCTCCGCGCGCTGGGCGCGCAGCGCCTCGTAAAGGCTTCCTTTCTCGAATTCGTCCGAAAACGCGCCGCGCGGGCGCTTTTTCTCTGTCTTCGGTTCCACCCGCTTCTGCATCAGCACGCATTCGCCGTCAAAGAGCACGGCGGATGCTTTTTTTGTGGGCCTGAGCGTCGAATAGCGCTGGTCGACCTCGAGATATCCCGCGGATTCGAGGTATTCGATGTACCGCTCGATGACGCTTGGCGACGTTTTGTCCATGAGACCATAGGTCGACAGGCTCGCAAGGCCGAGCGACAAAAGCCGCTGGTCGCGGCTCCCGCGCAGGACCTGAATGACGAGCGTTTTGCCGACGTAGTAGCCCAGCCGCTCGCGGATGCGCATGACGCACGATAAGATCATCTGCGCCGAGAGCGTGATGTCCTCGGTCTGGTAGGTCGCTTTACAGTTGGAGCAGTTTCCGCAGTTTGCGGGGTGTATCTGGCCGAAGTAGTCAAGCAGCCGCCCGCGCAGACAGTCGACGGATTTGCAGTACCCCGTCATCGCCTGCAGGCGCTCATAGTCGCGCTTGCGCACGAGCGCAGCGTCCTCCTCCGAGAGCTGGTCGGCCCCGCCGTTTTCGATGAGAAAGCGTGCGGTCTCCACATCAGCGGGCGCGAAGAGCAGGACGCAGTCGGCATTCTCGCCGTCGCGTCCGGCGCGGCCCGCCTCCTGATAGTAGGCCTCGAGGCTTTTCGGCATGTTGTAATGGATGACAAAGCTGACGTTTGACTTGTCGATGCCCATGCCGAAGGCGTTCGTCGCGACCATGACGGTCTTGCGGTCAAACTGAAAATCGTCCTGATTCTGCTGCCGCTCCTCATCTGTGAGGCCCGCGTGGTAGCGCGTGGCGGCGATGCCGCGGTCACACAGGCTGTCGCACACGCGCTCGACCGCCGCGCGCGTTGCACAGTAGACGATGCCGCTCCTGCCCCGCCGCTCGTCGATGAGTGCGGCGAGGGCGGAAAACTTGTTTTTCGGGCGGCGCACGTCGAAATAGAGGTTCGGACGGTCGAAGCCCGTCACGATGCGGTACGGGCTTTGCAGCTGCAAGAGCCGCAGAATGTCGGACTGCACCTGCTTTGTCGCCGTCGCGGTGTAGGCCGCGACAATGGGTCTGCGCGGCAGGGCATTGATGAAATCGACAATGCCGAGGTAACTCGGGCGGAAGTCCTGTCCCCACTGCGAAATGCAGTGTGCCTCGTCCACAGCGAGAAACGACACGTCCATCTCCTGCATCAGCGATAAAAAGCTGTTCGTTTCCAACCGCTCGGGCGCGACGTAGATGAGCTTGTAGGCACCCTTGCGCGTGCGGGCGTAGACCGTGCGGATCTGCTCACCTGTCAGTGAGCTGTTGATGTACGCCGCGGGAACGCCCGCGCTCTTGAGCGCTGCGACCTGATCCTTCATCAGCGAGATGAGCGGCGAGACGACGAGCGTGATGCCCGGCAGGAGCAGTGCGGGGATCTGATAGCAGAGCGACTTGCCCCCGCCCGTCGGCATGACGCACAGCGCATCGCGCCCGGAGAGGATCGCGTCGATCAGCGCCTCCTGCCCCGCGCGAAACGCGCTGTGGCCGTAATATTGCTTTAAGATGCTGTACTTGTCCATGAAAAAGTGTTCCGTTTCCTGTTTTTCTATGATGTTACCCCATCGGGAAGAAATTGTCCACGGAAAATTCAGAAAGAAGCGATGAGCAAAACAGGCAGAAGGAGCAGCCCACAAACAAGGCAAATGGGAATCAAAAGAGCTTGGGGCGTCTCAAGGGCGCAAAAACCGTTTCAATGTGCTCGGCGACTGGTTCTTCGTCTTCCCATGCGATATGGGCGTTTACGGCGCGGGTCTTGCCACGGCGCTGGGCTCGGCGGTGTCGTTCCTCGTGATGCTGACGCACTTTGCGAGCAGGAAGAACACGCTGCGCCTCGTGAAACCAAAGAGGCTTGCGCGCAAGCTGTGGAAGATCGCCGTCACGGGCTTTTCGAGCTTCTTTATCGACATGGCGATGGGGATTCTGACTGTGCTCTTCAACCGCCAGATCATGCAATACCTCGGCTCGGACGCGCTCGCGATTTACGGCCCCATCATCAACGTCAGCACATTCGTCCAGTGCTGCGCGTACAGCGTCGGACAGGCATCCCAGCCCATCATTTCGACGAATTTCGGCGCGGGGAAAGAGGCTCGCATCCGCGAGACGCTGCGATATGCGCTGTGGACGGTCGTATTTTTCGGCGTTTTCTGGACGGCGCCGAGTGTGGCGTGCCCGAATCTCTACATCCGCATTTTTATGAGCCCGACGGAGACGATCTTGGCGATGGCCCCGGCCATCATCCGCGCGTATGCGATCTCATTCCTGCTGCTGCCGTTCAACATCTTCTCGACGTATTATTTCCAGGCCATCTTACAGCCGAAGGCGGCGTTTATCGTGTCGGTCGCGCGCGGACTCGTCATCAGCGGTGCACTGATCCTGATGCTGCCGCTTCTTGCGGGCGCGGATTCGCTCTGGTTCGCCATGCCCATCACGGAGCTTGTCACCGCCGTTTACGCTGCGGCGTGCATCCGCAGATACACCGCGCGGCTCGACGCAAAAGCCGCTTGACGAAGCGCGGCCACCGCCGTATAATCATGTCGGAATTTTAACGAACAGGAGCCAAAATGTAACCATGCAGCTTGATCGACCGCGCGGGCAGATGTCCGATTCGTTCCTGATGTCCGCGTTTATCATTTTATCCGGCGGATTGCAGGACGCCTATACCTATTGCTGCCGCGACAAGGTGTTTGCCAACGCGCAGACGGGCAACATCGTGCTGATGAGCACACACCTTTTTGCAGGCGACTGGGCAGATGTTTTCCGCTATTTTGTGCCGGTGATCTCGTTTATGGCGGGCATTTTTGTGGCGGAATGCGTCCACCGCCGCTATAAGTGCATGGAAAAGGTGCACTGGCGCCAGCTCATCATTCTGGCCGAGATCGTGCTGCTGTTTTTTGTCGGCTTCCTGCCGCAGGAGGTCAACACCTTTGCAAACGCGCTCGTCTCGTTCGTCTGCGCGATGCAGGTGCAGACCTTCCGCAAGGTGCGCGGCCACGCCTACGCGAGCACCATGTGCATCGGCAACATGCGCAGCGGCACCGAGGCGCTGTGCGCCTACTTCCACACGCACGACCGCGAGGTGCTGAAAAAGGCACTGACGTATTTTGGCGTCATCGGTATTTTTGCCGTCGGCGCGGGGCTTGGCAGCGTCCTGACGGCGCGCTTTGCCGAAAAGGGCATCTGGGTGTCCTGCCTGCTGCTCGCAGTCAGCTTTTTGATGATGTTTGTGCGCGAGGAAGAGAAGAAATAAGAGGCTTTTTGAAAGATGGCTCTGTATGCAGATCGGTTTCTGCATGCTTTTGTAAAAAAAGGAGAGGACGCTGCTGCGTGCTCTCCTTTTCCTTTTGCGTTCGTTACGCGAGCGGCTTGCCGCTGAAGACGGGGAAGATGTTGAACTCGCCGTAGTCGGCGATGCGGTCCGTGTGCTTGAGCGTCTCCATGTCCTCACTCAAGATGGTGAAGTCCACGGCGGCGTTGCTCGCCATGTGGTCGGGGTTGGCCGTCTTCGGCAGCGCGACCGCGCCGAGCTCGATGACATAGCGGATGCACAGCTGCGCGGCGTTGACGCCGTACTTTTTCGCCATCTCCGCGATGGCGGGGTTCTTGAGCGCCTCGCCATGGGCGATGGGGGAGTAGGCCTCCACCTGGATGCCCTGCTCGCGGCAGTAGTCGAGCAGCGCGAGGTCGGTGTTGCTGATGTGCAGCAGGATCTGGTTGACCATCGGCTTTACGCGGCAGTCAGAGAGCAGATTTTCAAGGTCGTCGCGCAGAAAGTTCGACACGCCGATGACTCTGACCTTGCCCTCGCTTTGCGCATCCTCGAGCGCGCGCCAGACGGCTTTATTTTCTTCAGAATAGCGCTTTTCCACGCGAAACTGGTTCCACGGCTGGGGAGAGTGGATGATCATCTGGTCAAGGTAGTCAAGGCCCATCTTCTCGAGCGTTTCGTCGATGGACTTTTTGGCCTCGTCATAGGTCTTGAGCTCCGCGGCCACCTTGCTGGCGACAAAAAGCTCCTCGCGCGGAACGCCGCAGGTGCGCACGCCCTCGCCCACGCCGCGCTCGTTGCCGTAGGCCTGCGCGGTATCGATGAGGCGGTAGCCGAGCTTCACGGCGGTGCGGACGGCCTCGGCGGCCTGATCGTCGTCGATGAACCAGGTGCCAAGGCCGAGCTTGGGGATGCTCATGCCGTTTTCGAGCGTATAGGTTTCGTTTAAGATCATGGAAATTGCCTCCGATTACAGCTTATTGTACTCTTCGTCCGAGACCGGCTCGCACCACTCGTTCCGGCAGTTTTTGCCGGGGACTTCAACGGCGATGTGGCTGAACCAGCTGTCCTTTTTCGCACCATGCCAAGTGCTTCGGCGGTCTTGGCCTCAAACTTTCCGGGCAGCGCCATTTCGAGCTCTGCGGTCACGCGGCCGCTGATACGTGTGGGCGCGTCCAGCGCGTCGAGCGTGTCGTAATATTCCTGCACGCCGGGTAGGTGCTCGGTCATGGCGCAGTCGATACGTCCGTCGACCGAGGTCATCATGTGGCATACGATATAAGGCTTGATCATGGGATATTCCTCCTCTAAAAACTGTTGTTCTTAAAGTTCACTGATACTCTACAACTTAAAGTACACTTTCAGTCAAGAGGGTTTCGAAAATTTTTTCGATAGTCCGTTACAAAAGCTTGCACGCTTGACAGAAAGAAAATGGCACCATATAATATATAGAACATACGTTTTAGATGACGCGGCGGGGAGGAAGCTCAATGTATTTTGCCTACGGGGAAGAGGAGACCGACTATCTTAAAAAGAAGGATAAGCGCATGGCCGAGGTCATCGACCGCATCGGCCATGTCGAGAGAAAAGTGGATACTGACCTCTTTTCCGCCGTCGTGCACCACATCATCGGCCAGCAGATCTCGACCAAGGCACAGGAGACGATCTGGCAGCGGATGCTGTCGGCACTCGGCGAGGTCAACGCCGAGACGGTCCTCACCACGGGTGTTTCCAAGCTCCAATCACTCGGCATGACGTTCAGAAAGGCGGAGTACATCACGGATTTTGCCGAAAAGGTCCACACCGGCGCATTCGATTTAGAAGGTATCTGGCAAAAAAGCGACGAGGAGGCTATCCGGGAGCTTTCGTCCCTCAAGGGCATCGGCGTGTGGACGGCGGAGATGATCCTGCTCTTCTGCATGCAGCGTCCGGATGTGCTGAGCTGCGACGACCTTGCCATCCAGCGGGGGCTGCGCATGGTGTACCACCACCGAAAGATCGACCGAGGGCTCTTTGAAAAGTACCGCCGCCGCTTTTCGCCCTATGGCAGCGTGGCGAGCCTGTACCTCTGGGCGGTGTCCGGCGGTGCGATCCCCGAGCTGCACGATTACGCGCCGAAAGAGAAGAAATGAGGCGAGGACGATGACTTACACCCAGCATTATGATTCGCCGCTCGGCGGCATCCTGCTTGCGGCGGACGAAGAGGGCTTGACGGGCCTGTGGTTCGACGGGCAGAAATATTTTGCCCGCACACTGCCAAAAGAGTATGCCGAGAGCGAGACGCCTGTTTTGTGCGAGGCCAAGCGCTGGCTCGATATCTACTTTTCGGGCCGCGAGCCGGACTTCACGCCGCCGCTCCACCCCGTGGGTTCGGCATTCCAGCAGACAGTATGGGCGCTGCTGCTGGAAATTCCCTACGGTGAAACAACGACCTACGGCACGCTTGCGCGAAAGCTGGCGGAGAAGCAGGGCCTAACGCACATGTCTGCGCAGGCCGTCGGCGGCGCGGTGGGGCACAACGATATTTCGCTCATCATTCCCTGCCACCGCGTGGTCGGCGCGAGCGGCAGCCTGACCGGCTACGCAGGTGGCGTCGACAAAAAGATCAAGCTGCTCGAGCTTGAAAGGGCGGATATGAAGTCCTTTTTCGTGCCGAAAAAGGGGACCGCGCTGTAAAACAAAAGAAAAGGCATTCCGCGCGATAGCTGGGTGTACGTAAGACAGTATTGCGCCGAGATTGACGAAGCGGCACGAAACCGCATGGATCTGATCGTGCCGGAGCTGGCGAAGCGAAACGGCGTGACCGAGCAACTGAAAGCTGAAAACCAAATGGAATGGGTGCGGCAGATGAACACTTGCAAGGCACAGGCAGAGGAAGTTGTGAAAGCGGAATTGATTTATGATTGAGC
>ENA-UEQJ01000514-UEQJ01000514.1-human-gut-metagenome-genome-assembly--contig:-NODE-514-length-32404-cov-7.597303_pt1 | contig 32404 bp, 31 predicted proteins | sample MGYA00242937_ERZ507938 | MGnify/ENA primary metagenome ERZ507938 (study PRJEB26167, sample SAMN06115437) | human gut metagenome | host: Homo sapiens | place: China:Gansu | collected 2015-07-03 | study...
GGCAACGGCCTCTTTGGGCCGAACCAGCCTTGCACCCGCGCACAGATCGTCACCTTCCTGTGGCGTGCTGCCGGTTCCCCCGAACCCAAGACCATGAGCAGCTTCGCCGATGTGTCCATGGATGCCTATTATGCAAAGGCAGTTGCATGGGCAGTAGAGAATGGTATCACCACCGGCACGGGCGATGGCAAATTCAGTCCTGACGCCACTTGCACCCGTGCCCAGAGCGTGACTTTCCTGTTCCGTGCCATTGGTAAGCTGGTCGATAGCAAGGCTGAGTTCAGCGATGTGCTCGCCGACAGCTACTATGCAAACGCGGTGGACTGGGCCGTGGAGAACGGCGTCACAAACGGCATTGGTGATGGCCTGTTCGGGCCAGACAATAGCTGCACCCGCGCACAAATCGTCACTTTCCTTTACAGAGCCTATCAGGGGAAGTAAGGCGAATCGGCAATCCAATAAAAAGCTCCCGCTGAGATCATCCTCGGCGGGAGCTTTTTACTCTGCACGGCAGGGAATTGGCGTGGAACATTGCTGCAATGCGAATACTTGACGTATATACCGAAAGCTGTTAGGCGCTCCAATGTGTTATGATAATTCTATCATACATATTGGAGCGCTTTTCCAGAAAGGAGTGTGCGATTTGGCGGAAAAGCGCAAAGATAGGAATGGGCGTGTCCTCAAGACCGGAGAAAATCAGCGCAAAAACGGCACCTATGAATGGCCTATGCCCTTGCGTTGGGGAAGCCAACCCTGCTGATCCACCCTAATACATGGAAAAAGAAATGGCTGAATGTTGTAAAACGTGAAGGCGAGTAGCATATTCAAAAATTTTATCCGTCCTCATACTTTAGAACGATTTACATTTTGCAAAAATGCGGATATAATTATTATAAATTAGTATGAAGCGAAAAACTTATGATGAGGGGCGCGCCCCTCATCCCGTGGGTACCCACGGGATGATACCGCTCTGTAACCTGTGGACTTTGCCCGCTACGGTCAGGCGGGCATGAACAAAATTTTGACCATCATACAAAGGAGGATACACCATGAAAAAACGCATCGGAAGTCTGCTTCTTATTCTGGCGCTGTGCTTTACGCTGCTGCCCACGGCAGTGTTAGCAGCGGACAGCAGCAAAATCTCAATTACAACAGTAGATGAGCTTTTGCAATTTGCAAAAGCTGTAGACAATGGCGAATATGACGATAAAACAGATGCGGTTGTATCTCTTGATGCAGATTTGGATTTAACGAACGTTGCGTGGAAACCGATTGGTAGCGTATTTGCTGCTGATGGAACTCTGCAACATTACTTCAGCGGCAAATTTTATGGAAACGGGCATACGATTTCCAATTTGGATTTTTCCGAAAACTATGGAAAGTCAGAGTATCCGTCTTTCGGATTTTTCAGTGAGGTTTACGGCGCTGAAATCTCCGGTTTGACAATTCAAGGCAAGCTGGATGTGTCCAATGCAGGGTATGTCTATTTTGGAACGGTAGCGGGTGTTGCAGCAGACAGTAAAATTTTTGATTGCGTTTCAGATGTATCGTTCACGGATACAGACAAATATATTAACGGTACTGTGGCTATGTGCGGATATGCAATAAATAGCACGATTGAATACTGCCAAAACAAGGGGAATTTTTCAATAACGAAGGATGTCACCTCTTTTCAGATGGGCGGTATCGTAGGTCTTGCTCAAAACAGTACCGTACAGTATTGTGCTAATACAGGCAATCTGACCTCTTGGACACCTTGTACCGGCGGAATTGTTGGGCAGTTGTTTCAAGCCTCAAAGATTATCAATTGTTATTCCACAGGGAAAATGGTTCCTTTTGGCAATGGAACTACAGATTTCGGCGGCATTGCAGGGATAGTTGGTGCAGGTACAGAAATCAGACATTGCTATTTCGCCGGTGAAATGGATTTATCTCAATATACTGCCACTACACCTTATAAGCGTTTAGGCGGTATTGCAGGCGGTGTTTCTTCTGATACACCTGTTTTTGAAAACAATTATTTCATGGAAACTGAAAATGTCCCGGCTTGCTTTAAGTATCAGGATGCTGGAACAGAAAAGACCCTTGACTTTATGAAAACGGAAGATTTCTTTAATGAAATCACTGCTGCTGGCGGCAATTATCGATTTAATTCTAATGGAACGCCCCTTTTGCCTGCACCTAAGTATACAGTTTCTTTTGTCGTAACACCTGCTGAATTGGCGAATGTAGTCATTAAAGTGAATGGTCAGGAAGTAGCAAACCCTGTTGATTTGGAAGCGGGTACTTATACTGTCGAAGTCAATGCAGATAATTGCGAGGTTTTCAATTCCAATATTACGATTACGGCTGATACAGCAACTCATACGCAGACCATTGCAATGACTTATCGGAAAAGCTCCGGCGGCGACGATAGCGACCCGACTTACGCCATCGAGGTGGGCAAGGACATCCGGAACGGCACAGTGACAGCAAACCGCCGCTACGCCGAGCGTGGTGATACCGTGACAATCACCGTCAAGCCGGACGATGGTTTCAAACTGGATGACCTCACCGTTACCGACAAGAATGGTAAGGAACTGAAGCTGACTGACAAGGGCAACGGCAAGTACACGTTCACTATGCCTGCGGGCAAGGTTGAGATCAACGCTGCTTTTGTCAAGGAAGTTGAGACAAGCCCGTTCAGTGATGTGTCCACCAGCGCCTATTACTATGAGGCTGTGAAGTGGGCACAGGAAAAGGGCATCACCGGCGGTATTGGCAACGGCCTCTTTGGGCCGAACCAGCCTTGCACCCGCGCACAGATCGTCACCTTCCTGTGGCGTGCTGCCGGTTCTCCCGAACCCAAGGCTATGAGCAGTTTCGCCGATGTGTCCACTGATGCCTATTATGCAAAGGCGGTTGCATGGGCGGTAGAAAACGGTATCACCACAGGAACGGGTGATGGCAAATTCAGTCCTGACGCCACCTGCACCCGTGCCCAGAGCGTGACTTTCCTGTTCCGTGCCATTGGTAAGCTGGTCGATAGCAAGGCAGAGTTCAGCGATGTTCTTACCGATAGCTACTATGCAAACGCTGTGGCATGGGCGGTGGAGAACGGAGTCACAAACGGCATTGGTGATGGCCTGTTCGGGCCGGACAATAGCTGCACCCGCGCACAAATCGTTACGTTCCTTTTCAGAGCCTATCAGGGCAAGTAAGAACCCAAGCGGCAGGGAGTCTCTATTGAGGCTCCCTGCCTTTCTCTGTATATCATGGAGCATGATAGCAATCAACTATGAACACATCTCCATGCGCACATTTCTCAATCCGCAAAATACTCGGGCCTGCCAATCGAGGTGAAGCCGATCTTCCCCGTCACCACCACATTATTCTCGCTGCTGGCACAGTGGATGACCATGATATTACCGCTGCTGTCAAAGCCGCAGACAATACCGACATGGCTGTCACCCGGATAAAAGACAAGGTCTCCCGGCTTGGCGTCACTCCAAGCAATAGGCGCACAGTAGCTGTGCTGTGCGGTGGCCCCGCCGCCATGCCCAATGACGTATTGTCCGCCGCTCTGGTTGTAGAATACCCAATCCACCATTCCCGAACAATCCAGTCCGAAGGGCCGCACGGTGCCGGTGGTGGAGCTACCCTCGGCTGTAACTTTCATCGGCATTCCCCAGCGGCTGTCCCAGCCAATAATCAATGACTTTCCTCCCCAGAAATAATGAACTTTGCCCAAGAGTTGATACGCCGTCAGAACTACTTGCTTGCGATTCTCGCTGAGATCGGCGGGGAGATTTTCTATGATCTTTGCCACCTCGTCGGGACTCAGTTCAATGTCCTGATAACTTCCCGTCAAAACCATGAACAGTTCCTGATATTTCGGCTGCATGAGTTCCTCTAACAATCTGCGCTGTTCCGTGTTGAAGCGGTACTCATCCGCCATTTGCAGATGCGTTTTTATTGCGACGGTGATATGCAAAATGACCGTATCCGCTTCATCTTTGCCGCCTGGTACTATTTCCGTCCAATAAGTGATGGCGTTCATGTCCCAGAAGATTTCACGAAGGATCTCCATTTTTTCTTCTGTCAGCGTGGCGACCTCATCCGGTGAAGCGTTGTCCGTGGTGGTCCGCACAGCATAAACAGCCAGCACATCCCGCCAGTTGGAAATCATGGCGGCGCTGCCAGCGTTGTCCATATCCAGTTCGTCATGCGGGTTCTCTGCCTTGATCTGTTCGATCCGGGCGGCGAACTCGCCGTTCAATACGCTGACAGCTTCCGGCATGGTGTAGCCAGTGCCGCTGTCCTCTCCGGAGAAAAAGATCCCAAAAGGCGACACGATCAGAAGTCCAATCAGGCAAATCATCAGCACCATGGCTACAGCCGCGCTCCCACCAGCCGCTATTGCCGCAAGTAAGCTCTGGGCAGCGGCAATGATGGAGCGCAGCGCGCGGCCCACCGCCTGCGCGGTTTTTTGCACCGCGGTTTCTGCCGCCTTTGTCGTCCGCTGATGCCGGGCCATCTGCATGGCCGCTTCTCTGGTAATGTGTGTTCTGGTCGTGGCAGCATGGGCAGTGGAGGAGCGTACGGCCTGTTCGGCGGATAGACCAGCAGCTTTGCCCCCCTCACGGATCTTCGGTACGATCCCCGCAGCGTAATTTGGCGTTTTCGGTTCGGGGAGTTGGTGCTTCTTTGGCCGCTGGATGCCGCCGCGCTCTTTGATTCTGCCCCTGCTGGTTGGCTCGAAACCTTCCGAACACAGCGAATCACCACGCAGATTATCCTGGTGCCGGAACCGCCGCTCTGCCCGCCTGCGCTGCGCCTGCTGGCGGGACGCTTTGCGACCCTGCTCTTGAATGAACGCCTGCTGACCCTGCCGCTGCGGCTCCGGTGCTGCCGTCATGACCGTTTTCCGCTGTGTACTGATATAGGCATTCTTCGTCTTGACTGCCTGCTTCATAGCCGCCTGCCATGCCTGCTCTCGAACTGGCGGTGATGGCGCTCTTGCCCTCGCCGCGTCAGTCTCTCTGGTGCGGATGACAGGCGGTACGTCGCTGTTGGAGCTGGGGGCAGAGGCGTCACCCTGGGGTGACGCGCTCTGCTCCTTAGTTTTCTTTTTGCGCTGTTTCAGCAGATTCTTCTCCGCGCGGTGCAGGCCGCTGGCGGCGGTGTCCTCAATGGTGTCGCCGCCGTACTCGTCTGCCTGCCCGTGCTGGGCCGTATCCCGCAGCTGCGTCCGCAGCCGCTCCGAGCCGTCATCCAGCCCCTTGCGCAAAAGCTCCTTTGGAGCGGATACAGCTTTCTCTTTGACACGCTCACTCAGCGCCGGTTTTTCTTTAATTTTCTCCATGGGCTATCACGCAGCCAGATCCGAGGGCTTTGTGGTCATCATTTGGTACAGCTTGTTCTTGGGAAAATGATCCACGAAAGGCACGATGGCGCTGCCGCATTTGATGAGGCCCCGGCCGGAGTCCACGTTGGTGATGTAGGAAAGCTGGTTATCTGAGATATTCAGCAGGTGCGCCAGTTCTTCCCGATCCGTGGCCGCCTGATTCAGCATGATGAGGAATTCAGAGTTCGCCAGCATGGTGCGGGCCGTGTGCGACTGGAGCAGGTCTTCGATATTCTGGCTGATTCCCGTTCCGCAAGCCTGATACTTTCTCATACGCTTCCAGAGTGTGAACAGGAAATTGGCGCTGTACTCATGCTGGAACAGCAGATAGATCTCGTCGATATAGATCCAGGTATTCCGCTTCAGCCCGCGGTTGCGGATGATGCGGTTGAAGATGCTGTCCAACACCACCAGCATCCCTACCGGCAGAAGCTGCTTGCCAAGGTCTCGGATATCATAGCAGAGGATACGGGCATTGGTATCCACGTTGGTGGGTTTTGCAAAGGTGTTCAAGCTGCCCTCCGTAAACAATTCGATTGCCAGCGCCACATCCGTGGCTTCTTTTTCCGGCTGGCGGAGCAGCTCCGCATGAAAGTCCTGCAGGGTCGGGGCCTGCCCCTGATACCCGCCGCGGATGTATTCCCGATAGACCTGGGCGGTACAGCGGTCAATGATGGACTTTTCCTTGGCAGACAGCTTCCCGGTGCCGATGAGCTGCTCACAAAGAGACAGCAGAAACTCAGATTTCAGCACCACGGGATTCTCGCCGTCACCGTAGCCCTGCTCCATATCCATGGCGTTGATATGGTTGGGTGATGTGGCGGAGATATTGATGACCTGACCGCCCAGCCCTTCCACCAGCGGACGGTACTCGGATTCAGGGTCGATGATGATAATATCGTCCTGCGTGGACAGCGCCAGTGACACCATCTCCTTCTTGGCGCTGAAGGATTTACCGGAGCCGGAGACGCCCAGAATGAATGCGTTGCCGTTGAGAAGCTGCCTGCGGTCCGCCACGATGAGATTTTTGCTGATGGCATTCTGCCCGTAGTACACGCCGCCCCGGTCCCAGATCTCCTGGGCCTTAAAGGGCATGAGGACAGCCAGTGCTTCCGTGGTCAGAGTGCGCAGGGCATCGATGCGGCGCAGGCCCAGCGGCAGCGCCGTCACCAGCCCGTCCGCCTGCTGCCAGTTCAGCGTCGTGAGCTGACAGAGGTGCTTGCGGGCAATGGACTGGAGCGTTTCCGTATCACTGTCCAGTTCTTCCTTGCTGTCTGCCAGATGCACCAGCGTCACCACGGCAAACATCATCCGCTGGTCGCGGGTGGTGAGATCGTCCAGCATCTCGCGAGTCTCCTTGCGCTGCTGCTCCAAATCGTAAGGTACAACGGCAGAAAAGTTATTGTTGGCGTTCTGCCGGCGCTGCCAGTTGGTCACATTGGTCTCCACACCCAGCAGGCGGTTCTGCATCTCCCGCACCGCCTCATCGGTAGGAACAGGGATGATGTCAATGGACAGCATGAGACTGCGGTTCAGGCTGGTAAGCTCATTGATCATGGAATCCTTGATGTAGCTGGCATACTCCTTCAAAAAAAGCACCCGGCCATATTTACCGCCCATGATAAAATGATCCTTTTTGAATTCCATGCTGTCCGGGCAGATGGCGTCCTTGAAAGAGCGTCCGTTCTTCATGTTCTCCCGGAGGTCAAAGCGGAACTCGCTTTCCTCGCCCACACGGTAGAAATCATGCAGGATGTGGAGACGGTCTGCCGCATCCATCTCCTCGCAGTGGGAGTCCATGTGGTTCAGACGGGAAGAGGCGTCATGGACCGTGCGGTCAAAAAATGCGCGGGCCTCCTCCACATTTTTCTTGTGGACGGACAGTGTGATGTAGCGCTCCTGCACCACACTGTTGGATGAGTCCGTCACCTTATCCAGCAGCATGGCGTTGTATTCCTTACGCCCGCCGTCCAGATCATCTCCCTTGGGCGGGATGAGGATCTCCTGCTCAAAATTGCGCCGGTCCAGGCGCTTATTGTTGATGGTGATCTTCGTGGTGGAGCCGGTGTCCAGTGCGTTCAGCAGCTCGGAATAGCTGAGAAACATGGCTGTCTTATCCTCTTTCGAGGCAATGGCATAATTGATGTCGCTAAAACGCAGTGTTTTAGAATACTTGCTGCCAAATTGAAAGACCCCATCCGGCCAGATGCGGCGGATGGGGATGATGTCCTGTACAGATTTCGGAACCGTAAATCTTTCTTTGTCCTGCTTCAGTGTATTTTGCAGAGTTTTAATCAAGTTTGAGAGCCTCCTTTATCGTTGAATTTTCCAGAGCTTTGGCGTATATGTTGTCCGATTTGAACACGAGCCTGCGGGGAAACAGGAATTCAGAGCGGATATACGCGAGCAGAAAGCGTTCCAGCGTCATGCCGTTATACTGAAAAAAGCCGCCCAGGGCAAAGGGAAAGGCTGCAAGCACGCAGACCCAGCCGATCTCCCCATTTCCCAGCACAGGGCGCAGGCCGAAATATACGCCCACTGCCACGGCGACCGCCAGCAGTGCGAACAGCAACTGCCGTAGGGACAGGCCGAAGAATAGACTCTCCTGGTAATTTCGTACTTCTTTGTTGATGCGGACCTCCAATGGATCACCTCCGAGTTTTTTCTGAGTTTTGCTGAACAGACTCTTGCTTTGTCTGTGCAGTCATGGTACTATGCCACAAACCCGATGAAGGAGGTCGTGACACATGATCGCTTTTCTGATGATCGCCGGGCTTGGCGTCCTGGCGCTTCTCTCCCGGTTCGCCGCGCTGACGCGGATGACCATCCCGCTTTTGTACACCGTGTCCATGCTGACGGTGTTCCACGGCTGGTATCGCACCCATACCGTGCTGGCAGACCGCATCCTGTTCGCTCTTGTAGGGCTGGTGGTGCTGTCCTGGCTGCTTTCGCTGATCCGCTTTGTCTGCGATCTTGTTATGCAGGCACGGGATGACGCTGCCGCTATGGAGTATTTCTCCTACCGTGTTCGCAAAGCACGGGAGAACGGCGAAGACACCGTCAGCACAGAGGGCCTGTGGCGCTGAATCAGCCAAGGCCCATCAGCTCCCGGATGATGCGGTCGCTCATCTTGATCGCGCCTACCAGCACCAGCATATTGAAGATCAGCTCACCCACATAGTTCCATACGATGGTGGCTGCCGCCAGCGTATCGTCCGCGATGGCGGGCGGGGACGAGGCAAAGGCAGAGAAGATCACACAGGCCAATACGATGACACAGCCCTCCAGACAGATGGCGGCATAGCTTTTCAAAAAGGCTACGCCGATACTACTGGAGGGCTGTCCCGCAAAGCTGGCCAGCGGGATGGGTGCGATGGCCGTTGCGATATAGAGCTTAAAAAAGCGGCTATATACCGTCAGTATCATGACAAGGGAGAGTACCCAGATAAAGAGCGAGCCCAGCAGCGTCACCGCCCAAAGGGGGATGGAGTCAATAAAGCCCACATCCTCGATGACACTCACCAGTTCATCCGGTAATGTGGTGGCAGACATCGCCGTCAGCCCGGAGGAATCCATGATGGTTGTCACCATGCCCTGGGCAACACGAAACGCGCCGGTCATCAGCTCCATGCCCCACGATACCGCCGCCTGCGCCAGCACAAAGCGGATGAAGCATTTGAAGGCCACTTCCGGCTTCTTCATCTCGGTAAAGCTGCCGCAGGTCTTGACCACGCCCATCACGAAAAACAGCACCAACAGCGCATACCCCACAGCTTTTAATCCATCGTTGATGTTCACGATGACATTCCAGACACCGCCGCCCTTAAAGGACTCCGGCGAGGTGCTGATAAGCTGCCAGATCTCTGCCAGCCTTCCGTTCCACATTTCCAGCGCAGAGTTCAAATTGTCTACGATCCAGTTTCCGCTTCCCATTCAAAATCACCTCCTACGGGAAGAACAGGGTGAACGGTATCATGCCGTTCACCCTGCCGCGTTTTTCAGCCGGTGATGAGGGAGAGGATCTCCTTGGTAAAGGTGATGACGATACCGCCTGCCACCGTCAGCATACCGTTGGCGCGCTGGGAGGGATCGTGGCTCTTGAGGGACAGGCCCACCTGCAGGATGCCGAAGCCCAGCAGGATGAGACCAATGGCGCGGATCAGCGAGAAAATAAAATCGGACAGGTTGTTGACCACCGTCAGCGGATCGTCTGCGGCCAGCGCGGGCACCGCGGTGGCGACCAGAAGCAGGGCAACGCAGGCAAAGACGGAATAGATCCGCTTTGCCTTTCTCTCGAAATTTTTGTTGTTCAAATCATGTTTCATGCTGCAGCATTCTCCTTTTCATTGTCAAAATCAATTTGGAACAGCGGCTCTCCCGGAATGGGAGGCTCCGCCGTCCCGTGGTGGATGTAGGGCGGTCCGCCGCCATCCATCGTATAGCGGATGGCGGGATGCTCCATGAGCTCATACTTTTCGTCCATCACCGGCCGTGTGCCGCGGATGAACAGAATACAATACCGGTTATCCAGCATCCGCACCTCGTCCGGCGTCAGCAGTTCCCGCCCACTGATCTGGAAGTTGGTGGAGTAAGACCCGGACCGCCCTTTGGTCTGCCCGTGGGTCTTGGTGTCGATGGTGGACTTGCCCAACGCCTCGGAAATGTACTTGTGGGTGCTTGCCTCGTTACCGCCCAGATAGAGCAGCGTGTCCGAGTTGCCGGGGATGGTTTCCCACGAGTCCTTATACAGCTCCTTGATCTGCGCCATGTTCTGGATGATGGTGCTGCAGGAGATGTTGCGTGAGCGCATGGTCGCAAGCTCCCGCGGCAGCCCCGGCAGATTGACCGATGGCGCTTCATCCAAGATGAAATGCACGTGGCAGGGCAAGGCTCCGTGATGGATCTGGTCTGCGCAGTAGTAAAGGGTCTGGAAGATCTGGGAGTACAGAAGACTCACTAAAAAAGTAAATGTCGTATCATTATCCGGGATGACGGCGTACAGAGCGCACTTTCGCTCTCCCAGCGTGTAGAGATCCATGTCATCATGGTCGGTGACAGCTTTGATCTGCGGCAAATTGAAGGGTGCCAGCCGCACAGCGGCAGACACCAGAATCGATTTTGCCGTCTTGCCCGCCGCCTGCTTGAAAACCTTATATTGCCGCAGGGCAACACTTTCCGGGTTCTCATACTCCATTGCCCGGAACAGCAGATCCAGCGGGGAGACATACTCGTCATCGTCCTCCTTCACTTCGGCATATTCCAGCACACGCAGCACCATTGAAAAATTCTGCTCATATTCCGGCGCTTCCTGGAACAGCATGAGGATGATGGCCTGCAGCAGTGCTGTCTCGGACTTTGACCAGAACGGATCGGACTCGTGACTACCCTTGGGCGTCGTTGCCTGAATCAGCGTGTTCACCAGCTTCAGCGCGTCTTTTTCATCCCGCAGGTAGCGGAAGGGGTTATAGCCGTCCGACTGCGATAGATCTACCAGATTCAGCACTCGGATGTCGTATCCCTGCTGTTTCAGATACCCTCCGGTGGCGGTCAGCACCTCCATCTTCGGGTCCGTGATCACATAGTTGCTGTTTGCCTCCAGAATGTTGGGCTTGACATAGCCGCGGGTTTTGGCCGCGCCGCTGCCGCCAATGACCAGCACATTCAGTGAGCGCCGGTGCTTGTGGGTATCCAGCCCCAGCCGCACATGGCGGGTGAGGATCTTGTTCTGCTTCTGCCGGAACTGCGCGTTGAGCTGCCGGGACGAGCCCCATGCGGCGGAGCCGTGTTCCTCTCCGTCCCGTGTCCTGCCCTGTCCGGAAGCATAGAGACACAGCCCCATGAGATATGCGCCGGTGCAGACGAGAATGGACAACAGACTCTTGTCTGTCCATTGAATCTGGAAGGGTTGCTCCAGCGCGGCAGTTAAGTTTGATAGCAGCTCCGGCAGACCGCCGCCAAGGGACTGGGCGATCAGCAGTGCCGCCCATACCACAGGGATATAGAGGAACAGGGCAAGTACCAGATCCGTTGTTTGGGATGTCTTTTTCAGCCGCATCACCTCCTGCATAAAAAAATACGAGACCGGCAGAGCATTCCACTCTGCCGGCCTTGCTGACGAAACGGCTTTCTTACTTTGTCCTGTCCGGTCGTGCTTTTTGACGGATCTTTTCTCTGGCCGGGGCAGACTTCTGCCGGGTATCCAACTGCGCCTGATACCCTTTCAGCCGTTCCAGAACTGAAGTGCGCTCATTCGTCATCGTCTCGGCAGCCGTTTCCCTGCCGCTGGATGAGGTCGATCTGCCTTTGGTATCTGGCAAGTCTGTTCCCGACCGAGATTCTTTTTTTGGCGCCACCTCCTGCCGCTTGCCCACAGGCGGTGTCACAGGCGTTTCCCCCTGCCGGGGGCGTTGCTGCTCGCGCTGCGGCGCCTCCTGTCCCACACGGGCTTCCTGCTCCTTAGAGGGGGCGTCCTGCCGCGCCTGCTCCGGCTGCCCGGTATATCGGATGCGCTCAAAGATCATATTGGCGCGGTCGATCTCCGTTACCGGCATGATCACATCCACGACTTTTCCCTTGTTATCCGAATCACGGATGGCAGAGAACAGGATCTTCTGTTTTCCTGCCCGCTGCCTGAATTGCTGATACTGCTCCGGAGACATGGCGAACCGCCGCACATCGCGGGTCTCCTTCAGCATCTTTGCCAGATTGACTTTGCCGGAAATGGTCTTGTGTTTTTTCGCCAGCGCCATGGTGAGCGCCAGCATATTTTTGATGGCGGAGCCGCTCAGCCGGACAGCGACCTCGCTGCCGGAGAGCATCATGCGTACCAGCTGGTCCGCCGCTTCACCGCCTCCGATGTTCATGTTCCCGCACCTCCTTCTGGTGTTCTTCTGTTTTCTGGATGTCCTGCTCCATTACAGGCGTCTGCTGGCATATCTCCCGGCAGAGCTTCCGCTTTTCCCGCTCTGCCCGGATCTTCCGATTCACCTCTGAGAGCTGCTCATACACTTCTGCCTTTTCTTTCTTCAGCACCTCCCGCGAAACGCCGCTGTCCTCCAGCAGCTTCACGGCTTTCATGTACTGCTCAAACTCCTGCTCCATGCCGGTGAATCCTTCCTCGTATAGCGCCCTGCTGGGTTCCAGCGCCTCCGCGTCTGCCAGCGCCGCGTAGAGCGGCTGGCGTTTCTTCTTCCGCACATTGAGGAGGGTCCGCTGCTTTGTCAATCTGCCCAGCGTTTCCTCTGTGCGTTGTTCGAATGCCGCCATGTCAGCAGGCGTTGTGATGTTATTTTCCCGCAGGAACGCGAACTGCGCCTGATACCGCTCGAAGCACATGACCGCCTGCCGCAGATGCGGTGTCATGCGGGGCGGATACTGTCGCTTTTCGATTTTGCCCAGCAGATAGAGATAATGGACATAGAGGGCAAGAAAACCGCTGTATCTGGGATGCTTCCGGTACGGCTGATACGCTGGACGCGCAGGCAAGACAGGCCGCAGCCCCGCTTCGATCTGTTCCAGGTTGCCCTGGATGGCAGCACGGATTCCGTCCTCTGTGAACAACGGATCTCGCCTGCCAGGGTACTGAAATCGCTCCTGCCCCCGCAGGCGGAAGCCGAGCCTGCCGCCATGATGGATCTCATACCCCTTATGCTCCATGAGCAGGAAGAAGTGGCCGAGGTCGTTGGCGTCCCGGATGGCATCCCGCAGATCTGCCTCCAGCAGGGAGCGGAAGGTGGGCTGCCCCCTGGACTGGCGCAGCCACTCAATGTAGCTGACCGACCTGACAGGCGCGCCCTGCACGATGACGGACAATCCATGCTCCCGGCAGAGCCGGTCTGAAATGGCACGGATCTGCTGGTAATAGCTTTGCTGCGTGCTGTGATACTTTTCGCCGGTATCTGCATTCACCGAATTAAATACAATATGCGAATGGATATGATGCCGGTCTACATGGGTCCCAATCACAACCTCAAAGCCGTCCAAGTGTTCCTGCGCGAATGCTTTAGCAATTTCTAAAGCAAGTTCAGGTGTGATTTCACCAGGCTTGAACGATTGAATGATGTGATAGCATTGACGCTTATCCAATCGTCCGGTTTCCAGCTTTGTTTTCATCATCTCGCGGTACTCTCTCCCTGGATCGCAATTAAAATGTGCTGTTAAAATATACCCATCCGTTTTGTCACCGTTCAGAACATAATCAATGGCTTCTTTTAAGCCGCCGTTACGGGGCAGGATTTTCGTAATAGCCATTACTTATTCGCTATCCGGAACATAAGTTCATATACCTGATCCAGAAGATAGAGCCCTCGTTTGGCATCCTCCGGCTTCGCAATTCCGGCATTGACGCTGCGGGCGATCTGGTTGATGTTGTTGCCGATATGATGTATTTCCGTCCGGAGCTCTTTAATTTCTTTTGTAGGGCGGGCTTTGACCGGTCGTCCCTCAATAAGCCGTGCAAGATATGCCCGTTTTGTCAGCCTGCACTCTTTGGCCTGGCAACACAGCAGCTGATACTGCTGTGTTGTCAGTACGATGTGCAGATGGTGTTCTTTCTTGTTCTCATCCACATTTTTCTCCTTCCTGCGGCGTATAGCCGCAAGTTTTCCGCCCGCAGGCGGCATTGGGGACTGGGGCTTACCCCAGCAAGCTGTGCAAATGTACATTTGCGCGATGCTTGCGCCAGCGCCGCCATCGGCGGCGTTGGCTGTTCCCCGCCGTTGGCGGGGCGTTTTTTGAGAGGTAGATTGATACCAATACAGGCGGACACGGTCCGCACCTTTTCCAGAAAAAAGAAATGTCTGGCAGCAGCGCCAGACATCCGGTTTCGCAGGGTCCTTCCGCACAGGGTGTCAATGTAACACCCAAAATAGAAACGGCAGGGTGTCATCAAGACACCCTGCCCGTTCAAATATTGAATCAACGCTCGATCTCTTCCGTTTTCTGCCTGCTGTTTCGTGCAGTAGTTCGAGCTGCGTCGAAGGGAAGGACGAATCCTTCTACCTGTTGATAATAGCTCGTCTGTTCCTCTACAAAGAATGCCACAAGAGGCGCATAGCAAGTGCTGTTGCCACACAGCGCAGGCTCAGGCGGCGCACGCCAGTTCCTTCCGAATACGTTCCCGCGCCAGCTCCGCGTAGGTGTCTGTGACTTCGATGCCGGTTGCGGTATAGCCCTCCTGCACAGCCGCCAGCACCGTGGTACCGCTGCCGGCAAAGGGGTCCAGAATATGCCCGCCCGGTTCCGTGATCTTCACGATGTCCCGCATCAGCTGCAGCGGCTTCTCCGTCAGATGGATGCGGCTCTGGGGATTGCCGTATTTGAACACCCCCGGCAGACACGGGACCGGACGGCTGATAGGCATATCGCCGTTGGAGCCCCAGACGATATATTCCGCCTGCTGGCGGAAGCGCCCCTTCTGCGGGCGGCTGTTGCCCTTATCCCAGACAGCGGTGCCTCGCCAGATCCAACCGGCCCACTGGAGAGCGTCTGTCGCCGCGGGAAGCTGCCGCCAGTCGATAAACATACATACCGGCGCACCGCTCTTGCATACCTTTCGCGCTTCATACAACCACTCCGCCGCCCAACGGGTCCAGGAGCGCTGGTCCTTGGCGTCCCCATCGAAAGGGGGCGGTGCGTTCTCACCCATGCTGGAATACTTCCTGGCGGTGGATTTGTTTTTCTCCGTCTGGGTGCGTCCACCGGACGCATAGGGCGGATCGGTGATGACAGCGTCAAAGGTGTTGGGGGCAAAGGTCCCCAGCACCTTCAGGGCATCACCCTGGAGGATGCTCCATTTCTGATTATCGCTCATGCTCATGCTTCTCCTTCTTTTTCGTTCGATTTTCGCGGGGCGGAGACAGCTCCGTCTCCACATATTCGCTGATGATTCCCAGTGCTTCCTCGTAGCTGTGGCACGCTCCGCCCATGATGCGGGTCTGCATTTCCTTTGCTTCTGCCGCCATGCCATTCTGCCGAAGAACTCTGGCGGCAATGCCCATCAGATGGAAGATGTTGCCGTCCTGCCCCAGCAGGGGGCAGAGAGGGCGGGGGTTCTCCTGCCGGGCGGAGCGAAACCCGCCCAGCCTGTTGGGAACATAGTCGGACAGCCATGTGCCGCCGAATGCGCCGTGGGTCTGCAAACGCCACATCGCCAGCTTCCCCATATCCACCTGAATGTTCTCGAAGGGGAACAGCAGATTGTTGAGTCCATCGTGCTGAAAAACCTTGACCGTCTCAAAGCGGCTGCCATTCTGCAGGATGCCGTCCTGCGTCAGCAGGTCATTGATGCCATCCAGCCACTCCTGCGCCTCTCCGCCGCAGCCCTGCAGCACCAGTCCCTCCTGATGCTCCATATCCCGCAGATCGTCCGCAGTGATCCTCTCAATTGGCATTTATCTCTCCTTTCTTTTGGGATGCCGTGCAGGCGGCGTCCGGCCAATGGTTTTCTGATCCGTCAACACGGGGATGCCCAGCTCACCGGCTTTGTATATCTCCTGCCACATCCCATCCGTCCAGACCGGACCGTACACATTCATCTGCTGACAGGATTCCAGCAGGCGCAGTCCCATCGCCCTGGCTTTCTCGTCCTGGGCGGGATCGGTGGGATCTGCGACAGGCGGGAACAGCAGATGCGGACAGATAGGGATATTTCCCTCCACAAACACCTCCTGCGCTTTCTGCCGCGCAAACTCCACATTGTTTGTTACATCGCCCCGCAGCGGAGCACAGATATAGACCAGCTTGGGACCGCTCCGTTCCAGCTCCAGCGTGCGCTCCCGGAATGCGGACAGATACTGTCCGACGGCATCCCGCAGAGCGGCATAGTCCGCGGCAGTAGGGTGATAGACGTACCATTCCACTTTTCCGTAGTCATCCCACAGGTGGGGAATGACGCCGCTGCGGAAGTTCGGGTTGTTCGGCACCTGCTTTTTACCCCAGACATCCTGAAAGCGCAGCAGCGTCCGGTCCACAACACCCTCCGTGCGGTTGAGCACCGTGAGGCGGATGGCGTCATATTGGCTGGAGATATGGGTAGAGAGAAACTCCGCCCGTACACGCAGGTCCTTTCCGAGATCTCCCACGCACACACGCCCGGAGAATTGAGGCCGATCCACGAGATCGCCGTGTTCAAACAGCTTTCGCAATTCCTGCTCATACACGGTCATCGCTCCACACCTCATTTCTTTGGCGTTTTTGTTTTCATGGGACTTACTTCTTTTTGCAGAGGTTGCAAGGTCTCACGCCCGATGCCGCGGATCACGCTCCGGCTCTTGCCGCTCAGGACAAAGGTATCCCTTGTATCGTTGCGGACTTCCTCGCAGGGCAGGATCACGGCAGAACCGGTGATGCGGATATCCCCCTGCACCGTGCCATACACCTTGCAGTTGCCGGACAGGATGGGAGTCCCCATCGTATGGGGATCGTGAATGATCTGCGCGTTTCCGGAAGCCAGCGCTTTTCCGGTCATGGAGGCCCCGCGGAGATAGGCGTTGTCCTCGGCGCGGCTGTGGCCGCTCATCACGCTGCCTTTGGAAACATAGGCGCTGCCACAGGCAATGGCGTCGCCCCGCAGACAAGCATCCCGATCCACATAGGCGTCACCCGCTGCAATGGCGTCATCGAAGATCCACGCGCAGTCTCCCGGCTCCGCGGACAGGTTGCTTTCGCTTTCCACGAAGCCACCTATGTCGCCTGCGCAAATCTCACCGCAGATGTCCCGCAGCGCGCGGATGCGGTGCAGGAACGGATATTCCTCATGGGCAATGTCTGTGATCTCATATTTCTGATTGCTGATGGTTCTCATCTCCTTTTCCTTTTTTATGCCGCTTTTGGGCACAGGGCATCTTCTTTTCGGAATGCCGCATCGATGTCGGAAAAGCGCTCTGTGCGGTTGAATTTCTCGGACACCTTTCCCGGCATTGCCTGCAGCTCCAGCATTTTCGCCCACAGCTCTGGATGGTGGTCATAGAGGTGCCGCAGTTCCTTCCGCTTGGCATTCGGGCAGAACCAGCAGCCGCCACGGTTTGTGAACGCATAGACAGGTGAAAGCAGCCCTGCCGTTTGGCAGAGCTGCTTTGCATCCTCTTCGGTGTAGTGATATTTTTCCAGCAGGGACACCTGATTTCCCTGCAAGCGGCGCAAGCGCACCGGCTCATCGCTGGCGATGCCCACATACTGCACGGTATCCGGCGTCAGAGTCCTGTTATACCGGCGGATGGGACGGAGCTTGCAGTCCCGCTGAACGTAGCAATGCCCGCACAGAGGGAATCCGCGCCGAAGTCCTTTTTTCGGACCGCGGGTAATGACTCCGGCAAACAGGTCCAGATAGGTCTTATCCGAACGCAGCACACGGACCGGGATGCCCAACCGTTCCAGTCTGGGCATCGCAGTCTCATAGATGAATGCCCGATGCTCCGGCACCTCGCCGGAGGTCCTTTTATCGAACATCACCTCACAGTAGACCGCTTCATCCAGCGGTTCCCCGTGCTCCAGCGCCAGCAGGATCGTGGCAAGGCTGTCTTTGCCGAAGGAGCAGGACGCGATATGCAGGGTGTTCTTCTTTTCTTTTGAAATCGAAATCATCCTCTCTGATTCTGTTTTTGCTGGCAGTATTGTCAGCAGGTGGGGAGTCTGCTATAATAGCGCATATCATTTCCAGTCATTTTAGATATGAAGGAGACGAAATACGATGAATAAAACAGAACTGATCACCGCTATGGCGGAAGCCAGCGGCCTGACCAAGAAGGACTGTGACACCGCTCTGAATGCGTTTGTCGACACGCTGCAGACTGCGTTGAAGTCCGGTGACAAGGTACAGCTGGTGGGCTTTGGTACCTTCGAGGTGAAGGAGCGCGCCGCCCGCACCGGCAAAAATCCGGCCACCGGAGCCACCATTGAAATCCCCGCTTCCAAGGCGCCGGCTTTCAAACCCGGCAAGGCGTTCAAGGATTCCGTGCAGTGATAACACGCCCGCGAGAGACCATCTCTCGCGGGCCTTTTCTGTTATCGGTCCGATACGCCCATGTCCTTGGCACGACAGGCACATTCCAGCACCTCTGTCATATCCGTGCGCTCCCAGGGCGCGTCCGCATGGGTGAAGTGACCGTAATTGCAGAACTTTTGGAACATGGGCTGATCCAGTCCCAGCGTTCCGATCATGCCGTCCGGCGTTAGGTTGAAAACGGTACGGACAGCCTGCTCCAGCACGTCATCGGAATAGATGCCGGTATGCTCCGTATCCACCGTCACCGCCACAGGCTGTGCCTTGCCGATGGCATAGGCAAGGCTGATGGTGCAGCGCTTGGCCAGTCCTGCCGCTACGATATTCTTGGCAATGTAACGGGCCATGTACGCGCCGCTGCGGTCCACCTTCGTTCCATCCTTGCCGGACAGCGCGCCGCCGCCATGAGGGGCGAGGCCGCCGTAGGTATCCACCATCAGCTTGCGTCCGGTGAGTCCGGTGTCCGCTTCAAAACCGCCCTGGACAAATCGACCGGACGGATTGACCAGCACTTCGGTATGCTCGTCCAGCGGAAGTTCCTGCATGGCGGGTCGGATCACATGGCGCAGGATGTCCCGGCGCAGTTCCGGCAGGGGCAGTTCCTCCTCATGCTGGCAGGATACCACCACTGCAGCAACGCGGCACGGGACTCCAGAGCGGTATTCCACAGACACCTGCGCCTTGCCGTCCGGACGCAGGCCGGGGATGATGCCCTGCCTGCGGGCATCGGTCAACAGGCGGGTCAGTCGATGGGCCAGCACCACAGGCAGGGGCAGCAGCTCCTTTGTTTCATCGCAGGCAAAGCCGTACAGGATTCCCTGATCTCCTGCGCCGGTCTCCGTGCCGCCACACACAGCTTCCGCAATGTCGGGACTCTGCTCATGGGTGATGACCTCCACTTCATAGTCGCTGCCGCCGTATCCGGCTTCCCGCACCGTCCTGCAAATAATGGCAGGGATATCCGGAATCTTCGCTGCCGTGATCTCGCCTGCGGCGATGATCTTTCCGGCTGTGGCCATGACCTCGCAGGCAACGCGGGCAGCGGCGTCCTGCGTAAGACAGGCATCTACCACCGCGTCCGCGATGGTGTCGCAGAACTTGTCGGGATGTCCCTCGGTGACTGACTCAGCAGTCAAAATGCAGTTATCTTTCATATTCATGTTTCTCCTTTTTCATCGGTTTCTTATGCGCCTCCGGCTGTTTCGGAACAGAGAGGATCATTTCGTTGCTGTATTTGTCCTTGTACTTTTCGATCTGCTGCTCCGTCAGCGAGGTAAAATCATCCTCTTTAAGACCGGCAACAAAAAATGTGCCGCAGACAATGTCATACGGCACACCGTGATCATCGGTCAGGGCGCGGTTCCACGGCAGGCCCAGCAGCTTGCCCTCGTCATTGCAGACGAGCGCCACCGGGTCATTGAAGGGGTAGACTGCCTGAATGGTGCCGCCTACGAGTTCCTGCATGGCAGAAAGGGTGTGGTCGATCTCCTGCACCGCAGGCAGTTCCATGGGGCGCACCACAAGGACTTTCATTTTTTCTGTGCTGATATGGGTTCCTCCTTCCCAAAAGAAAAGCGGCAGCAGCAGTTTGCACTGCCGTTGCCGCAAATGGTGATTCTTATTCTTTTTTGGATGCCAGCGTCCGGGTCTTCAGCAGGGCATTTTCCAACGCCCGATGATCTTCATGCTCCTGCCACCATTGGGGGCGCAGGAATCCCAGTGCTGCAGCCGCCCATTCATAATCGGCCCGTTCCAGTGCGCCGCCCAGCAGCCCCTGCCGGAATTTCCGGTGCCGTTCCCGCACAGCCGGGTCCACGCTGTCCCGTTCCAGATACAGTTCCAGAAAGCCGCCGAGGACAGCAGCTTCCTCCGTTGTATAAAACATATCCGCCCCCCTTTCACAAACAGGGGTTATTGTAACACAGACCGTGGAAAATGAACACCTCTTTTTCACTCCGACCGTCTGTTGCGCGGATACCGCGCCTGTGATCCACTGTGCTTACGAACAAAAATATGAGGAGGCGGCTGTGATGATATGGTTTTGGGAGCTTTCATGGCTGTGGAAGATGCTTGGCGTCGCTTTACTGGTTTCCGCGGTATGCGTCGCCGCGGCCGCGCTGATCGGCAAGGCGGCAAAAATCCGCCCCGGCAAAAAGGTTTTCCTGCTCGTTGGGATCTTGGCCTTTGTGATCTCTATTCTGGTGATCTTCTTTCTTGCACAGACGCCGGCGCTGCTCTGAGTTACCGCTCCGGCCCTCTGTTTCGCTCAGGCGCTCGCTTTGGCTTGTCAATCCTGCCGCTCCACACCTCGTCAATGGTCCTGCTCCACGCAGCCTGTAATGACTCCACCGGCAGGCCGTTGGCTTCAAAGCCTCGCTGGATCACGCGGTAATAATACGGGGACGGCAGTGCAGGCTGGCGGCAATACGGCTCCGCCATGATATAGGCCATGACTGGGAGCTCAGCGCCAGCCGCGTCTTTAACAGTCACGGTTTCTTTCGTGTAATGGCGGGGATACCCCTCATAGCGGTCCAGAGACTGTTCGCAGTTTGGCGTGAGCTTCCACACCAGTCCGTAGACAACGCTGCCTTTTTTCGGTGCAACGGTAGCGAAGCCGCTGCCGCGGAAGCGCAGTTCGTAGTTTTCAAGCCTGACCGGTCCCACGATCTCGGCATCCGGACAGCGCTGCGCCATCTGCTCCAGATCAAGGTTGCTGCCGTAGGCAAAATACAGGTTTTCCTCCACGTCACACCTCCAGCATCGTCAGAGCGCCAAAGCGTTCCAGATGACGGAGCAGGGCTGCCGCCTGTGTCTCCGCATCGCCATCCGGAAGGGGACAGTCCATTCCCACGGTGCGGATGACATTATTCTGTACAAACCAGATGTAGGTCTCCACATCCGGGAACTCTGTGGGATCAAAGCTGAGATCCCGAAGCTGTTCCATGATCCCGGCTGCGGTCCCTTCGTACACAGTATCTTCAATTTGAATCTTCAAAGGCTTCACCTCTCCATTTCTCTGGATTTTTTCTTCTTTTGATTGACTGTATAGCTGTCCTTATCGAAACGCCACGCCCGATCACCGTCCAGATTTGCCAACAGGTGGTCACGGGTATGCTTGAATTCCTCGCCGTTGAGCCCCAACCGCACCAACCAGACCCGGAAGGTGAACAGTTCATTGTCACTGTGGGTCTTGCGCATGACCGTGCTGCGCTGGGCGATAGCCTGGGCGGAGATGGCAAGGCACAGATTCACATAGGCGGCAACTTTTCCCGCGTGGAGCGTGGAATTGAAACAGCGCCATTCCACTGTCCCCCGGTAAAAGACCGAATGCAGATTCAGTGCGTAATAGCGGGTCCAGTTATAATGGTCTGCGCTGCCGTTATCTCCCTCGTACCAGATATTCTCCAGCTGCGTCAGATCCCTTGTCTCATCCGATGACAGCTTGCGCGCCTTTTGCAGCATGGGTTCCCGCACCTTCTGACACCAGCGGGACGCCCGGCTTTCATTGACCTGCAGCGCTTTGAACAGGATATCCTCCTTGGAGTACATGATGCCGATGAGGTTTTTCAGACTCTGCCGGTTATGATTGGCGGCGTCCACATGGACATGGATGCCGCAGGAGCTGTTGGCCCTGGCTCCTGCGTGACGCACCTGCCGGACACACTCCTGCAGCTTGGGCAGTTCCGCATAGGTGAGCTTTGGCGTTACCATCTCCACGCGGTATCTGTAGTCACCCGTTGCACGATAGCCGCTGCCGATCTTCTGCTCCCCGTGGATGCTGGAGTCACTCATGACTGTCCACTCTTTGCCGTCCCGATCCGTCACACACCATTTATCGTAAGCGCCGCCCACATAGCGGGCGTCCGTTGCAAAATACGCGGCCAGCGCTGTTGCCGCCTGCTCACGGGTGATGCCGGTCATTTCAACTTCCACGCCGAAGCACTGGTCCTTCAGCCCGATCATGCGGCAGCACCGGCTTTCAGTTCCGCATCCACCTCCCGGATACGGCGCCCGATGGCTTCAATGACATTGGCGGTGACGCTGTTGCCTGCCTGCTTATACGCCTGCGCGTCAGACTGGATGGCGAGGATGCGGTCGATCTGCCACTCATCGAAGCCCTGCAGCCGCAGACACTCCCGCGGCATCAGACGCCGGATGCGTCCGCCACGTTCCACGATGCCCTGGATGCAGCTCGTCTCCAATGTGTGTGCGATATCCTGTCCCACACGACCACGGCGGGTATTGCTCCCGGAAAAGCCGAGATCGACGCTGTCACCGGGATTCGCCTCTTTATAGCCTTTTTTCGTGGCTTCCTTGATGAGCAGAACGCCGGAACGTTCTGCTCTATGATTGGACAGCGTTGTCTGTCCATAACGGGCAGTGAGGCAGCGGGCGGCCTCCGTTTGTCTCGCCTCCCCAGCACATAGATCCACAAAGGGTCTGTCCTGCGGAATGATATACAATCCTGTTTTGCCGCCCACACCTCCAGCGCCGGCAGTCTGCGTGCAGGCTATTCCGTCTGCGTCGTAGACACGGGAGCCTTGCGAGCCTCCGAGGACTTGTATAAGAGCTTTTCCACCTGTGCCGAAGACAGGAAATATTTTTCCGGCGCATCGGGGATCAAGATAGCAGATAAGGAACAGCCGCCTTCTGGATTGCGGGACTCCAAAATGTTTGCTGTTAAGCACCATCCATTCCACGCGGTACCCCAGGTCATTAAGCGTGGCGAGGATGACAGAAAACGTCCGGCCTTTGTCATGCGACAGCAGTCCCGGAACGTTTTCGAGCAGAAGATACGAAGGTCGTTTGGATTGAGCCAATCGAGCAATTTCAAAGAAGAGAGTGCCGCGGGTATCGTCAAAGCCCCTTCTTCTGCCAGCGATTGAAAATGCCTGACAAGGGAATCCTCCGCACAGGAGGTCGAAGTCCGGCAGATCTGCGGGGTCGATTTCTGTGGCATCGTGATAATATCGTTCCTCCTTTCCCGGCTCATAAATGGCCTCATAGCTGGCATTGGCGTATTTGTCGATCTCGCAGTGTCCTACACACCGGAAACCGCCCGCGCGGGTCAATCCCGTGCGGAAGCCGCCGATGCCGGCGAACATATCAAAATATCGGATCAGGTCATCTCATCTCCTTCCTGCAGGGCAAGCAAAAAGCCGAGGACGCTTTCATCTACATCCCCGGCTCTGCCGCTATCCTGCGCTTCTTCTTTGGTGAGCTGCACTCCCCGCAGTTCCTGCCGGATGGTCTGGCGAACGGCGTCCAGCAGTTCCTGCTGCCCTTTATACTCACAGACCATGCGGCAGACCGCGGCGGTACGCTGTCCTGCGGGGATCTCCGTCAGCTTCTTCCACGCCCTGCGCTGTATGGGCGAGGACATGGAAAATGACAGATTGATCCGCTTTTTGTTACTGCTCATCGTTCTTTGTGAGCCGCTCTGCCAGCCGCTCATAGCCTTTGGCGTTGAGGGACACATCGTCAAGGATGACTGGACGGCAAAGGCCGTCCGCAGCGGATACATTCCGCTTCAGCAGCGCCGCACCACCGCCCAGAAAAACAGCAGGCATGGCACGGGTATCCAGTCCGCTCTCCGTAATGGCGGAGAGCAGGCGATGGACATAGGCGTCTGCCTGCCGGTCAATAATTTTTCTGGCATCCTCGTTGATATGGACAGCATCGCCGCGCAGCACGCTTTCCATCTGTGCCGCCGTCATAGACAGGCCCAGTGCGCGGCGGATCTGCTCACCGATCTCATCCAGACAGCGGATCATACCGAGTTCCAGACTGCGGCAGGTCGATGCATTGGGAATACGGTTGTCCAGGCGCATCAGATCCACGGTCCAGCCACCGATATCCGCCACGATCACAGAAGGCTCGTCCAGCAGGATGCTCTGGGTCAAAACCGCGGCATAGCCCTGTGGGAACAGGGATACCTTGCGGATGGCGATGGAGTATTCCTGTCCCTCATAGCGGAAATTCACCGCTTTCCCATCCCGGAGCAGATAGTCCCGGAATGCGTTTTTCTCCCGTCCAAAGCTGGTGAGAGGCAGCCCTGCCGCCAGATGGATCTCTGCCGCAGGCTCCGCATGACGGAAGGAGAGTTCCTTTGCGATGGCCGCCAGCGTGAGGAGGTAATAATTCTCTGTCTGCGTTTTGTTCTTCTGCAGCGCCTGACGCCCGCTGCCCACCACATAGAATTTTCCGCCGTATTCCAGCACGTCCTTCAGCGTATATGGCTCATGCTCATATGCCACCAGACCGGAGGGGAACGAGAAATGGGCTGTTTTCATAGCGGCATAGCCGTGGTCAACACCAACAATCATGGACTCGCTCATCTTGCCTCACCTCCACGGCTGCGTTTCTTCTTATTTGATGTCTGGCGCCGGTCATAGTCCTTTCCGGCATGGATCAGATCCAGGATCTCCTTCAGCTGCAGATTCCAGCGCGTTTGACCGTCCCACTCCGGATGCTTCGCGCAGAGCCGGGGCAGATATTTCTTCAGATCCGCGCCATCTCTGGGAAACTCGATGCCGTCCTTATAGACGATATCTTGTTCCAGCTTCATCAAAAGAGCTTCATATGCGCTCCAATCTGTCTGATCATAGGCGCTTTTCCCAGTGAGCTGCTCGTAGGCATAGTCCCCGACATAGCTCAACTGCTCAAAGCAGCAATCGCCGTAGGGAACGACATCTGCAAGGCTGTCCGGGTCTGCCAGCGCGGCAAAATAGACCTCACGCCCCTGTGCGATGAGCCAGGCGCGGAAGTCGATAAACCCATCATCGCTGCAGCCGTATTCCTTCATGATCCCTGCCGCGTCCCACAAGCCGAACTTGTCCGCGAGATCTTCATAGGCGTGGATGATGTCGTGAAAATTCTGCGCCTGCGTGGGGCCCATAGAAACCAGCCGGTCTTTCAGATAGGCCAGCATGGCGTCCATGTCCTGCCCGCAGGCGTTTTTTGCCTCATGAATCAGGTCCCAGAAGGATTCTTTGTTGATCTCTGAGATCGGTTCCTTCACATTCTGTCTCTCCTTCCCAATACGTTTTTTGATGTGCGCTGCCGCACCCGCGCAGATCTTTTGATAAAACGCGCGATACTCCGGTGTGGTTTTGTCCACTTCACCGAGAATCGCCCGCTCATAGGGCGTGCCGGGGACGATCTCCCAGGTAACGGTCCCAAAGTATGCCGCTTCCAGATACCGCAGCAGCGTGTGTCCGTCTGCCAGCTCAAACATTCCCCGGTTATCCTCATAGGGAAATTCTTCATAGACCTTGAGCCCGGTGACTTCTTCCGCGGCGGCATACAGCGAGAAACCGTCTGCGTCCAGCGTCGGCGCAAGCTGCGCGTACTGTTCCTCCGGGGATAGCATTTTGTCATGCCGCTCCATCTGACCGCTCCTTTCTTACCCAGCCCGCAAACCGCTCTAAAAAGTGAACGCGCCCATGCACCTTCCCGGCAGACACATCCAGCCCATTCATCTGCGCCTGAATGCGGCGCTGGATGGCTTTCAGCTTCTGCGGGTCATTGCAGCAGTCTACGATGACATACTCGCCGCCGCTGGTGGAGAGGATTTCCCGCTTGCCGTTCTCGTCCCGGATGCCGGACAGGAGACGCTGTCCCAGCCGTTTCCGGTAGGCGTCCTGGAGCGCATCCATATCTCCGCAGACATCATGCTTTTTCAAGATCTCCGCGATCTCACAGGAAGTGATCTTCGTCTCGGCGGACAGCTTTTGCAAAATCTCTGCCTGCGCGTCAGGCGGGATTCCGGTCCGGCTGGGCGCCATTTTCTTCGTTTCCTGCATCGGCACACCTCCAATCCGCGGGCAGGATCTTCTGCTCGATGATATCCGCAATCGTCCGGAACACCTCCGCCAGCTCGCGGGATTCCTTCACGGTATCCCGCATTTCCTCCGGGGTCATCCGCGTCCCGTCCGTCCAGCAGCGGACATTTTCTTCGGACGGCGTCAGCAGGACGGCTTTTTCATACGCTTTGCAGAAAAGCGCCGCGATTTTTCCTTTCCGGTCGATCTCGGCATCCTGCTTTTTCAGTTCTTTTTTCGCTTTTTCGTATTCCAGCGCTTCGGCGGCCGCCTGCTCCCGTTGCTCTTCCGGCAGGTCCTGAAGCTGCCGGGTCAGGTCATAACCCTTGTTGATGGACAGTTCCTTCTTATCCAGAGCCTCCTTGATGACCTCCGGGGCGTTCTCATCGATCTGCATGACCTTGCCCATGGTGCGCTCACCCAGGCCGACTGCTTCTGCCAGCTCCTTGCGGGTGTCCACAGTATCGGAACTTTCCGGCAATGTTGCCGAAAGGTCTGTGCGTGTCCCTTGGTTTGCCCTGGCTTTCGCCTCGATCTCTGGCTTCAGCTTCAGCGCGATCTTACCCAGCTCCCACTTTTCCAGATTGCGGCGTCCCTTCTGCGTGTCCAGCGCCCACTGCTTGGCTTCCAGCAGATCCTCAAAGGAAAATACCGCCATCGTATAGGGCAGACCATGCTTTTCACACAGCGACTGTCGGTTATGCCCGTCCACGATCACCATGTCCTCATTGACGATAACGGGGGAGTAACAGCCGTTTCGCAGCAGATCCTCTTCCAGAGCGGCAGACTGCTCCGCGCTCAAAGGCGGGAGCAGTTCGGCCATCTCCGGCAGGATCACAGGACTGCGCTCTGCGCTGGTGTATGTGATCCCGGTGTTTTTCATCAGGCGGCGTCCTCACTGGCGGACATATCCTCCACCGCCTGTGCCGCGTCCTCCGCCTTGCGGGGAGACAGGAATTCCACATCGCTGGCTTTGATGAGGAAACCGGGCTGGCGCTGGGGATCGTCCGCAAAGGTGATGGTCTCGAAATCGCCGGTGGCTGCCAGCTTGCAGCCCTTCCACGCAAACGCCGCACAGCGCTCCGCCAGAGGACCGCGCACCTTGATGGAGATATAATCGGTGAGTTTGTTGCCGTCCTTATCCTTATAGCGGCGGTCCGAGGCGATACGCAGGATAGCGTAGGGTTTGCCGGTGGCCTCGTTCATCTTCAGTTCCACATCGTGGGTCAGATTGCCAATGGCAGTAATTTTCAGCATATTCAGTGCTCCTTTTTTAATGGTTAGGTTTAGTTAAAAAGTGCGGGTGGTCTGCTCTCAGACCACCCGCAGGGGATACGATTTACTTGCTCCAGCTTTCGCTCTCGCCCAGCACGGCGGTGTGGGCGTTGGCAGCTTCCATGACGGCGTAATATGCCCAATGGCGCTTCGTGACATCCGGGAAGGTGTTCAGCTTGCGGAGGTTGTCCGCAATGTAGTCCTCATCCGCTTCGCGTCCCAGCAGGCGGTTGACGATGGTGACGACCTCGGCGCGGTTGATCTCATCGTCAGCGCGGAAGGAGCCATCGCCATAGCCGTTGATCCAGCCATGCTTGGCGGCAGCCTTGATGTACGCGGCGGCCCAATAGCCGTCGCTCACATCGTTGAAGCCCTTATACTGCTCCATGATCTCGGCGTCGCCATCACCGTACACATCAAAGAAACGGACAGCCATCGTGGTAAACTCAGCACGGGTAATGGCATCGTTGGGGGCAAAGATGGTCTTGCTCTTACCGTAGGTAATGCCGTTGTTGCTCAGATACTTCACATAGCCGCTATACCAGGCATGGGCGGGAATATCCGCAAATTTGGTATTTGCCGCCGTGGAAATAGTGTCACCGTTCTTCTCCGCCAGCAGACGGGCGAAGATGGCGGCGGCTTCACTGCGGGTCATGCTGCGGCTGGGGCCGAAGGTGCCGTCCGTGTAGCCGACGATGTAAACGCCGTGGCGCTCGGTCTGCTCCACTTCGGGGACGGTCAGCTCGCCGTTTTTGTCGGTCTTGCCTGCGGCAGACTGACCGAGATCACCCTTGACCGTGACATTTTTGCCCTGCTGGGGAGCCTTCTTGTGGTCGGTCACAATGACCGTCACCTGATGCTTGGCGTCCAGATCTGTGCCGTCCGGCAGCTTCACTGTGATATTGCCGGTCTTGCCAATGGACACTGCACTGCCGGAGATGGGGCGCTTCGTGTCCGTGCGGATGACCTTGACGGTCAGCGTCCAGCGGTCGCCGTCCGCGTCCTCATAGCCAGTAGTGACCTTGCCGTCCTCGTTGGTCTTACCGCTGCCGGTGGGGACGGTGATCTGACCTGCCTTGTTCGTTTTGTCTGCGGCATAGTTGTCGTTCTTGTCCGTGACAGCGATGCTCATGTCCGGCACAGCGGACTTGTCCTTGACAAGCTGCACGGTCACGGTGGTCTGGTCGGCGTAGTCCAGCAGGCGGCTGTTCGGCAGACGGATGGAGATGCTGTTATCCTTGTGGAGCACAACTGCGGCGTTTGCCACAGGATTTTTGGTGTCGGTATCGGTGACGGTCACAAGGTATCCGCCCACAATGGCCTCACCCTTACTGTCCGTGGTGGCGCTGTTGTAGATCTTTTCAATGGGCTGTGTCTCCAGCTTTTCGCCACACACGGTACATTCCTTGTGCTTACTGCCCTCGGAACCGGTAGTCGGCTCCTTGTCGATGATCCATTCGCCGGGTTTATGACCGGCAGGCTCGGTGTAATCGGTCTTGTTTGTATCGCCGCAACGGGTGCAGGTGTTGGTGGTGTAGCCCATCTCCGTGCAGGTAGGGGGCGTCACTTCGGACTTGTAATCGTGTCCCAGCGCGTTTTTCAGCACAGCGCCGCAGCGGGTGCAGAGCTGGGGTTCCGTGCAAGTGGCAGGTTCGCCGGGGATATGACCGGCAGCCTCGTTGCCATCGATACGGTGGTAGCCGCAGCGGATGCAGCGGTACTCCATGACGCCTTCGCCGGTGCAGGTTGCGTTGGTGATGAGAGTGCCTTCATCCCAACTGTGGCCCAGCGGAGCGGTGTAGTCCGTCACGAAGCTGCTGCCGCAGCCATCGCAGCGGTGGATGGTCTTACCGCCGTTCTCGCAGGTAGCGGCGATGACATGGGATTCGTAATTGTGAGGCAGCGCCGCCGTGATGTCCTCAATGTGACGATCCCCACAGACGGAGCACTCGCGGACGGTATAACCGGGGCTGGTACAGGTGGCGGCCACGGTATAGACCTCATAGCTGTGTTCGCCCTTGGGCGTGGCGGTCTGCTTCATCTGGCCGCAGCGGGAGCAAAGCTCCAGCAGTTTGCCATCCGTTTCGCAGGTGGCGTCACGGATGACGATGCCCTGCCATGCGTGACCCAGGGAGTCCATATAGTCGCGCTTTTCGATCTTGCTGCACTTCGTACAGAGGTAGCGGTCATAACCGAGGGTGGTGCAGCCGGACTTGGTGCTGTCCAGCAGAATATACTTGTGGTTTTCACCACAGCCCTTGTCGGTGCAGCAATTTCCATTGCAATTCTTGTTCTGGCAGCCGCAGTTTGGATTTCCGCAGCCACAGGCACAAGAGCCGTCATCCTTGGTGGATTCGTCACGGAGCCAGACTTTTGCCACGCCGTTCTCGGTCATTTCTTTGCCCTTGTAGCTGTAGGTGATCTCGTAGTAGACCATGTACTGACCTTCCTCCGTGTAGTTGGGCGCGGAGGTCATGGTACAGCTATCCGCACTGTTGCCGTAGCGGATAGAGGTGCGGACACCGGTTTCGGAGAGATCGCTGACTGTGATGGTGTGGGGCTTGCCGTCCACCACGCCGTAATAGTCCGCGATGACCGCCTTTGCCGCCGTGTAGTCATAGCGGGCGTAGTCGCACAGGCTGCATTTCTCTACCGTAGCGAAGCGTCCGTTTGCCGGCTGGGGCAGAACTTCCGTCACCATGCTGTGGCGCTCCAGCTTGCGGCTGACCGTATGATTGGTGCCGTAGCAGAACGCGCAGTAGGTGCCGCCCTTGGTGGTAACAGTGTGATAGGTATCGTCCGTGTACTCGTAGGAAACGCTTTCGTCCAGTTCCTGCGTAAATGCGGCGGCACAGTCATACAGCCAGTAGACATTTTTCAGATAGCCATACTCGCTTTTGCTCATATTTGTGTTGATGCCGCCGCAGGTTTCGCAGACGGCTTTGGTGTAGTGATATCCGGTATAGGTGGCGTCCTTGCCGGGGATGCCGTCCATGGTATCACCTTTGCCGACGCCATCTACCATCGTGCCGTCCGAATATTTCACATTGCGGCTGAGTGCCGGCTGGCCATTGCGGGTATATTCGGGAACGCGGAACACCTCAAAAGATGTGGCTTTGCCGCACTCACCGCACTTGAAGGTCTCGCGGGTCACGACACTGTTGGCGTCCAACTCGTTGGTGCGGCCGGATGCCTGCATCCAGTGCTCGGCGGGGTCGTGGTAGCTGTTCTGCTGGGCGGCAAAGGCGGTGGGGATCATGCCCACACACATGACCAGCGTCAGAAGCAGCGCCAGCGCTCTGCGGGAATAATGGTTCTTTTTCAGATTCATAGGTCCTCCTTATATTTTTTGTTTTTTATCCGCGTTGAAAACGATGTCCTTTTGGCTATCGCCCCCTTTCCCGGCTGCAAATCTTTCTTTGCAGATACTCGTTCCAATCCTTGCCGCAGCGCGGTTTCTCCACGGTAACGGCATACCCCTGTAACTGATACTTTTCCTGTAATTGCTGGGCGGCTTTCTGCCCAGGCTCATCCGCGTCCAGACACAGCGCAATACTGCGGATCTCCGGATGCGCCTGCAAATAGGTCTGCAGTGCGCCGTCATAGAGTCCGCACAGAGCAACGGCGTTGGTTCTGTCTCTGTGGAGCGTGAGGTAACTCATCAGGTCAATGGGCGCCTCAAAGACAAGCACCAGATCTGAGCGCGGATCGTGCGGGAGGGAGAATCCTGTGTTTTTGTCGCTGCCGGGAGCGTCTCCCTTGAAGCCGGGACCGTTCAGATCATAGGTACCGCGCAGTCCCGCGTACTTTGCCTGTCCGGATTCATCCCTGCCGACGAAGACGCAGTTATGATGTACCGCATCCTCATACAGCAGCCCAGCATTCAGAAACTGCCGGATCACCTGGGCAGCGATACCTCGCTTACGGAGATAGGCGAAGACCCTGCGGTCATCCGCATTGCGGGGCGGCAGGGAAAGCGCCTGCTTCTGGCTGATGGGTTTTGGCTCCGGAGCGGGCGCGTCTCTGGCTTTCCCATGGAAGGTCAGAAGGTACTCCACCGCTTCCGGAAAGGATTTTCCGCAAAACTGCTGGAGAAAAGTGATGGCATCCCCTCCGGTATTCTGGGAATACCGGAACCAGGTACGCCGATCCTTGATCCGCAGGCTGTCCATCTCCGTGGTAGTATGGAAGCGCCCCACGCGCTTGACCTGATAGCCGAGGTGGGAGAGCAGCTCCGGCAGGTCCGTTTCTCTGGCGATCTGCATTTCTGTGTCTGTGAAGCGATTTCTGATCTCGCTTGCCATAATGTGTGCCTCCTTTCTGATGAAACGCAAAAAGCCACCCTGGGCATCCGATATATTCGGATGCCCAGGGTGGCTTTTCCCTAAATCGTGTTTCTTTTGTTTTGGCTTTAACGCGGGCTTACACGGCGTTATCTTCGTCGGGGGTGTCCGTGTTCGCTGGAGCGGTCACGTCGGCCACACGGGGCGCGACAGGGGCCTCAGTGGGGGCGTTCTGCTCTGCGGCGTTCTCAGCGTCCGCTTCGTCCAGCGCCTGCGTGATCAGGTTCAGCACGAAGTCTCGCTGGGTGAGCTTTTTGCCGTTGCGGAGCGTCTCGCGCTCCAAGTGACGCTTGATGCGCTGGAAGAGTTCTTCGGGGATCTGGAATGCCATGGTTCTGCCTTTTTCAGTCATTTGAATGCCGCCTTTCTGATTTTCTATCATGTTGTAATAGTCTTGGATGAGGTTGGTGATGTACTCACTGGTGGTCTGACCCAGCCGTTCTCGTTCTTCACTGACCCGCTCATGTAGGTCGATGGGAATCTGAGCACACAAGTTTTTAGTGGTTGCCATTCTCGGATACCTCCTCGTTTTTTGTAACGCAAGCATACCCGAAAGGTTACGAGAAAGCTATTACCA
>ENA-UEQJ01000516-UEQJ01000516.1-human-gut-metagenome-genome-assembly--contig:-NODE-516-length-32337-cov-5.177309_pt1 | contig 32337 bp, 25 predicted proteins | sample MGYA00242937_ERZ507938 | MGnify/ENA primary metagenome ERZ507938 (study PRJEB26167, sample SAMN06115437) | human gut metagenome | host: Homo sapiens | place: China:Gansu | collected 2015-07-03 | study...
TTGGATGAAAAAGTGCTTATGCAAGCAAGCTTGCAACACACTTTCTCATTCAAACCAGCGCATGGCTGAACTGTAACAAAAAATACCCGGTGGTCTCAGAATAGAAATCACCGGGATTCAATATTACTGTTCAACTGCTTTGGAAAGCGCCGTCCGCACCGCCGACACCAGCGCCATGGAGGTATACTGGGATCCGGACGGATACTCCAGCCCCTCAAGACTCTGGTTTTCCAGGATCTGCGCCGCAATGGAATCCATGGAGGGTGCCATCAGGGGATACATAGTCTCGACGGAGTCACTCAAAGGCACGAGAGATACGGAGCGGATCCCTGTACGGTCCACTGTGACCTCCACATTGGCGTTCTCGCTGCCCAAAACGATGGGGGACGAATAAAGTCCCGGAACGTATGTAGCGGAGGCAGGAGCGGCCGATGAGGCGTTCTCGGCGGTCTGGTCTGCCGTGCTCCCGGAGATGTTGTCCTTCTTCGGGCGGAACATAAAGAGGAAGAGCATGATGAGGACGATGGCAAAGCCGATAAAAAGCGCGGTGTAGATGATCTCCTTCATTCTGAGGACGATGATCTTTGTTTTTGAACTCATGGAATAGATCCTTTTCACGAAATATTTTGTATATTCTATGAGAACTGCAGGAAAAAGATTCATGATCCCGGAGCCGATAGGAGAGACGTAGGAGAAAAATCCGACTCCGGTAGCTGCGCGATAAAGAACTTGACAATTCCCTTCGGAGCATATACGGTTGAGAGAGAATGATATGTTCCGAGTGTCCGGATGCGCATACCGCGCGAAGGCGCAGACGGTCACAGAAGAGCGTGCACGGTGTGGAAACGTGCCAAGGCACATTCTTTTTCATATAGCAGGAGGATAACATGGGATTATGCATCATCGCCGGCGGTTCCGGTGCCGGAAAAACAGAATATATATACAGGAAGATCATCGAGCTGTCCGCGAAGGAACCGGAGGGCAGGTTTTTTGTGGTGACGCCGGAGCAGGCGACGATGCAGGCCCAGAAGGAGATCGTGAGACTCCACCCGAACCACGGGACGCTGAACATCGACATCGTGAGCTTTGAGCGCCTGGCCTACCGGATCTTCTCGGAGCTCTCCCTGCCGCAGCCGGAGGTGCTGGACGATACGGGCAAAAATATGGTCCTCAGAAGGCTTGCCGGGGAAAAGATGGACGAGCTCACCATGTTTTCCTCCCACTTAAACCGCCCGGGATTTATCAGTGAGATCAAGTCCATGCTTTCGGAACTCTACCAGTACGGGGCAACTCCGGAGGACTTAAAGGCGCAGACAGCCGGGGAACATGTGGGACAGATTCTGGCTGCGAAGCTCTCGGATATGGAAGTGATCTTTGAGGCGTTCCGGGAGTTTACGAAGGAGAAATATATCACGCTGGAGGAACTTCTTGATGTGCTCTGCCGGGTGGCGGACCAGTCTGCCCTTTTGAAGGACAGCACCATGGTTTTAGACGGATACACGGGCTTTACGCCGATCCAGTACCGGCTTATCGGGATTTTACTGAAACTTTGCCGGAATGTCTTTGTGACGGTGTCCGCGACGATGGAGCCGGGGATGGATCTTACGGCAGAGTCGGATGAGACGGATCTTTTTGATATGAGCCGGAAAATGACAGGAAAATTGAAACAGCTGGCGGAGGAAAACGGGGCGAAAATTTACCAGGACCTCGTCTTTTCCAAACGCCCGCTTGTGCGGTTCCGGAACAGCCCGGCTCTTGACCATCTTGAGAGGACGTTTTTCCGCTATCCGTATACCCGGTACTACGGCGGAGAGAGGGAGATTATGCTGGTTCAGGCAAAGGACCCGGCGGATGAGATCGACTTTATCACGAACCGGATCGAGGAGCTGGTGAAAAAGGACGGGTACCGCTACCGGGATATCGCCCTGGTCTGCGGGGATCTTCCGGGATATGGCCGGGAGATCACGAGAAGCTTTGAAGAGAATAGGATCCCGTTGTTCTTAGATGAAAACCGGGATGTGTCGGGAAATCCGCTGATCCGGCTGATCCAGAGCGCCCTGGATATTTTGCAGAAGGGCTTTGACTATGAGAGCATGTTCCGGTATCTGAGGACCGGGCTCGTGACAGAGGAGACGGAGGCCGTGGACCGGCTGGAGATCTATGTGCGGGCCATGGGGATCCGGGGATTTGCGAAGTGGGACACGGCGTGGGAGAAGACCTTTGAGGGCGGAGAAAATTTAAATCTTGTGGAGATGAATGCGTTCCGGGAGAAGATCATGGAACCGCTCCGTGTTTTAAGAGAGCGCTGCGCCGGACGGGGAGTTCCGGTGGCGGTGGTGACGGATGCCTTAAAAGAGCTTCTGGAGACCCTGGGAGCCGAGGAAAAGCTGGAACAGTTTTCGGAGAGGTTCGCGGATTCCGGCATGGACCGGGAGGCGAGGGAGTACGAGGAGATCTATGGTCTTGTCATAGAGCTTTTTGAGAAGTTTAAGAGCCTGTTGGGCGATGAGTGCGTGTCAAGGAGAGAGTACGCGGAGATCCTTTCCGCGGGCTTTTCGGAGCTCTCTGTGGGAATGATCCCCGCGGGGGCGGACCGGGTGGTCTGCGGTGACCTGAAGAGAACGAGACTCGATAAGATCAAGGTCCTCTTTTTCCTCGGTGTGAGCCAGGGCGTGGTTCCGGCGGACCACTCGAAGGGCGGTCTTTTTACGGACAATGAGAGGGAGATCCTAAAGAAGAATTCTATGGAGCTGGCACCAACAGCCAGGGAAGAGGGCTTTATGGAACGATTTTACCTCTATCTCATGATGACGAAGCCGTCGGATCAGCTGATCTTATCTTACCCGACGGTGACGGCGGAGGGAAAACAGACACGGCCGTCCGGAATTATCGGAGAGATGAAAAAACGGTTCCCGGACCTCTTTATCCGGGAGACGGAAGCGGAAAAACGACCGGATGTTTCTGTGACGGCGGCGGGAAGAGCCATACTTTCCTGGCTTCAGGCGCCGGACCGGCTGATGGATCCGGAGAATGAGAAGGCGCGGGAGCTTTACAGTTTCCTGTCTTCCGATGAGGCGAAAGCGAAGGAGATGGAAGATCTCGCGAAAGCCGTGGCTTACTCTTATAAGAAAGGCGGCATCGGCCGGGCGGCGGCGAGAGAGCTCTACGGAACACTTTTAAGGGGCAGTGTGACGAGAATGGAAGGTTACGCGGGGTGCGCTTACTCCCATTTCCTGAATCATGGACTTGGGCTCCGGGCGGGAAGGGAGTATGAGCTGGACCTCTCCGACATGGGAAACCTGTTCCACCAGTCCCTGGACACCTTTTTCCGCAATGTGCGTGACCATGGAAAGGATTTCCGGACCATCACGGACGCGGAGCGGCGAGCTCTCGTGAAGCGGGCGGTGGAGGAAGTCTCCGCGAAGTACCGGAACACGATCATGAAGAGTTCCGCGAGAAACGCCTACCTGGAAAAAAAGGTGGAGCGGATTACGGACCGGACGGTGCGTGCGCTGATCTACCAGATCCGGAAGGGCGATTTTGAGCCGGAGGCGTTCGAGGTGGATGTGAGCACGCGGATCCCGCTGAAGGATGGGGAAGCCGTGAACCTTCGCGGGCGGATCGACCGCATGGACGTGTTTGAGGATGAGGACAAGATCTATGTGAAGATCATGGACTATAAGTCGGGAAGCACGTCCTTTGACCTGGCGCTTTTGTACCATGGGCTGCAGCTCCAGCTTGTGGTCTACATGGACGCGGCGTTAAAGCTCCAGGAGAGCCGGCATCCGGGGAAACAGGCGGTTCCGGCGGGAATCTTCTATTACCATATCGATGATCCTGTGATCGACCGGGAGGACGGAATGACGGACGAGGAGATCGAGGCGGGAATCTTAAGGAAGCTCCGCATGAATGGTCTCGTGAACAGCAGTCTCGACGTGATCCGGCATATGGACCGGGAGATCGAGAAGGAATCAGATGTGATCCCGGTGGCACTGAAGGACGGGTATGTGCAGGAGTTAAAGTCCTCTGTGGCTGGAGGAAAACGGTTTGCCCATTTGACAGATTATGTAAATCAGAAGCTCAGGGAGATGGGCGAGGAGATCCTGGATGGAAATGTGGCAGTGGATCCCTACAAGCAGGGGAACCGGACGGCGTGCGATTACTGTCCGTACCACAGTGTGTGTGGGTTTGATCTGAAAACTGATGGGTATGGATTCCGGAGATTTAAGCCTATGAAGGCGCAGGAGATCTGGAAGGAGATCGACCAGGAAGAAGATGGGGAAGAGATGGATTCCGGTGCAGTGGAAGAGGCTGCAGATAAGGTCGATCCTGTACAGCTGGATCCCGGTAAAACGAAGAAGAAAACTTTAGAGGTCATAGAAAGCGGGAAAAGGAAATCGCCTGGAAAAGAAAATGACGGAAAGGAGATTCTGTAATGGCGACAAAGTGGACAGACGAGCAGAAAAAAGTCATTGAGACGAGACACCGGAATCTCCTTGTCTCGGCGGCAGCAGGAAGCGGAAAGACGGCGGTCCTCGTTGAGCGGATCATCCGCATGATCACGGACCCGGAACACCCGGTGGATATCGATAAGCTGTTGGTCATGACCTTCACGAACGCGGCGGCGGCGGAGATGCGGGAGCGTGTGGAGACAGCTCTCGGAAAGCTTCTGGACGAGGATCCGGGGAATAAGAATCTGGAGCGCCAGAACACGCTGATCCACCACGCGAAGATCACCACCATCGACAGCTTCTGCTTAAACCTTCTGCGGGAACATTTCCACGAGCTGGACCTGGATCCTGGATTCCGGGTGGCGGACGAAGGCGAGCTGATGCTCTTAAAAGCCGATGTGATGAAGGAACTTCTGGAGGAATATTACGGAAGGGAAGATGAGCGGTTCATAAAGTTTGTGGATACCTACGCCACAGGGCGGACAGACGGTGGATTGGAAGAGTATATTTTAAAGGTATGGGAGTTCTCCCAGAGCAATCCGTGGCCGGGGGAGTGGATCGCGGCCTGCAGGAAGGAACTCTGGGCTGGCGGAACCGGTGAAGATGGGGATCCTATGGAGGAGACCGCATGGATGAAGTATCTGATCCAGGATGTGAAACGCCAGGCGGAAGAATTCTTAGACGGACTTTACGAGGCAGCGGATCTCGCGGCTGAGGAAGACGGTCCCCAGGCATATGCACCGATGTTAGCGGAAGACATCCGGGGAATGGAAGAACTCAGGGAAGCCGGGACTTACCAGGAGATTGCGGAGTGCCTTGAGGAGCTGAAGTTTGGAAGGCTGGCGGCTGTCCGGGGAAAAAATATGGACCCGGAGAAGAAAGAACAGGCAGCGGCCTACAGGAACCTCGCGAAGGACGGCATCAAGAAGATGAAGGCATTGTACCTTCCAGGAGATATCGATGAGGTGTTCGCGGATCTCGACGCCTGCCGGGAGCCGATCCTGATGCTTTTGGAGCTTGCGGAGGAGTTTTCTGCGAAATTCCAGGAGGCGAAGGAGGAGAAAAACCTGGTGGACTTTAATGACCTGGAACATTTTGCGTTGGAAGTCCTCACCGGAGGCAGCCTGGATCATAAGCCGGGACTGGTGGCGGATGAACTCTCGGAGATCTACGAGGAGATCCTTGTGGACGAATACCAGGACAGCAACGAGGTCCAGGAGACGCTGATCCGCTGTGTTTCCAGGGAGCGGTTCGGGATGCCGAATGTGTTTATGGTGGGTGATGTGAAGCAGAGCATCTATAAGTTCCGTCTCGCGAAACCAGAGCTGTTTCTGGAAAAGTATGAGTCCTACGGGAAAGAGGACGGGCTGTACCAGAAGATTGAGCTCCACAAGAACTTCCGAAGCCGGCCGGAGGTGCTTTCCAGCATCAATGACGTGTTCTACCGGATCATGACGAAGCAGCTTGGCAATATTAAGTACACGGATGACGCGGCGTTGTATCCGGGGGCGGAATTTCCGGCACTGCCGGTGGACGGGCAGGCGAAGACGGAGGTCCTGCTTTTAAATACCGGGGATCCGCTGTTTGACGGCATGGACGAGGAGAAGGCGGATTATACCGCGAAGGAGGCGGAGGCGAGACTTATCGCCGGGGAGATCAAAAAACTCACGGACCCGGAACAAGGGATGAAGATCTTTAACGGGAAGACCGGGGAGTATGAGCCGTTAAAGAAGAAGGACATCGTGATCCTGCTCCGCAGTCTCTCCGGGTGGTCTGAGGAATTTTTAAGTGTTCTTGGGGCAGCAGGGATCCCCGCCTACGCGGATTCCAGGACCGGATATTTCACGGCGGTGGAAGTGGAGACCGTGCTCAACATGCTGGCGCTCATCGACAATCCGATGCAGGATATTCCGCTAGCTGGTGTGTTAAAGTCGCCCATCGGCGGCATGAAGGACCGGGAGCTGGCCATCGTGATGGCGGAATTCAAGAAAAATCCGGACCGCGGGGAAGACGTTGGATTTTATGGGGCGGTGAAAAGATATTTGGAGAAACACGGGGAATCGGAGGAAGATGCGGTTATCTATCGCAAGTTGGCAGCATTCCAAAATCTCCTGACGACGCTGAGAGAAGAATCTATGTACCTCCCAGTCTCCCGCCTGATCTACCGGATCTTCGACCTCACCGGGTACGACAAGTACGCCGCCGCCATGCCGGCAGGAAAGACGAGGCAGGCGAACCTAGCCATGCTGGTGCAGAAAGCGGAAGATTACGAGAAGACCAGTTATCAGGGACTTTTCGACTTTATCCGGTACATCGAGAAGTTAAAAAAATACAACACCGACTTCGGTGAGGCTTCCCGCTCCGGGGAACATGACGACGCGGTGCGGATTATGAGCATCCACAAGAGCAAAGGTCTGGAGTTCCCGGTGGTGTTCTTAGCCGGATGCGGGAAGAAATTCAACAGACAGGACGCGAGAGGACGGATCCTGATCGACGAGGAGCTTGGAATCGCAGCGGATTTCTTCGACCCGGAGAAGAAGGTCAAGGCACCGACGTTAAAGAAAAATGTCCTGGCGAGACGGTCAAATCTGGAAAACATGGGCGAGGAGCTTCGTATCCTCTATGTTGCCATGACCCGTGCGAAGGAAAAACTGATCATCACCGCAGGCGACAAGTATATGGACAACAAGCTGGAAAAATGGGGTGGGATCCCGGCTGGCGGCTCGCTGCCGTTTACGATCTTAAGCGCGGCATCCTCCTATCTGGACTGGATCCTGATGGCGTCAAACGGGGCGAAAAACACCCTCGATGTGAAGAATGTTCCGGTGAAGGACCTTCTCGTGGAGGAGGCGAAGAACCAGGAGGAGAAGGCAAAGATCTATCTGGAACTGGAACAGCTGCGGAAAGCGCAGCCGGAGAAAATTCCGGGGCTCATCGGGGTAAAATATCCTTACGCGGCGGACCTTGCGCTGCACGCAAAGATGTCAGTTTCGGAGCTTAAGGAACAGGGGCAGTTTGTGGATGACGCGGAGAGTGCGTTTTTGATTAAGAACGTCAGGGAAAAAGAAGATTCAGAAATTATTGATAAAATGTCTGATACAGCGGCCGAAGAAAAAGCCAGAATAAAGCGTGCCTCCGACCGCGGTACCGCTTACCACCGTGCCCTGGAGCTGATCCACTTCGCGGAAATTTCCGGTTACGATGATATCGTGAAAGAACTCGACCGGATCCGTGAGGAAAAGCGGATGCAGGAGACCGCCATCGATATGGTCTATCCGGGCGTTTTGACGAAGTTTTTCCACTCAGATATTGCAGCCCGCATGAAACAGGCGGACCGGAACGGAAAATTGCGGAAAGAGAGCCAGTTTGTGGTGGGTATCCCTGCACGGGAGATGAACAAGGCGGATTCCGATGCGCTGATCCTGTTACAGGGTATCATCGACGCCTGGTTCGAGGAGGATGACGGTCTCGTACTTGTGGATTACAAGACAGACCGGGTAAAAGAAGGCGGAGAGAATATACTTCTGGACCGCTACCAGATCCAGCTCTTCTACTACGCAAAGGCACTTGCCCAGATCACCGGGAAAAAGGTGAAGGAAGCCGTGATCTACTCTCTGGCGCTGCAGAAAGAGATTCCGGTCCCGATCAATTTATGATAAGATATGATCAAAAACTGCCCGGCACCATAACTAAGGTGCCGGGCAGCGGTTTTTTATGTAACAGGAAATTCCGAGGAATTCCCTGTTACATAAAAAGGCACAAAGATGCGTACTCGCGCGAAGACGCAGATTGTCGCAAGTAACCGCGCGAGGCGCGAGAATGTGCCAAGGTACATTCTTTTTCAAGTTATGAAGTTATCACAAAAAAATTAGTCCGCAATGATCAGCTCTTTTGCATACGGCAGAGTCCCGATCCAGTCACAGAAGGTATGCCACTCCACAAGCTTGTGAGCCTTTCTCGCATGATAAATATTGACGAGTGTCTCATAGTTCATCGTGCAGGTGCGCATCTGGTTGTAGCTGGACGGGAGAAGCTGGATCATGTCGTACCAGTCCTCCTTATTTTTTCCCTCGTTCATGTATTTCAGACGGATCTGCTCAAGGCGGTCTACAACGGTCTGCATGTAAGCGAGAGTGTCCGGAGTCATATGGTCATGGCTGAAATCATCGATGTCGAACGGCTTGGAGTGGATTTTATGCATGGTGCTTGTGGAGTTTGCAACAGTCGCCACTTTGTAGGTGTCATATTCCTTCCACCAGTAGAGCGGAGCCGTAATATCCACGGATACAAAGATCTGGCGGATAAACTTTCTGTGGTCGCTTCCAGCCATGCGGAGACGCTTCGCAAGATCGAGATCGTTCGGTCCAAAGACAAAATCTCCGTCCTCATTATAGCTGCTGTCCATACGTCCCCAGCTGTTCATCGGGTTTCTTGCGCCGCGCATGGCATTTTCAAAGTTCATGACGCTTGTGCGTTCAAATTTTATCATAATGTTTTCTCTCCTTGGTTAAAGTCTGGCGAAAAAGCAGTCCGGTGCTTCCGAGCACCGTCCACACCGCCGGATGCATTCCCATTATAACGGCTTTTTTTTGTATACACAAGATGAAAACTTGCCAATCACAGAGAAATTCATTATAATAGGGATTCGAAAAAAAAGAATGGACTTCGGCGTGTGCCGGTTGAACGGAGGACAAAATGAAAAACGACTATATCGTCTGCGTCTGCGGAGACGCGAGCCGGGCGGCTTACCTCATAAAGGGAGAAAAAAACGTGCTCTTTGACGCCGGAATGGCATATTCTGCGGACAAAATGATCAAAAATATAAAACGGGAACTGGGAGACAGGCCGTTAGACGCGGTTCTCCTGTCCCATTCCCATTATGACCATATTTCCGGTGTCCCGTTTCTCAGAAAGGAATGGCCGGATCTTGTGGTCTATGGAAGTGCTTACGCAAAGAAGATCCTGGAAAAACCGTCAGCAAAAAAGACGATGCGTGAGCTCTCTGACGCGGCAGCGCAGGGGGCCGGACTTACAAAAGCCCCGGACTACCGGGATGAAGATCTTGTGGTAGACAAGGTCGTAAAAGAGGGAGATATCCTGGATTTCGGTGATCATAAGATCACGGTATTCGAGACACCGGGACACACGAAATGTTCCCTGTCCTACATGGTAGACCATGATGTGATCTTTGCGAGTGAGACTGTGGGCGTGACCACCAGTGAGGTATATATGCCCTGCTATCTCGTCGGTTACCGGATGTCCTTAGACGCGGTAGAAAAACTGCGCCATGCGGGGGCAAAGCGGATATTCATCACCCATGTGGGGATCCTGACACCGGAGGACGCAGGGACAGCGCTGCTTCCGGGATTAAAGAAGGAAGAATTTTCCGCGGACCGGGTATGGGATTATCTGGAAGCGGGATTAAAACGGACAAAAGATGAGATCGTTGAGATCATCAAGAAATACCCCACAGAGGAAGAGCAGCTGAAAATCATGCTCGCAACATACCATAAAGGCGTAAAGCAGGAAGAACAGCCGGATTTTGCGTTTCTCTTAAACGCGGCGGCGACATTGAAGGTCATCCGGCGGGAATGCATGAATGACGCGGATCCAGAACGATAAAATGTTAAACAATGTAATAAACAGCGTAACTGCTGCCGTGGACCAGGAAAAAACTGTCGGTGGCAGGTTCAGCAGGCGAAGGTACGGAACAGTTACGAAACGGCAGGATATAAAGGAGGAAACAGCCATGAATATCATTGCGGCAGTAGATAAACACTGGGCCATTGGAAACAGAGGAAAACTCCTGGTGACGATCCCGGATGACCAGAAGCTTTTCCGTGAGGAGACAAAGGGAAAAGTGATCGTCATGGGAAGAAAGACACTGGAAAGTCTTCCGGCAGGACAGCCATTGGCAGGACGAAAAAATGTGGTCCTCACGAGAGATGAGGCGTACAAGGTAAAAGGATGCGAGATCTTTCATAATTTAAAGGATGCCATGGAATTCTTAAAGCAGTTCAAGTCGGAGGACATCTACATCATTGGCGGCGCTGAAATTTACGAGGCATTCCTCCCGTACTGCGACACAGCCCACATTACATGGATCGATTACGAGTACATGGCGGACACCTGGCTTCCGAACCTGGATAAAGACCCGGACTGGGAAGTTACAGCGGACAGCGATGAGCAGACATATTTTGATCTCTGCTATGAATTCCGCAGATATGAGCGGACTGGAAAGAAAGCGCTGGAACTGGGAGAAGTCTAGAAATTGTCAGGTACAGCTGCAGAAAAGAAGTGGGCTTGTGAAAATAATCGTAACGATTCAGTACCTTCATAGTTACGTGCAAAAATCCATTCCAGATCAGCTTCGCTGATGGGATTTTTGTCTTCCAGTCTATGTTTTCTTACGGTCAGCGCAGCAAGTGCGCAGAACTACTGAACAGTTACAAATAATCACTGCGTTACAGGAAAGTGATACAGAAGTACAGAAAAATAAAGGAAACTATGTTGCGCATCCAGGCAAAAGATGATAAAATATCTCTAATATTGCCGTATTGCTGTAAGAACAGCGGGCAATAAGTGTGTGTGAATGGTCTGATATACGAAAACACATCGGAGTCAGATCTGCAATCAGTGTGTGATGGATGAGAAAGCAGCCATTGTGCTGCAATCGTATGACTTCTGTGCCGAAAATCTCAGGTGCAGAAGGACTCAGGAAACAGGAGGTATGGGATATGTACCCTATTTTAGAGGCAAAAAAGCTTGCGGATAAGATCTATCTGATGGTCGTAAAAGCCCCGAGAATTTCCGCGAACTGCAAACCGGGTGAGTTTGTGATCGTGAAGATGGATGAGAAGGGCGAGCGCATTCCGCTTACGATCTGTGATTATGACCGTGAGAAGGAGACGATCACCATCGTATTCCAGACAGTGGGCGCGTCCACAGAGCGTATGTCCGCGTTACAGGCCGGAGATTCCTTCCGCGACGTTGTCGGGCCGCTTGGAAATCCGTCTGATTTCGTAAAAGAAGATATCGAAGAATTAAAGAAGAAAAAATATCTGTTCGTTGCGGGCGGTGTCGGAACCGCTCCGGTATACCCGCAGGTAAAATGGTTAAAGGAACATGGGATCGATGTCGATGTCATCATGGGATCCAAGACAAAGGATCTGCTGATCCTTGAGGAGGAGATGAAGGCTGTTGCCGGAAATCTCTATGTGACAACAGATGACGGCTCTTACGGACACAAGGGAATGGTTACCGAGGTCATCAAGGATCTTGTAAACAATCAGGGCAAGAAATACGATGTCTGCGTTGCGATCGGACCGATGATCATGATGAAATTCGTATGTCTTCTCACAAAAGAGCTTGAGATTCCGACAGTCGTAAGCTTAAACCCGATCATGGTAGACGGAACCGGTATGTGCGGTGCCTGTCGTGTGACCGTAGACGGCAAGGTGAAATTCGCCTGCGTAGACGGACCGGAATTTGACGGACATGCCGTAAACTTCGACGAAGCAATGAAACGTCAGCAGATGTATAAGACTGAGGAAGGCCGTGCACTTTTAAAACTCCGTGAGGGCGATACCCACCACGGCGGATGCGGTAACTGCAGCGAATGATCGGTGATATGGAGGAAATGACATGGATGGAATGAAAAAAGTCCCGGTAAGAGAGCAGGAGCCGAAGGTTCGCGCAACGAACTTTGAGGAAGTCTGCTATGGATATAATGAAGAAGAGGCAGTCGCAGAGGCGTCCAGATGCTTAAACTGCAAAAACGCGAGATGTGTACAGGGATGTCCGGTTAAGATCGATATCCCGGCATTCGTAAAAGAAGTAAAAGAAGGAAATTACGCAGAGGCTGCAAAGGTCATCGGCAGATCCTCCGCGCTTCCGGCTGTCTGCGGACGTGTCTGCCCGCAGGAGAGCCAGTGCGAGGGCCAGTGTGTCCGCGGCATCAAGGGCGAGGCTGTCTCCATCGGTAAGCTCGAGCGTTTCGTAGCTGACTGGTCCAGAGAGAACGGTGTTGTTCCGGAGAAGCCGGAGAAGACAAACGGCATCAAGGTCGCTGTCATCGGTTCCGGTCCGTCCGGTCTTACCTGTGCAGGTGATCTTGCGAAACTTGGATACGAGGTAACGATCTTTGAGGCCCTTCACGAGCCGGGCGGAGTTTTAACCTACGGTATTCCAGAGTTCCGTCTCCCGAAACAGGGCGTTGTGCAGCCAGAGATCGAGAACGTGAAGAAGCTCGGCGTTGATATTGAGACAAACGTAATTATCGGTAAGTCTGTAACAGTCGACGAGCTGATGGATGAAGAGGGCTACAAGGCTGTCTTCATCGGTTCCGGTGCAGGTCTTCCGAGATTCATGGGAATCCCGGGCGAGAATGCAAACGGTGTATTCTCTGCCAATGAGTACCTCACAAGAAGCAATCTGATGAAGGCATTCCGCGATGATTATGATACTCCGATCGCAGCAGGAAAGAAGGTTGCTGTTGTCGGCGGCGGAAACGTAGCGATGGACGCAGCGAGAACAGCGCTCCGTCTCGGTGCGGAGGTCCATATCGTCTACAGAAGAAGTGAGGCTGAGCTTCCGGCAAGAGCGGAGGAGGTTCACCACGCAAAGGAAGAGGGAATCATCTTCAACCTCTTAACAAACCCGACGGAGATCCTGACCGATGAAAAGGGCTGGGTAAAGGGCATGACTGTAAGAAAGATGGAACTCGGCGAGCCGGATGCATCCGGAAGACGCCGTCCGGTAGAGATCGAAGGTTCCGACTACACCATCGATGTCGATACCGTCATCATGGCTCTCGGTACTTCCCCGAACCCGCTGATCTCCTCCACAACAGGTGGACTTGAGATCAACAAGCACAGATGCATCGTTGCAGATGAGGCAAATGGCCAGACATCCCGCGAGGGTGTATTCGCAGGCGGAGATGCCGTAACCGGTGCCGCTACCGTAATTCTCGCCATGGAGGCAGGAAAAGCAGGAGCGCGCGGAATCCATGAGTATCTGAGCGGTAAGAAAGCAGAATAAAAAGAGGCGGGTCAAGACCGGACCGGTTTCCATATAGGGACCGGACCGATTTTGACCGGATGATAAAGAGCTGCTGTGGAAGAGGACTTCCGTCGGCGGCTCTTTTGATTCACAGGAGCTTTCTGTGGATCAAAAAGGCACGACTGTGCCGAGGAAGCATACTTGCGCGAAGAAGTAGGTTGCATATCTGTAAAAAAATAAGATACGGAGGAAGCAAGCATGAGGAGTCCCATGACTCAGGAAGAACGATATATCAAAATGACAGAAACCCCGATCTCCCGGCTGATCCCCAGTCTGGCGATCCCAACGATCATCAGTATGCTGGTGACATCCATCTATAATATGGCGGACACCTTCTTCGTCAGTCGGATCAGCACCAGTGCATCGGCAGCGGTAGGCGTCAGTTATTCGCTGATGGCGATGATCCAGGCACTTGGATTTACACTTGGAATGGGAAGCGGAAATTATCTTTCCAGAGTCCTTGGAAGCCGGGATGAGGAGAAGGCCGAGCGGATCGCCTCCACCGGTTTTTATACGGCTATTTTTGTAGGACTTGTGTTTGCGGCGGTCTGTCTGCCGAATCTGGATCTGCTGGTGCGCCTTTTAGGGGCCACCGATACGATCGCACCATATGCGAAGGATTATGCGAAATACATTCTGATGGCAGCACCTGTCATGACGGGAGCTCTTTCTATGAATAATCTGCTCCGGTTTCAGGGACTTGCCGTTTACTCCATGATCGGAATCACAACCGGTGGGATCCTGAATATGATCCTGGATCCGATCTTTATTTTTGGCCTGAATCTTGGAATCTCCGGTGCGGCACTGGCAACGGCGCTCAGCCAGTGCATCAGCTTTGGAATCCTGTTCTTCCAGAGCCTTTTGAGAAAGGATTGTGTCCATCTCAAACCGGGGAAGATCACCTTGTCTCTTTCACTCTATGGAGAGATCCTCCATGGCGGAATCCCGTCACTTTGTCGTCAAGGCGTTGCGAGCATTGCAACCGCAGCGTTAAATGTAGCGGCGAATCCGTTCGGAGATGCAGCGATCGCAGCACTTTCCATTGTGAGCCGTTATATGATGTTCATTGGTTCGGCCATGATCGGCTTCGGACAGGGCTTTCAGCCGGTGTGCGGATTCAATTTCGGTGCGAAACGGTATGACCGCGTATTGGAAGCTTTCTGGTTCTGCGTTAAGGTCGCTGTGGTATTTCTGGTGACGCTTTCGGTCGTAAGCTTTGTCGGCGCTCCGCAGATCATGCGGATCTTCCGGAAGGAAGATCTTGATGTGATTGAGATCGGAACCTGGGCATTGCGCTTCCAGTGCGTTACACTGCCGTTGTCGGCATGGATCGTTATGTCCAATATGATGACGCAGACGATCGGATATGGCTTCCGCGCTTCTCTTGTGGCAGCAGGACGTCAGGGATTATTCCTGATCCCGGCACTCTTTGTTCTTCCGGTGAAATTCGGAATCCGAGGTCTGCAGCTGTGCCAGCCGGTAGCAGATGCTCTGACCTTTGTGCTGGGAGTAGTGATTGTTCTGGGGATTTTGCGGGAGCTGAAGGAAAAACAGGAGCAGGTAGAATAGACGAGAAGAACATAAAACAGGATTTTATCCGAAAGAAGATCATTTGAATTCATGAATCTGGGGCTGTCGCACTAATGTGCGGCAGCCCCAGATTCTTTGGTATACAAGTGTGGTATACAAATAATCGACAAATGAACGAATTTTTATTACTATCCCACACTATGAACGACTTGAAAAAGTCCCATAAAATAAGGATTTTTTAGAACTTTCCTTCATCAGCAGCCTGCTGTACAGAAACAGCAACAGCAACTGTCGCACCAACCATCGGGTTGTTGCCCATACCGATCAGACCCATCATCTCAACGTGAGCCGGAACGGAGGAGGAACCTGCGAACTGAGCGTCAGAGTGCATACGGCCCATGGTATCTGTCATACCGTAGGAAGCCGGACCTGCTGCCATGTTATCCGGGTGAAGGGTACGGCCTGTGCCGCCGCCGGATGCTACGGAGAAGTACTTCTTGCCTTTTTCTACGCATTCCTTTTTGTATGTACCTGCAACCGGATGCTGGAAACGTGTCGGGTTTGTGGAGTTACCGGTGATGGAAACGTCTACGCCCTCTTTCCACATGATTGCAACGCCCTCTGTTACGTCGTTAGCACCGTAGCAGTTTACCTTTGCACGCGGGCTCTCCGGATCTGTGGAGTAGCATTTGCGGAATACTTCCTCAACCTCGCCGGTATAGTAGTTCATTTTTGTCTCAACATATGTGAAGCCGTTGATACGGGAGATGATCTGTGCCGCATCTTTTCCAAGACCGTTTAAGATAACGCGGAGCGGTTTTTTACGAACCTTGTTTGCCTTCTCTGCGATACCGATCGCGCCCTCAGCAGCAGCGAAGGATTCGTGTCCTGCGAGGAAGCAGAAGCAGTCGGTCTCTTCCTCAAGGAGCATCTTACCGAGGTTACCATGTCCCAGACCTACTTTTCGCTGGTCAGCAACGGAACCCGGGATACAGAAAGCCTGAAGACCTTCACCGATCGCAGCAGCAGCGTCTGCGGCACGGCGGCAGTTCTTCTTGATCGCGATCGCAGCGCCTACTGTGTAAGCCCAGCATGCGTTCTCGAAACAGATCGGCTGGATCTTCTTTACCTGGTCATATACGTTAAGGCCTGCATCCTTTGTGATCTTCTCAGCTTCTTCGATGGATGCGATGCCATAGCTGTTTAATACGGAATTGATCTTGTCAATTCTTCTCTCATAGGATTCAAATAATGCCATTTTATTCTCCTTCTTCCATTAAACCTCACGGAAATGTCACGTCAGTTATTCTTTGTGAAAACGGGAAACGCGAACTCCGCGCTGCTCCGTTTGCGTAGCGTAAAATTTCCCACAAGGCGTGAAATTTTACTTTACTCCTGACGCGGATCAATGATCTTCACTGCATCTGCTACGCGGCCGTACTGTCCTTTTGCCTTCTCGTAAGCAGTTGTCGGATCGTCGCCTTTTTTGATGAAGTCAGTCATCTTGCCAAGATTTACGAACTGGTAGCCGATGATCTGGTCCTCAGCGTCAAGAGCGATACCGGTTACATAGCCTTCAGCCATCTCAAGATAACGCGGTCCCTTCTTTAAAGTACCGTACATGGTACCAACCTGGGAACGGAGACCTTTACCAAGGTCCTCAAGGCCTGCGCCGATCGGAAGACCTTCTTCGGAGAATGCACTCTGAGTTCTTCCGTAAACGATCTGGAGGAAGAGCTCTCTCATTGCTGTATTGATCGCATCACAGACAAGGTCGGTGTTTAATGCTTCGAGGATCGTTCTGCCCGGAAGGATCTCTGCTGCCATAGCTGCGGAGTGGGTCATACCGGAACATCCGATGGTTTCTACAAGTGCTTCCTGAATGATACCCTCTTTTACATTCAGGGTCAGCTTACAGGCACCCTGCTGCGGAGCACACCAGCCAATACCGTGTGTCAGACCGGAAATATCTTTGATTTCCTTAGACTGTACCCATTTCGCTTCCTCCGGGATCGGAGCTGCGCCATGGTTCACGCCCTGCGCAACCGTGCACATCTGTTCTACTTCATGTGAATAAATCATGTTGAGACTCCTTTCAATATATGGTTCTTAATGCTCGTTAAAAAAATCACATCATACCCGTTTCATTTTCTCACAAAAATCATGTTTCGTCCATACCTTTTTCCAAAATATTCAAATTTTGAGAAGTAATTTTAACAGAAATCGGAGCTATGACAGGACAGCAGAACCCGGGATTTCTTATAGTGGAATGAGTTTTATATCTCGGAAAATCATGTTCTAAATATGTCTTGGCACATCCATATGCCTGGCATAGATGTTCGCGGCGGCAAGCAATTTCATACTGGTATGCATTGCAGATTACTGTACACGGGAAGGAATTTTCTGAACTGAAAATTCCGTACAGTACAGTGGTGGTAGTGGATTTTGCCGATTTGGCATGCGGCATCTTTTTGAAAGGAAAATCATTGTAAACCAGACATTTCAGCGTTATACTAAAAGGAACGTAACTTCGTCTTCCTGGATGTTCAGATCCTGGGAGCACATAAACGGAGGTGGATAAATGGATCCTCAAAAAAATGATCTGACAGAACAGGAAGAACTGAAAATTCTCGGAGAGATCCTGGAAGCGTACATCGACACACCGATCGAAAAAGACGCATTTCTGATCAGTGATCTCGGGCTTGATTCCTTCCTGATCGTATACTTTATATCGGAAGTGGATGACCGGTTCGGCGTGACGATTGAGATGCCGGAACATGTGGAATATATGACGGTCCAGGACGTGCTGGATCAGCTGAATCAGAAAAACTGACTGCCTGAAAATTGCGGACAGCATCAAATTCTAGAACAACTGCCGAAGAAAATTCTGGCTGGTGTCTATGAAAAACATAAACGGCAGCTGATTTTGGACATGCGGGGAAAACAGGCAGGAAATATACAGGAGCATACATATGGAAAAAACACTTGAAGAAAAGAAGAAACTTGCGGCAAAAGTGATTGCGGCATTAAAAAAAGAATACCCGGATGCCGACTGCACCCTGGATTACAACGAGGCGTGGAAACTTTTAGTCAGTGTCCGCCTTGCGGCTCAGTGTACCGACGCCAGAGTCAATGTGGTAGTCCAGGATCTCTACAAAAAGTTTCCGGATGTGAAGGCATTGGCGGAAGCAGATGTGGACGAGATCGAGGAGATCGTCCGCCCCTGCGGCCTTGGAAGAAGCAAGGCCCGGGACATCAGCGCCTGCATGAAGATTCTTTACGAGCAGTATCACGGAAACGTACCGGATGATTTCGATGCCCTCTTAAAGCTTCCGGGCGTTGGAAGAAAGAGTGCAAACCTTATTATGGGGGATGTATTCGGAAAACCGGCGATCGTCACTGATACCCACTGTATCCGCCTGACGAACCGGATCGGTCTTGTTGACGGGATCAAGGAGCCGAAAAAAGTGGAGATGGCTCTCTGGAAGATCATCCCGCCGGAAGAGGGCAATGATTTCTGCCACAGACTTGTAGAACATGGCCGGGCTGTCTGTACAGCGCGGACGAAACCGTACTGTGACAAATGCTGTCTGGCAGAATTTTGTGAGAAGAACGGAGTGGAGTAAAGAGACATGGAGATAAAGACAGGAATTTCATTGCAGACAAAGCAGCAGCTTTCGCAGCTTCAGGTAGAGTCTCTGAATATTCTGGCAATGTCCATGACGGAGTTAAAGGATTTTCTGCAGAATGAGGAGATCGAAAATCCGCTGGTGGAATATACATCGGGAAAAGAAGAAGCAGCGCCGATTACCTATAAAGAGACGGAACGGTTTTACAATGGTACAGACCGGGATGAGAGAAGGGAAAATGAGCTGTACGAGATTGAGGACAGCGAGAAATCATTGGAAGACCTTGTGAATACGCAGCTCCAGTGGGAGCAGATCGGGGAGACGGAACGAAAGATCGTGGACTTCTGTATCCAGTCCCTGGAACAGAGTGGATATCTGATGATTCCGCCTAAAGATATTGCGAAAGATCTTGGAGTTGCGGAAGAACAGGTGGAGGAAGTTCTCTCTATGTTGAAGGAGCTGGAGCCGCAGGGACTCTTTGCGTCAGGACTTGAAGAATGTCTTCTGATGCAGGTTCGTGGGATGGATGAGGAAGAACTCCTGTCCGACATAATAAGGAACCATCTCCAAGACATCGCGGAAGGAAAGATCAGCACGATCTCGCGAGGCTTGAAAATTTCTTCAGCAGAGGTGAGAAAACTGATCCATGTGATCAAGAACTTAAATCCGCGCCCATTAAATGGGATCGGCGGTGAGAAAGCCCAATATATTCTACCGGATGTGATCCTGGAGTTTCAGGATGGGCAGTGGAACATCGAACTGAATGATAAATGGACTGGAAATCTCCAGGTCAGCGATTTCTACATTCATATGATGGAGACCGCCCAGGATGAGGAATTAAAATCATATTTTGAGAATAAACTGCGCAGAGCCCGCTTTATTATGAACGCGGTGAAGCAGCGCAGAACAACAATTTTGGGAATCACACGGGAAATCCTGAAACGACAGGAAGATTATTTCCTCGGAAAAGGTCAGCTGAAACCGATGACACTGGAGGATATCGGCGATGTACTGGAGATCCACAAATCCACGGTCAGCCGCGCGATCCGTGACAAATATCTGAGAGTGCCGTCGGGATGTGTCCTGTTCCGCAGCTTATTTACGACTGGAATCGTCTCATCGGACGGAAACGGCGATGTGAGCAGAAATACAGTAAAGACAAAGCTGAAAGAACTGGTTGCGGCGGAGGATAAGAAAAAGCCCTGGAGCGATGAACAGCTCGCAGGTCTTTTACAGGATGCAGGAATGCCGATATCGAGAAGAACCGTTGCCAAGTACCGGATGGAGCTTGGAATTGGAGGCGTGTTCCAGAGAAAAGATGGATAAGGGTAACTGTTCAGTAGGTCTGCGCACTTGCTGCGCTGACCGTAAGAAAACTTGGGCTGGAAGGTAAAAATCCCATCGGCGCAGCCGATCTGGAATGGATTTTTGCATGTAACTGTGAGGGTACTGAACAGTTACGGATAAAAATGGGGGCTGCCGTCTCAGTGATATGTGAATATCGCTGAGCGGCAGCCCCTGATCATTTACATGGTCTCATTTTCAAATTTTTCCGTATACTTCTTCTGGATCAGATCCACTAACTCCGGTGCCTTTCCTCCGATCGGAGTGCCATTCATCTCGCAGGCCGGGGAGCAGAATTTTGTGGAGCTGGAGACAATGATCTCGTCGGCATCCATGAGTTCTGCCATGGTAAATGGTGTCTCGTCGACGATGATTCCGTTATCCTTGCAGATCTGGATGATGTGCATTCTTGTGATTCCCGGTAAAATATAGTGGTCTGTCGGGTGGGTCTTAAATACGCCGTCCTTGATGATGGAGACGTTGCTGTGGGCGCACTCAGTGACGATATCGCCGCGGTGGAAGACACATTCGCCGCATCCGAGGGACTCCGCTTTCTCTGCAGCCATGACGTTGACAAGAAGGTTCAGAGTCTTGATATTGCAGTGCAGGAAACGCGTATCCTCCATATCAGTGAGCTTTAAGCGTTTGCCGGAGTCGGCCGGTTTTCCAGGTTTCATGAAGATCCAGAGATTCGGCTTTGTTCCTTTTTCCGGGAACTGGTGCTGACGGATACCGGTTCCCCGGGTCATCTGCCAGTAGATGAAGATATCCTTATCGTCCATCTTTGCCAGCATATCATAGAGAATTGCTGCCAGCTCGTCTTTAGTGTAGGGAATATCGATCTTGATCAGACCTGCGCTGTTGAAAAAACGGTCCAGATGATCTTTCAGGGCGAAGATCTTTCCATTTCTTGCCAGCGTTGCCTCGTATACTCCGTCTCCGAAGTAACATGCGCGGTCGTTCATCGGAACGGTCATCTCTTCCAGAGGCCCGAATTTGCCGTTGTAGTAGCCAAGTGTTTTCATTTACATTTCCTCCTGAATTCACGAAAAATTTTTCGGATATAACTGAAATTATTCTATTGCTATCATAGCATGGAACAGGAGGAAAGTAAAGGAAAGAGGAAGAATTTCAGCCAATGTTTTTGGACGTATTGTATAAAACGCCCTATATTTTCCCATTGTCATATGTGAGAATTTCCTGTATAATATAGAATAATTGTAACTGTTCAGTAGGTCTGCGCATTTACTGCGCTGACCGTAAGAAAAATTAGGCTGGAAGGCAAAAATCCTATCGGCGCAGCCGATTTGGAATGGATTTTTGCGCGTAACTGTGAGGGTACTGAACAGTTATACAGAAAGTGAGACAGGAGGAAAGGACCATGGCTCTGATCTATGCGGTAGAAGATGATAAAAATATTCTGGAAATTGAGATGTTCGCGCTAAAGAACAGCGGATATCAGGTGGAAGGATTTGAATGTGCCCGCGATTTTTATAAAAAGCTGGAAGAGAAGCAGCCGGACCTTGCCCTTTTGGACATTATGCTGCCGGATGAGGACGGACTGGAGATCGTTGCAAAGCTCCGCCGTCGTCCGGAGACGAAAAAGCTTCCAATCATCATGGTGACGGCAAAGAGTACCGAGATCGACAAGGTAAAGGGACTTGATGTCGGAGCTGATGACTACCTGACAAAGCCTTTTGGTGTCATGGAGCTGATCGCCAGAGTAAAGGCGGTGCTCAGAAGGACGATGGAGGAAGATAAATTCCTGACCTTGGGGGATATCTTCCTGGATGATGAGAAACATATGGTATACGTGAAGGATGTTCCGTGCAGCCTGACATTTAAGGAATATGAGCTCTTAAAGCTCCTGCTCCACAATGCGGGGATCGTAGTGACGCGAGAGATCATTTTAGAGCGCGTATGGGGAATCGACTTTGAAGGTGAGTCGAGAACGCTGGACATGCATATCCGGACGCTCAGACAGAAACTCGGTGAAGCGGGTTCCATGATCCGCACTGTGAGAAATGTGGGGTATATGATCGAATGAAACGGAAAATCCATATGGAACTTCTGGCCACGGCAGTGTTCGCAATTTTACTGACACTGCTGTGTGCCTTATTTGTTTTTTACGGGGTCTACCGGAAACAGGTCATCGGGGATCTGAAGGCTGATGCCCTCGTCATGAAAAACCTGCATATCTTCGACGATATTTCCGATCTGCACCCGGATGCCTACGACCTGAACCCGGATACGCTGCGCATCACGGTGGTGAATGCTAACGGGAGCGTTATTTTTGACAGCAACGCGGATTTTTCTGTGATGGAGAACCATGAGGACCGCCCGGAGATCCTCATGGCGGCGAAGTCCGGAGAAGGAAGCGGAACCCGCCGGTCCACAACGCTGGATAAAAATCTGTTCTACTATGCGATCCGGCTGGGTAACGGGCGGATCTTAAGGATCGCGAGGGAGGGCGACAATATTTTTGCCCTGACCCAGAACATGATGATGACGGTAGTCGGAGTATTTGTCCTTCTCTTTTTCTTCTGTATCATGATGGCTAATTACTTTACGAAGAACCTTGTGGCGCCGATCGAGCAGATGGCGGAGAATCTTTCGGAGCCGGGGACGCAGGCGGCCTATAAGGAGCTGGTACCGTTTATGAATAAGATCCGGCAGCAGCATGAGGATATCTTAAAGAGCTCCCAGGTTCGGCAGGAATTTACGGCGAACGTGTCCCATGAGCTCAAGACCCCGCTCACGGCGATCTCCGGCTATGCGGAACTGATCGAACACGGCATGTCCGGGGAGAATACGGAACGGTTTGCGTCGGAGATCCATAAAAACGCGGCGAGACTTCTGACCCTGATCAATGATATCATCCAGCTTTCCCAGCTTGACGGCGGAAAGAAAGATGTGGAGTATAGAGATCTGGATCTGTTTCCGCTGGCGAGAGAATGTGTGGACATGCTCCAGATGAATGCCCAGAAACAGAACGTGACGATCCGGGTCCAGGGCGGAGAAGCACCGGTTTTCGCGGATAAGCAGCTGATGGAGGAATTGATCTATAATCTTTGCGACAACGCGATCCGGTACAATAAAAAGGACGGAACTGTGACGGTGACGACCGGCATTGAGAACGGGCATACGTTCCTTTCTGTGAAAGACACCGGAATCGGTATCTCTGCGGAACATCAGGAGCGTGTATTTGAGCGATTCTACCGTGTGGATAAGAGCCGCTCGAAGGCGACGGGAGGAACCGGTCTGGGACTTGCGATCGTAAAGCACATCGTTGCCCAGCACGGGGCAAAATTGACCCTTGAGAGTGAGCAGGGCAAGGGAACGGAGATCCGCGTAGAGTTCTCGGAGGCGTTAAAGCAGCATGAGATTGAAACTGCAAAACAGCGTCAGGAGGTTCATGCGGAGCGGTCAGAAAATGGTTCGTCAGATTGAAGCAAAAGACAGATGATCTGCAGGTCATATGTGACAATATTTACAAAAATTACAAAATTTGCTGCTTTACTTCAAAAACACGTTGATACAGAAGGAAAACTGTGATAGTATGTAACACATAAGTGCAGTCCAGGCGGACAAACGTCCGTCTGGACACTCTGGAGAGTCTCCGTATGGAGCGCCGAAGGTGTAAGACCGGTTCATGTCCATGGTACCGGTTGATCTCTCAGGCAAAAGGACAGGGCATACAAATAACCACAATGGGGCAACTCCCCGTTGTATGCAAATGTTCTACTCTTTGGAGAGCTGATCAATATCAGCTCTTATTTTATTGCATGGAAATTCAGAGGGGATATTCCATGCTGCCGGACAGCCGGAAATTTAAAGAAAAGGCTGGCGGCTATGATGATGAAAGAGGAGGATAATTAAAATGGACACACTGATGCAGCTTGTAACAAAGGGAAATGATTTTCTGTGGAGCTTTCTCCTGCTCGTTCTCTTATGCGGAACCGGACTTTACTATACGATCCGCCTGAGATTTATCCAGGTCAGAAAGTTCGGGGAGGGCGTCCGTCAGGTATTCGGGCATTTCAGCATGAACGGTGAAAAGCACGAAAAAGGCGAGATGACTCCGTTCCAGTCCATCGCGACAGCCATCGCAGCCCAGGTAGGTACAGGAAACCTTGCCGGAGCGGCGACAGCCCTCATCGGCGGAGGCCCGGGCGCGATCTTCTGGATGTGGATCAGTGCATTCCTCGGAATGGCGACGATCTACGGAGAGGCAGTTCTGGCACAGACATATAAGACAGAGGTAAACGGCGAGGTGACAGGAGGTCCTGTCTACTACATCAAGGCGGCGTTCAAGGGAATATTCGGAAAGGCGCTTTCCACTCTGTTCGCGGTATTTATTATTCTTGCGCTGGGCTTTATGGGAAATATGGTTCAGTCCAATTCTATCGGAGCAGCGTTTGTGGAAGCATTTCAGGTATTCCATGTGGAACTTTCACCGGTGATCGTCGGCATTGTCGTCGCAGTGATCGCAGCGGTGATCTTCCTTGGAGGAACAAAGAGTCTGGCAACGGTAGTTGAGAAGATCGTTCCGATCATGGCCGGCGTTTATATCGTCGGCAGCCTGGTCCTGATCTGCATGAACATCACGGCTCTTCCGGCAGCGTTCCTTTCCATTATCGAGGGCGCGTTTGCGCCGGAAGCAGTTCTCGGCGCAGGCGCTGGAATCACGGTGCGTGAGGCGATCCGCTATGGTGTTGCCCGCGGCCTCTTCTCAAACGAGGCAGGTATGGGATCCACCCCGCATGCCCACGCGAGAGCGAAGGCGGAATCTCCACATCATCAGGGGCTCTGTGCAATGGTCAGCGTGTTCATCGACACATTTATCGTCCTGAACCTGACGGTATTCTCTGTCCTCACAACAGGCGTTATGAGCACAGGAAAGGACGGCACCGCGCTCACTCAGGCGGCATTCATGAAGGGATTCGGCAGCGCGGGGATCATCTTCGTTGCAGTCTGCCTGTTCTTCTTCGCGTTCTCCACGATCTTAAGCTGGCATTTCTTCGGACTTGTGAATGTGAAGTATTTATTCGGCGAGAAGGCATCAAAGCTCTACTCCCTGATCGTTGTTGCCTGCATCGTGATCGGTTCCTGCCTGAAGCTGGAGCTTGTATGGTCCTTAGCGGACTTCTTCAACGGGCTTATGGTCATTCCGAACGTTCTGGCGCTTCTGGCGCTCAGCGGACTGGTAGCGCGGGCTTCGAAGGAGAGATAGGAAGTCCTGGCGTGAGCTGGATGGGAATACATATATAATAAATAGGATAGAATGGCGGCAGAACATGTATTGTGGGCATGGGCTGCCGTCTTTTGTTGTTTACGCGGAGCATGGGGAAGGAAGCTGTGAGGCGGATATTGGAGATCAGACAAATTTTTCATGGCTGACCAGGTAAAAAATGAGGGTCTGAATTTGTGGAGAATGCCGATTGACAGGGCGAAGGAATTTCGATATAGTACGGGTATCTGAAATCGTTCTGGGAGGTCTGTCCCGGATAGCAGATAGTTCATGATGCGGGAAAGCATCGTCCTGGCGGCGGATCGCTGCAGGCCTCAGTGAGAAGATAAGATGGAAAGAAGTAAAGGACAGGCAGAAGGGTATTTTATGACAGCGGAGAGCAAAAAGTCTGGTATTGAAACGTGGGGATCTGCCGGAGAGGGGATGAAGTATGATGGTGTTACTGTGCGCGGGTAGGGATTTTCTGAACTGAAAAATCCGTACAATACAGTGGCGGTAGTGGATTTTGCCGATTTGGAATGCGAAGCATCGGCAAAATCAGTTACTGTTTGCGCAAGGCGTGAACAGTAACTGCGAATTGATCAAAAGCGGTCGGAATGATAAGAAACAGTTGACTTTTTACATGGATTATATTATGATTAACAGGTGCAGAACATTTGTTCGCATACGGCACTCCGCTTTCGTGGACGTGAAGTATGTGAAGAAATATGCGGATTGAAAAATCAGTGATTATTGGATGTCCGGGGACGCGGGGAACGCTGCGGGGCCGGATCTTGGAGGAAGAATATGAATAAAGATGATAAATTAAAAGCCCTTGACGCGGCTCTCACACAGATTGAAAAAGCTTACGGAAAAGGCTCCGTTATGAAGCTCGGTGATTCCGGTGCGAATATGAATATCGAGACGGTTCCGACGGGTTCTCTAAGCCTTGATATCGCTCTCGGACTTGGCGGCCTTCCGAAAGGACGTGTCGTTGAGATCTACGGACCGGAGTCCAGTGGTAAAACAACGGTCGCTCTCCATATGGTAGCGGAAGTCCAGAAGCGCGGCGGGATCGCCGGATTTATCGACGCTGAACACGCTCTCGATCCGGTATACGCGAAGAATATCGGAGTTGATATCGACAATCTCTATATCTCCCAGCCGGATAACGGAGAGCAGGCCTTAGAGATCACAGAGACGATGGTGCGTTCCGGTGCCGTTGATATCGTGATCGTGGACTCTGTAGCGGCACTTGTTCCGAAGGCGGAGATCGACGGCGATATGGGCGATTCCCACGTCGGCTTACAGGCCCGCCTGATGTCCCAGGCCTTAAGAAAATTGACCGCCATCATCAGCAAGACAAACTGTATCGTGATCTTTATCAACCAGCTCCGTGAGAAGGTCGGCGTTATGTTCGGAAACCCGGAGACGACCACTGGTGGACGCGCCCTTAAGTTCTACTCTTCCGTTCGTCTTGACGTAAGAAGAACCGAGTCCTTAAAGCAGAGCGGTGAGGTGATCGGTAACCACGTCCGCGTAAAAGTTGTAAAGAATAAGATCGCTCCGCCATTTAAAGAGGCAGAGTTTGATATTATGTTCGGAAAAGGAATTTCCCGAGAGGGCGATGTCCTGGATCTGGCTGCAGATGCAAATATCGTCGAGAAGAGCGGTTCCTGGTACGCGTATAAGGGAGCGAAGATCGGTCAGGGACGCGAGAACGCGAAGACCTACCTTGCGCAGAATCCGCTGATCTGCGAGGAGATCGAGAACCAGGTGAGAGAGCTTCACGGACTGGAAGCGCAGCATGTTGCCCCGGGTGAGGCAGATGCGGCACCGGTGGTTAATGAGGCTGAGGAAGCTGACGAGTAATAAAAATAATGATGAAAAAGAGAACTGTCTGGCGGGTACGGAACTTTAGAAAGAAGCTTGAGACGGGAAGGCAGTTCTGACAGGAAAGCATAGATGAAAGAATGGCAGCAGGAAGAGCACCGGGAGCAGAAAATGTATGCCGGTGCGGATGGAGATGCGGTTCCGGAGGAGTTCCGGGAGGCGCGGAACAAAGGTCTCTACTATCTTCAGTTTTCCGGAAAAACAGAAAATGAAATGCGCAAGAAGCTGGCGGAACAGGGGTTTTCGCCAGCCTCTGTTGAAGATGCGGTTCTTTTTCTGAAACACTACCGGTATCTGGACGATGAGGACTACGCAAGGCGGTATGTGGAGAAAAACGACCACAAAAAGAGCATCCGCCAGATGAAATTTGACCTCCGCCAGAAAGGCGTCAGCGACGATCTGGTGGAGATGGTCTTTGAGGATATGGAGGTGGACGAGTCTGCCCAGATCCTCGGACTTTTGAGAAAGAAAAATTACGACCCGGAAGAACCGGATCCCGCGAAACGCCAGAAGATCTACGCATTTCTGGCGCGAAAAGGTTTTTCCTACGACGCGATCAACAGTGCGATGAAGCAGTGGGAATAGAGCTGTTTCCGGCCCCAAAGGACAGGATATGACAGGCTTCGTGGGGATGCACAGAAGTACCCGGAATGAGGGCATTATACTTGACATAATGCATAAAACAGTTTAAAATTGAAGTGTTGTAATTAGTACAATGAAAACTAAATAAAGGAGGTGCTCCTGTGTCACCAATAATCAGCGTTATTATAACAGCAATTATTGTGGCTCCTATTACCTGGGTCGTGGCTGTCGCTTACCGCAAGAACAGTTATGAAAGCAAGATCGGTAGCGCAGAGGAAAAATCCAGAGAAATAATAGATGAAGCATTGAAGGTCGCCGAGACGAAGAAGAAAGAAGCTCTCCTGGAAGCGAAGGAAGAGAATTTAAAAGCGAAAAACGAGCTTGAAAAGGAAACCAGAGAACGGAGAGCCGAGATCCAGCGTTATGAGCGCCGCGTACTGAGCAAAGAGGAAAACCTCGACAAAAAATCTGAGGCAATGGAGAGAAAAGAATCCAGTCTTGCCGCGAAGGAAGAGACTTTAAGAAAGCGTTCTTCCGAGGTCGAGGAATTATTTGCTAAGGAGCAGGAAGAACTGGAGAAGATCTCCGGACTTACCAGCGAGCAGGCGAAGGAATATCTTCTGAAATCCGTAGAGGAAGATGTAAAACACGACACCGCAAAGCTCATCAAGGAATTAGAAGCCAAAGCAAAGGAAGAAGCTGACAAGAAAGCCAAAGAATATGTGGTTACCGCCATCCAGAGATGTGCAGCTGACCATGTGGCTGAGACTACAGTTTCTGTCGTTCAGCTCCCGAGCGATGAGATGAAGGGCCGCATCATTGGACGTGAGGGACGTAATATCCGTACTCTCGAGACAATGACAGGTGTGGAACTCATTATCGATGATACACCGGAAGCTGTCGTATTATCCGGTTTTGATCCGGTAAGACGTGAAGTTGCAAGAATTGCTCTTGAAAGACTGATCGTGGATGGACGTATCCATCCGGCGAGAATCGAAGAGATGGTGGAGAAAGCGCAGAAGGAAGTTGAAAACATGATGCGCGAGGAAGGTGAAGCCGCAATCCTTGAGGTCGGCATTCACAATATCCATCCGGAGCTCGTCAAGCTCCTCGGCAAGATGAAATTCAGAACCAGCTATGGTCAGAATGCATTGAAGCATTCCATCGAGGTCGCACAGTTATCCGGTTTACTGGCAGCCGAAATTGGTGTTGACGTCAGAATGGCAAAGCGTGCCGGCTTATTACATGACATTGGAAAATCCGTTGACCATGAGATGGAAGGTTCCCATGTACAGCTCGGATCGGAACTCTGTAAGAAATACAAAGAGTCCCCGATCGTTATCAATGCTGTGGAATCCCACCATGGCGATGTTGAGCCGACGAACCTTATTTCCTGCATCGTTCAGGCAGCAGATACGATCTCCGCTGCAAGACCGGGTGCAAGAAGAGAAACGTTGGAGACATACACGAACCGCTTAAAGCAGCTTGAGGATATCACAAACTCCTTCAAGGGAGTAGACAAGTCCTTTGCGATCCAGGCGGGACGCGAAGTGCGCATTATGGTAGTACCGGAGCAGATCAGCGATGACGATATGGTTCTTCTCGCAAGAGATATATCCAAGAAGATCGAAGAGAGCCTGGAGTATCCGGGACAGATCAAAGTCAACGTGATCCGCGAGTCCAGAGTTACCGATTACGCGAAATAAAAATGAAAGCCGTTGCTGTGCAGAGAGAATCTGTATGGCAGCGGTTTTTTTAACAGGAAATTTAGAAGTCTCTGTGCTGCCGAAGCTTTTGCAATATGAGCAAAGATTGGTCTGCTGCAGATGAGAGATAACAGAGAATATAAAACAGGAGGTAATATTGATATGGCAAAGATTGGTTTTATCGGAATGGGAAACATGGGAACCGCTATCATGCGGGGACTTTTAAAGACATATAAGCCGGAAGAGCTGCTTTTCACAAGCGCCCATGAGGCGAAGATGCAGAAAATTACGGAGGAGACAGGTGTTGCCCATGTCTCAACAGCAACTGACTGCGCAGAGCAGGTAAAATACCTGGTGCTGGCAGTAAAGCCGCAGGTACTTCCGACAGTTTTTAAGGAATTAAACGGAAAGATCAGGAAAGATCAGGTTGTGATCTCCATCGCGGCTGGATATGCGATCGCGGATCTCCAGGCAGGTCTCGGAGACAGTGCGAGAATCGTCCGCTCCATGCCGAATACACCGGCTATGGTCGGCGAGGGAATGTCCGGGGTGAGCTACGATGAGGCGCTGTTTACCGATGAGGAAAAGGATGTCATCGACGGATTCTTTACTTCCTTCGGAAAGATGGAGAAAGTGGATGAGAAGCTGATGGATGTTGTTGGAAGCGCCAGCGGCTGCTCCCCGGCCTATGTATACATGTTTATCGAGGCGCTGGCTGACGGCTGCGTAAAGAACGGACTCCCGCGCCAGGCCGCTTACAAGATGGTTGCCCAGGCCGTTTTAGGAAGCGCGAAGATGGTCCTTGAGACAGGAAAACATCCGGGCGAATTAAAGGATATGGTATGCTCACCGGGAGGAACCACTATCGAGGGACTTGCTGCCCTTGAGGAGAACGGATTCCGCGGTGCGATCATTAAGGCGTGTGATGCAAACTTTGAGAAGAATAAAAAGTTAAAAGGCTGATAATTACGTGAAAGACACGGAAATTTCCGTAGCAGTGTGAAAAATGTAAAAAAATAAGTTCTGAGCAGAGGAAAATACTGCAGGGTAATTCCGCAGAATAGAAAATCTGAGAGGAATTGTTTAGAATGTCTGTTAAGGCAGTTAACAGATACATTCATGAAAGGAAAAGACTTTAGTATGGAAAAAACAACTCGTTTAAAACGTGATCTTGCATACACCGGAACGATCTTAAAGATCTACCGGGATACCGTTGTCGCGAACGGAATCGAGGAAGTGTATGACTATATCCACCACGATGGCGCGGCAGCCGTTCTCCCGGTGACAAAGGACGGAAAGATCCTCATGGTGCGTCAGTACCGGAACGCCTTAGACCGGTTCACGCTGGAAATTCCGGCAGGAAAACTTGATGCGCCGGATGAGCCGAAGATCGAGTGCGCGGCGAGAGAACTTGAGGAGGAGACAGGATTCCGCAGCGAAACCCTGGAATTCCTGATGACAGTCAACACGACAGTGGCTTTCTGCGATGAGCAGATCGGTGTCTATATCGCAAAAGACCTGATCCCGTCAAAGCAGCATCTCGATGCGGATGAGAGTATTGATGTGGAAGAGTGGGAAGTAAAGGATCTTCTTGAGATGATCTACACCGGCAAGATGACAGACGCGAAGACGATTGCGGCAATCCTTGCGTACGCTCAGAAAGAGGGAATTCGATAGAAAAAACGGCAGAAGCCAGTAAGCGGAAAGTGTCAGTGAGGATAGGGCTGGCTGCCTGCCTGTGGAAAGATTGCTGCAATTAGAAAAAATCCTGGTAACTGTTCAGTAGGTCTGCGCACTTGCTGCGCTGACCGTAAGAAAACATAGGCTGGAAGGCAAAAATCCCATCAGCGAAGCTGATCTGGAATGGATTTTTGCACGTAACTATGAAGGTACTGAATAGTTACAAATCCTGTGGATAAAGTAGGCCCATATGCGCATACATTGTGAAAAAGGAACATGGACGGTATCGCTATGGCCGGAATTCACAGGCATCGGAGATTTTGGGACAGTCAGATGTTCTGGCTGTCCTTTTTTTTATTCTTGGGGACCGTTATGGGGACAGTTTTCTTCAATAAGATGAGCGCAGAGATGAAAAGCACACTTGAAAGCTGGTTCTCCGGGATCCTCACATCATCGGAGATCGTGTCGGCGGACCGGTATAGTCTGTTTGTGGGAGTATTGAAAAAACGGTTTGTGTGGATTTTATTGGGAATTCTGATCTGCCAGGCAGTTTTTGCCAGAATCCTGTTTTACGCGGGAGCAGTCTATCTGGCATTTACATCCGCAATCGCTGTCTGTGTGTTGACGATGCATGCGGGAATTTATGGGATCCTGCGCTTTTTCGGACTTGTATTTCCGCAGGGATTCTTTTATATACTGGCGGCTTACCTTTTATGGATCATGGTCGTGGAGCAGGCGGATGGAAAAGAGAAAATCAGGTTATGGATGATGGTATTTTTTATGGTGCTTGGAATTATATCTGAGATATTCATAAATCCAAATTTCTCAGCGCTGATCTTCCAACTGTTTTAGAAAGGCATATCTGAAAATCGTGGATTTGAATTAGGGCGTCAACGGAAGAGACAATATCTGACGAAAGGCGTTGAAGGCGTGGTACGGGAGTCAGGATAATGGGGCGAAAAAGTGGAATTTTCCCAGGAAATACGCGGCTTTCAGCCCTTTTTTTTAAAAAAAAATTTTGCGCATTTTGACAAGATATTGCCATTGTGGATATATACAGTGCCAGATCTAGCGATTAGTTATGTAAAATAGTCTAAAATGGGATCCAAGTGGGAAAAATCTGTTTGATTTTGCCCTAAAATGGGACTATAATGTAGAAAAATACTGGTTTTGCCGGGAAAAACAGTGTATCGGGGGGATGGTGGAAAACTTAGGCCTATGTCCCCTGTTTC